>Ga0315280_10002754_pt1 | contig 28092 bp, 28 predicted proteins | sample YL17G06_40_MG_FD_203697 | JGI IMG/M metagenome (GOLD analysis project Ga0315280, IMG submission 203697) | Sediment microbial communities from Yellowstone Lake, YNP, Wyoming, USA - YL17G06_40 | ecosystem: Environmental > Aquatic > Freshwater > Lake > Sediment | place: USA: Wyoming | collected... | reverse complement strand
GTCCAGCGTGCCCGCTTTGTTCAGCAGTGTGCGATCCAGCACGATCTTGCCGATGTCGTGCAGGTAAGCGCCAATGCGGATGCCGGTGCTCGACTTCTCTTGCATGCCCAGCCTGGCGGCCATGCTGGACGAATAGCGGGCCACCCGCAGCGAGTGGCCGCGCGTATAGATGTCCTTGGCATCGATGGCGGCTGAAAAGGCCTGCACCGTATCGAAGTACGTGTCGGCCAGCGATTCGCATAGCCGCAGGTTTTCCTGCACGGCGGCGCGCAACTGCTCCACCAGGGCGTGCTGCTGCAGCAGCATGGCGGCATAGGGCCCCAGTGTCTCCAGCGCGCCCCGCTCGTGTTCGCCGGGCGGCTGGCCATTCAGGCAGTTGCCCGCCAGCAGTGCGCCGGCCAGTTGCCCGCGAACGACCAGGGGCAGGATTCCGGCCATGCCCCACTCGGCCGCCAATGCGCGCAGCGGGGCCGGCAATCGGCGGTCGCCGGCCGGCATCCAGTCCGGGCAGCGGGCCAGTTCCTCGATGTCCGCGCGGAACGGCGCCCGCAACTCGGCAGCTTCCATCTCGCGCAGGCTGCCCGGCCGCATTCCTTTCACTGCTGCCGGATACAGCCGTCCGCCTGGGTCACAACACAGCAGCGCGCCGCGAGGCACGCCCACCGACCCCAGCAACAGATACAAGATCGACCGCGCCGCCGAAGAGAACTCGTGCGCCTCCACCGCATGGCGGCCCAGGTCAGTGAAGGCGCCCAGCGTGAATTCCAGCCGCTGATATGGTTCGCTTCTCGTCTTCACGGTTTCCGCACCGGGACACGCCCGGTGATCCCCAGTAACTCGAACAGCAGCCGGATGTCCTCCGGCACCGATACGAACTCCAGCCGGGCCTCGCCCTGCCGGGCGCTCTCAATCACATCCAGCAGGTAGGAGATGCCGATGCTGTTGACCATCGAGGCGCGGGCGAAGTCGAGTTCGAGCGCGCGGCAGCCGCGGCTGAGCAACGAGCGGCATTCCTGCTCGAGCAACTCGCCGCCGCTCTCGTTCAGGTAGCCGTTCAGATAAACGACCGCGCTGCCGTTTCTTACCCTAGATTCCAGGCGCAGCTTGTTCATGTTCAGGTAACCCCGCCGTCCGGCCTTCTCCGCCGTACGGGAATTTCTTCGTCATGCGAATGGTGGTGCCGTTCAGGTCGCTGGACACGATCACCTGGTCCATGACCGCGTGGATGATCTTCAATCCGTGGCCACGGTGCAGGCTCGACTGCCCGGGGCCGGCTCCCCCTGGAGCAAAGGGCGCGCCGGGATTGCTCACGGCCATTTCAATGCAACCAGGCCATGCGGCGAGCCGCACCTCGATACTCGCCCCGCGCGATTGGCTTGCGGTTCCCCGGCTGTGCTCAAAGGCGTTCAGGCAGGCTTCCACCAGCGCGGCCCGCGCCTGCGAGGCTGCCTGTGCGTCGCAGCCGGCACGCTCGGCCAGCACATCCAGCGCCCGCACCGCCGCCAGCTCAAAGTCCGCCTCCGGCGGCAACCACAGAACCGTCTCCCATCGGGCGGCAACCGAGCCCTCGGGCCGCGCGGCGATCAGTTGGTTGAACCGCTCAAAATCGAGCAATTGCGCGTCGTGGCTGGCGGCCCATTCCGCGTCGCCGGGCTCCGGCTCCCGCACCACCACCCACTTCTCCACCCCCGCTGTTCCTGCCGGAATGGTGCGCGCCTCGGAGAACGGCATTGCTTGCCTGACGCGATTCTCCATCTCTTCCAGCACGCTTCCCAAGCGGGCTTCCGGGTCCGCAACAGCGACGGCCAGCAAGGCTGCCGAATCCGCCATGCGTTGTGCGCCCGTGAGACCGTAACAAAGGAACAGCTCGCCCCCCGGCAGCGGTTCGCTGGCAACTTCGCAGACCTCACGAAACCGCAGGCGCGAAGGAAACGTCGCCGCCGGAACCGCTTCGGCCAGGCCGCCGGCGATGCGCCGGCGAAGCGGCTCACGGGCCAGCTCGCCGCCCGCGGCGTGGGCGGCCGCGAGCACTGCCGTGGCCAGCTTTGCCGCCTCGCTCTCGACCGTTTCGGTGCACGCCAGTTGCAGTGCGGCCCAATCCCGCGCAGCCGGCCAGCGCCGCGGCATCCATCCGGCGGGGCCGGCGACGGCCAGACCCGCGCCGGCAAGGTTCGCAAGCACGTCATCGAGCGAAACCCGGCCACGCCACTTTTCGGCTGCCGTGGGGTAACGTTCATCAGCCAGCCATTCGAGCGTGCAACGGCGTTCCAGGCTGCCCGGCCGCGCGCCCATCACCGCCGGAAAATACGCGCCCAACGTGCCCCGACGGAGGTCGGCAACGTAGGCGCGGACGAAGGCGAGTGTGTTGTCCAGTGGCGTGCCTGCCAGGGCGGCGGCGTGTACCACCGACGAGAGAACAAACGGGTCCGCCGCGCAGTAGCCAGCGAATGGTTCGGCCGCCTCCCCCCGGAACTCCACTCCCAAATGGCGCGCCAGACCCTCAGCCAGCAGCGTGCCCTCCCGCGCCGTGAACTCCTCGACCGCCACCACTTGCCGGGCCCACCTCCATGCCGCCGGCCCCGAAGCGGTGGCGATCACGGCCAGCCCGGGCACACTGGACCGCGCGGCGTGGGCCAGCACCTCGTCGGTGGCGTCATCAACCAGCAAGCAAACAGGCCCGATCTCGGCGGCCAGCCGGCCAAGCGCGGCGAAAAAACCGTAGGAACCGCTCGCGGCTGCGTCCAACAGTTCTTTCCAGGCGGCAAAATCCTCGCGCTCCGCCAACCGTGCCATGGAAGCCCGCGATAGAACAGCTTTCGCGGTGCTATCGTTCGGCCCAGGGGGCAGCCTGCGCCACTCCAGACAGGCCAGCAGTTGCGCGGCGACTTCGGCGGCGGCGCCTGCCGGCAAGGGCTGATAGCCGAGGCGCAGAATCGCCGTCGCCACTTCTCGCCGGCCGAGCAGCGCACCGTGCAATTGAAGGAGCAGGTCCGTCTTGCCGCGGCGTGGCGCCCCTTCGATCGCCACCAGTCCCGGAAGGAACCGTTTGCCGAACAGTTCACCCAGGCGCGCCGCCTGGCGCCGGGGCAGAATTGCGGCCATGAGCGAACGCTAACACAAGGAAGGCCGGGATTCAACATTTCCTAATCAAAATGTTTCGGAGGCGTCAAGGACTGCCCCCCTGTGCCGCCGCCCTGCCCCCGGCAATGCCGAACCGGGCGGTAGTGGTGTATATTCCCCACCATGAGAAGCGCTGTTTGTTTGGTGTTGTTCGTGCTCTTCACCTTGTGCGTCCGCGCGCAGGAACCGATCAGGCTTTGGGCCGGCGACGCACCCGGCGCGCTCGGCAAGGAAGACAAGGACGTGCCCACGCTAACGCCCTACCTGCCCGACCCGGCGCGGGCCACCGGCGCGGCCATCGTCATATGCCCAGGCGGCGGCTATTCGGCGCTGGCGCAGCACGAGGGCAAAGATTACGCGCTGTTTTTGAACGAGAACGGCGTGGCCGGGTTCGTATTGAAGTACCGCCTGGGCAGCAACGGCTACCGGCACCCGGCGATGCTCGCGGACGCGGCACGGGCCGTGCGCCTGGTGCGTGCCCGCGCCGCCGAGTGGAAGGTAGACCCCAAGCGCGTGGGCATCATGGGCTCGTCGGCCGGGGGCCACCTGGCCTCCACGCTGCTCACTCACTTTGATTCCGGCAAGCCGGACTCGGCCGACCCGGTCGAGCGCGAGAGCTCGCGCCCCGACCTCGGTGTCCTCTGCTACCCGGTCATCTCAATGCTGCCGCCCAACGTGCACACGGGTTCCCGCGACCGGTTGCTGGGCAAGGACCCGCCCGAGGAATTGCTGAAGCTGCTTTCCAACGAGCTGCAAGTAACGCCCCAGACGCCTCCCTGCTTCATTTGGCACACCTGGGAAGACAAGGGAGTGAAGGTGGAAAACAGCCTGGAATTCGCGGCCGCGCTGCGCCGCGCCGGCGTTCCATTCGACCTGCACGTCTTCCAGCAGGGCCGCCACGGCATCGGTTTGGCCGGCGGCCACCCATGGACAAAGGATCTGGTCTTCTGGCTCAAGGCGCAGGGATTTGTCAAGTGAACGGGGAGGGTCAGCCGCGGATTACGCCGATTCCCCAGATTGCCCATCCGCGGATTGCGGGGACTGTCGGCACACGCGTAAACACAGAGGCGACGTTCGTCTTCCAGCTAAGGTGGCGATTCGGGATACAATCCGGGTATGGCGCAGACGATTCGAAAGCGCGCGAATCGGGCACGCACGCGACTGGCAGGGCGTGTAAAGCTTGTGACGACGGTAGGCCTGGAGACACACGCGTATCTCTGGGATCTGGTTCTCGCTGGCGCTGCGCGCAATTTGGGTGAAGCAGTGGATCGGGCTGTCGACCAGGTGCGCGCCGAAAACCGCGCGAGGCTTGAGCGCGAGACCGCCGAGTACTTTGAACGGCTTTCACCTGAACAGGTTGAGGATGAGTCGCGACTGGCAGCGGCGCTTGACCATAGCCTCAATGAAATTGACTTTGACCGATAATCCCTCTCCCCGGCGCGGCGAGATTTGGACTGCGAACATCGGCGAGCCACCCGCGCGACACTGGGTCCTGATTGTGTCGGTGGACGCGCGCAACCTCAGCCGGCACGTTGATTCAATATTGACGGTTCCCTTTAGCAGCTCGGGGTGTGAGGGGCCTACAGTGCTTAAGCTTGGCCCCGGCGAAACGGGTCTGCCAGCCACCCACTATCTGAGCGGAGATTCAATCGACACGATCAAGAAATCACGGCTCATCGAGCAACATCCACGGACGCTTTCCGAGACGAGGATGCGGGAAGTGGTGAGAGTCATTCGTCGTGCGTTCGATCCGGACGCGCCGTGAGTGCTGCCGCAACAGCTTGAAATAACCCGAGGTCCACCGATGAATTGGACGGTGATCAGCCGCTCCCCAGCAGGGACTTGACGACACAACGGGCACAGAGAAGCACCTCCTCTGCCTCTTCCGACCGCGGATCGTTTGCTTCATGCACGACCGCATTTCGCTTCTGGAAGACTTGCATGGCCTGCGCTTCGTAAGGCCCGGTCAGTTTGCCCTGCTCTTTGGCTTTAGCAACCAGATCTCGGTACGAATCCACCCTGCGGACATCAGTTACAACCTTCAGATTGTACTCGAGCGCAGACGCCGAGAGCACGATGGCAGCGCGGCAGAAGCCGTACAACCAGCACCGAGTTGCCTCCTCCAGTTGCCGGTCTTCGAATGGCAAAGGGCTCAGGCGGCCGAGCTTCCTGAGAAGTTTCTTGTATTTGCCCGCCAACTCCCACAGATAAAACTTCTGACACGCGAATTCGAGTTCGCCGCGGTATTCCTCTGCCGCCTCAACGCTTGGTGCCTCCGTCGCTAGCAGCGCTTCCAGATATTCTGCCAAGCCCTCACGCTCGCCATCCGTCAACTCACGCAAGGCTCCCACAGCGGCATCTCCCTTGTCACCCAGAAGTTGACCGCAGGCCGCTTCGATTCGCTGGACGGAGAGGCCGGCTTTCACAAAGCGCGCTTTCACCGTTTCCAGGTAGTTCGGCTGCGGGCCCGCCACAAGCGCGCGGATGTGCTTTTCGAGCTGTGGCCTCGGTCGTGCCTTGGGCTTTTCTCCAACGATTCCGCCGACCTGGATCTCCTGGCCGAGCACTCGACCGGAGTCAAGCGATTGCCAGAAGGCATTGGCACCTACATAGTAGAAGTTCTTTCCGTCTTGCGTGGTGTGCCGCTCCCAGTCACCACCGGCAATGAGATCGATCACTTCCCGGAAGAACTCTGGTGACATATCAACTCCTTGCCCACCAACGGATAAGACAGCCTATTGTATACCCAGAGCTGGCGGCGCAAGAGGCTTCTCGATCCCTTCTGTCGAGCGCGATCGCGACCGGCCATCCAGAAGATCGGAGAGAGAATTCCGATCATCGAGGGGAAGGCCGGGAGGCATCGGTCCTTTCTCCGTGTGCCGCTGGAACTTGTGTGGTTTGCGCGCGGTTCGCTGGCCCACATAAAGCTGCAAGGCCGCCTCGGCGAACCAGGAATCCGTGAAATCTGCGGATGGGCTACTTCCCGATGAGGGCTAGGAGCTTGCAGCGGGCGGCGGCAGCGTGCTTCGCCGACGGGCAGACGGCCATGATCGTGTCGTCGCCAGCCAGTGTGCCGACGATTTCCGGCCAGTCTTCCTGGTCCAGCGCGACGGCAAGCGGCTGCGCGTTGCCCGGGTCGGTGCGCAGCACAAGAATGTGCTGCGCCTGCCGCACGTCTTTCAGGAGCTCTCCCGCAACGCGCTTCAGGTGGCGCTCTACAGCACGCGCCGGCGCAGGCGCCAGCGCCAGCGCCCCATGCGTGGCTCCCGCCGTCACCAGCAGTTCCTTGTAGCCATCCGCGGTCTTCGCCAGTCTCAGATCATGAAGGTCGCGGGACAAGGTCACCTGGGTGGCATGGATCCCGAGACGGCGGAGCTTCTCGGCCAGCTCCTCCTGGGTATGGATGGGCCGCGCGCGAATCAGCTTCAGAATCTGTTCCTGGCGGTAGCGCTTGACCATAAGAAGCTGTCAGCTATCAGCTATCAGCTTTCAGCTATCAGCTTGCGAGTTCTCAGTTGTCAGTTCTCAGTTGTCAGTACTGCTTCCTGCTTCCTGCCTACTGCCTTCTGCCTACTGCTTACTGCTTTCTGCCTACTGCTTACTGCTTTCTGCCTACTGCTTACTGCTCTGCCAGGCAGACAACCGGCGGCGGGCATCTTTCAGCGCGGCGGCGACTGCCTGCGGACCGGTGCCGCCCGGCACCTCGCGGCGCGCCACGCCGGCGGCGCCTTTCAGCCATTCGAGCACGTCTTCGTCAAAGGCGGGGCTGAACTCGCGCAGTTGCTCCAGCGTCCACTGCTCGGGAGCGCGGCCGTGTGCCAACCCGGCGCGGACGATGCGGCCTACGGTTTCATGCGCCCGCCGGAAGGGCACACCGTGCAGCGCCAGGTACTCGGCCAGGTCGGTGGCGCAGGCCCAGCCGCCGGCCGCGGCCGCCTCCATCGCCGCGCGGCACGGCGTGGCGGTCTCGACAACAACCCTGGCGACGGCCAGCGCGCCCAGCAACTGTTCGGCGGCATCGAAAACCGGCTCCTTGTCTTCCTGCAAGTCGCGGTTGTAGGTCAGCGGCAGGCCCTTGAGCGTGGTGGCCAGCGCCACCAGGTGTCCGAGCATCCGCCCGGTCTTGCCGCGCAGCAGCTCCAGCGAGTCCGGGTTCTTCTTTTGCGGCATCAGGCTGCTGCCGCTGGTTACCTCGTCGCCCAGTTGCAGGAAGCCGAACTCCTCGCTCGAATAGAGGATCCAGTCCTCGGCCAGGCGGCTGAGGTGAAGGAAAACGCAACTCGCGGCGAAAAGGAACTCCAACACGAAGTCCCGGTCGCCGGCGGCGTCGAGGCTGTTCCGGGTGATAGCGGCGAACCCGAGGTCGCGCGCCAGCGCCTCGCGGTCGATCGGCAGGCCGCTGCCCGCCAGCGCTCCGCTGCCCAGCGGCATGGCGTCGGCTGCCTGGTAGCAGCGCGCGAGCCGGCCGCGGTCGCGCGCCAGCATCTCAAAGTGCGCCAGCAGGTAGTGCGCCCACAGCACCGGCTGGGCCCGCCTGAGGTGCGTGTAGCCGGGGAAAACCAAGTCGCCGGCGCGCTCCGCCTGCTCCAGCAGCGCTTCGAGCAGCGCATTGAGCGCCGCCTGCGCGCCGCGGATTTCGCCCTTCAGCCAGATGCGGAGATCGAGCGAGACCTGTTCGTTGCGGCTGCGCCCGGTGTGCAGTTTGTCGGCCAACCCCGCGCCGGCGCGCTCGGCCACCTTGCGGATCACCAGGGTGTGAACGTCTTCGTCGGCGGCGTTTTCAAAAAAGGCCGCCGGGTTGGCGCGGGCCTCACCGGCCATGGCCTCCAGCACCCGGCAGACCTGGTCGGCCTCGGCAGCCGAGTAGATGCCGATGCGCTCGAGGGCATGCGCCCAGGCGCAACTGCCCTCCACGTCGGCGTCGAGCAGCTTGCGGTCGAAGGCCAGCGACCCGGCGAACTCCTCAAACTGCTTCGCCGGCGGCTTCTCGAATCTTCCTCCCCACAGTTTCATAAGACTAGACCTGAGACTTGAGACCTGAGACCTGCGGGCATGTACTTCTCAGGTCCCAGGTCTCAGGTCCGACAACGTTCATTTTCCGGCCTTGGCTTTCAGCGCGGCGCGGACGCGCAGCGGCAACCCCAGCAGGCGGATGAAGCCCTCGGCGTCCTTCTGGTTGTAGCTCTCGCCCATGGTGAAGCTGGCAATCTCGGTCGAATACAGCGAATATGGGGAGCGGCGCGACAGCACCTGAATGTTGCCGCGGTACAATTCCAGCGCCACCTCGCCGGTCACCACCTGCTGGATGGACTCGATGAAGGCATCGAGCGCCTCGCGCAGGGGCGTGAACCAGAAACCGCTGTAAACCATCTGGCCGTAGTCGAGCGCGACATGCTGCTTGTAGGCGAAGGTGGCGCGGTCCAGGCAGAGCGCTTCCAGCTCGGCATGCGCCGCGTAAAGGACGGCGCCGCCCGGCGTCTCGTAGGCGCCGCGCGACTTCATCCCCACGAAGCGGTTCTCCACCAGGTCGATGCGGCCGATGCCGTGGCGCCCGCCCAGCTCGTTCAGTTTTTCGAGCAGCGCGACGGGCCCCAGCTTCTGGCCGTCGAGCGAAACCGGGCAGCCCTTCTCGAAACCGATGGTGACGCGGGCCGGCTGGTCGGGCGCGGTGCGCGCCGAGTTGCTGAGCATCCAGACGTCATCGGGCGCGCCGCACGCCGGGTCCTCCAGCACGCCGCCCTCATGGCTGATGTGCCAGATGTTGCGGTCGCGGCTGTATATCTTCTCGGCGGAGGCGGACACCGGAACGTTGTGCCGGCGCGCGTACTCCAGCGCGTCCTGGCGCGAGCGGATCTCCCATTCGCGCCACGGCGCGATCACCCGAAGCTGCGGCGCCAGCGCCTGGTAGGTCAACTCGAAGCGCACCTGGTCGTTGCCCTTGCCGGTGCAGCCGTGGGCCACGGCGTCGGCGCCCTCGGCCAGCGCCACTTCCACCTGCGCCTTGGCCAGCAGCGGCCGCGCTATCGAGGTGCCCAGCAGGTACTTGCCCTCGTAGACCGCGCCCGCCCGCACCAACTTCCACAGGTAGCCGCAAACGAACTCCTCGCGTAGATCCTTGATGTAGAGCTTGCTGGCGCCGGTGGCCAGCGCCTTCTTCTCCAGGCCCTCCAGCTCTTCGCCTTGGCCGATGTCGCCGGCCATGGCGATCACTTCGCAGCCGTAGTTCTCCTTCAGCCAGGGAATGATGACGGACGTATCGAGTCCGCCCGAATACGCGAGTACGACTTTCTTTGGTTTCGTCATAAGCGAGGTCCAAGGGTCCAAGGTCCAAAGTCCAAGGTCCAAGCCGACTTTGGACCTTGGACCTTAGACCTCGGACCTATTTTGCGAGCAGCATCATCAGGATCGCCTTGGCGATGTGCAGCCGGTTCTCGGCCTGGTCGAACACCGCCGAGCGCGGCGATTCAATCACTTCTTCGCACACCTCCTCGCCGCGGTGGGCGGGGAGGCAGTGCATGAACACGGCGTCGGGCCGGGCCCGGCCGAACAACTCCGGCGTCACCCGGTAGGGCACAAACACCCGGGCGCGCTCGTCGGCCTCGGCCTCGAAGCCCATGCTGGCCCACACGTCGGTGTAGACGGCACGCGCGTCTTCCACGGCCTTTTGCGGGTTGTGCCCGGTTTCAATCACTGCTCCGGTGGCCGCCGCCAACTCGCGGGCACGGGCCACCAGCTCCGGCTTGGGCGGATAGGCCTGGGGCGTGGCCACGGCGACGTGTGCCCCGGTGAGCGCTCCCATCAGCATGAGCGAGTGGCAGACGTTGTTGCCGTCGCCCACGAACGCCAGCTTGGCCGCCCGCAAGTCACCCGCGATTTCCTGCAGCGTAAAGAAGTCGGTCAGCGACTGGCAGGGGTGGAACAGCTCGCTCAGCCCGTTGATCACCGGGACCCGGGAATGGCGGGCGAACTCCTCGACGGTAGAGTGCGAAAAGGTGCGGAGCGCGATGGCGTCCACCCAGCGCGCCAGGTTGCGCGCCACGTCGCAGATGGGCTCGCGGTCGGGAATGCGTTGCTGGCCGGTGTCCATGAACACGCTCTCCCCGCCCAGCGTTTTCATTCCCAGCTCGAAGGTGAAGCGGGTGCGCAGCGAGCGCTTCTCGAAGATCACGGCCAGGTAGCGGCCTTCCAGCGCATGCGCGTAACGGCGCGGGTGCGCCTTGACGCGGGCCGCCAGGTCAAGGACGTCGGCCACGGCGTCCGGTGTCAGGTCGTCGTCGCGAATAATATGCAGCGGCACCTCCGCCTCCGGCGCGCGCCGGCGGGCCACGGCGGTCGCCAAGCCGTTCATATCGGCCATGGGGCCCTCCTTGGGTCGATGAATAATTATACGGACCAGTGAATAATTACACATCTGGCGCAGGGCGTCAACCGAAAACCGCAACGGGAACATTCACCACAGAGCCACAGAGGACACTGAGAAACCGGGTATGGCGTCTCCGCGTTCTCTGTGTCTCTGTGGTGAATTCCGATCGGCGTCCCATTTCCGGAGCGAGTGGTGTAAATTAAGCGGCCATGAGACGGTTACTGCTTTTGGCCCTGCTTGTCGTGCCGCTGCTCGATGCCGCGGAGCTGCGTGTGTCGAACCGCTATCTGGATGTCCGGCTGGACGGCGCCAACGGTGCGATTCGGGTTACCGATAAGCGCGTGCGGCGAACCTGGGAGCAGCAGGCGCTCCGTTGGGCGCTGGCGCCGGCCGGCGAGCCGGCCAAACAAGGACCGCGCGGCTGGAGCGTCCAGTTCACGGGCTTTTCGGCCACCATCGAGCTGGCGGCGAACAAGCCCGAAATGGAAGTCACCATCAACGGCAGCGGCCCGCTCAGGCAGGCCTTGCCCTTTCCGGCGCCGTTCGTCACCGGCAAAGGCTCCTGGCTGGTGGTGCCGCTTAACGAGGGCATCATTTACCCGGTGGACGACGAGACGGTGCGCCCCATGCAGTTGATTGCCTACGGCGGCCACGGCATTTGCATGCCCTGGTTCGGGGCCATCGATCCGGCGAGCGGGGCCGGCGTCATGGCCATCATCGAAACGCCGGACGATGCGCGGATCGACATCACCCGCCAGCCCGATTCGGGCCAGCCCGGTTCGGGCCAGCCCGATTCGGGCCAGCCCGGAACCGGCCTGTTCATCCGGCCGTTGTGGGACGCCTCGCGCGGCGAGTTTCGCTACCCGCGCAAAATCCGCTACGTGTTCCTGGACAAGGGCGGTTACGTGGCGCAGGCCAAACGCTACCGCGCTTACGCCCGAGAAACCGGTTTGTTCAAGACCCTGGCGGAGAAGCGGCGCGAGAACCCGAATGTCGATCTGCTGATTGGCGCGGCCAACATCTGGGCCATGGGCCGCGACATCGGCAAGGCGGCGCTGTGCCGGGAAATGAAGGCCGCGGGCTTGGACCGCATCCTGTGGTCGGCCGGGGGCACGCCGCAGGAACTCGAGGAGATCAACAAGCTCGGCTTCCTCAGCAGCAAGTACGACATCTACCAGGACGTCTGGCCGCCGGACGCTCCGGCCGGCATGAAGAAAGAGGGATGGCCCGACGACCTGGTCCTGTTGCCCAACGGCGACTGGATGAAGGGCTGGGCCGCCCATCGCACCAATCCCGATGGCACAAGGACCATCTTCCAGGGCGGCGTGATCTCATCGCCGCGACAGCTTGCGCGCGCCAAGGAGCGCATCCCCGCGGAGCTGAGCACGCACCCCTACAAGTGCCGCTTTATCGATACCACGACCGCTACGCCCTGGCGCGAAGATTACAGCCCGGCCCATCCCCTCACCCGCTCCGACGATCGCCGCTACAAGATGGCGCTGCTGGAATTCGTCTCCAAGGATATGAAGCTGGTGACCGGCACCGAGACCGGCATCGACCCGTCGGTTCCGTACGTGCACTATTACGAGGGCATGCTCAGCTTGGGGCCGTACCGGCTGCCCGATGCCGGCCGTGACATGATCAAGTACAAGCCGCCCACGCCGGAGTTTCTCAAGTTCCAGGTCGGACACTTTTACCGCGTGCCGCTATGGGAGCTGGTGTACCACGAGTGCGTGGTCGCGCAATGGTATTGGGGCGACTACAACAACAAGGCGCCCGAGGTTTGGGATCGCCGCGACCTGTTCAACACCCTTTACGCCACGCCGCCGTTGTACATGTTCGACAAGACGGGATGGGAGAAAATCAAGCCGCGCGTCGTGGAGAGCTACAAGAGCATCTGCCCGGTAGTGCGCCCGCTGGGCTATGCGGAAATGCTCTCGCACGAGTTCGTGAGCGAAGATCACGCAGTGCAGCGCACGCGCTGGGCATCGGGCGCGGAGATCGTTGTCAACTTCGGCGAGGCGGCATACCGGCTGCCCGACGGCCGCTCGGTTCCGCCCATGGGCCGCCTGATAAAATGAGCCGCAGACTCCGCAGATCGCACGGGTTGTACCGCTGGCGTCCGTTGTAGCGCTGGCGTCCCGCCGGCCGGCCCCGGCTGCCGATTCCCCTTGGCCCGTCTGATTGTCAAAGATCGGCAACGGTGCCCAAGGCGAGCAGCGCGGAATGGTCGGGGCGGGACAGCGTCAGGAGTGGTTTGCGCAGCAGCGCGACTGCTGGCAGAAGGCCTCGGTCTTGCTTACGGGCGGCTGCTGCACGCGACTGTTAGGCCGGGGAACCGGCATCGGCCGCCGCTTGCGCCCACGGCTTGATCTTCGCCAGCGTCTTGGCAAGGGCTTCTTCAGCCACCTCCGTGTCATAGGCCGCCTGCGCCCGCAGCCAATAACCGTTGGAAAGACCGAAGAAGCGGCACAGGCGCAGGTCGGTATCGGCGGTGATGGCGCGCTTGCCCGCCACGATGTCACCGATCCGCTGGGCGGGCACACCGATCTCCTTGGCGAGGCGGTACTTGCTGAGGCCCATCGGCACCAGGAACTCTTCGCGCAGCAACTCGCCGGGCGTCACGGGCTTGAGCTTACGCATGGTCTTCCTCCGTTAATGGTAGTCGGCGATTTCAACGTCCTCCGCGCCCGCAGCCGTCCAGCGGAAGCACACGCGGAACTGATCGTTCACACGGATACTGTGCTGCCCGGCGCGCTCGCCCTTGAGCGTTTCCAGCCGGTTGCCCGGCGGCACGCGCAGGTCTTCGAGCCGGCCTGCGATTTGGAGCTGCCGCAGCTTGCGTCGCGCGACAGACTCGATGTTCACGAACCGCGTGACCCGCCGGCCTTTCGAGAGGGCTTCCGTGTCGGCGCACTTGAACGTCTTGATCACAAGTCCATAGTAACGTCTTGCGTGATTAACGTCAAGCGTGATGCTCCGATAGCCCTGATAGCCCTCCGGCGCGGGCCGGCGGGGTCCGGCGCCCAGGGCGAGCAGCGCGGAATTGTCGGGGCGGGCACCGTGAAGAGCAGTTTGCGCAGCAGCGCGGCCCGCGGCGGGCGGCTTCGGCCCGTCAGAGAGCGGAGCACCCAGTCGGTCTCCCAATCAGCGCAACGGTGGGCCACCCGCCCTGGAGGCCCCGAGGCGCCGCTCGGCCTCGGCCGTAGATATGCTATGCTCGCGCAGCCGCTTCTGAAGCAAACGCCGAAGGCCCGCGTGATGTTCCAGCAGGCGGTCAATCAAATCATCGTCTTCCTCCAGCGGAACCAATTGAAACGATGGCCTGCCGTTTACGGTGACGACGACCGGCTCTTTGTGGCACACTCGTGCATAGCTGCTCAGTTTGGCCTTGGCTTCACTCAGTGGGATGACTTTCATGGGCGGTGTATCTCCGTCCTTGTACGATCAGGGATTCGCCTCGCTTTTCACCGGCCAGGACGATAGTGACTCGGCGCTCGGTCGGCTCCACGTTGAACAGTACGCGGTACTTCCCAAACAGCCTCAGTTCACGCTCCGCTACCGCGTTGGGCCGTAGCGTCTTCAGGTTCCGCGTCGCTGCGAGCGGGTCGCTTGCCAGCCGTCGTACGGCGGCTGTGAGAACAGCACGGCCTTCTTCACTGCCAAGCGCCCGGAGGTCATCGACGACTGAATCCTTAAGCGTTACTGTCCACGCCGTCACGGGCACTTCCAACATGATACAACGCGACCAGAATTGTGGTCAACCGCGCAATAGCGCGTTTGATACCGCTGCGCGAGATTGAAGGCTTCGCGCTTCGTGAATAATTCGGGCTAATAGACGCTGCGTCTGCGCCGGGGTAGCCTGGGGCCCGATGCAGCCCGTTGAATCAGGCTTTCAGGACGGCGCGGATGTCTTTGAGCAAACGGAACAAGTGGTAGGGATCGCTCGGGGAAGCAATGAAGCCGAACCGTTCGCAGAAGGCCCTGGCCTCCTCGTCCTTGGCATGAACTGCGAAAGCCCGTATGCCGGCAATGTCGGCCGCTGGCAGTGTGCGGAGCATTGCGTCTTTCAGGAGACCGGAACCAAGGCCCTTTCCCTGCCAGTGCGTGGCAATCGCGAGACGAGCCAGCAGCATAATGGGGACGGGATGCCGGGCCAGCCCTTTCTTGAGGCGCTCCGGCGCGCCATCATATTCTACTTGACCGACAACCAGCGTGTAGTAACCGGCGACCTCCGCATCCGCCACCGCCACGTAGGTCTGAGAGGCGCCGGCCTGCTGGTTTTGGAGCGCGTAGCGGATCAGAAAGCGGTTGAGTGCTTCACGTCCGCAGTCGAAACCTCCCAGTGCGTGTCCGCGCTGAAGCTTCTCAATGCGGAGGTTCATCTCTTGCGGCCTCGCTCGAAGACACTCGGCTCGCGCAGAAGCTTGGCCAGTCGCGGAGCAGGCAGCGCAGGAGCATCGAGAGCGGCTTGGAAGGCGGCCCACTGCTCGGCATTCAAGCCAAAGCGCCGGCGATCCGGCAAGGTCTCTTCGGCGCGCGCAAGGGCGCTCTCCAAAACGAACTCGCTCACCGACCGGCGGGCGGCCAGGGCGGCAGTCTGCAGGGTGCGCTTGGCCGACGGAGTCAGGCGCAGGTCGAGTTTCTCGCTACGGGTTTCGGCGCTCGGCATGTCTCGGTCCTCCTGTCACGAGGTCAGGATAGCACATCCGCCAGACAATGTCATGACAGCGGAGGTGTTCAGACAGTAGCCGTGTCAGCGCGTACGCCCTCTGCGTTCCTCTGTGGTTCAAAGTCCCCGCGCGTCGGACAACCAGGCCGGCCGGCGGGATGCCGGCGGTACATCGGCCTAACCCGCCCTGTTCGTGGTAATCTGCGGAATCTGCGGCTAAATGCAGTTTATGAATCTGCATCGACGAAGCTTTCTGATGAGCAGCGGTGCGGCAGCCGGATCCGTGTTGTTCACGGCCGCGGTCCCAGCCGCTGAAACAAAGACGGCAAACCTGCTGGCGGGCACGTGGACGCCCGAAAAACTGGCGCCCGTGTTGCTGCCGCGCGAGAAGTGGAAGCCGTTTCCGGCGGCGTCTGAGCGGGCCGCCTGGGAGCGTCTGCCGGCTGACGATCGCCGCGCGCTGATCCAGGCGGGCGAGGCGCGGTTGGGCGCGGCCTGGCCGCCTTTGCCGGCCACGCTCTTTCTCGAATACAGGCGTATCGGCAACCGCTCCAACTACGAGCGCGTGCGCTACGCGCGCCGCGACCAGTTGCGCGACCTGGTCGTGGCGGAATGCGCCGAGGGCAGGGGCCGCTTCCTGGACGATATTGCCAACGGTGTTTGGACCACTTGCGAGGAGTCGTTCTGGGGCGTGCCGGCGCACCTCGGCGCGCAAAAGGCGGGCACCGGCCTGCCGGACGTTGCCGAGCCCATCGTCGATCTGTTCGCCGCCGAAACCTCCAGCCTGCTGGCCTGGATCGACTACCTCATCGGGCCGCGGCTCGCCCTGGCGTCACCGCTGCTGCGCAAGCGCATCCGACTGGAAGTGGACCGCCGCATCCTGACTCCCTGCCTGGAGCGCAGCGATTTCGGCTGGATGGGGCTGGACGGCCGCGACCGCGCGGTCAATAACTGGAACCCCTGGATCAACTCCAACTGGCTGGCTTCGTTGCTGGTGTTGGAGGACGACGGCAAGCGGCGCCTGGCGGCGGTCCACAAGATATTGCGGAGTCTGGACCGCTTCCTGGCCTCCTACCACGACGACGGCGGCTGCGACGAGGGTCCCGGATACTGGTTCCGGGCCGGCGGCTCGCTGTTCGACTGCCTGGAGCTGCTCTATTCGGCCAGCGGCGGCGCCATCGGCTTCTACCGCGTTCCGCTGGTCCAGGAGATCGGCCGCTACATCTACCGCGCCCATATCTTCGGCGACTGCTTCATCAACTTCGCCGACGCTGCCGCCCGGCTGCGCATCGCGGGCGACCTGCTGTTCCGCTACGGCCGGCGCATCGGCGACAGCCGGCTCGAGTCGCTGGGCGCCTGGGCCGCGGCGCAGCCGAGCGGCGTGCCGGGGCGCAGCGAGAGCATGGGCCGGCAACTGCCCGCGCTGTTCAACCTCGAAACCATTCGCGCAGCGCAAGGCGCGCAGCCGCTGGTGCGCGATACCTGGCTGCCCGGCATCCAGGTGATGGCGGCCCGCAGAAAGGAAGGCTCGGCCGAGGGGCTTTACCTGGCGGCGCAGGGCGGGCATAACGCAGAGAGCCACAACCACAACGACGTTGGCAACTTCATCGTCTATGCCGACGGCCAGCCGGCCATCATCGACGTCGGCGTCGAAACCTACACGGCCAAAACGTTCAGCTCCCGCCGCTACGAGATCTGGACCATGCAGTCGGCCTGGCACAACCTGCCGACCATCGACGGCGTGATGCAGGCGGCGGGACGGGAGTTTCAGGCCACCGATGTTGCCTATCGCGCCAACGACCGCGCCGCCGAGTACAGCCTGGATATTGCACGCGCCTATCCGCCGGACGCCGGGCTGGACTCGTGGAAGCGAACGTTCCGTTTTGAGCGGGACAAGAACGAGATCGAGTTGGCCGACAGCTACATCCTCAAGAAGCCTGCCCGGCTCATCACGCAGACGCTGATGACTCCGCGCAAACCGGCGCAGTCGGCGCCGGGGCGGCTTACGCTCCACTCGCCCGGCCTCCGGTCCGGGCCGGTCGTGATTCTTTACGACGCCCGGGTTTTCACCCCTTCGGTCGAGGAAGTGAAGATCGAAGACGAGCGCCTGAAGAGCTCGTGGGGCGAGCGCCTGTACCGCATCCTGCTTACGGCCGCCGATCCGCCGCAGCGCGCCTCCTGGTCCATCACGTTTTCTCAACGCTGAGGCGCTGAGGACGCTGAGATTCGCAGAGAAGTCCTCGGCGTTTTCTCTGCGGTCTCTGCGTTGAATGTTTCGTGGTTAAATTGGCGGCGGAGGTGGGCATGACGGTGCGCATTCTAATCGCCTTTTTCTTTTTGGCTGCGTCCGCCTGGGGCGGGCAGAAATTCGATTTGGTGGTGTACGGGGGCACGGCCGGCGGCGTCATCACCGCGGTCAGCGGCGCCCGCGAAGCCCTGAAAGTCGCGCTGCTGGACCCGCGCGACCACCTGGGCGGCATGGTTTCCGGCGGCCTGTCGCGGACCGACTATGGCCGCAAGGAAGTTATCGGCGGCTATTCGCTGGAATTCTTCTGGCGCGCCGGCCAGCACTACCGCATGGCGCAGTACGGCCAGGAACTGGCCTGGCTGGTGGAGCCCAAGGTCGCCGAGCAGGTCTTCCGCCAGATGGCCAAGGAAGCCGGCGTGACCGTGCTCTACCGGCACCGCCTGCGCGAGAAAGACGGAGTGCGCAAGGAAGGGCGGCGCATCCGCGAGATTCTCATGGAGAACGGGTCGTCATTCGAGGCCGCCGTGTTCGCCGACTGCACGTACGAGGGCGACCTGATGGCCCAGGCTGGCGTCTCCTACACCTGGGGCCGCGAAGGCGTCCAGCAGTATGGCGAATCGCTCGCCGGGGTGCGCGAGAAAACGCCGTATCATCAGTTCAAGGTTGATGTTTCGGCGTACGACGAAACAGGGAAGCTGCTTCCAGAGATTTCGCCCCAGCCGCCCGGCGAGCCCGGCTCGGCCGACAAGAAAGTGCAGGCCTACAACTTCCGCCTGATCATCTCCAGCGACCCGGCCAACCAGGTCCCATTCCCAAAGCCGCGGAACTACGACCCGGCCCGCTACGAGTTGCTGGCGCGCCTGCTGAAGATGACAACAGAAAAGGCCGGCCGCCCGCCGAAGATGGGCGAACTCTCCTCGCCCATCGCCGTGCCCAACAACAAGTTCGACGTGAACAACAACGGCGCGTTCTCCTCCGACTACATCGGCAAGAACTACGAGTACCCGGAGGCAGGCTACAAGCGCCGCGAGGAGATTTGGCAGGACCACGCCGACTATGTGGCCGGCTTCTTCTATTTCCTGGCGCACGACCCGAGAGTTCCTTCCGAACTGCAAAGCGAGATCAACCGGTACGGGCTGGCCAAGGACGAGTTCGCGGACACCGGCCACTGGCCGCACCAACTGTATGTGCGGGAGGCGCGCCGCATGGTCGGCGAATACGTCATGACCCAGAAGGACATCCAAACCGAGCTGACCAAACCCGATGCCATTGGCATGGGCTCCTACAACAGCGATTCACACAACATCCAGCGGGTGGTGACGAAGGAGGTGTTCGTCATCAACGAAGGCGATATGCAGGTGCCGGTCAAGCCCTACCAGATTCCCTACCGTATCCTGACGCCGAAAAAGAACGAGGTGGAAAACCTGCTTGTGCCGGTGTGCTTCTCGGCCAGCCACGTAGCCTACAGCACGCTGCGGATGGAGCCGCAGTACATGATCCTCGGCCATGCGGCGGGCGTGGCGGCCAAAATGGCCATTACCGCCAACAAGCCGGTGCAGGAGATCAACACGACTGCTCTGACGCGGACGCTGGTAAAGCAGGGCGCGGTGATGGAATACGCGCCCAACCCCCACAACGCCGCTTTCGGCCTGTTCCGCCGCCCGACCAGTAAGCAGTAGGCAGGAGGCGGGAGGCAGAAGGCAGAAGGCGGAAGGCGGAAGGCAGAAGGCAGGGGGCAGTAGGCAGGCGAATCCGACACTTGCCGGCCGCTAGCCGTTAGCCAACAGCCGATAGCCGACAGCCGACAGCCGAGTCAGCCCTCCGGCTGAAAATCGCAGGCTTCGCGGCAGGGCTCGCAGTAATAGCAGCCGTCGGCGCACAGCCGCAGCCCCTCGGTCGACTTGCACAACATGCAGTACTTCTCGCACAGGCAGTCGCTTTCCGGTTTGTCGCACATCACACAAATGAACGGCATCGCGCCTCATTGTACACGGAAGAGGCTACAGGCCACAGCCTACAGGCTACGGGAACACCCGAATCGCTGGATTGATTCCCTGTGGCCTGTAGCCTGCAGCCCTTTTTCTGCTACCATGCGCGCTTATGGTTAAACGATTCGTTGCCCTGTTTCTGTTTTGCGTTGTTGCCTGGAGCCTGGCGGCGCAGGACAAGACCGAGTTCTGGCCGGGCGCCAGCTACGACCCCCGTATCCCCACGTTCCGCGAAGCGCTGGGGTACGAACCCGGCGAGCGCATCACGACCACCGAGGGCATCGTGAAGTATTTCGAGGCGCTCGAACGGGCGTCCGGCGGACGGTTGCAGGTCTTCGACTACGGCAAGAGCTGGGAGGGGCGCCGGCTGGTCTACGCCGCGCTCGGCTCCCCGGCCAACATGAAGCGGCTGGAGGAGATTCGCGGGGGCATGCAAAAGCTGGCCGACCCGCGCAAGCTGCAGGACGCGGAAGCGAAGCAGTTGATGGCCTCGCTGCCAGCGGTCATCTGGCTGGCCTACGGCGTGCACGGCAACGAGATCTCCTCACCCGAGGCGTCGCTGCTGGCCGCCTACCACCTGCTGGCGGCACGTAACGACAAACTGGTGGAGCGGGTGCTGGCCACCGTGCTGGTGCTGATCGACCCCCTGCAGAACCCGGACGGCCGCGACCGCTTCGTGCACCACTTCGAGGAGGCGCTGGGTCTGGAGCCGGACGCCAGCCCGGTGGCGGCCGAGCATGCCGAGCCCTGGCCGGGCGGGCGCAGCAACCATTACTACTTCGACATGAACCGCGACTGGTTCGCCGTCACCCAGCCGGAAACGCGCGGGCGGGTGCGCGTGCTGCAGCAGTGGTATCCGCTGGTGTTCGTGGACCTGCACGAAATGGGCTCGGATTCCACCTACTACTTCGCCCCCACTTCAGCCCCATACAACCCGTACCTGACCAAGGATCAGCTTGACGGTTTTCAATTGTTCGGCAAGGGCAACGCCCGGTGGTTCGACCGCTTCGGCTACGACTATTTCACGCGCGAGGTCTTCGACGCGTTTTACCCGGGCTACGGTGACAGTTGGCCGGCCTATTACGGGGCCATCGGCATGACGTATGAGAATGCCACGGTGCGCGGTTTGGTCGTGCGTCGCTCTGACGACAGCATCTTGACGTTCCGGCAGAGCGTGAAAAAACACTTCGTGGCTTCCATCTCGACGCTCGACACCGCCGCCGAGAACCGCCAGAGGCTGATCGAGCAGTGGTATCGCTACCGGCAGACGGCCGTCGAGGAAGGCTCGAAAGAAGCGGTGCGCGAGTACATCCTGCCGAGGCGCGGCGACACCTCGGCGGTGGACAAGCTGGCTGCCGTGCTGGGGGAGCAGGGCGTGGAGCTGAAACGCGCCACCGCGCCCTTCCGCAACGCCGGCAAGGAATACCCGGCCGGCAGCTACGTAATCTCGCTGGCGCAGCCGGCCAAGCGCCTGATTCGCGTCCTGCTCGACACCAGTGTCAACATGGATGAGGCTTTCGTGAAGGAGCAGGAGCGCCGCCGCAAGAAGAAATTATCTGACGAAGTTTACGATGTCACCGCCTGGTCGCTGCCGCTGGTTTACAACGTCGAGGCCGTCGGCTGCGGCGAGAGTTCGCGGGGAGACTTTGAACCCGTCCAGCCGGAAACGAGTCCGCCGGGCGCGGTCACGGGCGGGCGGGCCGAGGTCGCTTACCTGGCGCCCTGGGGCACGCAGGCGGCGGCGCGCCTTCTGGCCGCCGCCTGGCGCGACGGCCTCCGGGTCCTCAGCTCCGACAAGGCTTTCACCCAAAGCGGGCGCAAGTATCCATCCGGCACCCTGATCTTCAAAGTGATGGACAACCCGCCGGAGCTGGCCGACAAGCTGGGGAAGCTGGCAGCCTCCACAGGCGCTGAAATCGTAGCCAGCAACACCAGTTGGGTGGACGACGGGGTGAACTTCGGCAGCCGCAACGTGGTGTTGCTGAAGCGGCCCACCATCGCCCTGGCCTGGGATACGCCCACGTCGTCGGCCTCGGCCGGCGCAACCCGCTTCGTGATCGAGCGGCAATACGGCTATCCGGTCACGCCGGTCCGCACGCAGAATCTCGGCAGCGCGGATTTGAGCAAGTTCCAGGTCTTGATCCTGCCGGAGGCCGGATTCGGGGCCGGATACTCGCAAGCGCTGGGCACCAGCGGCGTGCAGCGGCTCAAGGAATGGGTGACGTCAGGCGGCACGCTGGTGGGCACCGGCAGTGCGGTCGCCTTCCTGGCCGACCCGAGGGTTGGGTTGCTGGCCGTGCAGCAGGAGCTGCTGCCGCGGCCGGCGGGTGAGGCCGCCAAGCGGCCGGAGGGCGCTGCCGGCGCTGGCGAGCGTCCCTCCGCGGCGGCAGCCTCCGCCGCCCCTTCCGCCGCGCCGGCCGCCGCGCCCTCGGCCGCGCCTGCCGCCGAGGGCCGCACGCCGGGCAAATTGCTGGCCACCGAGGAGGATTATCTGAAGGCCATCCAGGCCGATTCCGACATGCCGGACCGCGCGCTGGGTGTGCTGGTGAAGGCCCGCCTCGATCCTGACCACTGGGTGACCGCCGGGCTCGGCCAAACGGTCAACGTGCTCGTTTCCGGCCGCGGCATCTTCACCCCCATCAAGCTGGACAAGGGCGTGAACGCGGCCGTTTTTCTGGGCCCCAAGGAACTGGTGGCCAGCGGCTACTTGTGGGAGGAGAACCGCAAGCAGCTCGCCTACAAGCCATTCGTCATCGTGCAGCGCGAAGGCCGCGGCACGGTGATCGGCTTCACGGCCGACCCGAATTTTCGCGCCTACATGGACGGGCTGAACGTGCTTTTCGTCAATGCGGTATTCCGCGGCCCGGCGCACGCCCGCACTGCGGGCTCGCGCGAAGTCGAGGATTGGGACCGAGATCAACGCAAATAAACGCGGACCAGCGCCATAAAGAACCGTTCGGCACACCACATTAGAGGCGGAGGATGAGCCAGCCGCACCCCTCGGCCAGCGCGGCCAGGCGTTCGTCGGGCTCGAGGGCGACACCCACCTTCGCCATGTCCAGCATGAACCGGTCGGAGAAGGTGTTTCCGAAGGCCAGGTCGGGAGCGCGGTCGAATTTGCGGTCGATGGCCTCGGCTTTGCCCACCCCGTAGGTGACAGGCAAAAGCACCTCGGCGGTTATCACGCCGTCGCGCACCTGGGCGGCTACGGTGAGCACGCGGTCGGTGCGGAGGCCGACTGCTTCGCTGCCGGCAGTAACAATCCAGCGGTGGCTTCCCGAGACAACCCAGACTTCGACTCCGGCCGCCTGAAGCCGGTTGGCCCAAGACCGGGTCTCCGGGATGATGTCTGCGCGGAAGTGGCGATCGAAGAACTCGCGGGCCTCCGCTTGAACGACTTCTTCTTTGAGGCCGTGCAAAACCGACGCGGAAAAGACCGCCATTTCCAGCTCGCCGAACTGCCCGTTCAGGTACATCTCCCAGATGCGGCGGGCCTCCCGTTCGGCTGCGGGAAGCAGGCGATGGTTCTCGATTTGCCAGAGAAGGAAGCCATCACCGGCGTCGCCGCGCCAGAGCACGCCGTCGGCGTCGAAGGTGACCAGGCCTTCGCCGCGGGCGCACAGCTCGGCCACCGCCGCCTCGACCTGCTCGGAGCCGGAGGCCGCGCCAGAATGCTCCTCCGCGTTCATTTGGTGTTTGGAACCGGCGGTTCTTCGAGGTTCACGGAATCGATAACGGCGATCACCGCCATGTCGATCGGGGATCGAGGACGGCCGACACTGGTCATGGCTGCGAACCCCTCGGTGGCCAGCAGAACCTGGTCGCCGACGCCGGCATCGACGGCGTCCAGCGCCAGAAGCGCATCGCCGCGGTCGCTGCCATCCAGGTTCAGCGGCTGCACCAGAAGGATCTTGCGGCCTTCGTGGGAAGCGTGCTTTTGTGTGGCGACCACACTGCCGATGACGCGGGCAATCAACATAAGTGACAAGTGATGAGTGAGGAGTGATGAGTGGCCGGAATCGGGGCCACTTGTCACTTGTCACTCGTCACTGCGGTATCAATCTGATCGATGATGCCGACAACGCTGAAGTCGGTGGGCATTTCAGCCGGCAGCCAGGCGAACGAGGACTCGTAGCCACGGCAGTAGTAAACCAACTCGCCGGCGCCGGCGCCCACGGCGTCCAGCGCTACCACCGGCCGACCCGTGGCGCGGCCCCTGGCGTCCACCGGCTGAAGAACGAGCATCTTTTTGCCCTCCAGCGGCTCGTTCTTCGCCGTGGCCCAAACCCGGCCGATGACCCGCGCCAGCATCATAGAAACAGTTATGAGTGACGCGTGACAAGTGACACGCGCCGTGGCCGACCCACGGCCACTCGTCACTTATCACTCGTCACTGATTCATTCGTCCAGTTCGATGGAATCGACAATCCCAACAATGGAGGCATCGATAGGGTGGTCCTTGCAGCCCTGGGCCATGCGGGCGGAGCTGCCCGACACCACCAGCACTCTTTCGCGGAATCCCGCGCCGACGGTGTCCACCGCCACCAGGTACCCGGCCTCGTCTTTGCCCTGCGGGGAAACCAGGCGGACGACCAGCAGCTTCTTGCCTTCCAGCCGCGGGTCCTTGCGCGTGGCGACCACGGTGCCGACAATGCGCCCCAAAACCATCTCCAGCCACCTGCCTGCGAATTACTTGGCCGTGGTGGCGGCAGCCACCTGCGCCTTGCCGATCGGCAACACGTCTTCCAGGCTGGAATGCGGGCGCGGAATCACGTGGACGCTGATCAATTCGCCCACACGCCGCGCGGCGGCAGCGCCAGCGTCGGTAGCCGACTTGACGGCCGCGACGTCGCCGCGGCACAGAATGGTCACGTAGCCCGACCCGATTTTCTCCCAGCCCACCAGCGTCACCTTGGCCGCCTTCACCATAGCGTCGGCAGCCTCAATCATGGCCACCAGTCCGCGCGTTTCGATCATGCCGAGGGCATCACCCATACTTCCTCCTGTGGCGACTGGAGGCCGCAGACAACCTCGCCTTCGGCCTTCAGCCAAGCCGTTATCGTACAGGAAGCGGGCGAGAAATGGGAAGAGCGAACTTGTGAGTGCGGAGTGCGGAGTGCGGAATAGCCGGTTCGCTCCGCATTCCGCACTCCGCATTCCGCACTCCGGCCCCCGGCGGCGCCCGTTGGCTGCGCGATTATTGCAGTCCGGCGCGGCGGTCTGCTACCATCATTGCGTCCTCTAAAAGGGATCCGGTACCAGGGCTTCCAAGGTTCTGCAAGCAAACTCCGGATGGACCGGAAAGGAAAGAACTGCGTCCGCTTATGCGCAAGGTCCCCTTGCTCGAATCGCTCCGCATCATCGGCCAAGGGTCGCTGAACTGGATGGCCGCCCGCCCGATTGTCGTTTCCTTTGAGGTCACCGATGCCTGCACGTGCTCCTGCAAGCATTGTGACCACGGGGGACCGCGCGACGAATCCCGCAACCTCAAAGCAGCGGACTACCGCCGGTACATGGAGGTGCTGCGTCCGCCGGTGGTGCAGGTCTCGGGCGGCGAGCCGTTGCTGCGCCCCGACCTGCTGGATTTGGTCCGCAACATCAAGTCGGATTCCGGCCTGCCGTACACCATCCTGGTTTCCAACTGCTCGCTGATGACCGAGCAGTTGTATGTGGCGCTGCACGAGGCGGGGGTCGATCAATTCTCCGTCAGCCTGGATTTTCCCGACCAGCGGCACGACGTGTTCCGCCGGCACCCGGGCCTGTATGAGCATCTGAGCCGGCTGATTCCGCGCCTGGCCCGGCTGGGTTACGACGACATCGTGCTGAATAGCTGTATCACCAGCGAGAATGTCTCGGAGATCAACGCCATCGCCGATAAAGCGCGGGAATGGGGCGTCAACCTCTGTTACAGCGCGTACTCGCCCCTCCGCACGGGCTGCCGGGACTACTTCCTCAATACGGCTGAGCAACTGGTCACGCTGAACCGGGAACTGGACCGCGTCGAAGGCCGGCGGGACAGCACCAACTGGATCGTCAACGCCCCCACCACGCTGGAGGCCACCCGGCGGTACTTCGAGAATGGGGGCACGCCTGGGTGCACGGCCGGCCTGCGCTTCCTGGTGGTGACCGCCGATGGCCTCCTGCAGCCGTGTTCGATGCAGTTCCACCGCTACCCGCTGGAGCAGCGCGAACGGATGATCGAGGAATTCACGCGCCACAATACCTGCGACCAGTGCTACGTCTCCATCCGCTCTTACCTGGACAAGAACTTCCCGCACTTGTTGTGGGAGAACGTCAGTGGGTATTTTTCCTTCAAGCGCGATCTGCCAGTGCGGAATGCGGAATGCGGGATGCGGAGTAGCGATGCCTGAATCTCCGAATTCCGCACTCCGAATGCCGCATTCCGTACCGCGCCGGTTGACAGCGAGGTGACGATGGCGGAGAATGCCCTCGGCTTGGGAGAGGAATTGAGAGCAAGCAACCCCGCGGACGTACTGCTCCAGACCGATTTTCCCGGCGTGCCGCTTTGCTCGCGCGGGAAGGTGCGCGACTTGTATGAAGCGGACGGCCACCTGTTGGTCGTGGCCACGGACCGGATCTCGGCGTTTGATTACGTCCTGGCCAGCGGCATTCCCTGCAAGGGGCGCGTGCTGACGCAGCTTTCCCTGTTCTGGTTTGACTACCTGCGCGGGGTGGCGGCCAGCCACCTGCTGACGGCCGATGTGGCCCGCTACCCGGAACCCTTTTGCCGGTTCCGGGAGCAACTCGAGGGGCGCTCCATGCTGGTGCGGAGCGCCCGCATGCTCCCGGTCGAGTGCGTGGTGCGCGGGTATCTTTCCGGCTCGGGGTGGAAGGAGTATTGCGCCAGTGGCACGGTCTGCGGGCTCCCGCTGCCGCCGGGGTTGCGCGAATCCGACCGCCTTCCCGAGCCGATTTTCACGCCGGCCACCAAGGCGGAAACCGGGCACGACGTCAATATTGCGTTCGAAGAAACGGCCCGCATGGTGGGCCGCGAGACCGCCGGGAAACTGCGGGCGCTGAGCCTGGACATTTACCGGCGCAGCGCCGACTACGCCGAGCAGCGCGGCATTATCATCGCCGACACGAAGTTTGAATTCGGATTTATAGGCGAGGAGCTGGTGCTCGCCGACGAGGTGCTGACGCCGGATTCCTCGCGCTTCTGGCCGAAGGACCAATACCGGCCGGGCGGGGCCCAGCCGTCGTTCGACAAGCAGTACGTGCGCGACTACCTGGAGGCCATCGGCTGGAACAAGCAGCCGCCGGCGCCCGCGCTGCCGCCCGAGGTAGCCGGGCGCACATCGGAAAAATACCGGGAGGCCTACCGCCAATTGGCGGGCCGGGAACTAGCGTGCTGACCGCGTGGAGCAGGCTCGACTGGGTGTTGTTGGCGATCATGCTTCTGTCCGTGGTGTTCAGCATACTGAAGGGCTTCACCCGCGAGCTGATCTCGCTGGGAGCGGCGATCTGGGGCATCATTCTGGCATGCTGGTTTTATCGCCTACCGGCGGCCTGGCTGGCTCCCTATGTCCGCACCCCGGAAGTCGCGTCTCTGACCGGTTTTTTCGCTGTTTTGCTGGCCTGCATGATCGCCGGCGGCGTGCTGTCCAAGCTGGCCGGTAAAGTGGTGGACAAGTCGGGCCTGCGCTGGTTCGACCGCCTGCTGGGAGCGGCCTTCGGAATGATCCGCGGGGTGCTGCTGTGCCTGGCCCTCCTGCTCGGCCTGGCGATCTTCCCGCTGGGCGGCGAGCCGATGGCCAATTCCCGGCTGGCGCCCTACCTGGTGCAAGGCGCGCGGCTCATCGTGCTGATCGCCCCGCGGGACCTCCGCGCACGCTTTCAGGATGGATTACACCGCGCCCAGAAGATATGGAGCGAGCGCTCCCTCTGATAAGTCCAAGGTCCAAAGTCCAAAGTCGAAGTGGATGCGGAAACGACTTCGGACTCGGCATTCATACGGAGAATGGTTCGGTGAAAAACCAGCTAGAATCGTTGATAGCGCAATTGGTAGACCGGGAAGTGCCTTTCCCGGCCGCATTTGCTGAATTTGAAAAGAAGTATATTGCCCGCGTCTTGGAGCGTACGGAAGGGAATCATTGCCGGGCCGCCCGCCTGCTCGGTATGCACCGCAACACCCTCAGCCGGAAGATAGCGGCTTACCACCTGGAGCCCCATCCGAACGGCACCCGCCGGAAGTGAATGGCCTGGAATCGCGCCCTGCTGCTCCACGGGTCCGCCGTGACACAACCAGGGCGGCCGGGAGGGCCGCGCTCCCAGAGCCGGCGCTACGTGCGGGCTACGCGGGCTTCTTGGCAGCCGGCGCCTTCTTGCCCGCGGGCGCCTTCTTGACGGGCGCTTTCTTCACCGGTTCGGGGGCTTCCACGCCCGCAGTCACTTTGCCGTCCACCAGGACCAGCGCGAACGGGCCGGTCCTGAAAGAATTCGCGATGCCCAGGAACTCGACGGCATCCTTGCCCACCGGGAGCTTCCCAGTCAGCGGAGCCGCCAGCGTCAGCTCGACATCAAAAGCATCCGCTTTCGCCTTGGTCTCATCCATTAGGGCGAAGCGAATGGTGTGCGGCGCCTTGGCCGGGGTGACCGACACTACCTTGCCCGTCAGCTTCAGCCCCCCACCCTTCATCTTGGCCCAGCATTCGTCGCTGCGGGGGCCGCCGGCCGCCAG
>Ga0315280_10002753_pt1 | contig 28094 bp, 17 predicted proteins | sample YL17G06_40_MG_FD_203697 | JGI IMG/M metagenome (GOLD analysis project Ga0315280, IMG submission 203697) | Sediment microbial communities from Yellowstone Lake, YNP, Wyoming, USA - YL17G06_40 | ecosystem: Environmental > Aquatic > Freshwater > Lake > Sediment | place: USA: Wyoming | collected... | reverse complement strand
ACACTGCACCCGCAAATAGCCGAGATACTGAAGCGCTGCAAAAGACCTGAAATCGGGCGAGTTACAATGAACTCCAACGGACTGCGCCTCGCAGAAGACAGAACTCTATGCAGAACGCTCGCCGACCTCGGCATCTATGTGATTCTTTCGTTCAATACATTTGACTCCGAAGCGAGCGTTAGGATGCACGGACGCGATGTCGTAAAGAAAAAACTTACGGCTATGGAAAACCTGACCGAGGCTGGTGTCAAGATGACTCTGCTCAATGTTATGATGCGGGACGTGAATGAGAATGCGGTCGGTCAAATTCTTCAGTTGATGCGCGAAAATGACAGTATCCTGAGCCTCACTGTGCAGACGATGACATATACAGGTCAGGGCGGCGGAAAGTGGCTGGAAAGAAAGCACATCCCTGTTGACGAGGCTGCAAAGATTGTCTGCAAGAACTCCGGGGGAACGCTTCAGTTTTCCGATTTCCTGTCTCGTCCTTCTGCTCATCCCTTGTGCTACCTGACCTGTTATCTTATCAAAGACGGGTCGGAGTTTGTTCCTCTTACCCGGTATGCGCCTCGTGAGAAGTTAGAGTCGCTTATGATGGACTCCTACCTCATACGATTAGAGAGTGATGAACGCGTTATCAAGGATATAATAACCGACCTATACGCGAAAGGAGAGACTGCCCATCTCAATTTATTTCGCAATTTGATACAGCAACTCTTTCCAGCGAGGAATCCGCCGAGTGCGTTTGAACGCCAGCGCATAGCGGAATCAGCCGCACGAACTATCTACATTCACGCGCATATGGATGAAGACACTTTTGACTGCTCGCGAGCAATGCTCTGCCCTGACCTTGTTCCGACAGAGCCGGGCAGACTGATACCGGCTTGCACTTACAATCTGTTTTATCGTATGCAGGATGCGCGTTTCTACGAGAAAGGCTCTTAGTTGGGCTATATTCTGAACTACACCCGCAACCTGATTTCTGTGGCGTTTGGGCGGCAGCCTTCGCGTCCGCTACTCTTCTCTTACTACGTCACTCATCGTTGCGACCTGAACTGCAGTTATTGTTCCGATGGAGATGGAAAGCGTTTCAAGGAAGAAAAGGTACCTGAACTTTCAACTTTGGATGCCAAAAAATTGCTGTCAATTCTGCGCGATTCTGCTGACACACTTGATGTCACAGGAGGCGAGCCCACGCTCAGGGAAGACCTTGAGGAGATTCTCGCATTCGCCAGAGAAATCGGCTTCAGAACAGTTCTCAATACGAAAGGCATAGGTCTTGAGAAAAGACCCGACCTCTTGCGGTTCTCAGATGTGCTTGTTCTCAGTCTTGATACACTTGACACTGACCTCCTCTGCCAGATGGTAGGTCGCACCAGAGAAACCGCCGAGAGTATTCTCACCGCCCTCAATTTTGCGATGACCAGGCGCAATGAAACAGGCACGAAACTGGTGCTGAGCGCCGTCGCAACACCAACTAATCTTGCAGGGGTTTCAGAAGTCCTTGACTTTGCTATTGCGAATGGGCTCGGCTTCCACATCTCTCCTGAGATTGTCGGAACAGTGGCTAACCCCGCCCTGCGCAGCAACAATCAATACGAAGACCTGGTTGAAAGCGTATTAGAAAGGAAAAGAACTCATAGAGGAGTTCTGGGCGTCAAGCAATACTTTCAGGGCATAAGGTCGTTTGGCAGTTTTCGCTGTTACCCGCTTCTTATGCCTGTCATCAGACCTGACGGGAGAATGTATTACCCCTGCCTGGAGAGCAAGTAGGCGCAAGTTAGCGTTCTTGAGGCAGGTAGTTACGAGATTGCCCTGAAAGCGGCACGGCAAATGTTTGGGAAAATTCCTGAGTGCAGAAACTGCTGCCACATTTTCTGCCATATGGCTCTGTCATTGCTGCAGCGCCACCCTCTTGCAGCACTGGCTGAGCACAGACACTGGGAGGACTGAGATGTTTGAGGCAGTCAAGGGCGAATTGCACTACCGGTACCGCAGTATGCGTTTATTGGTAGGATTTTTTACCCGGAGGTTCATAAACTGCAATCTCCAGATTACCTACCGCTGCAATTTCAGATGTCAGATATGCGATTTCTGGAAGACCGGGCACGACCCCGCTGATGAACTTTCTCTTGACGATATTCGCCTGATTGGGAGAAGGTTGAACAAACTGGGCACTATTATCATTTCGCTTGCAGGCGGCGAACCTCTGATACGCGAAGACCTCTTTGATATTATCACTATTCTGAACAGAGCAAACCACTTCCCTATACTGATTACAAACGGCTGGTTCGTGAACGAGACTGTCGCCAGAGATATTCTGCGCGCAGGTCTCCAGGAAATCTCTGTCTCAATAGATTACCGCGACCCTGCCAAGCACGATGCGCAGCGCGGGCGAAAGGGTGCGTGGGAGCGGGCTGTCCGGGCGCTGGAACTTCTCAACAGATACCGCCCCAGCAGGCGCAACCGCGTCCATATGATAAGTGTCCTTATGGACGACAACCTCCAGGAGATTGAAGACCTCATCAGGCTGTCGCGAGACCTCGGTGTAACCTATATGGTCAACCTCTACTCCTGGAACCGTGGCACAAAAACTCCTCGCCTTCCCGGCACTAAAGTGTCTGAATACCTGCTCGGTCTCAAAGCGAAGTATCCCGAGTTCGTCAGTCTGACCACCTACATTGAACGCTTTGATAAGGCGATTGCGGAAGGCGGTATCGGCAACTGCCAGACCGGGCGACTCCTTCTGAACATAGATAATCACGGCAATGTCGCACGCTGCACTGAAACGCTGGATGAACCGGTGGGGAACATTTTAGAGGAAGACGTCATAGCCATACGAAACCGGTTGCATAGACTGCAACAGCAGAACTACTGTGCCCAGTGCTGGACTTCCTGCCGGGGATTCGCCGAAAGTTTGTATATGAAGCCCAGACTCAGACAGTTCAGAGAGTTTCTCAGAACAGTGAAAAGGTATTAGTGGAAACGCTTGGAATCACGCATTCGGTCTGTGAGAAATGCTTTGCCATTGTGCCGAGCAAAGTTGTGACTGATGGGCAGAGCGTGTTCTTCCGCAAGTTCTGCCCCCAGCATGGCGAGACCGAGCACCTCGTGCTAACCAGTGTTGATGCCTACCTCAAGTCGCAGCGCTACGTGAAGCCTGCCTGGCTGCCTCGCGGATTCTCCGGCGATTCTGCCGCAGCCTGCCCTGAAGGGTGTGGTTTCTGTGACCGACACGAGCAGCACCTTTGTATGCCGATTGTGGAAATCACTTCCCGCTGCGACCTCGCCTGCCCTGTTTGCCTTGTTGATGCTGGCCGCTCCTGGGATATGACGCTCAAAGAGTTCCGACTGCTCCTTGATAAACTGATAGAGGCGGAAAGGCAGGTGGATGTTCTGAACTTCTCCGGAGGAGAACCGCTCCAGCACCCGCAACTTCTCGCATTCGTGGATGAGGCGCTCTCGCGAGACCAAATCATAAGGGTAAGCATTTCCACAAACGGTCTCAGATTCCTTTCAGATAAAGACCTGCTCACAGAACTTCGTGAAAGGAACATTGTCATATCGCTTCAGTTTGACGGATTCCGGGAAAAGCCATATGAGATTCTCAGGGGCAAGCCGCTTCTTGAGGAGAAACTTCAAATACTCAATATGCTTCGCGAAGCCAATATCACAACCTCTCTCACAATGACAGCCGCAGCCGGAGTCAATGATAACCAGTTCCGCCAGATGCTTGATTACCTCTTCGCCAATCGCCACGTGGTCAGTATGATGATTCAGCCAATCGCTTTTGCCGGGCGCGGTGCAGATTTCACTACCAGGCTCCTGCGCCTTACCATCCCGGATATTACAAGAGCGCTCGGCGAGGCTGGGCATCCCGCAGTTACAGAATCCGACTTCTCTCCTCTTCCGTGCAGTCACCCCCTGTGTTTCAGTCTCGCATTCTATCTTCTGCTTGAAGATGGCGGCGCTGTCGCCGTAAACAGGCTGTTTCAAGCCGACAAATATATGGATGCACTGGCAAATCGGGTCGTATTTGGATTGGACTCCGAGGAGCACGCCCGCCTGAAAGAGATGATATACGACCTCTGGAGCGGTCCGGCAGGGAGTGCGCCTGACAGCGAAGCGGTATTGAGAACTCTGCGCGGGATATTGAACAGGATATCCTCTTCCCGCTTTGACCCCAGACAGACGTTCACTCTTGCTGAGCGATATGTCAAATCAATATTCATTCACGCGTTCCAGGACGCCGGGAACTTTGACCTTGCGCGCGCGCGTCGCTGCTGCAACGCCTATCCGCAGCCTGACGGGCGCCTGATTCCCGCGTGTGTACACAATATCTTCAGGCGAAAGAAAGTCCAGACCGGTCAAGTGAGCAGGCGGGGTGCGGAATGACCGAGAACAGAGAATACGACGCTCGCGAAGCGCGCAAACGCTTGAAACAATTCCTCACAGGGAAAACTGGCGAGAGGCTATTTGTGCAGCAGATTCCCCACCCGTCAACGCCGACAGGGCTGTGCTATTGTGACAACTCAGTTTTCAGAACCATCGGAATGTGTTTCAAAGCGTGGCTTCTTGAGACACTACTGCAACTGCCTTTTGATGGTCCGAAACTGTGGTTCCTTCGCAGGCTTGGCGCCCGCATAGGAAAAAACGTTCATATCGCCGCCGGAGCGTGGATAGACCCTCTCTACACGCAATTACTCACAATTGAGGATAATGTATTTATCGGGATGCATACGAAAATTTTTATGCACGAGTACCGCATAAATGAGTTCCGTGTGGGGAAAATAACAATTCGCACTGGTTCGTTTATAGGTGGTTCCGCCATAATCGGCTGCGGCATTGAGGTCGGCGAGGGGGCGACAGTCGCTGCGGGAACTGTTCTGGGCTGCGATGTACCCCCGCGGTCAACTATTGGCGGCAACCCGCCACGCATCATCAAGAGAAACGAGAGACCTTCTTCCTGAAGGGAGCGCACCTGTATGACAGACTCAAAGGGGATACGGCTTGCAGTTATCATTATGATTGTGGCCGGCGCTGTAGTGCCTATCTGCCATTACTGGTTCAGTATCGGGCGCGTTCCCGGCGTCACCCCGCAAGAAGCCTGGAACTTGCTCCAGGCGCAAGGTCATAAGACTTTGCTCGTGGATGTCAGAACCCCGGAGTCTTTCAAGTCAACGCATATCAAGTGTGCTCAGAACTGGCCTTATGAGGAAATAGTCCAGGTCAAGTCGCTTGCCAAAGTGCCTGAGCAGTTCAAAGGGAAAACTCTGCTTCTCTTGTGCGATAGCGGTATTCGGAGCGCTTTTGCCGCCTGGAAGTTGCGAAGCAACTTCGCACTGGATGCATACAATATCAGAGACGGTATGCAGGGCTGGACCGCGTTCGCCGGCTGGCATCCTGCCCCTGACCTTCAACTTGTCTCTTCCTCAGGAGAGACTGTCGCGTATCCCTACAAAGATTCGCCCCTGCTGGAGCAGTGGGTTCTCGTCATCTCAGGTTTTGTAATCAAGCCGATATATATGCTGTTGTCTTTTCTCCTTATCATCATACTGTTGCGGCTGAAATCTCCGGACGCGGTCGCGCTTCGCTGGGGGCAGGTCTCTTTCCTGGTCGGAGAATGGTTTTGCGCACTCAACTATCTGCTGTACGGAGGAGCCGCACACCTTTTTGAGTTCTTCCATTCTTATGGTATGGTTCTCAGTTTCGGCTTTGGCACCTACGCAATCCTTGAGTTCATAGACCTGAGAATAGTGAACTACGGCGACCCAGACAAGAGATGCGCAGCCCTGAGTCTGTGCAGGCAATGTGCCAAACACAGTGACGTCCGTTGCGGACTCAAACTAATGTTCTATTTCCTGATACCCGCCCACATAATCCTCGCCTTTATGCTTCTCTTAGCAGATACATACCCCGTTTCATATAATTCAAAAATCCTCGGAGTCGCCTATAACTACTCGCATTCCGTCTTTTACCAGATATTTGAGACGCGCTACTGCCCGATATTCGCAATAATACTGCTTGCCGCGTCATACGCGGTTCTGCTATTCAAGAAGAAGGACGCTGTTGCCGTCTCAAAGGTCTTTTTCGCCGCTGGTATGGGACCTCTCGGCTTCGGGCTTCTGAGGCTTATCTTTTTCGGTCTCTACAGAGACAACCTCGTCTGGTTCAATTTCTGGGAAGAGATAACTGAACTGCTGTACGTAGCCGGCATCGGCGTTGTGCTGTGGTTATTCCGACGCGGTCTTTTCCGCGAAAAGAACATTACAGATGCCACCGTTCAAAGCGCCGAAACAGTTTAGCCGCCGGCTTCGTGAAGTATTCAAACTAACGCAGCCGGAACCATATCCGTGAGCGAAGATACTCCTCCTCTAACCTCAGAGAAACACCTACAGCCCCGATTCGCTCAAGCAGTGTCCGAACACGAGAACCTTTGGGCAGCGAGACCGGTTCAAGCCATATCTTCTTCTGCTTCTCTGACGCCTTCTGCAGTTGCTCAAAGTCGTTGGGGAACAGGTTCATATGCCAGGCTGTCGTGTGCCTTGTGCAGGAGACGCGAGACGCCCCGAAAATCAACTTCCCGCCATCAACGCAGGTCGGCTCTGTTTCAAGAAGTCCTTTTTTTACCAGGTCTGCCGCCGTTATCCTGAACACCTTATCCGGTTCACAAAGAACGGCGTATCGGAGCGCGCTACGCGCGTGCGCGCGCTCGTCCTCGCACCTCTGGGCAGCCACCATTACCAACGCTCTCTTGATTGCTTCTGCTACGCCTGACAGTTTCTCAAGGTCTAACACTGCTCCTATGTGCCAGCCCTCAAGAGTCATCAGCGCTTTCTTTGTCAAATCGCACATTCCCTTGGAATCCGCCAGTTTTTCAATCAACTGCTTGTTCGGTGATAGGAAAAGGCGCTCCCCATCAAGAATTACCCAGAACTCTGCTCGTATATCAGTTTCTTCAACAGCGTCAAAACGTAGAATCAGCCTGCCATCGCGCTCCTCAAGCGGTCCAGGTTTGAGATAAGGACCCACACCTTCTGTCCATTCTTTACTTTTTAGAACCTCGTGGAGGCGCGTCAGGAACTTTTTTGCCGCGGAAGTGTCATTCACACGGAATACAGCGGCGAGCGGCAGCGAGGAGATTAGTGCTTTCGCTTCCTGTGAATACTGTGTCTCCAAACCGTAACGGAATAAGAAAAGCGCTCGTTTTAGCCACGTTTCCCAGTCCTGGTCTTGTGGCATTACTATCGCTCCTGCCTCCAACCAGCCTAAGAGAGGTTTGTCAAAGCCATATCGGTTCGCAAAGTCTTCCTGCTCGCGTTTCGCGTATTCATCCCAATCCATAGTAGCCAGGCGGCGCAGACCCCAAAACACAGCCAGTGAAAGTTCTCCCACCTCAAGCGCTGTTTCACCGTTACCCGCAAGGTATTTACCCATCTCCTTGTAGCCCTCTGCTACCGGGGTCAGGCACAAATCCAGCGACACCTCTGCGCTGCTTACGCATATTTGTGCGCCGACAGGGTCAAAATACTTCCGCCAGTATTCGCGGTATCCCTCACGGAAATCGTAGTAGCGCTGCGCTTCCTCTTTTGTTACCTTTTCAACTGACAGTTCCCAGAGAGGCTTCAGGTGCAGGCGCGTGCCGTGTGCGCTACACTCCAGGCGACCATCTGAGTTGATGATGTATGTGCCGCCTTGCTGGCAAACAGGGATTGAACCCAAGAATCCGGTCTTCAGGAGTTCTTCAGTGTTGCGTGGTTGGCGCCCTCTTTCCGCATTGAAGGCAAACATCGCCGCCTCCATAACAGTCATATTTCCTGCACAGTTTGTGCGCCGCAGTTCACAAATCTTGAACTCAGGCGAAACAAGTCTCTTTACAAAAGCTTCTCCGATGTAGGCATACCCCTCGGTATTGTAAGGCAGGAGGGCAAGCATATAGCGGAAATCTTGCGCTTTTGCCAGAGATGGCGCGACCCCTTTTCCCGCTTCTATTATCCGCCGCATTATCCCGCCATCAGAAGCCCGCACCACGAAGCCCTCAACAGTAGCGTGCCAGGCGCGGATTGAGCCGTCCTTGCTCTCAATATATTCCACATCCACGTTCTGAATGCGGGTCTTCTGAACCTGAAGTCCCGCTTCATCTGCAGCGTCTGCGAGGCTGTCGTGCAAAAGTTCAGAAACTGTTTCCAGTTTCCCCGGCTGCGGCTCAAAAATGAGCGCCAGGTCAGGCATCTCCCGCAGGTAGAAGTCGCCTATAGCGAGCGTGAGACTGCGAATATAATGCGAGTAGAAGTATCGGTGATACCATTTCGTGCGCAAAGCCATAAGGCGCATTGTGCGTTCTTTCCCAGCCAGTTCGCCGCGTTCAACAGAGGCGAGGCGCAGTGGACTTGTTCCCCAGTCTGAAACGAACTCAAAAAAATCAAGTGCTCTGTTCATATCGTGGAAGGTTAGGAAGAAACATTCGGCAGGACACACACCGCTTGGATTCGGTACATCTATTTTCTTGCCTGCGGCGAGAGCAGCCCAGTCCCGCTCCTGGAGTTTCATAGGCTCAATCGTAGAAATGTCAATTTTTGCCATCCCGGGCTCAACGCGTTCTCGCATAAGGCTGTCCATAAGTGCCTGCTTTATAGCCGCATCTCCTGACATCATCTCAAATGGACCTGGTTGGGCTAACTCACTTCTTCTAAACTCCGACAGTTCAGATTCGCCGGTAGATAAAGGCTCAAGCCCTGCGGAGCGTGCAGCCTTCGCTGCGTGAACCTGCTCTGCAAGGCAGAAACCATAGGTATCTGCGCTGTGAGCGAATGAACTTGCCCACAAAGACTGAAGGTCGTTTCCTTGAACCTCCTTGCAGTCAGTTATTTCTATGCAGTAGTCTTTATCCGCTGTGGTCAGCCTTACCAGATGAGGTTTTTCCTGAGCGCTGCGACCAAGCCAGCGACCAATAAACACCACTTCTCCCGCTTCTCTTCCCGGATGCTCTGTCTCCGTAGGTATTGCCAACCAGACTTTCGCATCTTCTCCGCACAGAAGCCAGTCGCGTATTTCCTCCCGGGATATTCCGGCAAGCGACTCTTCTGTCTCGGGCGAAGGTGCCTCTTCTGTCTCAGGCGCACGCAATTCTTGTGCCTCTGGAACGGGTGCCTCTGCTGCCTCGGGCGCGGGAGTGCTACCCGGACTTGTGCGACGCTCCTCTGCGATTACCCTGCTGATTTCTGAAGCGGGGACTGATATGCGTATATAACCGGGCTCCTCGTTCTGCGGACTGCTAATCACAGCCTCAGCCTTGAGCCTCGGCAACTGGTCAACAGGTCGTCTCACATAACCGGTAGCGCAGCCAGCCGCGAGAAGAGCAAAAAGAACTGCCACTCTCTTCATTCGCTTTCCTCCTTACCTCGGGTGCCACAAAGTTGTTTTGTCAAGTTCCACCTTGACTTGACACAATGCTACCACGAGAAAAGAGATAGTGCAAGATGCTATAGAAAAATGATGGGGAAATGTGACACCTGTACTCTGCTCAAAGATTTTCTGCTATCTTGAGATTTTTCAGTAACGCTTCTCTGCGAGAACTTGAACTGAAGGAGAGAAGCATCCTGGGCGCGACCATTATGGTCGGAATTCGTTTGTCTTGCATCGGTTTTTTGCTAATATGCTGGCGGAAGGAAAGTGTTGTGTTCGGCGCAAGCCGGGTGGGAGGAGTTATGGAAGAAGGCGTTATGATTCCCCTTTTTATTCTGGTTATTGTAGGCAGCATTGGCGGGCTGATAGCCTGGTCAAGGTCGGCGAAACTGAGAAATGATATTCAGCGCATCAAGAACTCTCTGAATCTTATCAACACAAATCTCGCGAGCCTAAGAGAGCGGCTGCGAAACATCCTGCAGCAGGAGAGAGAGAAGGAAGAGGCAGCCGCCCGCAAAGCGCCAGAAAAGGCGATGCCACTGGAGCGCGTTACTCCTGCGCCACCTGAGGAGAAGCCGGCAGAGGCGCCGCTTCCTGAACCTGTCGCGGCGAAGCCCGCAGACTCCAGGTTCGCGCGCTACAAGGAGTTTCAGCGGCAACATGAACCTGTCGCGGCGAAGCCGGTAGACTCCGGGACAGTGCCGCAGGAAAGTGTCGCGCGCGAGGCGGTCACCAGCAAGGAGTGGTGGAGCAAGTTTGAGCAGAAAGCGGGCAAACGCTGGATTACCTGGGTGGGTGTGCTTGTCCTTTTCCTGAGCGTCGGACTCTTTCTGAAATACGCGTTTGAGAACAGGTGGCTGGGGCCAACCGGCAGAGTCATTCTTGGCGCGGTCGCAGGGCTCGTCATCTCAGGAGCAGGGGAGCGTTTTATCAGGCGCGGGATGCGACCACTCGGGCAGGGGTTGCTCGGCGGAGGGATGGCGATTCTATACCTCTCACTGTTCGCCAGTTACGCGCTTTACAATCTTCTGCACAGCCTGTAGCGTTCGCACTGATGGCGCTTGTCACTGTCGGCGGTATAGGGCTTGCTATCCTTCACAATGCGATGGCTATCAGTCTCCTTGCAGTGCTTGGCGGTTTCCTGACCCCGATTCTGCTTCGCACAGGGCGGGACCCGCGGGATGCTCTTTTCAGTTACCTGCTTCTTCTTGACCTCGGTGTGCTCGGCGTGGTTTATTTCAAGCGGTGGCGAGTCCTTGAAATGCTCGCGTTCGCCGGCACGTGGATTTACTTCACCGGCTGGTATCTTCAGTATTACACGCCGCTGGCGGCTAAACCTGCGACACTCTGGGTATGCGCTTTCTACCTTGTCTTCCTTCTCTCGCCTTACGCGTATCACATTCGCAAGTTGACACCAATAACAGGGGAGCGCTTTTTCAGCGCTGTATCCAACGCAGTGATAACGTTTGGCTACGCATTTGCCATACTTCACGGAGCGCACAAGCACTGGCTCGGCGCTGTGACGCTTGGTATGAGCGGCTCATATCTTGTTCTCGGCTCGCTGACAAGGAGACGGATTCCGCAGGACGCGAAAGCGGTCTTCGCATTCATTGCGATGTCGGTTACGTTTCTGACAATCGCTGTGCCCATACTGCTCAAGTTTGATGGGGTGACTGTTGCCTGGGCTGCCGAAGCGCCCTTACTCCTCTATCTCGCTTACAAATACCCGTATTTTCCCGTGAGGCTGGGCTGCCTGATTCCGCTTTTCCTTGCGGCTGTCAGAATATTTTCTGTCAGTTGGCCGCTGCACGAAGAGAAGTTCTTTCCGATTTTCAACAGGCACTTCGGTACAGCGATATTTGTGGCGTTTGCAGGCTGGGCTTACGCAGTAATCCATCACGCCAACAGGAAATTATGCTCGGTTGCTGACCGCGTCCTGAAAATAGGAACTGGGGTGTCAGCGGGGTTTCTCGCGCTTATTCTCCTGCACGCTGAGGTCTGGCAGTGGCTTGACCTCTCCGGCAGGGCAGAGTGTGTGCGCTGGGCATCTGCACTGGTCTGGGCGGTAGGAGCCTGCGGCTTCCTCCTCGCAGGAATGAAATTGCGTTCAGTTGAGGCGCGTGTGTCAGGACTCGCTGCGCTCTTCCTGCCTCTCGTGCTTGAGGTGTGGGATTACAGCCTCGGCGCAAGGATGAATTACCCGGTGTTCCTGAACGGGCGCTTTCTCAGCGCACTCGCAGGCATTCTGACTCTTCTGTCATACTCGCTGGTTTACCGCCGCTGCCTGAAGATTTGCACTCCTCGTGAAAAGGTTGCTTCAGCATTCCTCTGGAGCATCGGCATCTTCTTCCTGTTATTGCTGTTCAGTTTTGAGACCTATCAGAGTCTGGATGTGCGCGGACACTACTATGCAGCCACATGCTTATTGCCGCTTATCTGGGCGGGCGGAGCAGTGCTTTATCTGACAGAAGGCATCAGGTTGCGTTCATACCACCTGCGTTGTATGGGTCTCGTGGTGCTGGCATCTGCTGGAATACTCGCTGCATACGGATACTTGCCTGACCTCCCGTGGCACTACCGACTCTATGCCAACTGGAGGTTCGTGGCTGCGCTTGCTGTGCTCGCAAGCGCATTTGGCTATGCGGCTGGACTGCGGCATTTCAAAGAAATCCTCAAACCGCAGGAACGCTCTCGTGGAATCGCACTCCACGCAATAGCCATCCTTTTACTGCTGATTCTGATAAACGTGGAGACCAACTTATGGCTGGATGTTCACAACTTCAACTACGCTGCAAGATGCGTTCTTCCTATTATCTGTGGCGCTGGAGCGCTGATTTACCTGTTCTCCGGCTTCACGTTGAAGTCTTCGCCCGTCCGCGCCCTCGGCATCGCAGCGTTGATTCCAGCAGCCATCCTCGTCATATCAGGCTACTCGCAAAGTATTGGCAAGAGTTACCTGCTCTACCTGAACTGGCGCTTTGTCAGTGCGCTCATCCCTGTTTTGGCATCCTTCTATTTCGCCTATTATATCAGACGCCGCAAAGATGTCTGCGGGAACGCGGAGCAGAAGACCGCAAGCGCCCTGAACGGCTTCACCATCGCCCTGCTGCTTCTGCTTTTGAGCGCCGAGACATACCTCTACTGCATCAGCGTAATAACTGACCCCCAGAGAGCGCACTGGGCAGCACAAATGTCCCTTCCATTCTCTGGGGCGTCTATGCAGCCGCGCTGCTTGTAATTGGTTTCTGGCGAAAGGTGCGGATTTACCGGCTCTGCGCACTGGCGCTTTTTGGTGTTACCTCTCTCAAACTCGTTATCGTTGATATGGCGAATGTCCGCGATATTTACAGAATAATCTCCTTCCTCGTGCTGGGGCTTCTTATGATAGGCGCTTCCTACCTATACCACAGGGTTGAAAAGTTCCTGGAAGCGTCATCATCGCAGCGCAGTTCCCAATCAAAAAGTTAGCAAGCCCCGCCACTTTAGTGCGGGGGTAATGAAGCCGCGGACTTTAGTCCGCGGGTAATATTTTATCCGGCGAATTCATTCGCCGCCATATCATCCCGCGTTCGCCGTCGGCGGCTCTGTTTTTCCAAATGTAATAATGCCAGCAAACAGGAAAATAGATACGAGCAAAAGACTACTTCCGAGCATAATAAGACAAAATCCAGCCACACGATATTCGGAGAACACTCGCTGACGATGGCTGCTGCGCTGCGTTATGTAAAAAGGGGCATTGCTGCGTAGAAAAGATAACGCGCAATGCCCCGCCAACCGCGTGAAAATAGCAGGTGCGATAAGAAAACGTTACGTCTTCCAGAGCCAGAGACCGTGAACGTTGCAGTAAGCTCTCACTGTATAATTGGTCGGAGTCGGTTTTACGTCCCACGTCCACCACGGCTCATCACCCGGCTTCCAATACTTTCTCCAGGTTCTGTCGTTTGTGACAACTTCTATCCATTCTATGTAATGCTTCTCTTCCATCGGATGCGGAGTTGAGCCGACCTTCACTTTGAGAGTTGTTCCTGTCCACTCAGTCACAGGCAGATGCTTTTCATAGCCGACATCTTTGGTCTTCTCTTTCAACCATTCCATCGGCTTTGCACAGCAGACCAACTCTCCCCTTCCAGTGTGCACAGTCTCCACAACATTCCCGCAGATACCACACTTCCATATCTGGTTCAGTTCTGTCATACTCCACCTCCTTGTCTAACCTATCTTACCCCGGGACACGTGGAAACCTTTACCAAAGAATTAGCGCGCAAGCAAGAAAAAACTTAGTTTATTCCGTAAATAAGTGTGCGGGAATTTTCTGCGGGTAAGGAACTTTAAGCAGGTGGGAAAAGAAGCCCACGGACTTCAGTCTGCGGGCAACAGGTGGTAGGTTGTGCCTGCGTGATTCTAATACATATCTTCGTCGTAGGCGTCTTCCATATCTTCAGGCATCCCCATACCGGGACGCTTCTTGGCTTTCTTTTTCTCTTCTTTTTTCTTCGGTGCTTCAGTCACAGACGCTTCTGTGGTAAGTAGCATTGTGGCGACGCTCACAGCGTTTGAGAGCGCGGTCTTCAGAACCTTCGCGGAGTCAATCACGCCAGCACCTTCCATATCGCGGAATTTCTGAGCCACCACATCGTATCCAACGCCTTTTTTGGACTCCCTCACTGTATGGAGAACGACGTTTCCATCAGCGCCGGAATTCTCTGCTAACTGCTTTATGGGTTCTTCCAACGCGCGCGCGAGAATCTGCGCACCGGAAAGTTCATCGCCTGAAAGTTTCAACGTTTTCACAGCGTCTGCGGCACAGAGGAAAGCAACACCGCCGCCGGGAACAACGCCCTCTTCTCTGGCTGATTTGACAGCGTTGAGCGCGTTCTCCGTGCGCGCTTTGCGCGATTTGACATCAACTTCAGTTGCGCCGCCGACATTTATCCTGACAACTCCACCCGCGAGAGAACCTTCTCTTTTACGCAACTGCTCCTTATCGTAGTCGCTGGTCGTTTTCTGAATCTCATTTCTTATCTGCTCAATTCTGCCTTCTATAGCGGATTTTTTTCCTGCGCCTTCTATTATCGTGGTCTCCTCTTTCGCGATGAGCACCTTCTTTGCGCGCCCCAAATCTGAAAGTTCAACCGCAGGCAGTTTCATACCTGAATCTTCAAGGACAGCATTTCCGCCTGTGAGGATTGCGATGTCGGTAAGTTGGGCTTTGCGCTTCTCGCCATATCCGGGCGCTTTTACAGCGGCGCATTTCAAGATTTCCTGCAACTTGTTCACCACAAGGGTTGCGAGCGCTTCGCCTTCAACGGACTCGGAGATTACGAGAAACGATTTTCCGCTTTTTGCCACCTTCTCAAGAAGAGGCAGGAACTCCTCTACATCTTCAATCTTCTTCTCGTAAACAAGGATGCGAGGGTCTTCTAAAACGCATTTCAAATCGCTTTTCTCAGTGATGAAATAAGGCGATATGTAGCCTCTGTCAAACTGCATCCCCTCAACCACTTCCATTGTTGTCTGAAGCGTTTTCCCTTCTTCAACGGTAACGACGCCGCCTTTTCCCGCTTTATCAATAGCGCTGGCGACTATCTCGCCCACTTCCAAATCGCCGCTTGAGGCGATGTTCGCTATCTGAGCCACATCAGACTTGCTTTTTAGCGGCTTGCTCTCTTTTGAGATGGACTCCAGCGCCGCCTCAAGTCCTTTCTCAATTCCGCGGGAAAGCGACATGGGGTCGCAGCCGGCAGCGCAGAGCCTGAGCCCCTCTCTCACAATACTCTCGGCGAGGATGCAGGCTGTGGTGGTTCCGTCGCCTGCGATTTCAGAGGTTTTCGCAGCAGCCTGTTTGATGAGTTGCGCACCGAGATTCTGATTCAGGTCTTCCAGTTCAATCTGGGAAGCGACAGTGGCGCCGTCCTGCGTCACAAGCGGAGTGCCGAATGACTTCTCAATAATGACGTTTCTTCCGCGCGGACCATAGGTCACCTTCACCGCTTTGGCGACAACAGATGCACCGGCGAGAATCGGCTCACGCGCCGCAGCATAATACAGAATTCTCTTGGCAGGCATAGTATTCTCCTCTTATGTCTCGCACCTTCGCGCGTAATTGCGCCATCTATTCAACGATTGCGAAAATATCGTCTTCCTGCAGAATCAGATGCTCTTCCCCTTCAAGTTTTATTTCGCTTCCGGAGTAGGAGGCGAAAATCACCCTGTCGCCGACTTTCACGGAAAACGGGATTCTCTTTCCGTCTTCAAGAAGGCGTCCTTCTCCAAGCGCGACAATTCTGCCTTCCTGCGGCTTCTCCTTTGCGGCATCAGGAAGAACTATTCCGCCCGCGGACTTCTCTTTCGCCTCAAGTCTCTTGACAACAATCTTTTCACCCAACGGTTTTATCTTCGCCATATCAATCCCTCCAGGAATCGGACATTGTTCTATTATCTATTATCGCAGAACCAGACCCGCTGCGCAACAAAAAAGTCTCCTGCCAAAACTCATCCGCAAGGATAAACCAGTGTAAAATCGTTTTGCAAATCCTGTAAATTGGCGTTTTTAGTAAACCAAACGCTGAATAGAAGTTACGCGATTTCAGCCCCTTCCAATTTACAGGATTTCTATAATATCCCCCATGAAGCCCCACGCGTAAGCGTGGGGAGATAATTATCCCTCCCTCGCGCGTGGGTAGAATGTAGAATGAAGAATGTAGAATATAGCAGCGGGTCTGCCCCTCATTCTACATTCTATATTCTATATACTTGTCCAATCTTTTCCTATCCCCGTATCTCCCTTTTCTTACACCTCGCGCGAAAAATGCCTTGATATACTCCAAAAGCGAGTTATATTTCTTCTATTACGTCAGAGAAAATGGAGGTGCAGGATGGAGAAGAAGTGTTGGAAGAAGAAAGTTGCGGGCGTCTTTATCGGACTTGCAATTCTTGTTCTATGCGTTTTTGTAGGTACCGGCAGGACGCAGGATAGGGACGAGCCTGCGCAGACCGGTCTGCCTGACCACAACTGGGCTGTGAAAACTGAAGCAGAACCAGAGTCGACGGGTTATCCTGATCAAAGGAAATTGGCAATAACGTCTGATGGACATCTGCACGTCATCTACCATCGCAAAGATGGAAATAGTATATTGCAGATTTATCATGCTGAATCAGCTGACGGCGGAAGAACCTGGGTGGAGGAACAGGTAACAAATGCAGCAAGAGACCAAAACTTTCCATCCTTGGCTGTTGATTCCAAGGATAATCTCCACGTAGTTTGGCAAGATGGCACACGTGCTAAACCGCAAACAGTGCCACACACCTACTATAACAAAAAGACAGCAGAAGGTTGGCAAGCAGCCGAGTTGGTTGCCTCATACGCTACAACCCCATCAATTGCTGTCGACAGCAATGATGATGTTCATGTCGTCTATGGAGCCTATGTGTATACTCCGGGTTACTATGGTGGAGGTGAAGGCATAAGGTGGAGAAAAAAGACTTCTACTGGCTGGCAAACTGAGGAAATAGTATCTTCTATAGATAGATATTGGGAGAGATGGTCCGCTATTGCCATTGATAGTAATAATGATGTTCATGTTGTTTGGGATCATGCTCCAAGGTGGAAATATTACGATAAGCACTACCGAAAAAGGACCTCTTCTGGTTGGGGAACTGAGGTAGAGATAAATACTGATAAATATAATGAGATTGGGGACGCTCCCTCAATTGCCATCGACTCCGACAATTACATCCATATCGTTTGGCAACATTTATCGGTTGGTTATTACTCCATTAAATATCTAAAGTATACTACTTCATGGCAACCTACAGAAGATTTGGTAGGACCAACAACCTATATCCAGCTCTATCCTACAATAGCGACAGATGGCAAAGATAATATTCATGTTGTTTGGAGTGGCCAACATTCTGGTTCTCCAACTATTTGTCAAATAAGGTACAAAAAGCATACTACCTTGTGGCAGCCGATAGAGGATCTGACTTCTTCCACTGTTAACAATCAAACTTGTCCCAATTTGATGTGGGCGCTTCACCCAACAGTTAACGGTGTTAAGACCAACCGGCCGGAAGACGGTTACAGCTTTGTCTGGACGGATGACACAACAATCAAATACTGGGTGGGCGGGGAAGCGCCGCCGCCACCGCCGGGAAGCATTTATGTGGACGGTACCAATGGAGATGACAGCAGAGGTGGGGAGTCCTGGGCTACCGCGGTCAAAACGATTCAGAGAGGCATTGACCTTGCAGAGACCGGTTTCTTGGTTCTTGTGGCAAACGGAACATATACAGGAACAGGCAACAAGGATTTGGATTTCAACGGCAAAGCGATACATCTGGAGTCAGTTGGCGGCGCGGCGAACTGTATTATTGATTGCGAGAATTCCGGGAGAGGATTTTATTTCCACAGCGGCGAAACGGTCTTTGCTATAATAGAAGGGTTTACTATACGAAACGGCAACACGGCCACCTACCCCGGCGGTGGCGGCGTTTACTGCTACTCCTCCAGCCCGACAATAACCAACTGCACATTCAGCGGAAACTCGGCGCAGTATTATGGCGGCGGCATTTCCTGCGAGCAATCCAGCCCGACATTCACCAACTGCACAATCTCGGGCAACTCGGCGTCGGAGTGGGGCGGCGGCGTTGACTGCGACTCCTCCAGCCCGACATTCACCAACTGCACAATCTCGGGCAATACGGCAACAGGCTACGGCGGCGGCGTTGACTGCTACTCCTCCAGCCCGACATTCACCAACTGCACAATCTCGGGCAACTCGGCGCATTATTGTGGCGGCGGCGTTTACTGCTACCAATCCAGCGCGACATTCACCAACTGCACCATCTCGGGCAACTCGGCGTCGGAGGAGGGCGGCGGCGTTTTCTGCGAGCACTCCAGCAGCCCGACATTCACCAACTGCACAATCTCCGGCAACTCGGCGCATTATTATGGCGGCGGCGTTTCCTGCTACTCCTCCAGCCCGACATTCACCAACTGCACAATTACCAACAACACGGCAACGGGCACCTACGGCGGCTGCGGCGGCGGCGTTTCCTGCGAGTCCTCCAGCCCGACATTCCGAAACAGCATTATCTGGGGCAACACTGCCAACTCAGACGGAAATCAGATATATACCTACGACTACAGTTCCTCCGTCACCCTTTCATACTCCTGTTACGCGAACGGCACAAATGATGTAGCGGGCAGTGGCACTATAACTCCTGACAACTGCATCAACACTAACCCTCTGTTCGTGGGAGGTGGGAATTATCATTTGCAGGCGACTTCGCCGTGCATAGACATAGGGAACAATTCTTACGTGCCTGCAGGCGTCACAATTGATTTGGACGGCAATCCGCGGATTGCGGGTTCTGTTGTTGACATGGGCGCGTATGAGTATCAGACTGCGCCGCCACCAGAAGAGTGGTCTTTCGCCATCATCACAGACCTTCACATTGGCCGAGGGTATCCAGAATATAACGGCGAAGATTATTACCTCAAAGAAAGGCTGGAAAAAGTAGTTGATTGGATAAATGCAAATCGTAAGAACGAGAAGATCAAGTTTTTGGTAGTTCTTGGGGATATCGCCGATAACAGCGAGTACTCGAAGCTGGCGAAGGCAAAGCAAATACTCGATCGCTTAGAAGAAATTCCCTACTTCCCTGTCTTGGGAAACCACGATGTGTGGTCAGATGGAAAGGCGAATGGAGATTCTAACTTTAACGAAATTTTTGACGAGACGTTTTTCCGGGACTCTGCAACGAAGCTTGGGACGAAGTGGCGGAACGGGCGAACAATAGAGAGACTTGGGGGAGTGTTAGTAGATGAAGATTCTTATTTGCAGAATTATGCTTTCGTCTATAACGATGTAACCTTCGTCGCGTTAGACTTCGTTGCAAGGACAAAACCGCTTCGTGTTCTTCCTGTTGGTAATCCTGTTGCTGTTGGACATGAATCGACTATGCAGTGGCTTAACATGTGTCTCGCTATCGGGAAGCCAACTATCTTACTCTCACATCACCCAATGGCTGAAAAAGGACTTATTGAAGTTGAGGGCTATGGAGTTATTGATTATGCGTTCAATTACAGCGACGTAATACGTATTGGGGATATCATTTGGGGTTCTGGCACTGAGGTATTGGCAAATTTCGCCGGGCACCTTCATGGCTGGTCAACCAAGTTTTTGAACATACTGAGACACACACCCTTTATGGATGCCAATAAGGATTACAAAGAAGATGGTTACTTCACTCCATATGGTATACGAGCAGTAGTTACAACAGAGGCCGTTATGGTAGCGTCAAATGACCCAACAGAGCCCTATGTGATAGGATCAAATTACCCAACACCCAAAGGAACTGAAAAAGGAGTTATTCGCATTGTGAAAATGAGAGGCAATGAAATTGTCCTCCCCAGTTTAGTTGAGGGGTTTTTCCCAGCCCTGAACCCCTCTTTCGATGCGGGATGGCCAGATCTTTCCTTAGCTGGTGTGGGGCTACATTTTTTGAGGAAAACTCCCATTAAGTTTGAAGCTTATGCCTTCACTAAAATGTTCACTCAAGAACATCCCCTCTGGTACTATATGTCTTTCGGAGACGGCAAAGTATCTGAACCAAAATCTGCTACAGGAGGGGAAGTCCCATTCGAGCATACCTACGATAACGGTGGAAAATACAATGTGACCTTACTTGTAAAAGGGCAGACGCCAGAAGGCGAAATAATAAGAGAGGAAATAACACAGGAAATAAACGTGAGTGACTTCGGTATATTTGGTCTCAGTCCAATCGACATAATTGTTACAGACCCTGACGGCCTAACAATAAGCAAGCAACTGAATCAGATCCCAGAAGCAATTTACACTGAAACTGATTTCAACGGAGATGGTGATCCAGATGATGTAATTCTTATTCCTCATCGCAAAATAGGAAATTACGTTATCACCGTGATACCTGAACTTGGTGCGGCTCCCACGGACACATACACTCTTGAAGTCTTGGTAGATGGCGCAAGTATTCTATTGGCAGATAAGGTGCAAATTAGTAATATCCCAGCCCTTCCTTACGTCATTAGAGCAACCGAAACAGGAGTAATCCCGATCATACCGGCAGTGGTGGACCTTGACCCGGACACTTTGAACCTGAAGAGTAAAGGGCAATGGGTTACGGCTTATATTGAGTTGCCTGTGGGACATGGGTATGCTGTCAGCCAAATTAACGTTTCCAGCATCAGGCTAAATGGCACAGTTCCAGCCCTGGCCAAACCAACTGAAATTGGCGACCACGATAAAGACGGGATTCCAGACCTAATGGTCAAGTTTGACCGCGCAGCCGTCCAAGCCATTCTTCAAGTCGGCGACAATGTGGAAATAACCGTCAATGGAAGCCTGACTGATGGCAGACAGTTTGAGGGTAAAGACATAATTAGGGTGAAAAACTGAAAAACCGGGGAAAACCCGGAACGTTTCCGCTGTAACTATGTGAAAGTGTGAAAGCGCGGGAGGCAGATTTTCATTGATTTACGCGGCAGAATGATATATATTGAATAGATTATGAAAACGTGCGCTTTCGCTACTTTCGGCTGCAAGACAAATCAGTACGAGACGCAGGCTATCCGCGAACAGGTGCTGGCGCAGGGACTAAAAGAAGTTCCTCGTAACAGTTTCGCCGACCTTTACGTGATAAACACCTGCGTGGTGACTGAAGAGGCGCTCAAGAAGTCTGTCAGGTCAATTCAGCGCGCCTTGAGGCTCAACCCTGCCGCAAAGGTTGTGGTAACAGGCTGCCTCGTCAACTACAATAAACAGGCGCTTGAGGTGCTTGGCGATAGGGTTATCCTTCTTCCCAACTCACAAAAGCAGAACGTGGCGAATCTCTTATTTCCGCAGACCGCTGATCCAAACTTAGAGTCATGGCTCTCCGTTTCAGGTAATGCGGGTCACACGCGCGCGTTTCTAAAAATCCAGGATGGCTGCGACGCGTTCTGCTCTTACTGCGTTGTCCCGTTTGTTCGCGGCGCGCCGAGAAGCAAAAAAGAGGAAGATGTCGTGCGCGAAGCGGAGCGGCTCTCAAATACGGGATACAAAGAACTTGTTCTCACGGGAATCAATATCGGACTTTACGGAAGAGAACAGAAAAACGGCGAAGGACTCTCTTCGCTTCTGGAAAATCTCGCAACCCTTAGACGTTTTACACGCATCCGCCTTTCGGATGTTGAAGTCACTGAGGTGACTGATAATCTTCTTTCCGTTATGCGCGCTTATCCTGAGATTTGCCCTCATCTGCACATTCCTCTTCAGAGCGGCTCTGACAGGATTCTAACAAAGATGAATCGCAAATATACAGCCGAGGATTATCTGAAGGTGGTTGAGCGGGTTTTGCGTCTTCTCGGGGAGACTGCGATAACGACTGACGTTATTGTCGGCTTTCCCGGAGAGAGCGAGGCTGATTTTGAGCAGACACTGCGCATTTGTGAGCAGGTTGGTTTTGCGAGGATGCACATATTTCCTTTCAGTCCGCGCGCGGGAACTGCGGCGAGCGCTTTGCCTCGCACCCTTTCTGCGCAGGAGGCTCGCAGAAGATGTCGCGTTCTCGCTGACGTTGCCGACAACCTCGCGTTGGCGTTCAAGAAAAGATTTATCGGCAGAAAGGTGAGGGTTCTTGTGGAGTCTGAAGGGGCAAAAACCTCTTCTGGATACAGCGACCACTATCTCGTCACAGAGTTTTCCGGCGCGGGCGACGTTCGCGGACAGGTTGTTGAGGTTGATATAAGCGGCGCGACAGCGCAGAAACTGACAGGCGCTTTTGTGGGCAGACTGGAGTAACGGATTTGGCGCAGTTTTACAAGCCACTGCTTCAGGAAGCGGCGAAAAAGACGCTGCAACTTCTTCGCTCAAAAACATCTTTTCTTATAACGAGTCACATCGGGATTGACGGGGATGGTCTGGCGAGCGAACTCGCGCTCGCGCGCGTCCTGAAAAATATGGGCAAGAAAGTTCAGATACTGAATGATAGCGGCACGCCGCACGCATACGAATTTCTCCCGGATGTGGAGAAGATTGAGCGGTATCCGCAGGTTTCGCCTCGCGAGAGAGAGGTGACTATGATATTAGATGCGGGCAAGTTTGACAGAATAGGTTCTCTAAAGGAAGAGGTCTCTCTTGGACGCGATACGGTCATCAATATAGACCATCACAGGTCAAACAAGGGGTTTGGAACTGTCTCTCTGATAGACCCTCTGATAAGTTCAGTGGGCGAGATTCTTTTTGAGTTCTTCAAATGGGCGAGAGTAGAGATAGATAAAACGACCGCGCTTCTCCTTTATGTTGCGATTCTGACAGATACGGGGCGCTTCACATACGACAACACTACGGCAAGGACGCACAGGAACATCGGCGAACTCTTAGAATACGGGATTCGTCCTGAAATTATCGCGAATGAGATTTACAGGAGATTTACACGCGGGCAGGTGGAACTTTTGAGGCGCGCACTTTCAGCACTTTCTTACACAGAAGACGGCAGAATTGCGCACATAACGCTTCTTTGGAAAGATTTTGACGAGACCGGTGCGAGCGCGCTTGAGACTCAGGAGTTTGTGGAGATAGCGCGTTCTATTGATGGGGTGAGGGTCGGCATCTACTTCAGGGAGACCCGTGAGAAGGGGACAGTGAAGGTGAGTATGCGTTCAAACGGCGGGATAGACCTGAACAGTTTTGCGCGCAGGTTTGGCGGCGGCGGACACAGAAGCGCATCCGGCATAACGCTTCAGACCACGATAGATGATGCGAAGCGCAGAATTATCGCCTCGCTTTCAAAAGCCATTTCAAAGAATAAGAAGTTATCCTGACCCTTTTGCAATTGTTTCTCACAGGAATGGGTAATTATCGGTATATTAGATGTTTGGGCTTTCATTAGGAGGTTCTTATGAGAAAGTGCCTGGCGTTTCTTTTGTTGGTTTCCGTTTTCTTTCTGGTCTCCTCTGTCTGCGCTGAGGTGATAAGGTTCAAAAACGGCGATGAGGTGACGGGAAAGATTGTTGGAGAGACAGATAAACTCGTAAAGGTGAAGACCAGATACGGGGAATTATCTATTCCGCGGGAAGATATTGAATGGATAAAGCAGCAACTCATCAGGGTGATAATGAAAAAGGACCGCAAAATTGAGGGAGAACTTGTAGAAGAGACGAACGAGAATGTCCTTCTCAGGACAAAGTATGGTGAACTGACTATTCCGCGGACAGACATTGAGAAGATTGAGGAGGAAGGACGCGAGGCGGAGGGAAAGACGGAGTCACTGCCTGAGACTGCCCGGGAGGAACTGGAGTCAGCGCGGGCGAAGGCGCTGAACCTCCTGAGGGAGAAGAAGTATGAGGATGCGCTGAAGGAGTTTGCCAAGATTTTGCGGGAGGTTCCTGACGATTCAAATGCTCTCTATAACAGCGCCTGCGCTTACTCTCTTTTGGGCGATAAGGCTAAGGCGGTAGAGTTTCTTGAGAAGTCTATCAAGGCGGGGTTTCTTGATTTTGACCACATAGAGAAAGACCCTGATCTGGACAATATAAGGGATGAGGCAGGCTATAAAGCGATAATGGCGGCGAAGGAGAAGTGCATCGCTGAATACGCTTCAGAGTCCCTTGCGCGGCTCAAAAAGCAACTGGGAGAAGATTACAGAATTGTTGAGGATAAAGACTACAAACTCATTGTGGCGTCAAACGTTGATAAGGAGGCGCTTGATTTACTCATAGAGGGGCTTCACAGGCACGCTGACGGTCTATGGCGCAATTTCTTCAAGAACAAGCCTGACTATTATATAACTGTTCTCATACCGAAGAGTATGGAAGACTTTGCTCGCAAGTTCGGCGGCGCGGCGGCTGTGGCGGGGTTCTACAACACTGCTACAAGGACTCTCACAGTCAATCTGGCGACTGGAAGCGGCACAATGATTCACGAATTCACTCACGCGCTTCACTTTGCTGATATGAAGGGTCTCAAGCAGGACCATCCCATCTGGATAACAGAGGGGTTCGGCTCGCTCTATGAAGAGAGCCGTGTGCGTGCAGGAAGTCCGATAGGTCTTATCAACTGGCGGCTTCCAATACTTCAGACCGCTATAGGAACTCGGGACTATATCGGGTGGGAGCGCCTTATGAAGATGAGTGGTGCTGAATTTTCCAGCGATAGAAAAACAGTCTCGGTGGCTTACGCTGAGTCCAGATATATATTCTACTATCTGCAGGAGAAGGGGCTGCTCAAGAAGTTCTATGAAGAGTTCACGAAAAACTACTCAAAGGACGAGACCGGCGTAGCGGCGATAGAGTCTGTAACTGGCAAGAAACTGGCTGAATGCGAAAATGAGTGGATTGAGTTTGTGAAGGGGCTCAAATTAGAGGCGCGGCGCACTTCAGCCGCATACATCGGAGTTGGGCTTGAAGACTCTGATGAGGGTCTGACAGTTCAAACTGTCGCGCCTGAATCGCCTGCTGAAAAAGCGGGACTGAAAGAAGGCGACATAATTGTGGAGTTTGACGGCGCAAAGATAAAATCACGCGAAGACCTTTTTGAGGCTCTGTCAAAAAAGAAACCCGACGATAAAGTGGTTGTGAAACTGAAGCGCGGCTCAGAAGATGTTGAACTTACTGTTACACTCGGAAAAAGGCAATAACAGGAGGCCGATATGAAAAAGGTGACACTTTTTATTCTCGTTCTCCTCTTTATCTCTTCCGTCTCGCTCGCAGACACAATCTTTCTGAAAGACGGCAAATCTTTGGAAGGGAAAGTAATCTCTCAAAGCGAGAGCGAGGTGAAACTGCGCACAGAATACGGAACGCTCACAATTCCGCGCTCAGATATTGAGAGGATTGATATGGTGCCGGCGAAACTCATTTTCAAAGATGGACGCAGCCTGCACGGTGATATTGTCAGCGAATCGCGGTCTGAATTGAAACTGAAGACGAAATACGGTGAGTTGGCTATACCGAAGAGCGAAGTGGAAGACATTGCGCGCCCAAAAGATTATTCTCCGAGAACACCTGAAACTGCGGGTAGGGAGAGCCAGCGCAGGACCCAGTCTATGCACGAGCAGGCAATCGCGCTTCTTAGAGATAAGAGTTACGAGGAGGCGGTGGCGCAGTATCAGAAGATTCTTCAGATAGACCCGGACGATATGATTGCGCTTTACAATATCGCCTGCGCATACTCACTTATGGGAGATAAAGAGAAAGCGGTTCAGTATCTCGTCAAATCCATTGATGCCGGTTATGTGGATTTTGAGCATATGGAGCGCGACAGCGACCTGGACAATATTCGCCATGAGACGCGCTACAAAGAGATAGTGGCTGCCAAAGACGAACTGATGAAGACAGGCGCTCTCAAGCAACTGGAGAGTCTGAAGAAGAGGTTCGGCGAAGGATACATATTTGAGGTTGATGAGGTTCGCAGACTCGCGTTTGCAGTCTTCGGCTCAAGGCAGATACTTGACTCTATGAAGGCTGACCTTGATTCTTATGCGGATGCTCAGTGGGAAAACCTCTTCGCAAACAGACCGTCTTACTACATAACAATCGTCTGCCCCAGCGCGGCGGATTTTAGAAAGATGGCTCCCAATCCAGGCGTCGCCGGATTCTACGATGATGCGCGCAGAACGCTTGTCTGCGGCGGCATCGGAGGCAAAACTGGCGGCACTCTCCGGCACGAATTCACTCACGCACTTCACGGTGCCGATGCGGCTGCGCGCGGACAGTCCCACCCTATCTGGGTTGTTGAAGGACTCGCTACCTGCTTTGAATCCTCTAAACTGAAAGATGGGAAATTCTGTCCCATTCCAAACGGCAGAGTCGCTGTTCTGAAGAGTCTCCTGCCAGGCGGCAGGACAGTTCGCTTCTCCTCTTTTATGAAATACAGCCCGCAGCAGTTTATGTCAAATCCGAATCTCTGCTACGCGCAGGCGCGCTACATTATGTTCTACTTCTTTGACCGCGGCAAACTGCGCCAGTGGTATGACTCTTTCTGCAGTTCATTTGACAAAGAACACTTCGGCATCCTCGCAACCGAGAGTGTGTTTGACAAGAAGATTGCCGAGGTTGAAAAAGACTGGAAAGAATGGGTTTCAAAACAGCCTTCCCCTGCTGGCGTTTCGCTTCCATCTGGAGGACCGTTCTTAGGCGTCGGAACGACTGAGGACGAACTCGGTATGACTGTGACCGAGATTGTTCCCGACTCAGCGGCGGAAAAGGCAGGAATCAAAGTCGGCGACATCGTTACCGAAATAGACGGGAAAGAGGTGAAAGACCAATCTGCGTTTGTGAACGCGATTCGGGCACACAAGGTCGGCGACCAGATAAAGATAAAAGTTCTCCGCGGCGAAGAGCCGCTGGAACTCATAGCCACTCTCGGCAAACGGCAATAGTCGCCCGCCGCAGGCGCCCCTTTCAGATTTTGCCGCGGAAGGGGGAAAGGTAGGCGAACTAACTGATGAGTCCAGGTAAACTGTTGCTATCAGGTATTATTTTTGTCTGCTTTGGCGCGACGCTTCTGGCACAAGAAGAACCCTCTCTTGAGACCTCCGAAAAACTCATCACGCAGATTGAACCCTCTGTTCTGGATAAACAAGGTTACGCAACGAGTCCAGATGGCAGACGTTTTGCCTTTCTGTCGCAGGCTGACGGCAAAAAGTTTGTGGTCGTTGATGGTAAAAAACAGAAAGAGTATAGCGAAATCTTTCTTACTCACTTTAGCCCTGACAGCAAGCGTCTTGTTTATCGGGTGAAGGAAGGTAATGCCGCTTTTATGGTCATTGACGGTGAGGAGGGAAAGCGATACGCCGGTGTCTATCACGAAATGTTCAGCCCAGATGGCAAGCGGTTCGCCTATGCGGCTATGGATAACAAGAAGCGGTTCGTGGTTATGGACGGAAAAGAAGAGAAGAGATACGACGATGTTGGTAACCCATACTCCTCTATTCCCGCACCTCTTCTAAGATTCAGCCCTGACAGTAAGCATTACGTTTATGTGGCATACGAGAGCAAGGGGGAATACGTGGAAAGGAGATTCTTCGTTCTTGTCGTGGATGGGAAGGAAGAGAAGCGCTGCTCTTTTGTTATAAACCCGCTTTCTCTTGCCTTCAGCCCTGATGGAACCCGTTTCGCCTTCGCTGTTCTTGACGGAGAGAAGTCACCGGTCATTATAGTTATAGACAGACAGGAACAAGACAAATCATACTCTGGCGTCCACTCCCTTGTCTTCAGTCCTGACAGTAAGCGTTTTGCCTATTCCGCTGAAGCGGGCGGCAAAGAGTTCGCAGTCATCGATGGAAAAGAAGAAAGGCGATACGATAGAGTTGGAGGCGTCGTGTTCAGCCCCGATAGTAAAAGAGTCGCTTATCTCGCTGTCAAAGGCGATAAGCGGCTTGTCGTCGTTGACGGCTCAGAAGGGAAGGGCTACGATGAGGTTTGCTCACCAATATTCAGCCCTGACAGCAAACGAGTTGCTTATTGGGCGAAGGAAGGCGGTAAGCGTTTCATAGTTATGGATGGAAGAGAAGAGAAGAGATACGATTACGTCGGTCCCCCTGTATTTAGAGACTCTAACAAAACCTCAAGTTGGGTGACGAAAATGCCGATATAGAGCATGTCCAACAATATGAGGGGGGCATGCCTATGGCAAGAGAACTTATCACAGATGAACTATGGAAAGTAA
>Ga0315280_10002752_pt1 | contig 28100 bp, 26 predicted proteins | sample YL17G06_40_MG_FD_203697 | JGI IMG/M metagenome (GOLD analysis project Ga0315280, IMG submission 203697) | Sediment microbial communities from Yellowstone Lake, YNP, Wyoming, USA - YL17G06_40 | ecosystem: Environmental > Aquatic > Freshwater > Lake > Sediment | place: USA: Wyoming | collected... | reverse complement strand
CGCTTGAACTCCAGACTAAAACTTCTCTGGTTTCTCATGGCAGGGTCCTTTCTCTCCTCCATTATAGGATATTCCACCCTGCCAAACCTTCCTAACCCTTTGTGTCTAGTTTCTGGGGTTCACTCCAGCTCGCGGATCCTCGCCTTGTCTGCCGAATGATTCTATTGTCATTTCCGTACTAGCCCTTCTACCGAGCACAACAGCGAGTTTTATATTTCCATGAGCTTCATTCGGGTGAAGCATATCATAGAACTTCTGAATGTCTCCCTGTATATCATTATATATTTGTTGAATTTTCGACTTCTTTGTTCCTGAGAATGCCGTGAATACACTCTCAGCTAACTCGTAATACTTTTCATACTTCACCAGTTCAATTTCTGCAATCGATATATTCTTAGCAATACCCCTCACCCTTTCTATCAACCTAACAATCTCCAATACTTTCTTCTCTTCATCCGTAAGTCCGATATCTGACAACAGTTTGCTGCATTTTTTGCATATGGCTTCACAGATTCCGTTTATCTCGGTTCGTAGTTTCTCAATATCTTGGATTGGCAGTTCATTATCGATATCTTTATCAAAAGTAATTTTGCTCACGATATTGCGCAAAGATACTAATTTGTCGGAAAGCACCTTCTTTTCTTCAGCAAGTTCAGCAAACTGCTCGATTTTGGCACTAGTTGTTTTTAGTCTCTCTAATATTTGTTCTAAATGCCCTCTTTGTTCAGCAGAAATTCGTCTAATTTCTGAAGCTTTTTCCGAAAGATTGCGTAGGGTGTCAAGACGCTTACTAACTCTCTCGAGTAATTTCTTCCTATCAATGTCTTGCTCACACAAGGGACAAACATTCAGACCCTCTCGGTCTATTACCCCCATACCAATTCTTAGTAGTTCGAATATTGAAAGCTCTCTTCTTGCCTTATCCCTCAAAAAATACCCTATTTTAACATTAAGGTTGTTAAGCCCATTGATTATCTCTTCCGATACAATGGGAGTTTTCGTTGATTCTACCAGTTCATTTATCACCCTCGTTTTGTCCAATGTCTCAGGCTTTCGTACTGCCTTGAGCATCTTCTCAGCATGCTCATCAACCTTCTCAAGAGATTTTATCAAAGGCAAATCAGCTTCCTTTAGAATTTCATTTAACACCTGGAGAATTTGACTAACTTCTTTGACTTCTCTACACAAAGTATTGGAAAGTTCGCTAACTAACATGCTAATTTGCTGCTTCTTTGACGACACCGTACCTTGTAATTCGTCTCTGAGCCTCATCATCTCCAGTTCAACATCGTCCAATAGTTCTATACCCAGTATGCTTCCTATAGCCCTGAAGCGTTCTGCAGGTTTACTGTTGATGAACTCCAGAATTTGAAATCTACGTAATATGAAAGTACCTTTTTGGGTCACATGAAAGTAGTCATTTAATGCAGCAGGTGGAGAAGAAACAGAATCGAATTTTCTACCAAGACATATGTTTCCAGGATCAAAGGTTATCTTTACTTCAACATCACTGGGTCTAAACCTTGTGTGAAAACCATGACGCTGTAACGATAAACCTTGAACCCCCTCTAAATGAGAAACCCTACCTGTGAAGAAGTATTCAATCGCATCAACTATCGAGCTCTTACCAGTACCATTCTCTCCTTTTAATAACAGACTTTTCCCCCCAATTTCCAGCTCTAAATCAGGGATCCCTCTGAATGCCTGAATATTAATCTTTTTTATTCTCACCGACATTTTCAAATCCTTTCTTTATCGCATCGAATACTTTGTCCTGCGATATAGCTCCTTTTCCTTCATAAAGTTTCTTTAGTTCAGATATTGTAATTTGAGGAACTTTCCCACTCTCTATCAATTTTACGAAGAACTCTTCAAAAATCTCTTCTTGAATCCCCATGCTAGCCTTGCCTCCGTTTCTAAATCCAAAAGTCAGCTACCGCGACAGTTGTCTGCGATTATATCCACTTTCGAAATAACTTTCAACTAATACCTCAATATAGACTCATATCAAGACCGCTCACAAATTTCTGCTCATATTCACCATCAGTACAGGCTAGCACTCTAAGGAAAAGGGCATTTTGCCATATCTTTCATTGCAGCTTAGATCTCACTAATTCTCATACTAAGCACGTCAATTGAACCCCCTCTCGCAATGTGCTAGAATATTCGTGGTTTTTGAGCGTTTCAGTACGCTTGTTTAAACTCCCCTCTTGCGAAAGGAGCTTAATTAGATGGAGTTCGGGTTCACTGAGAAAGAGAACGCCCTGCGCAGAGAGCTCAGAGAGTTCATTGCCAAGGAGCTGCCCCCGGGATGGGTGGGAGAGGGTGGAGTCAACGAGGAATATGGCACTGACAAGGGCTGGGAGGCTGCCAAGGTGATGGCCAAAAAGCTGGCAGCCAAGAAATGGCTCACCATCGCCTGGCCCAAAGAATACGGAGGCCTGGGCGCCTCTCATATGGAACACGTTATCTACAGAGAAGAGATGGCTTACCACTCGGTGCCCGGCGTCGACATGGGGGTAGGCGGCGTCAACTGGATAGGGCCCACACTTATGATGTTTGGAACCGAGGAACAGAAGAAAAAGCATCTGCCTAAAATCGCCGCCGGGGAAACCTTCTGGTGCACCGCCTACAGCGAGCCTGAGGTCGGCTCCGACATGGCCTCCATGAAGTGTCGCGCGGTTAGGAAAGGCAACGAATACGTAATCAATGGCCAAAAGGTGTGGATTAGCGGCGGTCACCGTGCCGACTGGTGCTGGATAGGAGTCAGAACAGACCCCGATGCCCCAAAACATAGGGGAATCACCTTGCTCCTCGTGGATATGAAAACCCCTGGTATAACTGTCAAACCGCTGCTCAACATGGCTGATTCTTATGCCAACTGCGAGGTCTTCTTCGACGACGCACATGTGCCCGTGGAAAACCGTATAGGGGAGGAAAACCAGGGCTGGCGCTATATCATGACGGCACTGGATTTCGAGCGGACTGCCGGGATTGACCTTACTGCCAGAGCACATCTTATGGCAGACGAACTGGTAAAGTACTGCAAAGGGGCAAAGCGAGACGGAAAGCTATTGGGCGAAGACCCCTTAATACGCAACAAGCTGGCCGACCTCCTTATTGAGTGCGAAGTGGGAAGATTGATGTGTTATCGCATCGCCTGGATGGAGGACAGAAACCAGGTCCCGAACTATGAGGCATCCACAGCCAAGACCCTGGGTGCGGAGCTGGGCCAGAAAATCAGCAACTTCGGACTGCATATCATGGGGCTCTATGGTCAGCTAGAACACGGCCACGGGGTACCGATAAAGGGAATCATACACGAAGCTTACCTTTACACGCGTGGCGACACCATCGCTGGCGGCACCTCAGAGATAAACCGAAACGTCATCGCGATGAGGGGCCTCGGCCTGCCCAGAGGCTAACAAGAAAAGCGTCACAAATCGAATGTAGGTGCGGGTTTGAAACCCGCACCTACATATTTTTAGAAAATCACCTTCTCTTCAATAAGCGAGGCTATCTCCGACTCGCTCCTGCCCAGAAGCTCACGAAAGACATAGTCGTTGTGCTGACCCAGCATCGGGGCAGGCCGCCTAACCTCACCTGGGGTCCCGCTCAGCTTAAAAGGTATACCTGCGATAATATCGACGCCGGTCGCAGGATGCTCAACCTGTAAGTGGGTCTCCCGCGCCGCAAAGTGGGGATCAGAGAAACGCTCAGTTAAATCGAGGCAAGGGGCTGCAGCGATGCCTGCCCTCTGCAAGACATCCGTCACCTCGTAATTGCTGTAGCCAAGAGTCCAAGCTGAGATAAGCCTGTCCAGTTCCTCGAGGTTTCTCAGCCGATTGAACTTATCGCTGAACCTTCTTTCCTTAACCCACGGAGGATTGCCCATAGCATCGCAGAAGTTGCGCCACTCCTCCTCGGTATCTACCGCTATGGAGACCCACCTATCCTCCCCCTGACAGCGATAGTTGTTGTGTGGAGCCATGGTGGGGCTGCGGTTCCCACTGGTTCCCAAGACTCTGCCAGTCATGAAGTATTCCATGAACGCCTCGCCGATGACAGAGGCCCCTACCTCTATCTGCGCCATGTCTATATATTGCCCCTTGCCCGTCCTTTCCCGATAGTAAAGGGCAGAGAGCACAGCGAAAGCCCCATGGATTGCAGAAGTGACATCGAGATAGGGCGTTTGTTCCCCGAGCACCCGCTCACCAGGATAGCCGATCAAACTCGAGTAGCCGCAGAGAGCGCCCAGGGACGGGGCATAGGTGACGATATCATACAGCGGCCCGTACTGCCCGGCAGCAGGCAAGGATATCGCAACAAGCTGGGGATTTACTTTGCTGAGCTCTGCGTATTCAAGACCAAGCTTCTTCAGCCCCTTCGGCGAGAAATTATCGAGTGCAACATCGCTTATCTGTATCAACTCTTTTATCAAGGCCAGGCCCCTGGGCTCCGACATGTCCACAGTAATGCCCAGCTTGTTGCGGTTTATGCTGTGGAAGACGAAGTCAGTCTCCGGGCCAACAGTGGAGCGCCCCGGCGTCAGCCTGGCGCTGTCCAGCCGCTTGTTAGTCTCCACTTTAATGACCTCGGCACCCATGTCAGCCAACAACTCGCCGAGCAACGGGCCGGCCCACACCCACGAAAAATCTACGACGCGGAAACCACTCAAAGGATACTTCGCCATTGTCTGCAACTCTCCCTTACCTTAGATAATGCCGCCTTTGCGCAACCTCACCAAGTCCTCCCGGGAGTAACCCAGGCGGCCGCAATATACTTCCTCATTGTGCTCCCCGAGCAGCGGTGCTGGGCGGTTGAACTGCCAGGGAGTCTGCGAGAGCTTATAAGGCGCACCGGGGTATTTGAGTACGCCCGTCTTAGCACGGTCCTTTTCCACAAAATAGCCCCGCTCCGTGAAATGAGAGTCGTGGGCCACCTCGTCTATGCTACGCACCGGAGCGAAGGTTATCTGGTCTCGCCGGCATATTTCGAAGAGCTCATCCTTGGTCTTACCTATGATTAAAGCTTCAACCATCGCATCCATCTCGTCTGCGTGTTCCAGCGCCACCATAATGCGGTCCCTGAACCTGGGGTCGGACATCCACTTCGGAGTACCCATGGCTTCGAGGAATCTCTTCCACTGGAAGCCCTGGATGGCGATGAGACACATGTAGCCATCCTTGCAGGGGAGGATACACCAGGGATAGACGCTGATAGTGCGGTGCCCCGACCTGATGCTCTTCCTGCCTTCAAAGACGCCCAGATGCACGCCATGGCCTAGATGGATGGTGGCCCATACCTCGGCCTCTGAAATATCGACGTGCTGTCCTTCACCCGTAGAGCGCCGCGCAAAAATAGCGCCCATTGTCGCTGTAGCCCCCATTGCGCCGCCCTGATAGTGGCTCTGTGAAAGAGGTGGAGCTAAGGGCTCGCGCTCAGGCTCTCCGGTGCGCATGGTCTGCCCACCTAAGCCAGCGGTATTGAGGGAATGACCTTTATAGCCTTTATAGGGCCCTGTCTGCCCATAAGGCGTAATTGATGTAACGATGAGGCGCGGGTTCACTTCCTTCAGACTGGCATAATCGAGGCCAAGGTCAGCCATCTTCTGGGGCGGGTTATTCTCCACAAAGACATCGGCATCCTTGAGCAACTGCTTCAGGATTTTCTGTCCGGTCTTTGCTTCGACATTGAGGGTGATACCCAGTTTATTAGTGTTCAGATATAAAAAAAGCCCGCTTTTCTCAGGGTGAGGCGAATCGTTAGGGAAAGGGCCATGCCGCCTCGATTCATCTCCCGAACCGGGCTCCTCTATTTTTATCACCTCGGCACCGAGATCAGCCATCAGCTTGGTACAATAGGGAGCAGAAACAAAGTTGCCATACTCTACAATTTTAAGTCCGGAGAGCGCCTGTTCAGCCACTGGCAAACCTCCAATCTCTGACCGACCATCAACGCACAGCTACCACGCAATACGAGAGGGAATTCATCTCAGGATTCGACTGCACGACCAGCTAGATATTATGACTTAATCGCCTCGTTTGGGCAAGGGGCAGAGGGCGCTGAGCAGGCGAACGCCTGCTGCTGTAGAATAGGACCACTTATCAAGTCAAGAAGCTGCGAGAAGCTGAGGTGATAGGCTGAGCCGCCACAAGTTACCATCTCGGTAGCGCTGCGAAAGGCCTTTGCTGAAGAGCAGGCATGTAGCAAGAACGGAATCGTACCTGTCCCTGCCTGCACAAAATGGCTTTTTGTTTAATTCCGCTCACCTCCCGCTTGCATAATGTCGCGCCGTCCGTGGCCCCACCGGCATCCGTGATTTTGCATAGAACCAGATGCCAATAGAAGATGGCGTCGTTAACCTCACGGGTTATTGGCCCGAACTGCGACATTCTCTGGCGGAACAGCCCAACGGCGAGAGAAGAGTTGAGGTGTAAGGTATGTAGCTCCATGTGAGAATCTGGGCTCGCCTTATTCACGGTAATAGTTGCCCTATTGATGGGCAACTATTGATGATGTATGATTAGCATGAATCAAGAATATTATTTGAGATGTGCGTGTCAGATGCCAAAACATGATAGCGTTTCTGAACTAGCAAAGGCAGGAATACTCGACTCCGCTACAGTAGCTCTTGTCAAGAGTTCAGGTAAGTCAGAGGGTTCTTTCCCGATAGAAGTTGGCTCTCGATTTATCGAGCTCTTTTCGGAGAACCTTTACTCGTCACCGAATAAAGCTTTTGAAGAACTAGTGGCAAATTCATGGGATGCGGGCGCAACTGGCGTCTACATCCATATACCACAAGCTACGTCTCGAGATAAAGACGCCGTGTGGGTCTTGGACAACGGTGTCTCAATGGACTTTGAGGGATTAAAGTTACTTTGGACTATTACCTCTGGCCACAAACGCCAGGAGGGTAAATCTGGGCGTCCACAGATAGGAAAGTTCGGCATTGGAAAACTCGCCACTTACATATTGGCAAAGGAAATCACCTACGTCTGCAAGTTCGCGGATGGGGTGATTCGAACCGTTTCACTCAATTATGCCCAGGTTGAAAGCCAAAAGGGCGTCTGGAAACCAAGTAGCACTCCATTGGAAGTTCATCGTATCGATACTGGTGCTCTAAAGGTAATATTAGGGACATTTGAATCTGGAGCGGAAATAGGGAACCTGATCGATAAGGGAGTATTAGCACCGCAAAAGCCTTACTACATAAATGAGTTCGGTGCCCCCGAGCCTCCCCCTATAAAGTCTACCGGCACATGGACTTTAGTTTTGCTGACATCGTTAAAAGAGTTAGGCCTTTCCGTGCAAACCAATGTAATGAAGCGGATCCTGCGATCAGCCCTCCCACTTTCAAGCCAATTGTCTATCGTCTTGAATGGTGAAACTCTAGAATCTTCCAAGATAACAACCGAAATCGAAAAGCAGTGGCGGATAGGAAAGGATACGGGGTTGATTGAAATTGCGCTTGATGATGACAATGCCGTTCCAGTAACTGAACATCCAGAAGCTGATACACCATATCTAACCATTGCCGGTATCGAAGGTAAAATATATGGAACAATGACTCTTTATAAAGAGCGAGTCTCTGGTGGAAAGAGCGAGGATGTCGGGGCATCTAACGGATTTTTTGTAAACGTTCTCGGCAGGGTTATAAACCTAAAATCGCCAGATTTTGGATTAAAGAACCTCAGTCACGGTGCCTGGTCTCAATTTCGAGCGTCGATTCGAGCAGATGGCCTTGACAAGTATTTGGGTGTGGAGAGAGAAGATCTTCGAGAATGCAAAGAGGTTGGAATTTTCAGAGCCTTTCTGATGGCCCTTTTTAATAAGGCGCGAGTCACTTGGTCAGCTTCTGAGACCACCGCTTGGCCTACCGCTGGCGACATCCTTCAAGGTTCATGGCAGGCGATTCCGCTTCGCCCCCTAGGTTGCGTTGTGTCAGAGCGGTGGGAGGCCGGGTTGGGACTTCCCAAGTCTATTGATGTCTCCGGGGTCAAAGACCTAGATGCCGCTAAGGAAGAGTGGGCTCAGAGCGTGGATAATAACCCAGGTGATTTGATTAGAGCTGTTGAATCTAAGGATCTGGGAACATCTCAACCATTCGAGAAGTACGATCTAGCTACGCGCACTGTGATAATAAACGAAAGCCATCCGTACTATAAAGAGCACTGTAGCACATTAGAGGAGCGGCGAGTGCTTCAAGACATGGCGCTTGCTGAGTTTTTAACTGAATTGCGCATGATCAATGATGGTGCTGATCCAATCCTAGTAGACGAGGCACGTGGCTTTCGCCATGAGTTTCTTAGACTTCTAGCTCACTTGCGACGGAGAACAGGAGCCCATATCGCGGAGCTTTTACTTGCTTCGACTAATAATGCAGATGGTTTCGAAGTAATTGTCGGGGATGCGCTTGAATATATTGGCTTCGACGTGCTACGAATTGGTGGAAGTAATGAACCAGAAGGTATTGCCACTGCCCCTCTAACACCAACCTCGAACCAGTTAGAACAATCTTACAGTTTCTCATATGATGCGAAATCAACCAAAAGAATGGATTGCAAAGTAAGTAACAAGGATGTGGGAGCTGGCCGTCTTAAAAGACATCGGATCAAACATTCTGCTGATTACTCTCTTGTAGTTGCGCCTGATTATGAGCTTGGCGCCCTCCAGACCGAATGTCAGCAATCCAGGGTGACTCCAATACGAGCAGCGGATTTGGCGAAATTACTTATGGTATCTGCTGCCGCGGGGACAATGGACTTTCCTGGATTCCGTACACTATTTGAATTACATGATCCATATGAAGTTAGTCAATGGGTTACTGCATACGTGAGTAAAGCTCAAGAAAAACAGCATATCACGGTAGGTGACTTGCTTGACGCATTCGATGACATTGGTTTTAAAGGCCCCGATACAATAGACACTAGTGTCGTCGCAGATCGCATCAGGAAAAAACATAACAACAAACTCTATCCGAATGAAATTGCTGTCAGACATGCTGTTACTGGGCTCGGGATTCTACTGCCAAGCATTGTCAGGACTAATGGTAAAGACATTTATTTGAGCGCAGCGCCAAGCGCCATTCGAGCAGCTTTAATGGAACAGCTACAACGTTTACCAGATTCGATGCGGATGGGTATCGATAAGGGATTTTCAATAGGAGCACCATGACCAGAATCGGTCTCTCGGTCCACCCTTTTCCGGCGCGAATGGCCCCTGAAATCGCTCTTACTGCACTGGAAGCTGTACCGAAAGGCTCGACCATCCTCGATCCAATGTGTGGTGGTGGAACAGTTGTTCTTGCTGCCGCACTCAAAGGGCATCGTGTCATTGCTGGAGACATTGACCCTCTGGCGATTCTTATTTCGAAGATGTCGGTAATGCCGGGACCTGTCGCAGCGGTTTTTGATGCAAAACGAATAGTCACCCTTGCCAGAGACAAGATAGGTCAAAACATCACTCTACCTTGGATAGACAACGACCGGCCCACTTTGGATTTCATAAAGTTTTGGTTCGCCAACCAGCAAATACAGGAACTCCGTGCAATGGCTCGAGTGATACATGGTCTTCGCGGCACGGCACGGGTATATGCTAGTGTTTCTTTAAGTCGTACTATAATCACGAAGTCTGGAGGCGCTTCTTTAGCAGCCGATACTTCGCATAGTCGTCCGCATAAAGTCCGAACTGAAAATGATTTTAGTGTGTTTGAAGGATTCATCAAAGCCGCTGAGCGTATCGGGCGGATCACTGAGAGTAATCCTCACTCATTAACCACTATCACCAGATGTGACGCTAAGAGACTCACCGGTATCCCTGATGGGTCAATTGACTTAGTTGTCACATCACCGCCATACGTAAATGCTATTGATTACCTCCGTGGCCACAAGCTATCTCTCGTTTGGTTAGGGTTCTCAATTAGCAAACTCGCAACATTAAATAGGCAGTATCTTGGCTCGGGTAAAAAGCGAGTTAGTACGGAGCAACAATTCCGACTACTCACTCCTTATCGAAGACTTTCCCCTGCTCTTCAACGAATGTTGGTACGTTATATGAATGATATGACAGCTATTAGCCAGGAAATGGCCCGAGTGCTCAAGCCTGGACGGCAGGCTGTGCTTGTTGTTGGAAATTCCACATTAGCGGGTATCCATATCGACACTGCAAATATTGTTAAGGATTGTGCCGAGGGTGCCGGCCTCCGCTTGGTTGACCAATATGTAAGAGAGATCCCCGGCAACAGCCGTTATCTTCCTCCGCCTGCCCGTGCTATTGACAACAAACTGTCGCGGCGTATGCAAGTCGAAACAGTAATGTCGTTCTCTAAACAGCGATGACCTTTCGGCTTTCGGAAGGGAGATTGCCTAGACAGCAACTTCTTCGTAAGTAGTTCAAATAGGTCTTTCTAGAACAATCACGAATCGGATTCCCCAAAACCTGGTATTCCCGGAGCGTTAAGCCGCCACAATCTTGACCAGCAGGCTGCGGCTGCGGGGGCCATCGAATTCACAGAAGAAGATACCCTGCCAGGTCCCCAGCACCAGTCTGCCATCATCCACCAGCACCATTGCGGAACTGCCCAGCAAACTCGACTTTATGTGGGCAGGGGAGTTTCCTTCTGAGTGGTGATATTTGTCATGTTGAGGCACTATAGCTTCAAGCTGTTCAGTAATGTCTTCGACAACGCTGGGGTCAGCCTGCTCGTTCAGTGTAACTGCAGCCGTGGTGTGGGGGACAAATAGATAGCAGACGCCATTTTCAACGCCGCTGGAGTCCACAACCTCTTGAATGGCTCTGGTAATGTTCTGAAACTCTACTCTTGACTTTGTCCTTATGCTCAGCCTGTGTATCACGAAGACCACCTCAAGCTCTCATATACTATCTGGTTCACCACTTACCCGCAATATTCCACTTATTAACGAGGTTATCAGTCAACTCAGCTTGTTTGTTATAAACTGGCTTTCTTATTCTGTCCTGTTGCACTCGTCAGCGGTGACATCTCCCTGAGCTTCTGCACTATACCTGGCAGGACAGAGAGCACATAGTCCACGTCTTCATCGGTATTATCGGTTCCCACCGTGAACCGAAGGCTGCCATGGGCCAACTCCTCAGGAAGGTGCGTGGCAACAAGCACATGCGATGGATCGTTGGAACCTGTGGTACAGGCGCTGCCGCTTGAGGCGGCTATGCCCAGCAAATCCAGGTGAAGCAGGATGGACTCCCCTTCAACATACTGGAAAGATAAATTCAAGTTGTTTGGCAGGCGTTGCGTAGGATGCCCGTTAAGATAAACTTCTCCAATCCGAGACTTTATACCATCAAGCAAGCGATCGCGCAATCTCTGGCAGTATTGGCTGTTCGACTCCCTGCCATCAGCAGCCATCTTAAGAGCAACGGCAGTCCCTACAATTCCAGGGACATTCTCCGTACCCGCCCTGCGGCTATTTTCCTGAGCACCGCCGGTCTGCTGAGGCACAAACGGTGTTCCCTTTCTCATATAAAGGATGCCCATTCCCTTGGGGCCGTTGAACTTGTGAGCCGATAAACTCAACATATCTACACCCAGCTTATTCACATCAAGGTCCAGCGCCCCCGCACCCTGAACTGCGTCGGTATGGAACACGATTTTCCTCTGTTTAGCTTTGGCCTTAACCAATCTGGCAAACTCAGCCACAGGCTCGATGGTGCCGATCTCGTTGTTAGCCAGCATTATGCTCACCAGAATGGTCTTATCGGTAATCGCTTTCTCCAAATCACCGGCGCTGACAAGTCCAAAGCGATCCACCGGCAGATAGGTTACTTTGAAGCCGAATTCCTCCAGATAGTGGCAGGTATGCAGCACGGCATGATGCTCGATCGCCGAGGTTACGATGTGATTGCCCACTTTCTTTAAAGCAAAAACTGCCCCTTTCAGTGCAGCGTTGTCAGACTCGGTGCCGCCGCTGGTGAATACGATCTCAGCAGGTTTACACCCTAAAACACTCGCCACGGTCATTCGCGCTTCATCTGTTGCCTTTCTAGACTCCTGAGCGATGGCGTAGATGCTTGAAGGGTTGCCATAAATCTGGCTGAAATAGGGAAGCATTGCCTCCAGAACTTTGGGATGAACCGAGGTTGTAGCTGCATGATCCATATAAATCAATTTACGCTTCAACTTTCTTCCTCCGCTGTGACACTTGATTGACTTCTGACTCCCCGCTGGAGCATAAATCGGCAAGGGTCGTAGTGTCGAGCACCCGGACTATGCTCTTGCGCACCTGTTCCCAAAGCGGCTTCGAAGGGCAAAACATTTCCCTCCGGCAATAACCAGCCCCTGCCTCCTCTGACACACATTCAGCAGGAGCGATAGGCCCTTCCAGAGCGCGTACCACCTGCCCTGCAGTTATCGATGCAGGGTCAGCAGTCAACTGATAGCCCCCATGTGCTCCACGCGTACCTCCCACCAAACCGGCTCTGCGCAATATAGTCACGAGTTGCTCCAGATAACTTAAAGAGATATCCTCTGACCTGGCGATCTCAGCCAGTGAGATAGGACCTTTCTGATAACCCTGCGCAAGGGCTATCATGGCACGCAGTCCATACCGCGCCCTGCTTGAGAATTTCATGGCAATAATTCCTTGTATTTCAGTAGGAATTTTAACATCATTGCACGCCACTGTCAACATTGGCAACTGAATTAGCTTGACAATACGAAGGATGACTTGATACAATGCAAAGCGAACAATAGTTTCGCGGCCCCGTGGTGTAGCGGTCTAACATATCTGCCTGTCACGCAGAAGATCGTGGGTTCGAATCCCATCGGGGTCGCACCTGATACTTTTCGTTGACACCTTCCCTGTCAACGCTCCCCTATGTCCCAAGGGCAACCACAGGTTGCCCCACTCTGTCTGGCCTGAGATTCTCGAGCAGCACAAGACCAAGAGCCTGCGGCAGCTCGCCAAGAGCTATGGTGTATCACATGAAGCGGTGAGGCGAACTCTGAAGGGTTCTTGCGCTTGCAAGTCCGCCACAGCTCGCTCGTAAGTTGTTTGCAGCCCCCTAACCTTCTAGGACAGGATGAAGCACTACACCGCTGCCGCATAGCCTATCCTATGTTCAGCTTCCCTTAACAATCTTTACCTTCAACGCCTGCCATGAGTGTGGCGAAAATATTTCCATCTCCATATAGGAATCGGGCCCGCCCTCGTATCCCACCGAAACATCAACGTGGTAGACGCCCTGCTTAAGATAGGCTCTAAGGTCGGGGCTAGGGCGGAATAAGGCAAGGGGTTGTGCTATCCAGCAGCCCGTGCCAGTCCAGCTTGCAGCTTGGCCTGTATTCCCTGAGATAGAAATGACTGCGATGCGTCCCGAGATATTTCCCTTCATGCCGCTGGCTTCAAATGCGTGGGTTGGGAGCGCAAAAGCGATATCCAGTTCCCCTGGCATATCAGGGTGAATATCCACCTGGGGAGCGCTGAACTCTTCTTCGGTGACCGGCGTGCCCCTGAAGTGAAGAGGAAACGCGGGCCCACCCAGATCCCGAACCATGGCCTTGGCCCAGCAATGCGGGGCTATTGAGTGCGAGGTGCTCACGCACATGTTCACATAGTAACCATGCGGACCACGTTTCGACTCTGACCAGAGTTTGACGACCGGTGGGTGTAGGATTAGTGGCAAGGCCGGTTCAGGCCAGTCATACCTATAGTGGCCCAAAATCTCATCCCTGCTAAGCGAACTTGCAATTGCGAGAAGTTCTCCATCAACCTCTTGAGATTTCGCTAGAGACTTGATTACACCTTGCTTAATGGCAGAATCCCTCAACACGTCTTTGACGTGCTGAAGGTCTGCTTCTCGAATCCACCTCTCGGCTTCTACAACCTTCTTCTTGCCAATGTTGAGGATAGCGCTGGTGGAATCCTGACTACACCCCGCCACACGCAGAACAGCTATCAAGATCATCATTTGGCTGGATGTTGGTATATCGTTACGGGTTGGCTTAATCATAACGCGAAACCATACAAAACTACGCGTAGCTTCCGTCTGGAACTGACTTTGGGTTCATTGATAGTGTAGCCTAGTTTAACACAAGGTCGCATGGTCAGCAAAGATGAAAGATGGGTACGATGAGGCGCACTCGGCGCGAATCTAAGCCACAATCCCAGGTGCAGGCGCTTATCCACCAGGAACGACCCATGCAGGCGCAATTGGGAGCCCAGATTGGCATCCCTGCGACGAAGTTGTCGGTGATCGAGGCGGGTGGGCGCCAAGCTAGCCCTGAGTTGTTGTGGCGCATTCTACAAGCTATCGAAGAGGAACACCGTGCCGAGTCTCAGTAGGGCTAAAGCGCCCAGCGCACCTGACTTCGCTGATCAAGCGGGACGTACGCTTTGGCGTCTCTCACTACTGCTTAGGGAGATCTCACAGAACTCAGAGCGCCACGGTGATAAAAAAGAACAGTCACCTTGTCAAGCTCATGCCAAAGATGCCCCGACCTGTGGCTGCGATGGAGGCAATCCGCCCCATGGTAGGTAACAGACAGGCATGTGAAGGCCAAGCTAAGGATCTATTCGACGTCGTATCCACCTTACGCGCTGGCGGTTTCTTTTTGAGGTCAGAGGTATCCATCAAGACAAGGTTCGTCAGCGTTTCATTCCTTTTCCCTCGGAGATAGCACAGGCGGTGGCCAACGGAGCCAATGTCTTCGTGTTGAAGGAGATAATGGGGCATTCAAGTCTCACGACTACGATGAAATACACCCATCTGCAGGCGCACGATCTGCAGCAACAGCATGCTAGATTCTCGCCGGTTGCTAGTCTTGCCGTAAGTAGGAATTCTGCGAAGCTAGGTTCATCAGTCGTAGACAAGAGATGGGAGTTCCGTATGGAGCCTCGGTCCTGAGGGGAAATAGAATTGACCGCTAACTTAGGCCAGGGTTAGCTGCGATCCGTATCTAGCGTCCTGTCTCCCCGTCTTCCTAAAGGTTAAGACAAACAGATCGGTGTTCACGATGTTCAGATCATGGTTCAGCGCCTGTTCAAATCGTCGTTCAAGTGGCTGTTCACAGCGTCCAAGATAAACAAAACAAACAAAAACAAACACCAGAATATTAAACGGAGGTGCGAAATGCAACAGCTGTCTATGAAGAAAAAACTAGACGTTGTAAGGCTTTACCTGAACGGCCTGTCCTACAGCGAGATCGCGGCCAAGGTCCGCGTCGGCAAGGGAACAGTGGCCAACGTTGTCGCCGAACTTAAGGCGGGCCAGATTCCCGGCGCACAGGAGCCAGCCGAACAACTGGACTTGCTGAGGGAGGTGGCGGTTGACCTGCAGCGCCTCAAAATGACAGCGGGCCAGGCGATAGTGGGACTTGCCGCTTACTCTCATCTGAACAAGCTGGGGCTGGAGCCCGCCCAAGTGCAGAACTGGGCAACGATGTGCATGGGCCTACCTGGAGAAGAGACCAAGGCCCGGGAGTTCGTCAGGGCGGCGATGTACCTGGAGGACCTCCGTAAAAGCAGCGGCCTCACAGTCGAGGCCCTCGAGCAGAGAGTGCGCAGCTTACGGGAAGAGGCCGAGCATCTGGGGCCAGTGACCAGGGAAGTGAAAGCACGACAGCGCCAGCTTGAAGAGCTGAAGCAGAAGGGCGAGGCTCTGCAGACGCACGTTGCACAGCAACAAAAGCGCGCCGCGCCCTTGGGCAAAGAAATCGTTCAAAAGGAGAGGCGGGAGGCGGAGCTGACCCGACGGATCCACAGGCTGGAGGAAAGGGCACAGGCTGCTGAGAAGCGATTGGCTGTGGCAGAGAAGGGGCTGCAATGTCTGGCGGAGCTAGGGATGTCACCCAACGATCTTCTTGGATTGGTGCAAAGGCTTGCAGGGATTGCCCACAAGCACGGCATCGAACCAGACGCCTTGAAGGGCCGGCTTCTACATGAGCTCGAACAGCTTGATGCTGAATTAGGGTTGAAATCGCTGGTGGAAGCTCGACAACGTGAGCTTGCCTGCACTGATGAGGCCATTATGAAAAAGCAGGAGGAGTGGGCTGCGCTTAACTCCTCAGTTAAGCGCCTGAGACGGCAGCAGGCAAGGCTTCGCGCAGCTATCGAAGCTGAGCTGGCTCATTTTCGCCAGGAGATGCAAGGTGCTGCAGGCGTTGTCAGAGAGGTTGTAGCCAACCTGAGGAAAGACCTGGGACATGGGATGAATGAGGCTCTGCTCGAGGTCGAGAAGCTCAGGAGCCAGGCCTTTGAACTGGGCCGGGAGATCGGCCGCTTCCAGAGCACTGTCGAAGCCAACGAGTGGCTGAGGAGCCTGGTAGGCCTGGTTAGAGGAGATACCAGCATGAGCGCCTCTGAGGTCAGGGTGGTCGTCCTCACGGTGCTGCGTGGTGTGGAGGGCTGGATACAACAAAACCAGGGCCAGATTTCGCTGCCATCCGGGCTGACAAGCCAGCTAGCGACGGCCATCAAGGAGTTTGAACAGTGGAAGACATGAGCGGTTGTCGCCAGCAGCTGGAAGCGCTGCGCTCCCGGGTCAGGGCGCAAATTGATGCCCTTGCAGTTCTTGCGGAGGCTTTCCTCCAGGAGGCAGAGTATCTCTGTCGATACGAGCAGGCTCGGATTTTGGGCGCTCTTCAAGACAGGATCAGGCAAGAGGTAAAAGATATGCGGCGGATGGAAGAGTCCGCGTCCTATGGCTTCAATTGGGCAATGACCATCACAGGTTCTGCGAAGCTTGCGCTCTGGAGCCTGATAGCAGCCAAACGTCACTCTAAGGAGCATCCTCTCACCATCGGCCTGGAGCACGCCAAGAGTGACTTCAGCCGAACAGCTCCGTTCGGAACAGTCGTAGTGGCCGTGGGACCCAAGGGCATTCCCGATGATGTGAAGGTCATTTCCCTATCACACTGCGCCAGAGAACGGAGCAGGCCGGAATCTGAGATCGTAGCCGCGATAGAAGATAGAGGCTATCAGTTAATCGAGCCTAAAAGCTTTCTCAGAACACTGGAGGAGCTCAAGGAACAGGTGCTCAAGGGCTCTGTGACTTTCCCTGTGTTCGACCCTGGCCTTGCGCCTCACTAGCACGGAAGGTCATGCTGCAAAAGGAGGGGCATCACAGGACAGCTTGCGTTAACATTCAATAGCCAGGTGCTCCGCAACGCTGCATTTTCGAACATCGAGAACCGAACGATTCCATGCTTTGTTACCTGCCCCGCCTGCTTAAGAAGGAGAATCTTTTGAAGGTAGCTCCAGGCCCCAGCCCATCTGCTTCTAATATCGTCACGTATCGCTATGTCGGACAATCACCTATAGACACACTTGATATCTTTGTAACTGCCGCCATTGAATACATGGTCGGTGATGACATCGACAAGTTCACCCGCACCACCGATCTTTGGGGACAAAGTTTTAAAGTATTGGTATGGAAAGAGACCAGCTGATTCCTCCGTCAGCACCTTTGGACTTCCTTGGGGAGCAGACGATGCAGTTTGCTGTGTATTAGGGGTTGGTATGGTTGCTGCTGGAGGCTTTTCGGGATTCGCCCATTCCTTCCTAGCATCCTCGGCAACCATGAATGTCTTATTTTCGGTATTTTTGACAAGTATTTTTTTAGCTACAAGCCTATCGAGCTGCGTGCTAACAGTGCTATATCCCAGCCCTGTCTTCTCCCCTATCAACTTAGGCTTGAAAGCACCAGGCACCGTCATAGCAGCCTCTAGAATTACTTTCTGCTGTTTCGATACATCCATATTATCTACGCTCCTTTCTGAGTTCAAGCTGGCATGTATATCGTTGTCCGTAGCTAATTATCTGTATCTGTATTTGAAGCTAGATACTATACATTTGTAGCTACTGTCGGTATCTTGTTTTGAAGCTGCTGTAGTTACATTCTTAGCTACGCTGTATAACTTAGCTTCGGGTAGATTCGCCTACACTTACCTACATTCATCAGCAGCCCAAAAAAATAAAACGAGAGAGTATTACTCTCCCGCTTCCCTTCATGATGCTCTTAGAAAATTTTATACAATTAACTACAATTAGCTACAAAAAGTCAAGTCTGTAGCTAAGATTAGCTAAATGTAGGTGACAAATGTATAACTCAAGCTATCCGCCTTGACAACTCTGATTTCTTCTGCTTAACTTATCTCAGCGGGGGAGCGAATCCGAGGAGATTGCGCCCCCTTTCTTTTTCTCGAGGTGCAGATTATATGGCGAGAGATCTTCATCACCGTCCTGCAAAGTTCTCCCGGAGAACCTGATAATCCGCCAGCGCAGCGAGACAGCGAAGTTGGAGCGATTGGCAAGCGTCCTCAATCATACATAAGAAAGCCGCGAGGAGAAAAGGCATCGCTGCGCCCCAAAACCACGCCAGAACAGAGCCACAGAGCCTGCTAGAGGCCCCACGATTTGATCTTGGCCTCTTCATAGGGCCTATGGTAGCGATCTTTGCCCAGCCTGGAGTAGCTTCCACGACAGCGCCTAGCCTATAGAGACGAGAACAGGCAGGAAACTGCAAAAATGCTGGAACCGACTTTTTATTGCAGAAATCCTCAATCGGAATCTGTGTCAAAAAAGTAATTACTTCCTTTCATTTACTAAAGGTACTTTTGTAAAGTATCCTATCCTCATAGCTATATTTTGAGACTGTAAATAGCTTCTGAACCTTAACAAATAATGACTTGACCTTGATGGGTAGCTAACCCGAACGATTAGGTCAAACCCCTTACCTTATAAGGGATAGCACCAAAGCCCTTACAATCGGCAAGGGATAGGCCGAAAGTGGATTAGTGAGTCATTCATCACTCTAGCCCTAATTCGGGGGTTTGATATACGCTTAAATCTAATTGAGAGGTGAAAGCGTATGACAGTCGAGTTTACAACCCCTGAGTATATCGCTATGTTGCTGAATCCAGCACCGAGCAAACCGCAAGGGCGTAAGGTTTGGAGCGTTGACCTTGAGACTGTGTGGCTTCCGTTCTTTACAGCCTCTAATGTGATGGGCAAAACGGTTATACCCCCCGAAGCTCTAGGTGCTCCCCTTCGGTTAGCGTACGGCAAGGATGGAGTTGCGAAGTTTAACCCCAATACGGGCAAGCCCGTTATTAGGGTGGCGAAGGAATTGGGCGAAGGGGTCAAGATGGTTCGTGAGAACTTGATAGCGAACCTTCAACACTTCTCCGCAACAGTCCGCAAAGCCGAAGCCGACAAGTACAAGGCCGAAGTAACCACCAGCATAGAGGCAGGAAAGCCCATCAGAGAAGCCGACAGGATAGCGATAAGCAAGGCGGTGGCCGAAGCTATGGCCGAAGCTATAGCGAAGCAGGATAAAGCCGAAGCTCAGTCCGAAGCTCCCCAAACCGAAGCCCAACCCGAACTCGTTACAGCATAACCCGAACCGAACCCCCCGAAGCCGAACCGATAGCGAGCAAATCCAATACATAAGCGTATATCACCCCCCGAATTAGGGCTAGAGAGAGAAGGGGGGATATATGCCGAAGTGGGCAACGAACGAACGGCAAGCCCAAACGCTAGACCTATGGGCGAAGTACGGCAATCGTTGCTTGTTAGGCCATACGGCTTGTGATGACTTTCAGCACTACGTTTATCATAGGCCAAAGCCCCTATTCGGGATAAAGCCAAAGCCAATCAAGTGTGTTGACAGATACGGCAATCCCATACTTGATAACAACGGTCAACCGCTTTGGACTGTTGAGTACAAGCCAATACCGCATTGGGTAAGTAATCCCGAAGTAATCCGCCTCTATGACTTGAGACTAGCGGAAGTTATAGAGGATTGGGTAAGAGAGGATAAACAAGCCAAAGCGTACGAGCGCAGAGCAATATCCCGAATGTTGCACTCTATCCCCGAAGTCGGCAAGCTCAGAGGGCAATTTAACGCTATCTCAAGGGACATATACCACGAAAGCCAGCCGATTTACTTTATAGAGTGTTTGGGGATTAGTGGCCTAACTTTCAAGCCGTTCGCCAAAGTACGGATTGCGTCAAGCTATACTCGATTGCTCGTAGATTTACAAGCTCCATTAAGTCGAGTTAGCAAAAATGCAAAGCGGAAGTTTATCCGCTATGGTAAGGGCTTGCCGATGGATATAGCGAAAGAGGTTGAGTTATCCTGCAATAAAGCAATCGCACACTATCTCAGTTAACAAAACCCATCAAGGTCAAGTTTCAAACGAAAGCAAAGACTCTCGGTTATCGGGAGTCTTTTTGCTTTTTGAGAGCCTCTAACGCCACAGCGAGGGGGCAGGGCGAAGCCTTGCCTTCCGTCATCGGTGTTAAAGGCTCTTTGCTTTATAAGGCCAGGAAGGGGGTGAGCTGAGTGAAAGCCTATCACATAGGGCTGAAGGTCACAGACCTCTTTCAAGACTGTGAGGCGTGTGACACCTGTGGCAAAGACCTGACAACCGCCAGGGACAAGGGTATGTGCGGCAAGTGCGGTAAATTCCTTTGCCTTGAGCATCTCCCTGGCCACAAGTGCGCCGAAAGTGCGACGGAGGAATTTACTATAGCTATGCAATCGCAATAAGGCACCTTCGCCCACTTTTCCTCATAGGGCGTCCGCCTGGACGCCCCTTTTGTTATCCAGTCGGAAAGGGGGTGAGACAGATGGAGTACATCTACTCCAGCTATAGAGGATACCGGCCTGGCGATGATGGAAACGAAGCCCTCGTCGGTGACCTGGAGGGTGACTGGGGGACATACGTCAAGATAGCCGAATACTTTGTCCGCAAGGTAAAGCTCGAGGATAGGGAGGACTTTCGACACGACCTTATCCTGGAGATGGCAAAGGTAAAGGCCAAGTATGAGGCAAAGGGGAAGCCACTGACTGAGGCCGGCATGATGCGGGTTTGCAGCTACGAGCTAACCGCTTACTGGGAGAAGGAAAGGATGCGGGCCAGGGGAATTATCGTAGATTGCGGGAACTGCGGCAAAGAGCAGAGACAAAGGTGCAGGGATGAGAGTCCGAATCTCCGGTGCCGCAAGGCGAAACACCTCGTTAGCCTCAACCAAGCCATCCATGATGATGGCACGGAGCTCTGGGAAGTCCTTGCCGATGACAACGCCCTGGACCTGGACGCCTGGATTGACGCCAAGGCTCTCCTCCGGCGCTTCCCGCGAAAGCTCATCATGATCGGCTACAAGCGAATAGCCAGGATGCCTCTCAGCAATGAGGAGAAGGCATACCTCAAGGGGTGGCGTGACAACGGGAGAGAGGAAAAGCCGAAGAGGATACTGGATCGAAATTGGTATGACCTGGAGCAGACCATCCTGTCCGTTCTGGGGCGCAATGGAGGGCTGAGCAAGCGAGATCTCTACACCCGCCTTAGCATCTCTCCCCGGGAGCTTGACTACCACTTAGCCCCCCTGGTAAGGCAGGGGCTGATCATCGAGATGAAGAGGAAGAACGGTCGTGGCCGTCCTCCCACCCCGCTGCTGGTAGCCGGGCCTGCCCGGATACAGGAAGAAAGTATAGTCCAGGTGGACAGAGACGAGAGGATAAGGCAAGCCTATTTCTTGGAGGGAAAGGGCATCAAGTGGATAGCGAGGGAGTTACATCACAGCTGCCAAACAGTGCGCAAGGCTATCCGCACAGAAGGTGAAAACCGAGCACAAGTCGAAGCCAAGGCAAAAGAACCTGTAGCCGTAGCCTAGAACGCTTGAACTCATGCCCCTGTCCGTCCACTGGTAGCCCAAGAGAAAGGGGCGTAGGTCGAATCCTGCGCCCCTTTGCTAAAATTCCAAGAACGGAAGGGCCGGAAGGAATGCGATATTGAGAGCGAGTCCAGCCCCTATTGTTTATCGGACTGCACGAAACAAGCAATTGTGTGCGCTCATAATTTCGAACTTTAGAAACCGGTTAGCCGATATAGCTAACAATAGTAAGGAAAGATAAGCCCAAATGCCCCGACCGTCATTAAGATGAATGTCCTCAGCTTTACCCTTCGAAGCTAACCAACTTCCCCCTCTGGAAGCCCACGGACGTCCAAAATCTTCTTAGGCGTTCGTCATCCTCTCTAACAACAACTCTTGCTTTGACACCGTTTCGCTTGCATTCTTCACGAAATGTATCAACTAGCCTTCGCCCTATTCCTTGATGCTGATACTGGGGTGCCACCCCCATCATATCTATCCAGCCGCTTATATCTGTCCCGTATTCCGCACCTCTTATGTCCCCTAACAAGAAACCTGCTATCTCGTCCCCCAGTTCGGCCACAAAGCTTAACGCCGGACGATATACCGCCCACTCGGCTTCAACTCTTAATGGCCAAGATAAGACTCGCCTTTCACCGGTAAGCGCTCTATCTATAGCCTTCACTTGGTCCAGGTCTGCCCCGACCATCCTTCGAATCTTGATTTTATCTTTGTCTGGCAGCATACTTTTCCCTGCACTATTTTACACACCGCGCCTGTGTGGTTTCGATGTCGGTGAGAATGGAGGAAACACTAGCCTGCCCGCCTTTCGGTAACTGTCGCTCGAAAGCAGGAGGAGTCTATCCACCCCATCGTGGGTCTGCTCGACAATCTCATCACCATGAGAATTGGCCATCGTCCTTTGTCTCCCTCGGGAAGAGAGAAGAGAAATGATTGGCTTACGCGCAAACCGTCACTTGGTATTATAACCCCTGGCATGTGTGGCTGCTGAGTTTTTTCTCCCTCAAACCACACGGCCTGGACGATTGTTGACTCCGGTTCAGAGAGGTGATATAAAAAATGTTGCCAGCGGCAGTCTGGCGGTTGGAGGAACCAAAGGAAACGCGCATAGAACAAAAAGTCTTGCTCTGCCTCAGCATTACATTTCCAAGTTGATCAGCTTCCCTCGGCGGAACCCCATAGAGGTACAAAAGCGTATCAGTCTTTCATCATCCTCCCTGACGATGACATTTGTTCTGATGTATTTTCGCTGGCACTCTGCCCAGAATGCCAACATTAACCTACGGCCTATCCCCTTACGCTGATACTCAGGGGCAACGCCGATCATATCTATCCACCCGCCCATACCTATCCCGTATCTTTCTCTCCTGATGGCACCTAGCAGAAAGCCGACTATCTTACCTCCCACCTCAGCTACAAAACTCAGTGCTGGACTATAGGCTAACCATTCCGTTTCAACGCTTAACGGCCACGAAAGAGCGCGCTCCTCGCCAACCAGCAGTAGATCTATTTCCTTCACTGCCTCCAGATCTGCTTCGACCATCCTTCGAATCTTGACTTCAAGCCCTGCCGGTGACATAGTGTCCCTGGATATCTCCTTCGCATCTCATTCTACAACACCAACTTGCTGTTTTTCTACTGTTGAAATCGAAGGGCGGAAGAAGCAAAGACTGTGGGTGAGAATAGAGACGAGAGCGAGGGATGTTGCGCCAAGGTTTAACGGGACAAGCTACTGTTTAATCAGGCGCAATCCTTTCGTATCGCTTATGTCTTTGGTTGCTAACTCAGGTGCAAGCCAACAACCCGGGTCAGCAGCCATCATGTCACCGGTTGCCTCGTAAGCCCTCCCCCTGCACCCAGCGCAGGCATCTCTCTGCTCACATTTACTGCAGTTACCTTTGAGCAGATCCCTGGAGCGTAGTTGCGCCAGCGCGGGCGCCTGCTGCCATATTTCTCTAATGCCCTTCTCCTTCACATTGCCGAGGTCTAACTGTAGCAACATGCATGGGTTTACCTCGCCATTGGCCCGAATAACAAGGTAGCCAAAGGGCATGCCCGCAGCGCAGCCCCTCCTGTAGTACGGTATCCTCATCAGCATTTCAGGAGCGATGAGTTTGGGCTGAATTCTCTTTTGTTTCAGAATTAGGGGGTACATAGGGCAGCCGGGAACTCTTATCACAATGGGGCAATCTACCTGGGCTTCTGCCAGCCACTCCATGACATCTCGTCTCTCGCTGAGGCTCAGTAGCTGCTCCTGGCATTCTCTTTTTGCCCTGCCGGCCGCTACCAGGTCGAAGAGTTCGGCAGCTTCTGCCCCGCTTTCGCTAGCCAGGCGAAGCATATCAGGCACCTGGGATAGGGTCTGTTTCCTTATCACCATGTTGAACTGGAATGGCAGCCCTTCCGCCTTGCAGGAAGAGGCACCTCTAAGGGCTTCCTGGAAGGCACCTGCTTTGCCACGGAAAGAGTCGTGCGTTTCAGCATCGGCTCCGTCGATCGAGATTGCTACCGACTGAATCCCTGAGCTGAGCAATTTCCTGGCTGTTGCCCTGTCGATCATGGTACCATTGCTGCCGATGACAGTCCTTATCCCTTTGCTGGAAGCATAGCCAGCTACCTCAAAGAAATCTTCCCGACACAGTGGTTCCCCTCCGTCGAAGATGAGGAGACCTATACCCCAACCTGCCAGGTCATCAATCACTTTCAATGTGTCTTTGATTGGCAGGTCATCGCTCCCTGCCTTATCACTGGACTCGCTATAGCAATGCCGGCAAGCCAAGTTGCACCTGCTGGTGATGCTGTACGACACTAAAAAAGGTGGTGGTATGCCCATCCCATTCCTCCCAAATTCTTGAATTGCCCAAAAGGTATCCCGAAGCTGATGCGAGTTTCTAGGCGCGTTGTACCTCTTGGCCCGGGCCTCTATTCTATGCTCGTGGCCGCCTAATAACAAGAGGTGAGTGTAATATGACGACTTGGATTAACAATCCGCCCTTTTGTTGAGGCGTCTCTTTACGCTGGGGAGGGGAATTTTAGACCAAGTGAAACGGAGACCTCCAGTGGCTGTTGAGCTATGCTGGTTTCGAGTAACTAGGTCTTGGCGACGGGTGAAGATATTCGATGGGAAGATCATCTACATCATTGCCCTGAATCCAAAAGTCCTTCTCCTTTTGATTCCTTAAGTACCAAGTTGATTGAAACCTCTTAGCAACTTCTGTGAAAACCTCTCTTAGGGTTTCACCGCCACTTATGGGGCTTTCTGCCCCAATTGGATACTTAATTATCACTGTAGTTTTTATTCTTTCGCCATTACTAACCATCTCCTTAAATAATACAGGTACAGGAGCCTCTAATTTACTGTTGAGACCACTAAAATGTTGAGCTGTGTTGGTTGCCCCTGCCTTAGTGCTCTTCCTGATAAGCTCGAGCAACACCTTTCTACCCCACTCTTGAGCAGAATCACAATAAGTCAAGAAAAAAGCTAGCGGGAGATTCTCCACTGGTAATTGACCGATATTGAAATCCATTAATCCTTTCTCTTTAGAGTTGCATCGATAACTATGGAGGGCAATAGCTAGAGCAGCTTCTTTAGCCATATTGTATTCCTCTTCTGTACGCCAACCTCGGCTGAGAAGCATAAGAGCAGTCAGAGCTCCATGGTCGTGATCCTCAAGCAGACGTTTATCAAACCACTTTTCGAAGCTTATGTTAGCCACATCTTGATTTCCAGATTTTCTCCCAAAAAGTTCGGAGAGTCCATGAATGTGTCTAACGTTATCATCAGCCAGAATCAGTGGACTCCAGTCAAATTGGCTCCTCAACTCACGACCAGCAGTTGTCTTGAAAAAATCGTGAATAAGAATCTCAAGTTTTTCTGATGGGAAGCCAACATCATGATATATAGAGGCAATAAAGCATGCCTTCAAATTGTAGTCTGGGTCTTGGTTTTCGGTTAGATATAGAGGTAATCTTTCTATCTCCTTCCGCACTAATGCTTCTATCCACCGATCAAGGATGCGATAACCAAGACAAAAGACATGGAAAGGGTGAATAAAATGATCTCGATAATCAGCAATAGATTGAAGAGCCCCCTCTCGTCGTTCGTACTCTTCAATATAGCTAGTGAATTCAGGAGGCAGATCAAAATATTGTTCGCTCGCAAGGTCTCTTATGGCTTCCTTTGTAACATCGGCGATTGCTTCTGCTCTTGAATTTCTGACCTGAATGGCCCACTTTTTTAATCTGCCACCAACTTTCCTAAAAACCTTCATCTTTACCCTCCTCAATTAGACTATCCAGAAGAGCACCGCCATAGAGCTCTTCATATGAAGGACCAACCAATTTGGCGTTATTTATAGCGATGGCTGCTTGGACACCGAATGTCTCCAATGCCTCAAGCTCGGCTTCAGTAAAAAAGTGATGCTTGGTGCAATGTAAATATAACAGCCCATACACTTGATGGCTAAATACGAGAGGGAGACAGCCAGAAGTTTTTATGACGTGCTTTAGGGCAGTTCTGCTCCCTGTGTCACTATCTGGGTTATCAACATCACCTGAAACAACAAAATAGTCTTTCGCTTGGAGTGATTTGGGCCTCTCGGCTTGTACCCTCCACTTCTCTACAGATTTATAACCAAGACCATTTATTCGAATAGGAATAGGGCCGAGTTCTTGCTCTCTATTCCACAATTTAAGATCTTCTGTATCCTGAGGTTCTTGCCTCATTTGATATGAATCTCTCCACCGGGCTGCAAAATCCTGCAAATCATCTTTGGCGCTAATTGGCCGTTTGCAAACATAAAGTAGTGGATAGATATCCTCTGGCTTGAGACCGACCAATGTTTCTCTAATACTTTTGGCAATCTCTAAAGCTATTCTCTCTAACCTGGTTTCAGCAGTCATAACCTCTGCTACCTTTTGAAGGCTCTTAAGTAATTCTGCCTGATTGCGCAAAAGGACTATGGCTAAAAGAGCAGCATGATATAGGCTCACTCTAACTTCGTCTGGAGTAAAAGGTGTTTCTCTATGGGAATTCAGGATGCCAAGGAGCCTATCAGCTGTAATTACAGGCACTGCAATCTCACATCTTGGAGTTTCAACTTTCAATGTATATTTATCCCATTGATCATGAAGTCTACCATAGTATTTGACCGTATCTCCCACCTTCTGTAGGAATTGCTCTTCGATCGGGTGTTCTAGAATAGTTTGTAATTGATTCCATTGCCCCGTTTTCGTAACGTTACCTCCCCAAGGAGGGTTAGCATTCTCAACCTTATCAAAGAACTCTCTGTCCTTTGGAATGTTCGCAATTCTCGCATAGAAGTTCTCCCACTTCTTTCTAAGTTTTCCCAAATTATTTGTATCATCCTTAAGACGTTTGATAAATGATGTAAAAACCGGCTCATTTTCTACATTCTTGTTGAGAACATATCTCGGATTTCTGATTTCATCTTTGGCTACCCCTTCTTTCAAGCTTTCAAGCAACGCGGAACTTGGGTTCGTTTTTTCTTCTTCATGAATGCGGGCTACTCTTGCCACCAGACCCACCAGACAATCCATCCGTGAGGGCTCCTCTGGGTCAAAGAAGACTCTTCTAAATAACTCTGGATCGACATCTTCTGTCTCCTTCTGCCTCGACCAACCAGGCACATAAACAACCGCCTTACCTTTCCAATCCACCGGCCTGAAACGCACATCTGCCTTAATCTCTACTTTGAGATTAGCAAGCAAATCTTCAACTTTGCAACTAGGTCGTTTGGTAATACCGTTAATCATCTTTTCTAGCATTTTTTCTTCGTAAGATTTTTCATTTTTCATTCCTTTTCCTCCGCGTCTTCGAAAAGAGAGCAATGCAGCTGAACTCGACATATCTGAACTAAGTTTGCATATCCTGCTGTTTTTGGGACGTCTCTGAAATATTTCAGATATGCTTTCCTAAGATAGAGAGATAAGTCAAAGTTGTATTATGCTGCAAATCTGCATAATACTCCAAATGGGCATGTTTTACAGCAAACCCTCATTTGGAATTGGAAACACTATAGGGCACGCTATGCCGGAAGTCAACAAGGTCACCCCGGAGCTTATCGTAGAAAAGAGGGGGATGGGAATACAATCTGAGTTATTGTTTAACCCGGCGAGATTGAACAATTGTCAGTTTTGTTCAATAGCCTCGTTCGATGATGTCGCCTTTAAACCAAACGGCAGCAACTATATCAAGAGCCAGAGTCTGTACCTGTACAACTCCATCTTCTACTCCACCTTGCTATAGTCGAAGCTGCCCCCAAAAGGGGATACCCGGAACAGCTTCGACTATACTTGATGTCGTTGTCAAGGGAAAATGTCAGGGTTAACTGTTCAGCGATTTTGTCAGTACGTCACCAGAATACCATCATAGACAATCCCATCATCACAGGTTGTGGTGGGAACAAGCATTGCTTGCTCATT
>Ga0315280_10002751_pt1 | contig 28107 bp, 32 predicted proteins | sample YL17G06_40_MG_FD_203697 | JGI IMG/M metagenome (GOLD analysis project Ga0315280, IMG submission 203697) | Sediment microbial communities from Yellowstone Lake, YNP, Wyoming, USA - YL17G06_40 | ecosystem: Environmental > Aquatic > Freshwater > Lake > Sediment | place: USA: Wyoming | collected... | reverse complement strand
GCGGCACTTCCACCTGAATATCGATCCGGTCAAGGAGCGGGCCGGAGATCTTGGAATAATAGCGGCTTCTCTGCGCCTCCGTGCAGTCTACCTCAAAACGCGCCAGCCCGCGGAACACATCCTCACACCGTTGTGTTGCCCTTTTGCCATGTCACCTTAAGAGGACATAAACCCTGCCCTCCAGGCTACCCAAGGTCGCTGAAAACTATAGGTGATCACTTAAAAAAGAGGCGGTTTGACCTGAAACTGACCCAAAAAGAGGTTGCGGAGAGGATTGGAGTTAATAAAGCCACTGTTCAATTTTGGGAAAATAACCGGGCACTGCCCCTTATTTCTTCCTTCCCCAAAATTATCAAATTCTTAGGCTTTAACCCATATGAGACAATCCCTACCAGCCCAGGAGAGAAGATCATGATTTTCCGCAGGGTTCATGGCCTATCGCGGAAAAAACTAGCTAAACTTGTGGGAATTGACCATAGCACTATTAAAAGCTGGGAAAGGGGCGAAAACCAGCCCTCAAAACGGCTTCTTGATAAGCTAGGGTCTTTTTTAACTTCATTTCCTTCATTCGCCTCAAAGACCAAAAAATAGACCAGGCAATAGCCTCCCGTCTTCTCTTTTTCTCGGACTCTTAGACAGTTGATCCCGGCGAAACCGGACATGGCGTTGCCGCAGGCGAGATATTTTTGCTGAATGCGCCTATCTATCGCGTCAATTCCCTAAGGCCTTCACGAGAGTCCGGTAGCGTTCCGCTTCCGCCTTGAGTCCCTGCTTTTCACAGAACTTGGCGACCTTGCAGTACCGCTCAGCCGGTCTGGCGTGCGTCGCCCAACAAACCTTCGTCATGCACTCGGGGCAATCCGGTAACGACCGTCGGTCAGAAATCCGATCATAGCCACCCCCCATCCTCTCGCGCTTAAAAAAGACCGACATTAAGGGCATATCGGAAAGGCATGGGGGAAAGGTGGAGGACATGTGGGGCAGGCGAGACATGGTGCGTATTCTCTTCTATCTTGGGACTTACGCGGGGCGGATGGCCCCGAACTTGCTTATTGACGGCCAAGCTTTGAGGTTAAGGGTTCAAATTGGAAGGAATCTGGATGAAAGAAGGTCCAAGTCAATACGACTCAGTTATTTAGCATGACGCTCAGGATTAAGGATTAATATCAGGGAAATGGAGAGGAAGCGAATAAGGTGGGTAAGCCCAATCTGACACTATACGCAGTGCAATAATCGCGAACAGCTTATCTTATTTTCCGTGGTAGTCATTAAGAAATTAAAAAGGGCGAAAATTATGAAAAGAAAAATTCCGGCCATAAATAGCCATTTGGCTATTTTTGCATATATTCTGCCGTGACCCTTGCTCCATTCCTGATTTCCTTCAATTCGACTTTGAGTGATAACCGAAATGGTTTCCAGCGCAAAAATAATAGAGACTAAAAATGATAGCCAGGAGCTCACCAACAGCCAAAACGACCAGTTTATTTGATTAAAGATTGTGCTTATGAAAGTGGCGCTCAATACGATTATGCCAGACGACAATGTAATTATTTGTTTTAGCCACTCAAGGGCCACTTCATGTGCATCGTCCTTTTGTTTTAAGGCCATTTGATGATTCCTCTCGAATATAGTCTAAACTGATCATTCCCTCGCTTACTTGGCGATAGAATTCTTTCATGTTTTATTTCTTTGAGCATTTTATCGATTTCATCGTTTTTAAATTCCGTATAAAATGAATGCAACGTTCTGGTGGGATTTAAGTACCACCCATCGCCAACCATGTTAGTCTCTTTTAAGGCATTTCCGTACTTTCCGTATTGGGACATCCAGAATATTACCGAATCTCTCTTTAGCTTCTTTTTTAACAATTTAAGCAATGCTATCCTTTCTTTCGGTATTGGCATAGTTGGCATAACGAATGACAATATCACCGCGTCGAATTTACGTTTATCTTTTATAAATTGGTCGGGAAAAATTAGAGCAGAAAAATTAGCTGATCTGTGGGCCCGCCTTAGTGCTTTTTTGCAGTAAGGTCTTTGGAACTGCTCTTTGAATTCAACGGCGCAGACTTTGAATCCGCTCTTCAATAGAGGAAATGTATGACGTAGTGACCCGGCTCCGAAATCAAGGATGGTTTCTATGTTTTTTCTTTTAAAGAACTTGATGATTTTTATAAAGACCTCATTGGGCTTTAAACCGGGAGCACATGAGGTTGTAACATCAATATTAACGTATCTGCCGTTTTTTGCCCTTAATCTATAGATTGGTTTTTCCCACATTTGATATGAATTCCTCGCTTTTTTTGAAAATCGTTATTAAACCGTCTGCGCTCATCAAGTCGAATGAAGGTTGTAGTGTTTTATGTCTCGTGCCACATCCAACCTCTTCTTTATGGCAAGAATTTGTATGAGGCAACATTATTATGATTTAAATCTCAGGAGCGTTCTAGCTTCAAGAGCCCCACGGTAACTGTCATCCCCTCGACCTTTATGTGATAGCAGGATTGCTGTTCGACACAAGCATTGGCGTCCAGATAAAACTTTATGCCCCGGTAGCCAGCTCTCCTGATTCGCATGGGACGAAGCGCAGGAGAAACGGGTGTCGTCCTTTTTTTGCTTGGATCCTTCATGGCTCCCTCGTGGCCGAAGGCCAGCGCCTTCACCCTTCCCTCAACGACGGCCATCAGTTTCCTGTAGTCCATTAGGCTCATGCCGATGCCCTTTGCCCGGCGGTGAGGAATGTGATGAAGATAGACAATCTTAGGAATATCCTTATTGGCTCGATCGCTTAATATTTCGTCTAACCTGGCTCTCTGCCTCTCACCGATTTCTCCTCTGGCGATGTCCAGGGGACTAGGCGTCATTAGGCAGGAGTTTAGGCCTATGATTAGAACTTTGCTTCCCTTTCCATCGTCGAGGATTTTATGAAACGGCCGCTTCGTTCGGAATCTGTGTCTGATGCCTAACACAGGAAGGAAGGAGTCGTCGAAATACTCAACACACTCTTTCGAGTAGCCGAAGCCTCCAAGCCCATAATCATGATTTCCCGGAACCATTCCGACCTTTAATTTGAAAACGCTGAGTGCCTCTTCGGCTAATTTATATTGGGTTTTCCATGCGTTCTTGGCAATGTCCCAATTGTCTATTATATCTCCTGTTATCAAGAGATATGTATTCTTGTTTTTGTCTGCTGGAAATTTTCCCAAGATGTTCTTCAGGAGACGCTGAGCCTTTTTTGTCCAGTCCTTTGTTTTTCCGAAGTGCAGATCGCTTACATGAATGATCTCGATCATTGGCGTTCTCTTTTCTTTATCTCTTCTAGAAATCTCAATAATAATTTGCCTAGAATTTGCGCCTCTCTAGGGATTAAATTTCAATCAATTACGGGCGTTATGATTTCTCCTTCCTCTGCCCTGGCATAATTTACTGAATGTACAACATTTCCGTTTGGATCAAGCAAATCAATCGTGTCGCCATTGTTGTTAAGCGCCATTTCTTGGCCATTTCTTTTAATTGTCTTCCGTTCATTTGAGTTAAGAGCTCCAAGCGAATCTAGCGCCCAGGTTTTTTTGGCAAGGTCACGAAGCTTCCAACCGTGAAGGTTTACGGGCTGGGTTCCACAGTTTTTGATTGTAACTTCTTCATTTTGGCTTTCATCTCCGACGGGATTAGGCAGGAGGCTTTCAATCTTCACTTGGATGGGCGAAGATGGAGGAGGAGCCGCTAAAATCCGAATTCTAACAACTACGGGGAAATGATCGGTTACAGTCAGGGGATCATGGACATGCGGGATTTCTACGACTTCAACCTTTTCTTTAAGTTTGGGGGACAAAAGCACATGGTCAATTGAAGTGAATTCCCTGGGAAAATCAGCCTTTCCATTATCATTCGCGTCATAGAATGAGGTATATCTATTTTCTTTCTGAACAAGAGAGGCGGAATTGATCAGGTCATCTGAAGAATCAGCGGTGTCCATGCTTTTCACTATGGTGAGCACACTAGAGATAGGGGTGCTGTCTATATGGTCTCGGCTGTTTTCTTCTCCATCATAGTCATTGAAATCACCCAACACGACGACCAAATATCCTTCTTTCTGTCTCTCCACTGCGAGAGAACGAATCGCTTCGGCCTGCGCTTCCCTTTCAAGTCTGCGGTCTTCTCGTAACGGCTGTGCAAGGAAATGAAGGCCTACAAGAGCAATTTTTTGGTCTTCCAACATAATTTTCGCAAAATAATTCTTTGAAACCGATTTGCTGACCGTTCCTCTTTGGCCTTTTCTGTCATCTCTCGCGATTTTTTCGCCTTCAGGATCAATCCTTGTAAGAAGAGCTACGTCCTGGCCAGTATAATTATCCTTCCCCTGAATGAAGTAAGCCTTGTAGCCCCGCCCCGCCAGAAACTCGTCATTAAACGTATTAAGCGCTGCTTCGTTTTCAACCTCGACGAGATTGACTATATCCGGATTGCTGCGGATGATTATATCAGCCACATTGCGCATATGTTCCTCAGCCTCTGTTTTAGAGCCCTTCCAGGGAAAGTCAACGCGTCCTTCCTCTGCCTCCACTCCATCCCAGAGAAATTCCCCGTTGAGCGTCATGATTACAAGGTAAGATTTGTCGGGTCTACGATCCTCTGATTTTGCGCACACGAAAAGTAACGCAATAGCGATGCTCATGATAAATAGCTTTTTGACTGTTTTCATTTTTCCCTCCTTCATAAGAAGTTACACAAAAAATTGAATCTATAGTAAAGCTGATAGACATATGGATTTAGCCTATCAGCGACCTTGAGACAGTGTCGTATCTTAATACGATATATTTGAATATCTTCTGCCTTCTTTGTCAGTAACACAGAAAGTCGTCCTCAAGAAATGACCTGTGGTTCAATTTGATATATCTAACTTTCATGAGATGCACTCTCCGGTTTATTCCCTGACTGCGCCTGTCGGATTTTTAAGATTTTGTCAAGAACATCGAACCAAAAAGGCACTCCAAGCGAAACGGCAATCGCCGTAAACAAAATGCCTAGAAGTTTTATTACCCAATCTTCAAATTCTTTAGGTGCCTTATACCAGCCTAGCGGAAGTGGAAGTTTCTGGAGTTCTTTTTGGACATATCTTATCTTTTCGAGCGAAGTTTCTGGAGTGCTTGAGGGAGCCACTCCGGTTTTTTCCTCGCTACCTGGCAATTTCTGATCAGAGGGAATAGGTTGCTTAACCGCTTCCTGTGCTACTTCTACAATCGCGGCTCGCATTGGTTTATCATTTATGAGGTATTTTGTAATCATGAATGTATCTGCGTTTAGTATCACGCTTACTACAAGAGCTAAAATAGCTATAATAATTTGAACTTTCCGTTTGTACCAGCCAGAAACTCGATCCATCGCATCATTAAACCATTTCTCAATGTTTTCCCTCAATTTACTCATTTCTGATCCCGCCTCTCCAGTGAGAACAAGAAGCGTTTGCTTGAGTTTATCATTTTGAATCTTATTCACAATCTCTCTAATCTCCTCAATTTTCTTGGGATAGGATGATAAACTGGCAGGAGCAATCATATCCATCAACGTAAGGGCAAAGGCATGAGAAGGGATGTAGGAAGGATTTCTCTCTCCCTTTTTGAGCGTCTTGATCAAGCTATGATTGAAGAAATCTTTCGCAAGTCCTATCCCCTTAGGGTCATCCAAGAGGTTGCGGATTGCCTTCTCAAGATCTTTCGCCCGCATTGAGATAAAGGAAGAAATCATTTCATTAATTCCAGAGCATAGTAGACTCAGCAGCCAATAGATGAAAACAAGACCGATTATGATTTCAAGCATTTCTGAACCAAACATTGAAGCCCTCCTTTCAATTTATTCGGTGTTTTTGCACCGGGATTCCTTTTTTTGAAACCTAGCGCCATCCGTGCCAGTTGATCAGGATTTTAAACAACAAACCGTCCATATAATCCCCTTTGATTGCCTTGACGAAGGCCTTCTTGAAGCGGCGCTGATCCATCCTCCAGCTACTCTTTTGCGCCGGGCCAGTGGGTCCGCTCCACCCTTCGTATTCGGATTTCGTTCCCCAGAGGCCCTTGTATTTAAGCCATGGCTGATTCTCAAGCAACAGCGGTTCTTCCCAGGGGACAAACTTCGTCTTTCTCGTGTCTACACCCGCCTTTTTCAGAATATCGATAATGATATCTTTATTTACGGGCTCATAATTCGGGAAAATGCATAAGCTTCCAATCTGCCTGCAATCAGTCTGTCCGATGACCTGGGTTTTAAATATCTTCGCTCCATGAATTGAAAATCCGGGAGTGGGATATCCTCCGTGAGCTCCGTTGGCCACGAATACAAAAGGGTGAGCGCCATACTGGAAGCACCATCCCATCTGTTGTTTTGTCTCGACTTCCTTCCAGTCAGCGATCCATTGTTTCAATCTCTGCGGTTTGCCGCTGAAATTCACCATCCAGGATATGTAGTGCATATAAAATATCGCATAAGCGCGGCTGTTATCTTTCTTTAAGAAGAGTTCTATCGTTGAATCCCAGTCGCCGATGTGCTGGTTCCAGGCGTCATTAAATATGTAAAAGAAAGAATATTGAACTACGTTATAGTCGCCAAAGATGCCCGGATCCGCTGACTTCAATACCGCGGAGTTTGGATCATCTGTGTCAGTTATGCTGATCTCAGATATCCGGGCGTGATATCTTGGCAGAGACGGACGCACTTTGGGATAAAGGAATTTGTTATTGCTAAATTTTTCTCTTAAATGAGCGGAGACGCCGCTCGGACCTACCTCTTTTCCTGGGTAATTTGAATTTATGCCGAAATTGTTGAAATCGACTTCCGGGATGTCCATGTAATACTTTTCTGAATTCTTGAGCTTCCCGAGTTCGTCTAATTTAAAAGACTTCATATCCCTTGGAGAGGTGCCGACCTTCGCAGGCCCTTCCATCACATTGCAGTCTTCGGGCAGAAACGCGTCATCTTCGTGCATCCAGAGAATTGGAGCATGTCTTTTGATCAGTTCGATTTTTTCATTTCTGGTCATTTTTCTCCTCCTTTATGATTGTTAAAAGTACAAAACTTTGTCATCAGGGATACATAATTTCCTCAAATAGTCTTGATGCGTTGGTAAACATTGAATCTTCAAATCCCATTCCCTTGATCAGGGCATAGTTCTTGTCCAGGAGATTCTCCATAAAGGCGACCTTGAGCCCAAATCTCAGCTGGTCAACGATTAGGCATTCATTGATCACTTCTTCTCCTTCATCCTCTTCAACGCGTGAAGCATAACCTGAGCGACCGCCTCCCGCCTTGCCTTTTTCTCAGTCTCTTTGACCGGTTGATACTGGACTCTGACTTTGTAGCCTTTAATTCGATCTTCCTTGGACGCTTCGGCAGCCGCTTTTTCCTCTAAAAAGAAAAATAGCTCATCTGGTTGAAAAAAGAAAATCTTCTTTAAATCGGCCCCATTTATCGTCTGAGAGACTAAATTTTTTACCCTTTCCAGTATTTTTCTCTCCGGCGAACAAAGAATGACCTTCTCAAAGCCCGCGGCGAGGCATTTTTCGATGTTCTTCAACTCCTGCTCGGGAGTCGACGTCACTGAGATTTCGCAAGCGATCCGCTTGCCATTTCGCTCCAGGGCGACATCAATTCTTCCTGATCCATCAGGAGTCGGTTGTTCAATTGTCGTCTTGTAGCCTTTATCTTCGCCGATTCTCTTGATGAGGACCTGGAAATACCGATGCTGTGAAGGGCCTCTATCCTGAATGCCGGGAACTTCGATCTGAGGCACCACTTCAGTTAAAGGCTTCTCTCGGTCAATCGCTTCTGGCTTCCTTGCTTCCTCTAAGGCCTTGGTCTGTTCTTTTTCTTCCTCTTTTTCTTTTTCCTTTGTCTTAACGAGGTCTTTGACGAGCTTTTGTCTCTGCTCAGTCGATGCGGCAAGTTCTTCTCTTGATACAAGATAGGCTCTTCCATAGGGAACCCCTTTTAAGAATTCCAGATACCGATCTTCATCCCATCCCATGATCTCCTGGAAGGATTCAATTTCCACCGTCTGGATCGGGATAACTCCGCCCTGGATTTTGTGCTTAACATAACAGAATCTGAGAGGAAGGTCTTGAAGCTCTGCAATATAATGTTCCCACTCTTCACCTAAAGACCAAAACCTCGGATGATGGCTGCTCATGGATTTGACTTCATAGCCTGAGTAGGAGAACGCTTCCTTGGCCAGGATTTGAGCGTCATGCCGGTTGAGCCTGAAATAGACCTGGATTCCGGCGTTACCCAAAATAAGGCCCCGAAGCTCCTCAGAAATCTGAGAAAGCGTTTGGTGAGCCATGATAAGCGAGAGCCCGTATTTTCTGGCCTCTGAAAGAACCACGGAGAACGAGTCGCTGGCGAAATTCTGGAATTCGTCGATATAGAGATAGAACGGAATTCTTTTTGAGGCCGGGAGGTCCGATCTTGAGAACGCCGCCATCTGGATTTTTGCCATGAGGAGCGATCCGAGAAGATCGGCAGAATCTTTGAGCTTTCCTTTGTCGAGTTTGATGAGGAGAATTTTCTTATTATCCATTACCTCTCGGATATTGAAAGAACTCTTCTCTGAGGTGAACATTTGCCGGATTCTCTCATCCGCAAAAAAGGCGTTCAGCTTGTTCATTACCGGCTCGACCCAAGTCACCTGGCCTCGGTCGGTCACTCTGTTGAACCGTTTGAAATACTCTTGAACCAGAGGATGAGAGACTTTTTCTAGAACGGACTCCCTGAAAGCTCTATGACTTAGAAAATACGGAAGCTCTAAGAGCGTCAACTCCGCCTCTCCCAGTGCGATCAAGGAATTCCTCATCAGGTCTTCCATCCTCACGCCCCAGGAGTCTGACCAGATTTTCTTGAACCCGCTGATGAGTTCGTTGACCTGTTCAGGGATAGAAACGCCCGGAACGCGCTCTAAAGGATTGAAGGTGACGGTATATCTCGTATCCGTAGGATCGATGAGGATAACCCGCTCGGATATCTCTGGATCAGTCGGCAAATACCGGAAGATCAATAAACCCTTGATGTCTTCAATCAAATCACCGTGAGGGTCGATAACGCCGAACCCGTTTCCATTCTGGATATCCTGTTGGATGAGGTGCTCTAGGAACTTCGTTTTGCCGGTCCCTGTAGCCCCAACCACGTAGAAATGCGTAGCCCTGTCCTCCTCGGCGATCTTCGCCAGCTGAAATTCGTCCTTGTTCTCCGACCAATACCAGCCCAGATCTATAGTCGGCGGCTTTGTTTCTTTGCTCACTTGATTTAAAATGTCATCCAATCAGCTGTATTTATTTTGTATTCTATCTCAACTGAGCCCTTTGATTTTATCCCAAAAATATAGACGGTATTGTCGTTTACCTTAAATATCTGCATGTATAAACAATCTGGCCTTCTCCTAAGCCCTTCAGGCTCTCTCCCTGTAAATGGACTAATAGCTACAATATTTTCAGAGATTTTCTCTATAGAAGAAATATTTCCCTGTTCTAAGATAATAATCCGCTCGATAGCTAATAATGTTGCCCCTATTTCATCAATACGGAATTTCCATGACTTCTTTCGTAGATTCTCAATGAATTTTATAAATTTTCTTGCTAAAGATACCCAGGCTTCAAGGTTTTCATTTATCTTCTTTCCAAGGAAAAAAAGCCCGCCAATCGAAAGAAATATCGCGGGCCAATCGGCTCCTCGCCCAATATCGGTATCACTTATCTGAAGATCGCTTGATAAAGATTGGGCATCGGTTTGGAGATCATTAATAAATTTCTCTCTGTCTCTATCTTCGCGATCATAAGTCGGATCGACAACAATAATTTCCATTTAACTATCTCCAGCGAAAAACTATATCTAAGATATGCCGAGGAATCCTCTCGTTCTTCGATCAATCTTCGACGGGTCCTGATTCAACTCCAGCATAACCTTGTCCACAGCCTCAAGAAGACAGTGATGAACGCAAGTTACATAAGCGGTCAGGTCTTGTTTGTTGAAAAGATTTAGCTCGTCTAATCCAACGACTTTTCTTGCGCCCGGGATAAGGGATGCCAATGTCTGCCAGACATCCGGCATAAAGGTCAGATACCACGAGACAAAAAGTCCGTCTCCGTAGTCTTTGGCGTTGACGTAAGTCTTGAAATTTCCGAGCTTGAGATTCCGTCTGTCCGCGACAATTAAGAACGCTCGTTTCTCGCCGAAGGTCGTGGGGGCTAGGCCAGGACCCACCTCCTCCTCTTTTATCTCAATTGAGGGAGCTTTAGCCTTATCGATAAGCTCCTCAGTCGCTAAAATAACCTTATTTCCTTGGCCTTCAGCCCCCCTGATTAGCGCCGACCAGTTATCCAAGATTTCCGCTTTCCGCTCGGCGATGATGATAAGGATAGCTACTACACCCATAGCGATAAAAAATCCTCCGGCCTCACGAGAGAAGAAGAAAAGGAATATGCCTATGAGAAAAAGAAAGTTCACTATCGCCTTTATCATTCCTATACCCCCTTTCCAGGCTTTCCATGCCTGCCATATTCATAAACAAAAAGGGGCATTCGCCCCTAATCAATGCCTAAAATTGAAACCTAATCTTAAAATCGGTCTAATCCCTCTTTGAGATTGGAATTTTATTCAAATTTAGAGAAAAAAAGCAAGTGAAATTTATCCGCCGACCAATATCTTCTTTGCCCTCTCATGTTTGACGAGCGATTCCTGGCTTCCCTCAAAAGCAATGGCGCCGATCTCAAAGATATATCCTCTTTGGCATATTTCAATCGCTTTAGAAGCGTTCTGTTCGACGAGAAGAATGCTCGTTTCGGCTCCAGGATCGATTCGCTCCAACAGGTGGTCTGATTACTCCAGAATCGGTGGCCAGATTCGCCAGAATACGCAGCGATCCGAGAAACTTTATCAAAATGGAGTAAAACTCAACAAATGCCACTCCGGTATCGCACTGACAATACGGATAGTCATATAACTGCCACTCTCAAGATGACAATCCGGTGGACTTATTCGAGTTTCATGAGAGAGATGCCCAATATAACGAGAATACAAGCTATTAATAATTGAAATCGATACACATTCTTTGTTTTGAAAATAATGCTAGGTCTTATAAAACTCAATGCCCAACCAAAAAAGAGGACCCATAGTGGTTGTAAAGAAATGAGAAAAGTCACAGTTGACAAGGGTCCTCTAGAAAAAGCCGCAATCATGGCTAGTAATGCTAGCAAATTTATGAGTTCAGTCAGTGAGATCAAGCATACAGCCCCACCGGGTAGCCTCCGAATCTCGCCTCTACGCAAAGCAATAACAAGAAAGGATATGAAAAAAAGGCAGAGTCTTTGCCAGAAAAAAACCGATATTGTGCCCGCAGATTTCAGTGAAAGCTTTTGAGCAAGGTAACCAATACTTAGTACGAATGATGCGCTTAGCATCATCAGTGAAGCAAGACTCTTTCTATTTGACAAAAATTTAAAAGGCTGAATCTTTTTTACTCCTTTGCTCGCAGAAGCAACAATGGCTCCAAGTAATACTAAGAACATTCCAATAAAGGCTGTAGTGGCATAACGCTCGTGGAGAAGAACTGACCCCCAAATTAGAGAGAAAATGGGACTGGTCTGAATAAGAATGACGACAATTGTGACATCGTGTATTCTAAGCGCATAAAAGTAGATCAAATAGAAAGCTGCAAGCGCAGTGCCCGAAAGCATAGCCAGTGCAATTGCTTCGATAGATATGAGAACAAGATTCTCGAACCGCACGAGGATAATCGTCAACGGCAATATCCCCATAAAACCACCTAACGCAAGATAGTCCCATTGACTAAGCTTAAAACGAAACAGAACAGTCTTATCAAGCAGATTGACGATGCCCCATAAAAAGGAGGTGAGAATGGCCCATAGAGCCCAAGTTGACATGTTCATAACTTGAATAACTCTAGAAAATCAGAGAAAGCTTATGCTCCCTTTGCAGCGTGTAAAACAAGATTAACGTCTTGCAGAATTTTGATATAGAATCGTTATGCCTATTAATGATCATTGCGCCACTTCTAAGTCTGCAATTGCCATTCTAAACTATTCAACTCGCTTTCTTATGACATAGGGTCGTACTCAAATAATTAGTACTATTTATTTCTTTGACATATAAGCTTTACTGGTACCAATCCTTGATAGCACAAGTAATCGCACTTTTTCTTCGTCTATCATAATATCGTCGTTAGGGACCGAAAAATGAGGGCCTGAAATTTGCATGACTGGTTTGAATTTCTTAATATTTAAAAGCGAACCCGTGCCGAATGCTTCTTCATTGTGCCGAGCGAATACAATATCTGCAAGAACCAAAATGTGATCTCCAATTGTCCTAGTCCAAACAACCTCGCATTCTAGATGTGCATAGCACTCGGCCAAACCTGGAGGACGTACCTTAATAGATGGGATCTCTGTTAGCCTTGCTATTGAGATCTTGTTCAAATTTGACGGAATCGAGATTCCGGAGTATTTGTCCCCACAAATCCACACTTCATCGAGAAGATTTTGGCCTGGAACGTTGACTACGAACTCTCGAGTTTTCCTTATGTTCGAACAGGTTGTCCATTCGGGATATACTGCAAGAACAAGTGCTTCGGGCCTTGTCGAAATTGAAGTCAAATTAGAGATAGGTGCAGCATTTGTTTTATCTTTTCCGTCCATAGTAGTAATAATATAAGCAATCCTAGGGGAAAGGAGTCTATGCGCATTCCCCAATGGGCACCTTACTTTCTTAAAACTCATTACTGCATATACCCTCCTGCTGGAACTAAGCAACACGCAACTTACTGACGATAATGAATTAATTTTAACTATCTAGAAATGAAGTTTCAAATGATAGACCTAGCTATAGAAACAATGACGTAGCTTGCACCTACCAATATTATTAAACTTACGAACGACAATAGTAATACCGAAATTAGCAGAAAAATATTCTGCCAAAGTAGGCCCGCTATAGATAACAACGTTGTTAAACTGAAAAGTAAAGCTGTGAGTTGCAGATAATTAAGTCCTCTTTTCAGACGGTTTTTTGCATCTTCAGCTGATAGGAAATCGGATGACCTACTACGCGCAAGCTCAATAAGTGCGGGAACGAAGACCAGCAAGGTAACTGAAATAGCTAAAAGAGCAGCCCCAATCTGTGCTGTAGTTATTAGGATATTCGTGATATCAATGTCGCAATTCATGATACTAATCCTTTTTTATAGATTTGGGATCAAATTTATAGTATTTTAGACCATTTCTCAAGTTCTTATCGCTTTTAGCTAATTCTAGAATTTTTGCTACTGCTTCATCTGGATTCATATCATGACGAAGATGTTCCACCAATTTACGAAAAGCTTTAGCACCATTAGCTGGTCCATCTGGGTACGCTAAAATACTACTGCAGGCTTCCAACATAACATCGGGCCCAAGGGTATCAATGTTATGCCAAACATTCGCTACCGTAAGATCTCCCTCTGCAACTGCGAATGACTTCCTGATATTTTGTAAATCCACTTGGAGAGCAAGTACAGCCGGGCCCCATGCATCTTGAGCATAACATTCCGAACTCGATGTACCTGCATGTACCGCATCAGCGCCGGCAATCCGACTAAGTTTAGATATTACTGTTTCTGATATACCAGTGGATTTCCCAGGACTTTCTGAGAGGCCCGGACGTGTTAGTAGACCAACTCCCATATTACTAGTAATGATCGGTAGATGAACATCTGCTTCAATGATTAATTCCTCAATAGTCGCAAATCCCATTGCAAATGCATTAATTAACAATGCACCAACCCCTGAATCTCTGGCAAATCTAGCGTATTCAATGGCACGTCTAAACGATGTGCCAATATTAGCAACATACCATTTTGGTTCGCCCGTACTTTTGCTCGCATTTCTAGCCACTTCCGTCAATACAGGCACCCGACTCATGAAAGCCAGGTCTCCTGGTGGGTCTATCATAAGTAGATCGTCCGCTATGAAATCAACTCCTCCCAGAAGACTCTCTCGACATAGTTTAGCAATTCTCTCGAGTGGAACTCCAAATCTTGGTTTGGCGATAACCCCGATTAAAGGCCGTGATGGGATTCTAAAATGTTCACGAATCCCTTTTATTCCAAATCTCGGCCCCTGATAACGTCTAAGAAAGGCTGCTGGTAACTCGATATCATCTATCCAAAATTCATCTGTGTAGTAATACTCTACTCCAGAAGATATAATCACTAGTAGCTGTGTAAGACCTTCATTGACACCGCAGAGATTTAAAGGATAAGCTATAGTAACCTGGCCACTATGCTTATCGGTGGAAAGGATAAGCCCAGCAGCTTGCACTCTTTGTTTTCTGGATTCATAGGGAAGAGAAGTCAACGTCCTTAATGACGTAATAACTGAGATATGAGCTGCAGCATTCTCTAGAGTGAAACCTTCATTGGGTACGAATTTATAATGAGTAATAATATATTGTTCTCTATCAATGGACCCAGACATTGAGAAAATTTCTCTGGATTCCCTATGATCAATTGGAGGCATCAGTTCGTCCTCCTTATAAAGGACATTTCAAATCCCCAACTAAACTAACTATGAGAATATGCAGGATAACGACACAATTCTTCTAGACTGATTTCGATCCTTCTATCTACTTCTGTGGTACTCAAGTCAATTTTGTATACTTTGATTGGCTTAATTTGGTAAAACCTCTTGATTGCGACATCCTTAAACGCAGAAATAGGCTGCTTCCATTTAGCTCTTATTATTTCATCCGGAAATGTTTGCTCATAGTACAATCTGATGACCCGAGGTAAGTCTATTAATTTCACTTGAGTTACAATGCCAGCAATCTGGAGCCCATCAACTTCATCAGAGGGCAATGTTGAATTATAGATTGTGAACGCAACGTTCGGATTTTTTTTAATATGTTCAATATGGAGAGAGTTCTTTGCTGAATAAAAGTAGAAAATATAATCTTTGTCCACGGCATATGCTAGCGCTGCGACCCACGGCGTCTCCCCCGAGCACGTTGCAAGAGCCAAATATCGATTACTTACGATAATTTGTCGTGCCTTTTCTACTGGATTCTCCATTTTATAACCTCCTTTTTTTGAGACTACTTTCATATAATTGCTTGAAATTATATATCAAATGATTATTTTTAGATTATACACAGGAACCTTATGAGAAACAAGGCAAATGGACCACAACATGTCTTATCCATGGATATTACTCACCTTGCTTCCCCATTGTACCTATACATCAAATTGTCCAATAAAAGGCCTAAGTTGTTTGGCATAATCAAATCTTGCCGTCCCTTATTTAAATCGTAGACATGTCTTCCTTCTTGGAAGTGCCGTTGCCACATTTGGAGCAAACCATCGAATCCTTGACTAAATATATAGTACAAAATAGTTGCTTTACCAAACAAAGCGTTTTGCATTGCTCGTTCGACCTTAAAATTCAAACCTTTATCACCTTTTTGTGCGAGGATTACAGCTGTCCTGACTTCGGCTAATCCATAATGAATTCCTTTTGGACTCCAAAGACACTCAGGCAGGGCATGCCAGCCCAACCTGGAAGCAAGCTGGCCTGATACCAATACATGCTCTGCGCTTCCGATGTATCCTACTCCTCCTGAACATCTCCACCCTACAATATCAACAAGATTATCAAATATGATTTTTGGTATTACCTTATCGTAGATCAATGCTAGATTGGGGCATGAAAAGGTGCCTAAATCATAATTGTACTTGGAACCACACCTGATACATACTCCTGATACCAAAAGACGATCTCTTGATATGATTTTCAAAGAAGTTCTTACAAAACATTTCTGGCATAGATACCAGAAGGGAAAATCGTCTGGCTTTAATTTTAAGTTACTCGATATGAAAATTCCGTTCGCCTGTAATACGGAAAGAATCTTATTCAAAATATTGACCATATCGGGGTATAGTTGTAGAAGATATTCGTAGCAGACTCTCATTGTTGGTACGGCAGCCATTGAAGAGATGAATGCAACCGGCATTTTCCAATGGAGATTTACTATTCTGCTTAAGAAAATAGCGTTGAATTCCGCCAAATTGGACGATCTATTGTAGGCCTCCCAGATTTCTTGTTCAATCATTTCAAGTCGATTTCTTATTTGCCCAGACATTCTTTCTACAATACCCATCCCTCGCAAAATCGATAAATCACGTCTTAACAGGGTTCTTAAAGACAACATCCACTCTTCAATCCTTTGTTTAGAAGGTTTTTCAACGGCGAGATTGATTCTATTTAATGATCGTGATGGGACTAAGCTCGAAAGAATTAGAGAGCCATCTCTCCTTTCTATATCCGGGAAATGCGAGATCCTAAATCTTTTGTCTTCAGCCATATCATAATCCACAATTAAATATATTTGACAAGGAAATATTCCGTGCCTCGAGGACAAATAACGCGCTGCTAAATCTAAAAAAATGAACTGAACATACACACCTAGATAGGCAAAGGTATTAGGCTGATGTGCGATTCGAAGTGTGGCAGCGTCCCTAACAAATAACTGCAAATTGTTTGCAACATCATCCGTAAAAGTTCCTGCTTTGGTATGAAACTCAGCAGATATTTTTTTTAATGCGTTTCGATCCGAAGGAACCGGCAGCGTCAATGAAATGTCCTTAGTCAAATAGAAATTGACTAGATCTGCTAATTGATTTGGATTAGAAACATTCAGTCCTGGAACATCGATCAGGAATTCTTTTAATTCTTCTTGTCCTCTCCTGGCTAAATCAACGAGCGTACGGACATCCAATTTCTAACCCCGACCAAGAAACTTCGACGAATTATTTTTTAAGATGGAAAATCTGCTTTCACCAACTAAATATCCCTGGAGCAGACATTATTCCGATCTATTCTACTACGATTTAAACCCATTTTGACACAAAATCAGAATCTGGGTTAATTTTACCTTATCGTAGTACTATGTCAATAGGTTGTTAATCGATCATCATTCTGGGCACCACCGTATCAAAATATTCTGATCTTAGCACTCTTTCTAAGCTCCTGGCTGAGATAGATCTTTAATTCAGGGAATCTCGGGCTAGTGATTCCAGCAATCTTTTTTTAAATCGCCCATACATTGCCACAGAACGCCTTTTTCTAACCACTTAAATTATTAAGATCCGCTCAATCTCTGAGAGCAGACCGAGGCCAAAGCGACCGCCACGAACACTCTAAAATAATAGGGGTTCTTATGGTTTCTCTCTTTATCCAGATCATGATGGAGAATTGGGTATATCCTGACCATCACCTCGATCAGGTTTCGCTTATTCAATTTTGCGTCTTCGATGAAGAATGCCTCGATTTCTTTTATAGAATACTGATAGATTATCAGCTTTTTGCGCTTCGAGAATTCTTTGATTTTATTGGCTAGTCTCAAAAGGTTCTCTGACGTCCGTGAGGGGTGAAGTTTCTTTATAGCTAAGATATTTGGCTCATATTTCTCAATAAAATCTGAGATAATCTCTACAGCCTTTTTCATCTTTTCTTTCGACCATTTTCCCTTGAGGACTTTTATTCTCCAATCCATAAGCTCCGGCCCTTGAAGAACGGCAATTCCCAAATATCTTGTCCCCGGATTAATTCCTATTATTTTTAGAGGCTGCTTGAGCATATTTTTTGATTATATAATTAAACAAAGCGGCTCGACCTTTTCTGATTCTTTTAATTGGTATATCCTTCACCTCCCCTAGGACCTTCCTTAAAAAAGATTCGGGATATTTTTTAGCGTAAGAGAGATAGACGGGAAGCGACTTAAAATCATTTAACTCCCCGGCTATATCTAGGGCCAAGAGCTCTTCTCTACATTTAGGCTTAAACCTTCTAAAGGAATTAGGATTTAAAATTTTTTTATTTTCGTTAACGATATTGTTAATATTTCTTGTTAACTTATTATTGTTTGTGTTCCCTGGTGTCACCTCCCGAGTGTCTTTTTTGTCACCTCCCTGTGTCTCTTTTGTCACCTTGGGTTTTAGAAGGCGATAGAGGCAACGGCCTCTCCTCTTTTCAACGGCCAGCAGGCAAAGCTCTTGAAGCTCCCTTATTCTCCTTATGACTGTCCTTTTGCTCATCCCAATTAACTCAGCTATTGTTTTTTGGGTGGGAAAACAGGCCTGACTTTTTGAATTAGCAAAAGAAGCTAAAACATTGTATACAGCGAGACCGGAAGACTTAAGGCTTCGGCTGAAAAGCTGCAAGACTTTTTTATTTATCCAAAACCAATCTCCGTTTCTTATATGCCTGATCTCATTTTTCTCATTACTTGTCATAATTTTTAGTAGAATTTCTTCCCCCAGACATGCTCACAAATTGTCTGGGCGAGAAGATTAAGATACTTTCTCATCCCGTCTATTTCTTTATTCGATAAATCAGGCATTTTGAGAATGCGGCGATATTTATCATAAATGTCCGGTCGTTTCTTTATTTTAGGCATACTTCTATCCCTGAATTTGTTTCTGCCTTTCCATGATCTTTCTCTTGATAAGCCGTATCAAAGGAAAAAACAAGGCGTCCACCAACACACAATACAAGCCCGTTAACTTGAAAATGTTTAGCGAGCTCGGAAGGCAGACGCCTTTCTCCCAGCGCGAAATCATGCCGGAATTTTTCAGGCCCAGAATTCGAGCGACCTCTTTCTGCTTCAACCCTATGGCTTTTCGATATCTCCTCAGATTATTCGGAATCTTCTTGTATTCGACTTTTCTCATACCCTCCTTTGAGTTAATGGTTATTCTTTCAGAATATTCCCTGGACAAGACCTATACAAGAAGGAAAAAATTGCCTTTTCAGGCAAATTTGAGATAAATTTCCTAATAATATGTGGATAAATAAAAAATCCCGCATATTATAGTTACACGGGAGGATAATTATGCCATTCTCAAAGGAACTTCCAAAACGTCTCTTGAATGCAAAGCAAATTTTAAATCATGGGATCGAGCATGGTACAAAGAACGGAGAGCTAAATCGCCTCTTTTCAATAATTTCTCTGGACGGAGCTGTCGAGAATTTCCTTTATACCATCATTCCTGAACTCGGAGGTGAGTTAAAGCATTTTAAAAAACCATCCTTCAACGAAGTTTTTTCGGCAGCTGATGAAGCTGTTAACACGAAAAGAAATAAATCTCTTCCTTTGAAGACCGAGATTATGGCACTTCATCAAACAAGAAATGAGGCCCAGCACAATGCTGTGATTCCCGATATTTCAACCATAAAAAGGTTTATTGTTTACTCTTCAGACTTCTTAGCGAAGTCTTTCGATCTCTGCTTCAATATATCTTTAGATAAAGTACATCTCGCAGATGCTATTATGGATATAGAATTGCAGAAAATCATGAGGCAGGCAGAAGACGAAAGACTGGAGAAAGATTATCAAGCCTCAGCACAGTCTTCCGCTCTCGCATTTGAGATTCTAAAAAGAAAGAAACAAAAATATGAGATGTGGAGAAAAAAACTTGATCCTTTCGTTCAATTTCAAATCAGCGATATCCTTAAAGGATTAGTTTTTCAAGATAGACATAGGGGATCAGAAAATATACTCCGAAAATTTTTAGACTCGCTTGTTTCTGAATTTGAATATTTGAATGATAGACTAGAAGTTATCAGTCTCGGGGCAAATATTCAGGAGTATCTATTTTTTAGAAAAAATACTCCGCATGTGTCTTTAACAATGACCGGAACACCACACTTTGCCACAATCACACATATTGATTACAGTGAGAAAAACTGTTTAAGAATATTCAATTTTGTCTATAACTTGATTTTGTCTTGGGAAAGCACACTCCATGAACGGAGCGAAAACACTGAAACTCAGGAATAGGTGTTACATTTCGTCATGACAATTAATTTTTTGCCTCCAATATACTGACATACCCTGCTTTTCCTGCCAAAGAATCAACAATGCTTTTTGACAGCGGGTATTGTTCTGACAAAATAAAGCCAACAATTTGTTCGAAAATGTCCTCTTTAGTGGGCAGTGAAGGATGATTCTTGAACATCTATTTAATGTTTTTTCTTGGCAAAACCGAGAAAGACAGATTGAGACCAAGATTAAGGATAAAGGCACAAAGAACTAGGGGTTTCTTTCGATAACCCTTAAGCCCATCCAGATGCTGGCTGTTAGCAAAAGGGGGGGTGATGGGAACCATAAAGGTGGGAGTTCTCCCCAGCCAGCAAAGGAGAACTATAATAATCATACCATAATGATTACTTTTGTGAAGGGGCAGACTCGGTGTCCCTCTTAGGCGTAAGGTCAATATTCATCCTTCTCTTTAAACTTCACTTGCTGCTGGATCCTTAGGGACTCTTCCTGGGTTAAAGTCGAGAGATACCTCATTACCATTGAAATCGAGGAGTGGCCCAAGTGATGCTGCAAGGCCTTGGGATTTCCCGTTTGTCTTAATCTCTCGATTGCATCTGAGTGTCTTAAAAGATGCGGAAAAACTCTTTTTTCAAACCCTGCTTTTTTTGCTGCCTGCTTGATTATCTGCCAACCTCTAGTTCTATTAAAAGGAAAAAATCTCGCTTGTGAGTCGAGCTTTTTATGACAGGCATAGGCTCTGAGTCTTCGGGCCAGGCTCTCCGGGCATGAAACAAGCCTTGGTTTATTGCCTTTGCCCATAACATCTAGAACCGGCTTCCCGTCAAACTGATTAATCTTGGCCGGGGTTAAAGACAACCCCTCAGATATTCTGAGGCCAGTTTGATATAAGAGCAATATGAAAAGATAATCCCTCTCTCCATTCTTTCTTGTCTTTGCTTCCTCTGCAAGCTTTAGAACCTCCTCGGGCAATAGATAAGGGACAATCCTTGTTGAGTCTCCTGACGCTGATTGCCGCATATTTAACTTGTGATTTTTCATCATCTTATAAAAAATACTTGAAATTGATTAATTCTTTTAATAGAATACGGGGGAAAGTATTCTTCGGCTTTTTAGATAGGGAAAAGATTGAAGCCTAATTGTGAACAAAAGTACTCCTTTTGTTTAGTTATAAGTTTAAGATTAATCCCCCTGCTTTAATTCTAAACAGGGAAAATTCAGCTTGTCAAAAGGACTGAGCCAGAAATTTAATATGCTCTACTGCCAAAATAGTTTGCAAAAATTATTGCAAGCTTATTGGCTAATATAGAAAGCTCTGCCTTTTCGCTAAGTATATGTTTTCCTTCCCATATATTCCTGCCATCCTTTCCCCGGTAACAAGCCAAACGAATGCCCACTCTGTTAACAGTAACATCCTCGAACCAAACTCTGCCGGTGATTGGGCCTATGTGCTTCTCGCTATAACGGTAGGGGCCCATAGCTAGGATTTCTCCGAACAAAACAGCATCAACATCTAATATTCCTTTTATCTTTCTAAGGAAATCTGGATTAGCTACTCCGGTGTTAGTATAATCTCCCAAAAAAACATTAAAGTCGTCTGCTAGTTTTGCGGAAGAGATTTTGGCCAAAGCTTCATCCGGAGGAATTATCTTGTATTGGGGATGCTTGCTGTTGAATCTATCAATCAGATTGTCATAAAGAACGTAAGCGTCGTCATATTGTCGGGCGTTGCTGAAGGGCAACAAGCAAATTATCTTCATCTCCGTTGTCGAAAAGGCGGGATCAACTCTTGCCTGTTGGATGGGAATTTGCTCAGGCAATGGCGCTACTGATTCCGGCCCCGGCGGTAAACAAGATGGTTCAAAAAAAGCAAAAAAACCAAGAAGAATTGTTAGGCCCAATAATTTACGTCTTTTGCTCACCGTTTGCCTCCTTTTAAGGGCTATTTTGTTTCTTTATTTAATTAAGAGTCTCATCTACTTTAAAACCTGATGATTACAGAACCCATGATGCTGAACATCTTATCCTCGACCATATGATACATCGCCATCACTTCCAGATTTTTAACCGCTATTCCCCCGCCTATTCTTGGACCGAATCTGAATTCAGAGCCTTCCTCTTTCCACCACCAGGTTATAATTTCCAGCACGTCAAGATAGACTCCTAATCCGCCCTGCGCAAAAAACGTGATCGGCTCAGCCTTCAAATTGAGCCTGCAATCGGCGGACAACAAAAACCTTGTCCAGTTTATGTCGGTGTACCCCGCCTTTCTTAAGAAGATATGAGCCTCCAGGCTCCCCAAGAGCTCGATATCAAACCCCCGCTGGCGAACCAAAGAAAAGCTATTGCCCACGTTCAATCCAATTCCAAGCTTAAAAAGATCGGCCCAATCACCCGATGGAAAAGAAAACCCCAATCCAGCCCTAAACGAGCGCCTTTTTGTGGATTCTATCCTGGAAGCTTGAGCAGGCCGTTCAAACTCAGGTTTTTTCTTGTCGATTGTCTCTTCTCTGGCCTCCGTTGTTGGCGGAGCAAATTCCGGCGGTTTTTTCTCTTCTGCTTTTTCCTCCTTCGAAATTTCCTTTGTTTCTTCCACAACTTCAACCGTGCTTTGGTGGATATAGCCCGTAACTACGATGCCTCTTTCGTCAGCGGGCAGTTTGATGTGATACCAGTCTTCTTCTTTTTTGATGACATCCAGCACTCCACCCAAAGGAACTTTCGAAATAACGGCACTTTGAAGATCAGGTTTCAACCTGATGTTTGCCTGAGAAGTAACCACTCGCACCTTTAGACCAGCCGAAAAAACCATGCTTGTCAGAACCAAAACGAAAAGAGCTAAAGACAAAATGCTTTTTAAAAATCTCACTTCAGTCCTCCCTTCTTAGTTTATTGCCTCTTCTTTTTTAGGAGTTTTGGGGTTAGCCCTCCAAAACTGACCAGAACTGGACATCAGAGTCATCCCCGTGTCTTCAATCATTCTCACCCCCTTTTCTCCCAGGGCTCTTTTGCTAATGCAAAAGGGCTTGTTTTTTGAATTCTTTTGACTTATAAAAGGAAATCCTACTAAACAAAAGGAGTACTTTTGTTTAATTTTTTAATAACCTAGATTCAAAGTATAATGGTAAGCGTAATATCACAGTAAGATATTTGGGCTAAAAGGCCCTAGTGGTTTTTAGAGGCTAGATCCCGTTCAGCCTTCTCTTTCTGAAGGGAGGGGTCTAAGCATACCGACCGCCCCCAGACATACTGCGTGTCAGAGAAATGCCAATCTTACTATTTCGGTGATCTCTCGTTCGCTGATTAGGTTCCTAATTCCATCGGCTTTTTGAAGATACCCTATTATCTCTTTCTCGGCAAAACCGTACGTCTCGCAAATCCCTCTGATTAGGACCCTCAGATATTTCTCGCCGGGTGGATTTAGGACGATCTTTTCGTCGGGCCATTTACCGGTAAATGTGAGAATAGGATTTTCTTCTCTTGATCCCAGATACAATATGCGACCGTACCAAGCTATGTTTGGAATCAAGAAACCGCTCTCCACCATAGCCTTTATGAAGTCTATGTCTATGGTCGAATCAGAAGGGTTTTTGCAATTCTCCTGCCTTACAACCTGCACGAATTGCTCTTTGGTAATCAGATACATCCTGCCCAAGGTCTTTGCGTCCGCGCTTTTTTGAGACTTGATGAAAGCCACCCCCTTATTCTCCCAGGATTCGCTCTTTCTTGAGAAATAGATTTCGAAAGGTAAAACGATCTGTCTGCAATCTCTGGGATCGCTTTTGTCGGAGCATCCTTGATAGAGTTTCTCAGAACCCTCGGGCGAACCGCCCCGCAGGTAGCATAAAAACCTGCTCTTGAGCAAGTTCGACCCATAACATGTGTACCAGACATAGTCACTCATTTGGATCACCTTTTGGCTCCTCTTTTTTTGGCTGTTCTTGCGGAGACCGCTCTCAAAACTCCTCATTGTTAAAACATCTTCCGCCTGATGCTCTCTCCGTCTTCTATTATCTTGGTAACCGCTATCTCTTTTCAACAAGATATCATAGAAACGCTAACAACAGCCGACCTTTGCCTATGCCCAGATGTTGTGCAACGCGTCAGAACTGTCGGCCTATAAATACTATGAGAGATCAAATCGGCCATTTTTCAACAAGTTTATCCACAGAAATTGAGGAAAAAGGAAATTGCTTCCCCTCTCTCCCCTTAAAGTATCTATTTCGCCCGGGGACAATTGGGATGATGCACAATCCGCTTGATTTTGCAGGGAGATTTTCGTTAAATACCGATTAAGAGGCATGATATGAAAAACATAAGACTTTTATTTCTTTTAGCTATATTGATATTGGCCACCGGCATATTTTTTTGGCCAACAATCTATCGGTATGACAAAGTCGGAGAAAGACTTTTAAGAACAAATCGTCTGACCAGTAAAACGCAGGAATATTCGCTGGGCAGCTGGACTTCCCATGAATCGAAGTCGCGTGAGCCAGAAAAACTGCCATACGAAGAAAGAAAAAAGGTTACTGGGAAAGCCTCGATTAATGAGTTGCTGGGTCGATTTACTGCCGAAATATATAACGGAAGCAGTTACAACATACAAAGATTTGTTTTTAACATAACCTTAAAAGAAAAAGACGGGACTATTAGATGGGAAAGAATATTTGAAGGGATGCCATTAATATTGATGCCTTTATCTTCCGGCAATGTTAACATTAATATCTCCGATTGCAAAAACTATGGAAATTTCGAGTGGCGAATTGATGAGATTTATGGATACAAAATAAAATAGCCGCGAAACTAAAAAACCTTGATTATATTTCGAACTTTTTATATCAGTTAGACTGATAATTTTCGCTGAAAAGGCAAATATTCCCCTCTTTTTTTATTCAAGTCCTAAGCTTAACCTTAAAAATGAACATGAAGTTAAGCAAAGAGGCAATTGAAGAGTTTAAGGAAATCTACCAGAGAGAGTTTGGCGAAAACATCACAGACAATGAAGCCTGCGAGAAATTTCTCAGGCTGACAAATCTTCTGCGAACCATCCTTAAAAAGCAAATAAAAAAGGATCAGGATTGTGAATTCCCTGGTCCTTCTTTATTTGACGAACATTTTAAAAATGGTAAGCTGAAAGAATAATAAATTCATTCCGGCCTTTAGATCGAGGATAAACCCCAATCCATGCTCTTAGGGCCGCAAATCTATGCCTCAATATGTCATTTATTGCCGCAAATCGACTGAATCCGAGGAAAAACAGGTCTTGTCTATTGAATCCCAGGTTAAAGAATTAGAGGATTTCGGAAAACGGCTCAACCTTCAAGTTTCCGAGATTCTCACTGAATCTAAATCCGCCAAATCGCCGGGAAGACCGGTTTTTAACGAAATGATGAAACGGCTTTACAAGGGCCAATACAAGGGGGTCGTTTGCTGGAAGCTCGATCGGCTGGCTCGAAATCCTATTGACGGCTCTGCCGTAGTCTGGGCATTAGATCAAGAAAAGATTTCAGAGATATTGACCCCTCATGGTAGTTTTAAAAACAACAGCAGCGATAAATTCTTAATGCAGATTGAGTTCGGCATGGCCAAGAAGTATGTTGACGATCTGAGCGATAATGTCAAAAGAGGCAATAAAGCTAAGCTCGAAAAAGGCTGGCTTCCTGCTCTTCCGCCTTTAGGATATCTCAACGAACCAAAGGAACATACTATTGTTAATGACCCAGAAAGATTTCCGCTCGTGCGCACGATGTGGGAGCTCCTATTTAAAGGAATTTCCCCTTCCAAGATATTAAAGACAGCCAATGAGAAATGGGGCTTTAGAACCAGACGAGGCAGGAGAATCGGCGGAAAGCCTCTGAGTATGAGCGGAATTTATAAAATCTTTGGAAATCCGTTTTACTATGGGCTTATTGAACGGAAGGAGGGCGTGTTTCCGGGAAAGCACGACCCCATGATTACAGAGGAAGAGTTCTGGCAGGCTCAGGATATCCTTGGAAGACGAGGAAGGCCAAGGCCAAAAAACCACGAATTCGCGTTCACCGGCTTGATAAGATGCGGAGAATGCGGGTGCATGATCACAGCCGAAGAGCAAATCAATAGATACGGATACCACTACACCTATTATCACTGCACAAAAAAGAAACGCGGACCCCATTGCCGCCAGAAATACATCAACCTAATTGATCTTGAAAACCAAATAGCAGGATGTTTGGAGAGAATTCATGTACCCCAGGGGCTTCTGGATTTAGCTTTGGACTATTTACGGGAAGAAGAAAAAGAAGGGGGAGACAAAGTAAATGATATTCGCCGGTCTTTGGAAAAAGCTCTTGCCGATTGCCAGAGAAAGCTTGATAACCTCAACCAGATGCGGCTGAAGGATTTGATTAATGACCAGGAATATATCATTGAAAAGGGAAAACTTATCGCAGAAAAGACAAGACTGGAAGGAAACCTGAGAAGCGATTCCCGAAAACATTCTCTTGACCTCACGGAACGAACCTTTAATTTCGCTTCGCAGGCCAAAGAAAGCTTTGAAACCGGGTCTTTAGAGGACAAAAGATCAATCCTTCAGAATCTCGGCTCGAACCTTTTTCTCAAAGACAAAAAACTTCAAATTCAGATTGAAAAACCCCTCCAAATCATTGAGAGGGGTCTAAAGGCGGTTGGGAACGGGAAAGGCACGCTCGAACCTCCAAAAAACGGCTTTTTTAAAGCTAAGCCTGGGCTTGTTGAAAAGAAATTTCTATCCTGGCAGGCCACTGTAGAGGACGTTAGAACTTTTTTTGAGAGAAGCGAGAGTACCTTACATTCCGAAGCTATTAAATAACAAAAAGCTTCAGATACGTTGTCTTGATTGAAACGCTTTCCTCACTTCCATTCTGTTCGAAGGATTTTTGTGCAGGGAGGATTTTTAATCTCAACTTCTGTCACAAGCGAAGGAGAAAGATTTTCTACTGAACCAAAATATATTGTCACAACCAAAGGGGTCGCCCCCAAGCTGCTCAAGTCCTCAGTGGTTAGTCTTTTCCCTGATTTCCTCAACTGCACATAAATCGTATCTCCTTGATATATTGCATTCACGCCTTTTATATCTACCTTAAATAAAGGATCCGAAGTTTTGATATCAATATTTAATGCTGTGCCTTTACCCTGATTGGTAAGTATCAATGTCCAGTCCCCGCCAATGGGACGTAACCACCTCATGGTTAGTCCGGGTAGAATTGATGATAATCTGTTTGCTCTTGTCTCAGCTGTATACCACATAATTATTATCGCAGTAAAAATTAGTGCGGAAACTTCCCAACTGCATGCAATAATCCCAAAAATTGCGGCAAACAGAATGGCCGCGAAAATCCATCCCAAGTCCAGTTTTTTTATTAATTTGGTCATTTGTTTTTATTTTAGGTCAATACAAATCTTCTTGTCAAAAGAGAGGAAATTTTGCCTTTTCAGGCAAATTTGACTCCGGGCAATGAATAAAGTTCGAACCTCGATTATTGAAAATTTTGAGCATTTCAAGATCCCTACCTTGGCAAAACCGCCGAAGTTTCAGATTTTGACTCTGTTCTAAAATCTATTCTACTCTTATGCTATAATTGGTGGGACGAATAAAATGGCTAATAGAAGGGTTCATCGGGCAGTTGGAGCGGTTGCCGGTGGCGTCCTCGCCCTGGCCCTGTCAAGAGGGCAACCGACTTTTCATCGAATAATTGAACTCATCGGCGGGGCGATCGCTGGCCTCTTTTCCGGGCTTTTGCCGGACATATTCGAGCCGCCCGATTCCCCGAACCACCGAAGGCTCATTCACGGGGCACTACCTAATGCGGTTCTCATCGCGTTTTTTGCTCGCAGGTTGCGTCCGTGTCAGTCTTCCCTGCGCTCCCGAGCCGACCACCAGGCGGCCCTGGCGAAGCAAGCGCAAACGAGGGTGTCAAAAGCATGGCATTTGTCACTCGAGTTCTTCTGCAGGCTGCTTTCAGGCGCGGCCGCCGGAGCGTTGGCCGGCTACGGGTCGCATCTGGCGCTCGACGTGTTCACTCCTCGAAGCCTGCCGCCCATTGCCTAGGCTCGCCTCTCCCCGTGGCCCCAGAAGGCCCCCGCGCATCTCAAACCTTAATTAGATACCCACGGCTAAAGCCGTGGCACTTATCAAAATTCAAGCTTCGCTTGACCTAAATCCTGGGTCTCTTGCCATTTTAGATATTTCATCACCCGCCCCTCGTCTATCCCTACGGTCGATACA
>Ga0315280_10002750_pt1 | contig 28110 bp, 26 predicted proteins | sample YL17G06_40_MG_FD_203697 | JGI IMG/M metagenome (GOLD analysis project Ga0315280, IMG submission 203697) | Sediment microbial communities from Yellowstone Lake, YNP, Wyoming, USA - YL17G06_40 | ecosystem: Environmental > Aquatic > Freshwater > Lake > Sediment | place: USA: Wyoming | collected... | reverse complement strand
TAATACGTGCCAGCGCTCTCTCCAACTGTTCCCGCAACTGGGCCACCTCAGCCGCCAGCCGTTGGCAGTTCCGACAGTGTTGTTCTTGTGTCCCCATGCCTCAACAGCATAAGGACGATTTCTCAAATCACCTACACCACTTTGTCATCTTGGTGACTGCTTACCTTTACCACGCTTTTGGGGTTCGAGGCTACCGGTACGTGAAAACGGACTACGTCGAAGGTGCGGTGACGTTTACGGTGGAGCAGCCCCGGGAATGTTATCGCTGCCCGGTCTGCGGGTCGGACGATGTGCTCGGACGAGGGCAGAACACTCGCCGCTTCCGCACCGTGTCGATAGGTGGCAAGCCGGCCTACGTCGTCCTGGCCGTACTGGCTGTGGTGGCCGATCCAAAACCAGACCAACCCTTCCGCCCGGTCCCGCGCCAGTGCGCGGTAGTGCAAGCCAACCCGGGCTGACCAAAACGATCCGACCTTCTTCAATCGCAACGACGGGTGATGCGGGTCTTGTCGCAATAGCGCGAAGTTTTTGTCCGCCAACTCGCGGACTTCGTCCGGCAAATGGCGGTAGCAATGCCAGAAATCCGCGGTGGCGAAATGGTTCATAACGGCTTACACCGCCCCGCCTCGAAGTCTGCATCCGCCCGGCGTCCGGCCTCGTCGAGTCGCCCCGCCCTGATGTCCGCTTCGATGCGGCGGTCCCACGCGTCGGCCAGATACTCCTCGAACCACCGCGCGAACGTGGCAAGTTCCTCGGCGGGCAAATTGGTAACGGCAGTTTCCAGTTCGTCCAGGCTCATAGCCACCTCCGGAAAAGCACGGCGAACTCGATCGCGCCCTCAATACAACTCAAACACCTGCTCGCCGCCGTGGGCGGGGTTGCCGGTCAGACGCCGGGCGCGGAGATCCACGACAAGATCGAGGTTTTCCAGCGGCAACTGGCCGATCAGGACGGGCACGTCGTCGGGCACCTCCATCACGTCGGTCGTGCAATCCCGGTCCTGGATCGTCAGCCGGACGGCCTCGTAGACGGTCGCCTCCGTGGCGCCCGTGCTGCTGATGACCTTTCGCTTGCGACGCGGACTCAGGCCCAACTGCCGCACCAGCCGCGTGGGGAGGGACAACAGGGTTGCGCCCGTGTCGACCAATGCGTCCGGCACCGTGATACGGCGGACCTTCTCCGGCGGCAAAAGGCCCTGCTCGGCGTTCCAAAGATCCTTGAGATTCTCAATCGTCGCTTCGGTGAGGACGCGGCCCATTGTCTCGGTTCCCATGGCACTAGCTCCTGCCCGCTGAGGGTGAATCCGCGTGGACAAGTCATTCTATCCTGTCGTCGGCCGTGAGGGAACGGGAAGCGGACAGTCCGCCGCGGAGCGTCGAAGACTGTGGACTTCCACGCAGAGCGTGGGAACCAGGGAAAAGCGGACAAAGCGCAAGCAACTCTCCTTGACCGCCCGCTGCGCCCCGACGTATTCACCGGGGGCAAACTGTCGTCCGCCTACTACCCCCCTGCCATCACCGCGAAGTAGTTCTCGCAGGCCAGATCGAAGTATTCGCTGGTGAGTTCCATCGGCCGCTTGCAGAAGGTGCAGTAGTTGCGGACCTGAAGGAGAAGGTCGCGGGGCTGGCAGAAGCGGAAGGGGCGGCCGGCCTGCTTGTAGTGGACGTCGATCAGGTAGTCGATCGTGTCCTGACGGTGCTCGAAACCCAGCTTGGCCGCCATCAGGGCGAACAAGTTGCGGAACTCCTCCTCGCTCGGATCGATCACCTCGATCTTGTAGGGAATGCGCCGCAGGAACGCCTCATCGACCAGCTCCCGCGGCTCCAGGTTCGTGGAGAAGACCAGCAACTGGTCGAAGGGAACCTGGATCTTCTTGCCGTTGGGCATGTTGAGGAAGTCGTAGTGCTTCTCCAGCGGCACGATCCAGCGGTTCAAGAGCTCGTCGATCCGCATTCGCTGCCGGCCGAAGTCGTCGATCACCAGCGTCCCGCAGTTGCTCTTCAGTTGCAGGGGGGCCTCGGAGATGCCGGTGGCGCTGTTGAGCGTGACTTCCAGTGACGACATGGTCAGCTCGCCCGCGGCAATGATCGTCGGCCGCCGGATGCGGACCCATCGTTTGTCGATCTGCTGCTGATCCAACAGCCCTTGGCCGGCCTCGAGCGGCGCCTCCTGGTGGTTCACGGGGTCGAAAAGCCGGATGATCTCGCCGTCGATGCCGATCGCCCGCGGGATCCAGACCTGCTTGCCGAAGGCCGCGGTGACCCGCTCGGCGATGCTCGTCTTGCCGTTGCCCGGCGCGCCGAAGAGAAAAAGCCCGCGCCCCGAATTCACCGCCGGCCCGAGCCGCGCGAGCATCTTCTCGCTGAGCATCAGGTCGCCGAACGCCCGGCGGAGGTCGGCCTCGGTGGGGTGCTGCTTGGTGAGCGACTGGGCCTCGACGGCCGCAATGTAATCGGCCAGCGAAACCGGCGCGGAACCGAAATACGTGCAGTGCTGCGAATAACGCCGTGCCCGCTCCCGGCCGAAATCCGTCGTCTCGTATTGATAGTCGTTCATCGGGGCGGCGCCCTTGTGAACGACCAGTTGATCGTTCTTCATCTGCCGCAACAGGGCTTCGACCAGCACGAAGGGGAGCTTGACCTGATCGGCGACGTCGCGGCCGGTGGCGTCGCCGCGGGCCAGGAGGAACTTGAGAATCAGGGCTTCGACCTCGCTGTCGGTCAGCCCGGCCCGCCGAAACGAGTCCGGCTCGATGGGCAGGAACGGATTGTCGTCTCTTTGCTCAGCGGCCTCGGAGACTTGCTCCGTCTGCTGCGGCCCCGGCTTTTCGCCGCCCGCTTCGGTCAACCGCTGGATGCGGCTCCATAGCGCGTCGAGCTTCGGGTCGCCGCGCCCGGGAGACTGCGGTGACACGTCGTGATCGGGCTCCTTGGCGTCCAAGGTGGCCCAGGGGTTGGGGCCTTCGGGAGCATTGCCGCAGCCGGCCAGCCGGGCCAGCAGGTTGTCGTCGGTAGGAGTGCTCATGGTCCGATCGCTTCAGAGGGGCCAAGAAAAATCTACCTTGCTTTCCCGGGCGGGGAAGGCATCCTATAATCCAAAGTCCGTTTGTAGCGAAGGGACCGATTGTGTTGGAGCAACCCGCCACGCGAAAGGGGCCGCCGATCCGGATCGGGGCGGTCTCCTACTTGAATGCGAGGCCGCTCACGTTCTGCCTCCCCCGATTGGCGCCGCATGCGCAGATCGTGGTGGACTTGCCCAGCCGGCTGGCCGACGGGCTGGCTTCGGGAAGTCTCGACGTGGCCGTGATCCCTTCCGTCGAGTACTTTCGCCATCCCGGCTCGAGCATCGTCTCCGACGCCTGTATCGTCTGCCGCGGCCCGATCCGCAGCCTGAAACTCTACGGCCGCGTGCCGCCGGAGCAGATCCGCACCCTTGCTCTGGACGAGGGCTCGCGCACCAGCGCCGCACTGACCCGCATCCTGCTGGAAGAACGTTTCGGCCTCGCGCCGCAGATCGAACGGCTGCCGATCGGGGCATCGGTCGGTGACACGGCCGCCGACGCCGTGATGCTTATCGGCGACCGCGGGATGCGGCCCCCGGACGGCCGCTTCCATTTTGTCTGGGACCTGGGCGAGGAGTGGGCCCGGTGGACTGGGCTGCCGTTTGTGTGTGCGATGTGGATCGCCAGGCCGGGGGTGAACCTGGACGGTTTGGATGAGGTGCTGGCCGCTGCGCGCGACGAGGGGGAGCGGCGCCTGGAGGAAATCGCCCGGCTGGCGGCCCCCGAGGTGGGTATCCCGCAGCAGGAGTGCCTCGCCTATTTGCGCGACGATCTCGTCTTCCATCTGGGGGAGCGCGAGCGGCGCGGGCTGTCGGCCTTCTGGGAGTGTGCGGCCCGGCACGGGCTGGCTCCCGCAGGGGGAGAACTTGTCTTCTACGATCAGCGGTCTTTTGGCAAAGGCAATTGACGGCCGGCGTCTTAGCCCCGAGGAAGGGCTCCGGCTGCTGGAGTCGCACGAGCTGGCCGCCTTGGGCCGGACGGCCGACGCCCTCGCGTGCCGCCTCCACCCCGAGCCCTATCGCACCTACAACATCGACCGCAACGTCAATTACACGAACGTCTGCGTGAGCGGCTGCCGGTTTTGCGCGTTCTCTCGCCCCCCCGGCGACCCCGAGGGCTACGTCATCGCGCCCGAGGAGCTGTGCCGAAAGATCGAGGAGACATTGGCCCTAGGCGGGGAGCAGATACTACTCCAGGGTGGGATGCACCCTGGACTGGAGCTGGCGTGGTACGAGAACCTGCTGCGGAACATCAAACAGCGCTATCCGGAGCTTAACATCCATGGCTTCAGCCCGCCGGAGATCTACCACCTCAGTCAGCAGTCGGGACTGTCGATCGATGAGGTGCTCGGGCGGCTTCAAGACGCCGGCCTGGGAAGCCTCCCCGGGGGAGGGGCGGAAATCCTCGTGGATCGGGTGCGGCAGATCGCCAGTCCGTGCAAGGTCTCGGCCGACGGGTGGCTCGACGTGTGCCGCCGCTGGCACCGGCGCGGCGGGCGGGGCTCGGCCACGATGATGTTCGGCCACCTGGAGACCCTCGCCGAGCGGATTGAGCACCTCGATCGCCTGCGGCAGCTTCAGGACGAGACTGGGGGATTCACGGCCTTCATCTGCTGGACGTTTCAACCAGGCAAGACCGCCTTGGCTCACCTCCCCAAAGCGGGGCCGGCCGAGTACTTGAAAACCCTGGCCGTCAGCCGCCTTTACCTCGACAACTTCGCCAATCTTCAAGCCAGTTGGGTCACGCAAGGCTTGAAGATCGGCCAACTGGCCCTTCGCTTTGGGGCCAACGACCTGGGCAGCCTGATGATCGAGGAAAACGTGGTGGCTGCCGCCGGCACGCGGTTCCGTACCACCCATGAGGAGCTCCGCCAAGCGATCCGCGACGCGGGCTATATCCCGCGGCGGAGGAACGTTTCCTACCAGGTCGTGGATGGGCCGGCCGGCGGGTAGCGGTTATCAGCTATCAGCCGTCAGCTATCAGCTTTCAGCTTTGGATTTGGACTTTCAGCCTGCCGATGCCTGATAGCTGACGGGTGATCGCTGACCGCTGATAGCTGATAGCCTTACCGTAAGCTAAGATACGATAAGCCATTGGAGCGGCCGATGATTCATGTCCGCGGTCTGACCAAGCATTACGCCGACTTGCGCCGAGGGACACTAGTAGCCCTGGGGGGGATCGACTTCGATATACCCTCGGGGCAAATCTTCGGCCTTCTGGGTCCGAATGGTGCTGGAAAGACGACTGCACTGAGGATCCTCAGCACCGTGCTCCGCCCCACTGCCGGGAGCGTCGTGATCAACGGCTACGACGTGGTGACTCAGCCGGCGCAAGTCCGCCGGCAGATCGGCTTCATGTCGGCCAATACGGCCGTCTACGACCGCATGACCGCCTGGGAAATGGTTCAGTACTTCGGCCGGCTCCACGGCATCCCGGAACAGCGGCTCGCCGAGCGCATGGAACAGCTCTTCGAGCGCCTCCAAATGAACGATTTTCGCGACGTCCTGGGCGCCAAAATGTCTTCGGGGATGAAACAGAAGGTCTCGGTGGCCCGGGCGATCGTCCACGATCCTCCGGTCTTGATCTTCGACGAGGCCACCGCGGGGCTGGACGTGCTGGCGGCCCGGGCCCTCTTGAAGACCGTGGCCGAACTCCGCGAGCACGACAAGTGCATCGTCTTCTCCACGCACATCATGCGCGAGGCAGAGAAGCTCTGCGACCGCATCGCGATCCTCCACCGCGGCCACATCCTCGCGGGGGGAACGCTGGGGGAACTCCGCGATCGGCACCACGAGCGGGACCTGGAAGAGCTGTTCTTTCAGTTGATCTCGCACCATGACGAGGCCCATGCCGTGGTTTAAGGGGGCAGTGAGAAATGAGAAGTGAGAAGTGAGAAGTGCAAAATGGAAGGGGATTGACTGTAATGGGCAAGACTAAGCAGGAGATCGAGGCACTGGAAGATCGTCTGCTGGAGTTTGCTACACGATGCGGAAAGGTGGTCGATGCCCTGCCCGATACTCGATTGGGGCGCCTCGTGGCCGGTAGGAGTAGAACTGGGAACGACGCATGAGCTGGTCGAACGTCAGGTTGATCCTCGCCCGGGAGATCCGCGACCAGTTGCGCGACCGGCGGACGATGTTCATGATCGTCGTGCTGCCCATCCTGCTGTATCCGCTCTTGGGGATGGCTTTCTTCCAAATCGCCCAGTTCGTGCGTGAGACGGCGACGCGGGTGTTGGTGATCGGGGCGAAGAGTCTGCCCAAGGAGCCTCCGCTGGTGGAGAACAACCACTTCGCCGAGCGGCTCTTCAGTTCTGCGGAGAGGGCCAGGCTCTTGGAGTTGACCTTTGCGCCGGATGAGCCGCGGCCAGGCGCCAAGCCGGGGCAAGAGCTGCGGCGGGAAGCGGCCGCCGTGCTGCGCGAGGGCCGCTACGACGCGGTGCTCTATTTCGCCCCCGATTTTGGCAACCGTCTGGAGATGTTTCGCCAGGTCCTTCGGGACCGGGCCCGGCATGTTGCCGAAAGCCCCTCGTCGCGCGACGCCGAGTTGAAGACGTCGCTGCAGGTCCCCCAGCCGGAGATCATTTATACGACGGCCAATGAGAAGTCGCAGATCGCGTTCGCCCACCTAAGCGAAGTGCTGCGGCGGTGGACCGAGGAGGTCCGCAAGAGCAACCTGGCCGCGGCGGGAGTGCCGGATTGGGCCACCAGGCCCTTCGACGTGGTCACGGCCGACGTCGCGGAAGAGACCGGTGCCCGCGGAGCCGCCGCCTGGTCCAAGGTCCTGCCGGTGCTGTTGTTCCTCTGGGCGATGACCGGGGCGTTTTATCCGGCGGTGGACCTCTGCGCCGGCGAGAAAGAACGCGGCACCCTGGAGACGCTCCTCTCCAGCCCGGCCCGGCGCAGCGAAATCGTGCTCGGCAAGCTGGCGACCATCATGCTCTTCAGCATCGTCACCGCGGTGTTGAACGTCGTGAGCATTCTGATCATGGGCCAATTGGTCTTGGGGACGCTGCCGGGCTTCGGGCCGATCCCGCTTATCGGCGCCCTGTGGATGGCCGTGGCCCTGGTTCCGGCGGCCGCGCTGTTCAGCGCCCTGTGCCTTGCCCTTGCCGCCTTTGCCCGCAGCACCAAGGAAGGGCAGTATTACCTCATGCCGCTCTTGTTCGTCACTCTTCCCTTGGCGGTGCTGCCGACGGCCTCGGGCATGGAACTCAACCTCGGCAACAGTCTGATTCCGATCACGGGGCTCGTATTGCTTCTGCGGGCCGCGCTGGAGGGGAATGCCTGGGAGGCCCTGGAATTCCTGGCGCCCGTGACCGCCGTAACCATGGGCGGCTGCCTGCTGGCCATTCGTTGGGCGGTCGAGCAGTTCAACTCCGAATCGGTCCTGTTCCGGGAGAGCGAGCGCCTGGACGTCGGCCTCTGGCTGCGGCACCTTTTGCAGGACCGCAAGCCGACCCCCACGGCGGCCGGCGCCATATTCTGCGGCATCGTGATTCTGCTGGTGTACTTCTTCATGGCCCTGGCCATGCCGCAGTGGAAGGACTTCGGCGGCTTCGTCCGAAGCACGCTGGTCATCCAACTCGCGGCGGTCGCTACCCCGGCCTTGCTGATGACCATCATGCTCACCGCCAGCCCGCGCAAGACGCTGCTTCTGCGCTGGCCGGCATGGCCGACGCTCCTGGCTGCTGCGTTGCTGGCCGTGGTGGCTCATCCGGTCTCTCAGGCGATCCAGAAGGTGGTGCTCGAGCTTTACCCGGTCAACCCCGGGATGGAGAAGTCGCTGACGGAGTTCGCCAGGGTTCTGAAGGAGCCGCCGCTCTGGCAGGTGGCGCTGGTGTTCGCCGCGCTCCCCGCGGTGTGCGAGGAGCTGGCCTTTCGCGGCTTCATCCTCTCGGGATTCAGACAACTGGGCCACAAGTGGCGGGCGATCATCTACAGCGCTCTGCTGTTCGGCTTCATCCATGGAATCGTCCAGCAGGCCATGGTGGCCTGTCTGATGGGCCTGATGATCGGCCTACTGGCCGTTCAGAGCCGCAGCATCCTGCCGGGAATGATCTTCCACGTGATCCACAACGGCCTCCTGGCGGCCTCGACGCGCGCCAGCCGGCAAATCGTCGAAGACTGGCCATCGCTTGGCAACTTCCTTCGCGTCGGAAGCGACGGAGGCCTGGAGTTTACCTGGCCCGTGATCGTGGCCGGCGCGGTCGTCATGATCGCTATTCTCTTCTGGTTCCTGCGTCTCCCCTATCGCAAGAGCCCCGAGGAGATACGCCTGCGGCGGACCGCCAAAGGACTGCAATGGAATGGCTGAGACGCCCGAGGAATCGCCCCATCGCCGCGCCTTGAAGGCCCGATGGGTCTTCCCAGTCGCCGTCGGCCCGCTCCCCGACGCAGCCGTGACCCTCCAGTCGGGGCGGATCGCGGCGCTGGGCAAGCCGGCCCCCGGTGTTCCACTCCAGGACTTGGGAAACGTCGCCATCCTCCCGGGCCTGGTCAATGCCCACACGCACCTGGAGTTCAGCGACCTGGCCGCGCCGCTGGGACGCCGTGGCATGAACCTCGTCGATTGGATCCGGGAGGTCATGGATCGCCGGTGCCAGACTGGGGGCGACTCGAGCGGAGCCATCCGGCGCGGGGTGGAGGAGAGCCTTCGCTGCGGGACAACCACGGTGGGCGAGATCGCGCAGCCCGATTGGCAACTCGAGCCATTCGACGCGGCGGGCATCCGGGCCGTCATCTTCCTCGAACTGATCGCCCCGACCAGGGACCGCACCGACCGAGCGTTACTGCTTGCGCAGCGGCATCTCGCCTCGGCCGAAGTGACCCGCGCATTTCGGGCCGGTCTGGGGCTGCACGCTCCCTATAGCGTCCATGGGGACCTGCTGCGGCGGTCGATCGAGCTCTCGCGCCAGACGGGTGCGCCCATCAGCTTCCATCTCGCAGAATCGCGGGATGAGTTGGAGTTCCTCCGGAGCCGAGGCGGCCGGTTTGCAGCTCTCCTTGCCGATCTGCGGATCCCTGCGATGCCGCTCTGCGATCAGCCATTCGGTCCGGTGGACTACCTTCGCGAACTGTCTCGGGCCCGCCGTGTGCTGGCGATCCACGGGAATTACTTGCGCGACGAAGAAGCGGCGCTGTTGGCCCGCAGCGCAGCCCACATGAGCGTGGTCTATTGCCCTCGCACGCACGCGTACTTCATCGACGAGCCCTATCCCTTGGAGAGATACTTGTCGGCAGGCGTTTTGGTGGCGTTAGGGACCGACAGCCGGGCCTCGGCGCCGGACCTGAGTATCCTGGAGGAAATGCGCTTCGTCGCTAAGCGGCATCCATCGGTGCCGCCGGGCATCGTGCTCCGCACGGGCACGCTCAATGGGGCCCGGGCGCTGGGTCTAGAAGCGGAAGTCGGCAGCCTGGAGCCGGGCAAATGGGCCGACCTGGCAGTCGTCGCTCTTCCCGACCGTGACGCCGCCGACCCGCACGCGCTTCTGTTTGACTCCGAGGAGCGGGCAGTCGCGACATGGCTGCAAGGAAAGGGGTGGCGGGTGACGGGTGACGGGTGACGGGTCGCGGGTCGCGGGGTGAAGAGGTGAGAGGGTGAGAGGGTGAGAGGGTGAAGGCTCGCTGAGAGTGCAAAATGCAAAGTGAGACATGCAGGTTTGCACTTTGCACTTCGCACTCCTCGCCGGCATTGATCCTGTCACGGCGTCACGCCCTCTCGCCTTCACCCCTTCACCCCGTCACCCTGTCACCCCCTCACCCCACCACGCACCACCCACCACCCGCCACCCGCCACCCTTCCTCCCCCACCTTGACCGGTCCGTGGCAAGGCACTACGATTCAAGGACGTTCCCCTCCAACCCAAGTGAGCCCACCAATGTCTTGGTCCCTATCCGGCGACGACGGGGAAGCCCGCCTCGGCAGTCTTGCCGCGGAGCAGGAGGAGCCCGAGCGCGAGTTGCTCGGCGAAATTGATCACGCGCGGATCCAGCGCGCGGTACGGGAAATCCTGATCGCCGTTGGGGAAAACCCCGACCGCGAGGGCCTGCGCGATACCCCGGCCCGCGTCGCCCGCCTGTACGCCGAGCTGTTCAGCGGACTACGCCAAGACCCCCGCCTCCATTTGCGGAAGTTCTTTAGCGAGAAATACGACGAGATCGTGCTCGTGCGCGACATCGCCTTCGAGAGCATCTGCGAGCATCATCTGTTGCCGTTTATGGGCAAGGCTCACATCGGCTACCTGCCCGACGGCCGGGTGATCGGCCTGAGCAAGCTGGCGCGGGTCGTGGAGGGGGTTGCCCGCCGCCCGCAAGTGCAGGAACGCATGACGGAGACCGTCGCCAATCTGCTGATGGAGGAGTTGAATGCCCGGGGCGTGGCGGTGGTGATCGAGGCCGTGCACACGTGCATGACGATCCGGGGCGTGCGCAAGCCGGGATGCGTGTGCGTCACTTCGGCGATGAAAGGGTCGTTCCGTTCCAACCCGACTACCCGGGCGGAAGTCATGACGCTGATCTACGGGAACGCCGCTCGATGAGATTGGATCAGCAGCGCGAACGGATCCAGGACGACCTGCGCGGGCTGATCGCCGGGGAGGTCCGCTGCGACGAGGTTTTCCTTCAGCTTTACGCCAGCGACGCGAGCATCTACGAAATCAAGCCGCTGGGGGTGGTCCGGCCCCGATCCGCGGCCGACGTGGTGGCGTGCGTCCAGTATGCGGCGGAGAAGCAGGTCCCCGTCCACGCGCGGGGAGCGGGCACGGGTCTGGCGGGCGAATCCCTCGGGCCGGGACTGGTGGTGGATTTCTCCAAGAACCTCCACCGCGTGAAATACCTGGGGGCGGAAACGGTCCGCGTGCAGCCGGGGGTGGTCCACGAGCGGCTCAACGCCCAATTGCGGCGGCTGGGGCGGATCTTCGGACCCGATCCGGCCAACAGCCCCGTGACCACGATCGGGGGCACGATCGCCATCGACGGGGCCGGCAGCCATTGGCTGAAGTACGGCTCCGCGCGGCGGCACGTCGTCTCGCTGCAAGTGGTCTTGGGCGACGGCACGCTCTTGACCGTGGGGCGCGAGCCGCTGCAAAACGGCGCCAGCGCCGACGCCAATCCCCGCAAACGCGAATTGATTAACCGCGTCGTCCGCCTCCTGGTCGACAATGCGGAACTCATCCGGCAGCACCAGCCGGCCAGCCCGGTCAACCGCTGCGGCTACCACCTGACCGACGTGCTCGGCGAGGGCTTCCTCGACCTCCCCAAGCTTCTGGCCGGCTCCGAAGGCACGCTGGGCCTGATCACCGAGGCCGTGCTGGCCACGCAACCGATGCCGCGGCACCGCGCCGTCGCGCTGCTGCTGTTCGACAGTCTGGAGAGTGCGTCCCGGGCCGTGCTGGAACTCCTCCCGCACCAGCCGGTGGCCTGCGATCTCATGGACCGCCGCCACTTGAGCCTCGCCCGGGAGAGCGAAGTCCGCTTCGACCCGCTCGTTCCCGGCGAGACCGAGGCGGCCCTGCTGGTCGAAGTGGAGGCCCCCACGCCGTGGGAAGTGCGCCGGCGGCTGCACCGGCTGGTGGATCAGGTCCGCCGCAAGCAGCCGTTGGCCTTCGGGGCCCGGCAGGCCTTCGATGCCGCGGAGATCGAGTTGCTCTGGCAGTTGCCCCACAAGATGACGCCGGCGCTCTACCGTCTGAAGGGGCCCACGCGGCCGGTTCCGGTCGTGGAAGACATCGCCGTGCCGCCGGAAGTCCTGCCCGAATTCCTCGTGCGCATGCAGAACGTGCTCAAGTGGCACCAGATTACCGCCTCCACGTTCTGCCACGCCGGCCAGGGGCAGTTGCACATCCAGCCTTTCCTGAACCTCGCCGTGCCCGAGGACGTGCAGAAGATGCAGCGGCTGGCCGAAGACCTATACCAAGAAGTCTTCGACGTGGGCGGCACGATCAGCGGCGAGCACGCCTGCGGCCTGAGCCGCACCCCGTTCGTTCGCCGGCAGTGCGGTCCGCTCTACGAGGTGTTTCGGGAAATCAAGCGGATTTTCGACCCTAAGGGCATCCTCAACCCGGGCAAGGTGGTGTCCGACGAGCCCGCTGCGTTGACCGCGAATCTGCGGCCGGCGATCTCGCTTCCCGCGGAGCCCTCCGCGCCGCCGGGGCGGGACGACCGGCCACGCTTGCGCAACTTGATCGAGTTGCAGCTCAATTGGGACCCGGCCCAGGTGATCGACGTGGTCCGCGCCTGCAACGGCTGTGGCGAGTGCCGTTCCCAGGCGGCCAGCGTGCGGATGTGCCCGATGTTCCGCATCCTCCCTACCGAAGAAGCCTCTCCTCGCGCGAAGGCCAACCTGATCCGCGGCGTGCTCACCGGCCAGATGGACCTGGGAAGCCTCACCAGCGACGAGTTCAAGTCCGTGGCGGACCTGTGCTTCAACTGCCACATGTGCGCCATGGAGTGCCCGGCGCGGGTGGACATTCCCAAGCTGATGGCGGAGAGCAAGGGGGCCTACCTGGCGGCCAAAGGGCTCAAGTTCTCCGACTGGGCCATGGCGCGGCTCGATCTCGTGGCCCGCTTGGCCTCGCGCTTCAGCATCCTGGCCAACTGGTCGCTCCGCAATCGCCAAATGCGCTGGCTGCTGGAGAAGATCCTGGGGATCGCTCAGGGCCGGAAACTGCCGCGGATCGCCAGGCGGAACTTCCTGCGCCGGGCGGCCCGCCGCCGTTTGACCCGCCCCGTGCGGCGCACCGGCCACAAGGTCGCCCTGTTCCTGGACGTCTACGCCAACTACTTCGATCCCCAACTGGCGCATGCCCTGGTGACCGTCCTGGAGCACAACGGCGTGGCGGTCTACGTTCCCCCGGAGCAAAAGCAGGCGGGCGTGGCGGCCATCTCGTGCGGGGCCTTGGAGATCGCGCGCCGCCTTGCCGAACACAATGTGCGAATCCTCGCCGACGCGGTGCGCCAAGGCTGCCACGTGGTGACCACGGAGCCGGCCGCCGCCTTGTGTCTGGTGCGCGAGTATCCCAATCTCGTGGACGACGACGATGCCCGCCTGGTCGCGCAAAACACCTCCGAGGCGTGCACCTATCTCTGGAGAATGCACGCCATGGGCAAGTTGCAGCTCGACCTGAAGCCCATTTACGCCACCCTGGGCTATCATACGCCCTGCCGACTGAAGGCGCTCCGGGTCGGCTCCCCGGGCGAGGACCTGCTGCGATTGATCCCCGGCTTGATGATCACGCACCTCGAGGAAGGCTGTTCCGGGATGGCCGGGACCTTTGGGCTCTCGCGGCGCAATTATCGCGCCAGTCTCCGCATCGGCCGGGGGCTGATCAGCCGGCTCCGCGACCCGAACATCCAGGCCGGCACCACCGAGTGCAGCACCTGCAAGATCCAGATGGAACAGGGGACCAACAAGCCGACGATCCATCCGCTGAAGCTCTTCGCCCTGGCCTACGGCCTGATGCCCCAGTTCGCCGATCTCCTGACGAAGCCCGGAAAGGACCTGGTGGTGACGTGAAGACTCGCCTGACGGCTTCCAAAGCCGTCCTACGGACTGGAAAGGGATTGGTGGTCACGTGAAGGTGCGGGTGCGGCTGTTTGCGATGGTTCGGCAGGCTGCGGAGCGAGACTCCCTGGAGTTGGACCTCCCGGAGGGAGCGACGATCGGCCAGTTGCGCCGCGAGCTAGGGTCGCAGGTCCCCGACCTGTCGGGCTTGCTCGACCAGATGATGTTCGCCCTGGGCACCCGCTATGCTGGAGATGAAAGCGTCATCCCCCCCGGGGCCGACGTGGCCTGTATTCCGCCGGTCAGCGGCGGGTAGAATGAAAGCCGCTTGCGGCTTACACCCCCGTTGGGGCAGCAGTTGCCCTGCTGCCCCCAAAGGCAGCGCGATTGGGGACGGCAGTCCAACTGCCGTCCCAATACCTATGGCTTGACGCGTATGATCCGACTGACCGAGTCCCCCATCGACGCCTCCGCGGTCATGGCCGCGGTCCGTTCGCCGGCCGCGGGGGCGGTCGTACTATTCCTCGGGACCGTGCGGGGAACGACCGAGGGGCGTGCGACCCGGCTTCTGGAGTACGAGGCGTTCGCCCCCATGGCCCGGCAGACCCTCGGTGAACTGGAAAACGAGGCCCGACGTCGCTGGCCGCTGGTGGACTGTGCGATCGTCCATCGCCTCGGGGAGCTGGCCGTCGGCGAGCCGAGCGTGGCCATTGCGGCCAGCGCGGCCCATCGGGAACCTGCGTTTGAGGCCGCCCAGTGGCTCATCGACCAGATCAAGCAAGTCGTGCCGATCTGGAAGAATGAGCACTGGGCGGACGGAGCCAGCCAGTGGGTCCATCCGCGCCTCGAACGTCCGTCCGCGCCGCAGGAGACCTAGCCCTTGAGCATTGCCGGTTCGCTCATCGACGCCTTTGGCCGCGTTCACACCGATCTGCGGGTCTCGGTGACCGACCGGTGCAACATGCGGTGCTTCTACTGCATGCCGGCCGAGGGAGTCACGTTCGAACCGCACGACGCGATCCTCAAGTTCGAGGAGATCGAGCGGGTGGTGCGGGTCGCCGCCCGGTTGGGCATCCGCAGGGTCCGCTTGACGGGCGGCGAACCGCTCGTGCGCAAGGGGATCTGCAGCTTGGCCGAGATGTTGGCTGGGGTGCCGGGAATCGAGGACCTGGCGATGACGACCAACGGCATTCTCCTCGGCCAGTGCGCCGAGGCGTTGAAAGCGGCCGGGGTCAAGCGACTGAACGTCAGCCTCGATACGCTCGACCCCGAGCGGTTCCGCCAGATCAGCGGCCACGACGGGCTTGCCCAAGTCCTTGCAGGAATCGAGGCAGCCTGCCGGGCCGGATTCCGCCAGGTCAAGCTGAACGTCGTGGCGATCCGCGGCCGCACCGAGCCCGACGTCGTGCCCCTGGCCCATTTCGCCCTCCATCACGGGCTGGAACTGCGATTTATTGAAGTCATGCCGCTGGACGGGGGCGATCGCTGGACGGCCGACATGATCCTGCCGGCCGAGGAGACTCTCAGACTGCTAACCGAAGGGATTGGGCCGCTGGAGCCGGTCGTCGAGCCCGATTCGCACGCCCCGGCAACGCACTACCGCTTCGTCGAGGGCGGCGGCCGGATCGGATTGATCCGCACGGCCAGCCGGCCGTTTTGCGATCGGTGCGGCCGCTTGCGCCTGACCGCCGAAGGGAAGCTGCGGAACTGCCTCTTTTCCCGGGAGGCATGGGACGTTCGGGCCCTGCTGCGGAGCGGCGGTAGCGACCGGGAACTGGCCGGCCTGATCCACGCCGCGGTGGGCACCAAGCGGGAATGCCGGGGGACCGACACAGGCGAACTGGCCCCCACCGACCGCTCGATGTACCAAATCGGCGGCTGAAAGAAAGGCGGAGCGTCGAGAGTCAAGAGTCGAGAGTGAAAAGCGGAGAGCATGAAAGTCGTGTCGCTCAATGGGCTTATGACTGCGAAACCCTGGTACCACGAAGGCTTGCGATTCCGGTGTCTGGGGTGTGGGCGCTGCTGCACCGGGGAGCCGGGCTACGTCTGGGTCACCGCAGCGGAGATCGCGCTCTTGGCGGCCGCACTCCAGGTGGACGTGTCTTCGTTCGAAAACGCCTTTGTCCGGGCCGTGGGGAAGCGGAGGAGCCTCGTGGAGTTGCCCAACGGGGACTGCATCTTCTTCGACAGCAACGCTCGCCGGTGCACGGCATACGACTGCCGCCCGGCCCAGTGCCGGACTTGGCCGTTCTGGGAGTCGAACGTGTCTTCACGGAAGGCGTGGGAAGAGACGTGCCGAGCCTGCCCCGGAAGCGGGCGCGGGACACGTATCGCGCCGGAGCAGATCGGTCATTTAACGTCGGTCGTGCGGCTCTAGGCACCCTGTCCTGGGGGGTGCTCCGTCCTTGCCGTTTTTTCCGATCTTATGAGCGGCCTAGAGTTTTCCGATTGGGCAACCGATAAAGGGATGCGGCCCCCTGAGCCGTCGCGGTGGGGTCGCGCTCGGAGTGCGGAACGGCCCATGCCCGATCCGGAGGGGGATCGCGTTGCAACTCATTGCCGTGTAATGACTTGTGAAACGAACTCGCGGTTCCCTTCGGGCCTTCTGCGACTAAGTTCTTTGACAATAAGAACTTACTGAGAATCGGCTGGCGCCCCGGCGATCCTCCCCCAAGAGGGCCCTCCGGTCGAATCGCGGCTCCACCTCGCCGATTGGTCTTGACTGTAGTTGTTATGGCACCTACACTTGGAGCGTGACCGGGTCGTTGAGAGGAGACTGTGGTGGAGTGGCCCGGCGGCCCCTCTCACAGGAGAAACCAGGCGTGACCAAGAAAGAGATTGTTCGCACCATCTCTGAGGACATCGGGCTGACCCAGCTCAAGACCAAGGAGATCGTCCAGAAGACGTTCGACGCCATCGTCGAGTCCCTGGTAGAGGAGGGGCGGATTGAACTGAGGAACTTCGGCGTCTTCGAGGTCAAGCGACGAGCCCCCCGGAAGGCCCGCAATCCGCGCACCGGCGATCAAGTCAACGTGGCCGAGAAGTACGTGGTCACGTTCAAGCCCGGCAAGGAGATGGAACAACGGGTCCGTGAATTGGCCCGCCAGGCGGCCGCCCGCGCGGCTCCCGGCCAGAAGCCAGGAAACTCCAGTCCCGGCGGTGCCCCTGAGCCGGCGGTGGCAATGCCAGGTTACAGCTTGGGCCGTGAAGTGCCGTAGGAGGAAACTACACTACTCGGGGGATGGAAACCCCCAACAGCCCCAACCACGACCCGGTGTCCCGCCTTCGGGTCGCGCGTTCCGGGTGAGCGGTTCTCGCCGGAGCCCGGAAGATACACGAACTAATCCATGATAGCGAAGCGCATCCCGTCTGCTTCGCCACCTTTCCCGCGATAACGAAACGCTTGGTGCTGACTTCGCCGCAGGCGGAGCCGTTGTGCTCCTCCGCGCCGAGGGAGGTGCCGCGCCGGTTTTGTGCGCCAGTCGTGTCGCAAGTCGTCTCTCAGGCAGGAGTTGTGTAATGCGAACGCTCTTAGGCTTAGTCCTTTGCGGCTTGCTGCTGTGTTCTACGGCGGGATGCCTCATCCCCGGCTATTCCGCGGATCCAAACCGCCGCACGCAGCAGTTGATCTTCACATCCGAGAACCTGCGACTGATCCTCGACGAGTGGGAACGGGCCTGGTTCCTCGACCAGCCTGACCACATGACCCCGTACCGGACTCACGGCGGCATCATCTGATCGGCTGCCAGTAGCGCCGAACGGACAGATTCGGGCGGGCGGGCCCCAGTCTACCGGTATGCGCGGCGGGTTGTGGGATCGTATCGAATCCGCTACACTTCCGGGATCGACCCCCGGTTGTGGAGTCTTCCGACCGCCTTCCGTGAAACCCACCCACATCTGTCTCGAAGTCCAGCTCGGCCGGCTGCACTTGAGCAACCCGATCATGGTTGCCTCGGGGACTTTCGGTTACGCCCGCGAAATGACTGGCCTTGTGGAGATTGCCCGACTCGGGGCGATTCTCCCAAAGACGATCACGCGGCTCCCTCGGGCGGGCAATCCTCCTCCCAGGACGGTAGAGACCTGTGGGGGGATGCTGAATTCGATTGGGCTGGACAACGACGGGATCGAGGCCTTCATCGAGCACCAAATGCCTTATCTGGCCGGGCTCGGCCCGCCGATTATCGTCAGCATTGCCGGCAAAATGCACGAGGAATTCGTGGAGATGGCGGCGCGGCTCGACGGGGTCCCGGGCGTGGCGGCATTGGAGCTGAACATCTCCTGCCCAAACGTCACCGGGGGGGTCGATATTGCCACGGACGCGGGGATGTGCCAGCGGGTCGTCACCGGGGTCCGCAACGTGTGCTCGCTGCCCATCCTGGCGAAGCTGACGCCCAACGTGACCGCCATCGCGGCGATTGCCCAGGCGGCCGAAGCGGGCGGGGCCGACGCCATCTCGCTCATCAATACCTGCTTGGGTATGGCGATCGATTGGCGGCGCCGGCGGCCACGGCTCGGCGCCGGGATGGGCGGGCTCAGCGGCCCGGCCATCAAGCCGATCGCCCTCCGCGCGGTCTACCAGGTGGCCCGGGCGGTCAAGGCGCCCGTGGTGGGCATCGGCGGCATCGCTTCCCTCGATGACGTGATGGAGTTCCTGGTTGCCGGGGCCACGGCGGTCCAAGTGGGCACGGCGAACTTTTACAGTCCGCGGGTGTGTATCGAGATTCTCGACGCCCTTCCGGCCGCCCTGGCGGAGTCCGGCGCCCAGTGCATCGCCGACGTGGTCGGCACGTTGGCCTTTGGCGAAGCGAAACATTAGCCATCGGCAAAAAGCCGCGACCAACGGTCGCGGCTTTACGAAGCAGCGAGAACCCTGAACCCCGAACCCTGAACCCTGACCATGCGCGTTCTCTCCGGAATCCAACCGACGGGGCGTTTCCACTGGGGAAACTACTTTGGGGCGATCCGCCAGTACATCCAACTGCAGGGCGACCCCGACGGCGCCTTCTACTTCGTCGCCAACCTGCACGCCCTGACCACCGTCCGCGACGCCCGACAACTCGCCCAGTACACCCTCGATGCCGCAATCGACCTCGTGGCCCTGGGCTTGGACCCGAACCGGGCCACGCTCTTCATCCAGTCCGACGTCCCCGAGGTCTCGCAGTTGTGCTGGCTCCTCATGACCGGCGCGCCGATGGGCCTTTTGGAGCGGTGCCATGCCTACAAGGACAAGAAGGCCCGGGGCTTGCCGGCCGACGCCGGCCTGTTTGCCTATCCGGTGCTGATGGCCGCCGACATCCTGGCCTACGATTCCGATCTGGTGCCCGTGGGCGAAGATCAGGTCCAGCACATCGAGGTCTGCCGCGACCTCGCCGCCGCGTTCAACCACGAGTTTGGCGAGACGTTCGTCCTGCCCAAGGCGAAGGTCATCGACACCGCGGCCCGCGTCCCCGGGATCGACGGCGAGAAGATGTCCAAGAGCTACAACAACACCTTGGACGTTTTCGAGGACCCCAAGGTGCTCCGCAAGCAGATCATGCGGATCGTCACCGACTCGCGGCCCATGGCAGAGTCCAAGGAGCCGGAAACGGACCATCTGTTTCAACTCTACTCGCTCTTTGCGGGCGACGAAGAGCGGGAGCGGATGGCGGCGACCTACCGCTACGGCGGCTTCGGCTACGGCGAAGTCAAGAAGGCGCTGGCCGATCTGGCCGAAGGATTCTTCGCCCCCGCCCGGGCGCGCCGGCGGGAGTTGGAGGCCCATCCGGCACGCGTCCGCGAGGTCCTCGGCGACGGGGCCGCGCGGGCGAGGAGAAAAGCCGCTGAAGTCCTTCTCCGGGCGCAAGCTGCTTGCGGCGTCAAACTGCCGGCGCCGGCGTAGCCACCCCCTCCGGAGCCTACCGTTTCGGCTGCTCCTCGCCCCGGTCTTTCAGGCCCAGCCAGGATAGCCAGCGGCCGCGTTCCGGCTTTTCGGGCTTCTCCGCGTCCTTGGGGCTTGCGGAGTCCTCAGCCGCCCTGTCGAGCGTGCGAAGCTTGCCTTCGATCTGGGCGCGTTCCCGGGCGAGCTTGGCGCGTTCCACGGAGACCTCCAACTCGGCCTGGCGGAGCTTATCTTCCCATTCCTTCTGCAGGCGGCGGAGGTTCTCGCGCTCTTCAAGGATGAGCGGGTCCTTGTCGAAAATGCCTTCCAGCGCCGCGGCGCCGATGGCGACCGATCCAAGGTTCTTGCTTTGGTCGTTCAACAGTTGCCTCAGCTCGGCGATTTCGTGCTCCTTTTGGAGCAGGGCCTGCTCGGTGGTCTGGACGACTTCCTCGATTTGCAGGCGCCGGGGGCGGTCTTCCGCGCCCTGCTCGCCGGACTCGGCTTCCAGCGCCGCAAGGATGCGGCGCTTCTCGGATTCCCAGTCCAGACCGCTCTGGGACGAAGTCTGCCGGGGCGCCTGGGCGGCCCGTGCCTCGCGCAATTGGGCTTCCAAGGACTCGCTGCGGGCCTTCAGCTCGCGGACGTCGTCCAGGGCCATTTCGTATCGGCGCTTCAGATCGCCATCCCCCTCACTGCCGGCCGACTCCTTCCGCGCTTCGGCGAGCTGCTGCTCCATCTGCGAGAGGCGGTCGAGCGACTCGGCGGCCCGCTTCTCCGCACTCGCCAACCGCCGGGCCAATGATTCACGATCGCGCTGGAGAGACTCGCGATCCTCCTGGAGCCGCTCGATTTCCTTGGGATCTGCCCCGGCCATCTCTTGCTGGCGTTTTCGGGCGTCCTGGAGTTCGGCCCTCAGCCGCGACTGCTCTTGCGCGGCTGCTTCGAGCCCGGCCTCGTGCTCGGTTTGCCGGCTCTTGGCGGCCGCCAGCTCGCTGAGCAACTCGGCATGACGAGCCCGAGCCACCTCGACCAGGCCGGACGACTCGGCCTCGCGCTGGCGGGCCATCTCCAACTGCCCGATCATTTCCTGCTGGCGTTTGCGGGCGTCCTGGAGTTCGGCCGTCAGCCGCGACTGCTCTTGCGCGGCAGCTTCGAGCCCGGCCTCGTGCTCGGTTTGGCGGCTCTTGGCGGCCGCCAACTCGCTGAGCAGCTCGGCATGACGAGCCCGAGCCGCCTCGACCAGGCCGGACGACTCGGCCTCGCGCTGGCGGGCGGCCTCCAATTGGCCGCTGAGGTCGTGCTGGCGTTTGAGGAGGTTCTGCAGTTCCGCTTGCAGCCGAGCCTGTTCGTGCCGCGCGGCTTCCAGCGCGGCCTCCAATTGCCGGCTCGTTTCCTCCTGGCGATCCACGGTGCCTTGGAGTTCCGCCTGGAGCCGGGAGTGCTGCTTCTGGGCGGCCTCCAAAGCGGCTTCCAACTCCGTCTGGCGACTTCTGGCAGCCGCCAGCTCGTTGAGAACCTCAGCGTGGCGGGCTCGGGCGGCCTCCAATTGCCGGCTCGTTTCCTCCTGGCGATCCACGGCGCCTTGGAGTTCCGCTTGGAGCCGGGAGTGCTGCTTCTGGGCGGCCTCCAAAGCGGCTTCCAACTCCGTCTGGCGACTCTTGGCGGCCGCCAACTCGTTGAGAATCTCAGCGTGGCGGGCGCGGGCGGCCTCCGCCTGCCCGGACGACTCCGCCTCGCGTGCCCGGGCGGTCTCCAGTTGCCCGCTCATCTCCTTCTGGAGATTCATGGCGACCCGCAGTTCCGCTTGCAGCCGCAACAGCTCCTGACGGGCGGCATCCAGCGCCGCGGCCAGCTCCGCGTGCCGTGCCCGCGAGGACTCCAGTTCCACGGCGTACTGGTCCAATTGGCGGGTCTGCTCGTCGGCGATCCGTTGGACCTCGGCGGTCAGGCCAGCCTGAGCACCATGAAGCCGCTGGCCATGCGCTGCCAGGAACTCCTGGACCCGAACGCGCTGCTGGGCGAGGACCTGAGCGAATGCCTCCGCCCAGCCTTCGCTGCACGGCTGTACCAAGGGCGGGTCTTCCATGGTCGTCATTGGATCGAGATGGGGCACGACCGGACAACTTCTGCGCGCAAGCGCCCCGCAGTGCCCTCCGGAGCAAGGTCCGCGGACCGGCGCGCCCGACAAAAGCTCCCTCAGATTCCTATACGCCACGCCGTCCCCCTGGTCAAAAGGAGGGCCGCGGGATCGCCCGACGCCCCCGGAGAACCGGCAAGCCCGACGGGGGTCTGGCAGTGGCAATGCCCCCATAGATTGGCGCCTGGCCGCCACCGTGGAGGGGGCTCTTTCCACGGACCCGGCTCGAACGGATCGGCACCAGCGATCGGATGACGCCCTCGCTCCGACCCGTGTCTCACCGCAATTCGTCCATGAAACGCAGCAGCCGCGCCTCCAACATCCGCCAGTCGTCCCCGAAGACGGCCGTAAAGTCGGCGGTCCGCTGGGGCGCCGTGATGCGCTCCATCGGTGCATGGGCGGCCGTCCGCGCCAGGTACTCGGCGTATTTCTGCGGCTGCGTCTGGGCAAGGTAGAACGTCAGCGCCCAAGCCTCGGCATAGGCCAGCGGGGGATCCGTCTGAAAGACCCCATCGCCGGCGATCAAGTCCGCTAGGAGCTCCGGCCGGTGCCGCGGTGCAACCGATTGCTGGAACTGGCGGAGCCAGCCGGGATGGGCGAGGCCCTTGGGCGATCCGGCCTCGCCCGAGCCGGAGCCGACCACCTCGAACGTCGTCGCCAGCCCCTCGGCAACCCACGTCGGCGGAGGCGAACGGCGGCTGTGGATCCCCGTATTGAACGCCATCTGATGGGTCGCCTCATGGATCACGGTGGACGCACTCTGCTGCCACCGCGCCGCGCGCGGCTCCCCACTTTCCAAGTCATACAGCAGGATTCGATTCGTCCGGGTGGAGTAGAATCCCAGAATGCCGCGCCCAGGAAAAACGCTTCCGCGGGCAGCCTGCCGAGCGAAATCCGCGCGGTCCCGGCAGACCACTCCCAGTAGGGCAAACGGCGGCTCCCGGAGCGAAAAGCCGCGGACCGAGAAGTAACGGACAAAGGTCCGGTACAACTCCTCAAAGCGATCCGCCCATTGGTCCCGCTTTCCCCGCGGATGGGCGACCAGATAATGACCGGTCCCGCTGACCTCGTATCCCTCGCCCAACTCCCGCAGGAGCATCGCCCGCAATTCTGAAGGCGAGTAACCCTGGAACCGGTCCGAGGTCCTGCGATACTGGCGGGCCTGCGATGCGGGGAACTGCCAGATCCTTCCGTCGCGGCCGAAGAGCACCAGTTCCCGCCGGTTCCAGACCAGCGGGACCCCCTCGACATCTCGGCCCTCGACCGTCCACTCGAACATTTCGCCGGAGGGGGCGCCGGCATAGACCGGAAGAGCCCACCCGAACGCGGCCGCAAGAACGGCAAATGCCATGCGCATCGGAATCGTCGCAACCAGGGTCTATCGCCCTGAGAAGCATAGCTTGAGGTCGCGCCGAGTCCAAGAAACAAAAACGATCGGCGGGCGGCCGTACGGGACCGCTCGCCGATCGCGCCTGTGCGAACGTGGGCATCGCACCCAGGGCGGGTTCAAGCCGCCGGCTTAGAACCCGGCCTTCTTTGCATCCACTTCCCTCCCGTCCCGGCTGCAGATGAGCCGGTCCCAGACCGCCCACAAGGTCAAACCGCCATCGCCCCACTTGCCCGACGTCTGGATGTAGTCGCTGAAGAAGTGGACGCTGGCGTCGGCCATGGCGACATTCACTCCGTTGGGGTGCAGACTGCGGAAGGTGGCCTGCCAATCCGGGCACTCGCAAGCGGTCATGCAGTCCTGATCAGAATCGGTGCCGCGGAAGGAATCGGAGCCCCGAATGTCGTCTCCCCCTGCATCCCAGACGCAGCAATTCGGCCCGTTGTCGTCTCCGTTGGAGCCATACCAGGCGACGATGCTCGATCCGGCGCCCCCCATGGCCCAAACGCCGCGCCGATCCTCGGCCGATATGCCGGCACGGACCTCCCCGACGAGGAACGTGTTGGCGGTGCCGTCGGTGATGTCGCCCAAGGGGATGGTGCAACTGTTCGGACCGATGACCCCGCGGCGCCGATTGTCGGACCAGCCCCTGCAGGCGGGGTCCTTCGCGTCCCAGAAACCCGCGTTCTGGTCGTAGGCCCATCCCATCGGTCCATTCCCCGCGTTGACGGCGTAGTTGTTCCGCGCCCAGTTGTCCTTGTCTGTCGAGAGCACGCCGTTAAACGCGACTCTATTGTTCACGGTATCCGATGGGCAAAGCATGTTCTTAAGCGGCGTCCCCCGCTGCGTCCGGTTATTGGCGTGATTGATCGGCACGGTATAGTCAAACGCCTTCTGCAACGGCGCGTCCTCCGTGTACCCCAACGTCAGGATCACCCAGTTCGGCCGATAGATGGTGACCGAAGCCGGATCCTCGCCGGAATCCGTGATCATGCCGGACGGGAAGCTCCCGTTGTTGTGCTCGTAGTTGACCAAGGCCAGCGCGATCTGGTGCAGGTTATTACTGCACTGCGTGCGCCGGCCGGCCTCCCGCGCGGCCTGCACCGCAGGCAACAGCAGGGCGATCAGAATCCCGATGATGGCGATGACGACCAACAATTCCACCAGGGTAAACCCGAATCCTGGCGCAAAACCCCTGGCCCTGCGACGGGCGCTTCTACGGTCACCCTTAAAAAAGTGCATGGCTCACTCCCCGAAAAGAGAACTTTGCTGCGATCGACGCACTCCCGCCCGCATGGGCGAAATCCCGCGTCGGGCCAGGCCTCTCGTCCAGCCCGCCGGGAGACAGTCTCCAAGTCCTGCCTCCGGGCCGCAACCCGCAGGCATACCCTCTTGTCTCACCACTCGATCCCTGACGCGGCCCCGGCCGGCTACTGCCTGTCGAGTTCAAACAGCAGATCGCTCCGCGGCTTGTCGATGGTCACTTCTTCGAAGCCGCTCGTCTGGGAATTGGTGTATTTCGCAGGAATCATCCCGGTCGAGGGGTTCGTATACGATCTCAGCGCAAGTATCTTGACCTTGTACTTGCCCGGGATCACCCCATCCCCCATCTTGACGGTTGACAATTCAAACGTGCCGTCCGGCTTGATCTTCCCGCCAGCCCCTTTGCGTAGCTGGTCTGAGCCGGAGGGGGCCGCGAGGTCGGCCGGCTCGAAGGTGATGGATGCCATCCCTTTTTCCGGCACTTCGAGCGGCTTTCCGTCCTTGTACCTCACAATCCCGCTCACCTTCACCATCTTCGGCCCTGCTTTGGTGCAGCCGTCGATGGCCAAAAGCGAGATCGCCGCCAAGGGCACGATGACCGAGCGAAGTCTCCTAAGCAATGGGTTTCCTCCTATTAGCTGACCACTAGAACCCGGCCTTCGCGGCATCCACGGCGTTGCGATCGCTGCTGCAGATCAAACGGTCCCAGACCGGCCAGAACGGCCTGGGACTATTGGCATCGCCATAGACCCCAGAGGTCTCGATCGCATTGGGAATGAAGTGTACGCTGTTGTCCGCTAACGCCACGTTCAGCCCGTTGGGGTGAAGGCTGCGGACCGTCGCCTGCCCGCCGTTGCTGTTCCAGGCGTGCATGCACTCGATCCGGGCACTGTCGTCGTTCATTCCATTGACGATGTCGTCGGCATTGTCGTTGCAGGCGTTCGGGCCGTTGTCGTCCCCCCACGACCCGTAGGCGGCTACGATGCTGGCGCCGCCGATGCCCAGGGCCCAGGTGCCGCGCATGTCCCCAGCCGCCGGTCCGGCGCGGATTTCGCCGACCAGGATCGTGCTGCTGGTGCCGTCCTTGATGCCAGCCAGGTCCATGGTCTGATTGTTGACGCCCATCACGCCGCGTTTCTGGCTGTTCCGCCAGTCGCCGCAATCCGCGTTGGTGCAGCCGTCGTTGACCCACGAGTTCCCCGCAGTGGCGGCATAGTTGCCGCGGGCCCAGCCGCCTCCGCGGCGGGAGAAGAAAACGCGGTTGTTGCCGCTGTCGGTCGGGCAGAGCATCGACGAGATTTGCGTGCCCCGGGCGATAACGTTGGCGTTGTTGCTGCCGGCCTGGTTAATGCCCACAGTAAGGTCGAAGGCCCGTTGCAGGGATACATTTTCCATGAACGGGATCGTCAGAACGACCCAGTTGGGCATAACGTAATCGGGATACTCGGCTGGGCGCCCGTCGCCTGCATGGGTCATCATCCCCGAGGGGAAGGTGTGGTTCTGCGCCTCGTAGTTCAACAGCGCCAGGGAAACCTGCTTCATGTTGTTGGAGCACTGCGAGCGCCGGCCCGCCTCGCGCGCCGCTTGCACGGCCGGCAACAAGAGGGCAATCAAGATACCGATGATGGCGATGACCACCAACAACTCGACCAAGGTAAACCCAAACCTTGGTCCAACGCGGTGGCCGTGGGAACGGCCCTTCTTAGGACCTGCCTGCGAAAAGTGCTGCATGGCTCACTCCTCAGAAAAAAAGGAAAACACAAGATAATGACCTTGCCACGGCGCCCCAAGGCCGGACGGCCTTGGGGGCGATTCGCCTCTTCCCGCCCCGGACGGACCTTGCTCATTCTCTGGTTCTGTGCCAACCTCCCGAGCGCAAAATGGAAACAGGACGCCAACCGTTCAGGACCTATCCAGTAGGAATTCCAGGTTACTCTGCGGCTTGTCGATGGTGGCCTCAAGGCCGCTGGTGGCGGCGTTGTTGTACTTGGACGGAACCACGGAAGACGTGGGGTCCATGTACTGCTTTTGGGCCCTGATCGTCACTTTATACTTGCCGGGGATGACCCCATCGGGCGGCACCTGCTTGAAAGTATACAGGTCGAAGCGCCCATCCGGCTTAATGTTCCCCTGGGCCGCCTTGCGCTCGCCTGGTTTGGCCTCCCCACTTACTTCGGCCGGCGAGAAAGTGATCGTCGCCTGGCCGGTGTCGGGCGGCACCTCGATGGGCTTCCCGTCCTTGAACTTCACGGTGCCGCTGACCTTCAACAGCTTCGGCCCTTTGGTGCCGCATCCGCCCACGGTCAGAAGCCCAATCGCCGCCAGCGCCAGCAATACAAAACGGAACTTCATGATCCAAGCCCTCCATTGCTCAATTAGATTCCGGATTTCTGCGCATCCACCGGATGCCCGTCGCAACTCAGGATCAACCGGTCCCAGACCGCCCAAAGGTTGATGTCGCCGACGAGGCCCGTCGACTCGATGTAGTTGCTGATGAAATGGACGCTGGCGTCGGCCATGGAGATGTTGACCCCGTTTGGGTGCAGGCTGCGGAACGTGGCCTGCCAATTCCGGCAATGACTCTCGCAGACCGCCATGCACTCTCTTTCCAGCGCGGTCTGGTCGTAAGTGATCGCGTTGGGCGCCCAGATGTCGTCCGCGTCCGGGTCGCAGAAGTTCGGCCCGTTGTCGTCGCCGCCCGAGCCATAACAGGCAACGACGCTCGCTCCCGCGGCCCCCATCGCCCAAGAGCCGCGGCGATCCAGAGCCGATATGCCCGCCCGGATCTCGCCGATGAAGTTGACGAACGTCGTGCCGTCCGTGATGCCTTGGAGGCTGAGAACGGCGGAGTTCGGGCCCATGACCCCGCGGCAGTCGTCTCTCTTCCAAGCGGCGGAATTGCCGTCCTGGACGCTGAACGCGGAATTCTCGGGATTGTCGATGTAGGGGCGTCCCGCGTTGCAGGCATAGTTGCCGCGGGCCCAGTTGCCGGCTTCGCCCGAAACGTTGCCGCCGAACGGGATGCGGTTATTGCGATTGTCCGAGGGGCAAAGGAACGACGAGACGGTCGCGGTGCGCCCGCCGTCTCCAAACTTCAGCCGGGGGACCCAACTCGAACCATTCCAATCGCCGCCGAACTCGTTCTCCGGATCGGAAATGTGCGCGACGAAGTTGAAGCTGTCGTAAATCGGCTTCTCGCCCATCTGCGGCAGAATGAGGATGACCCAGTTGGGACGATACAGGAGTGTGCCGCCGGCACTCTCGCCGCGGTCGGTCAAGATGGCCGGCGGGAAGACATGGTTACTTTCCTCATAGAGCAACACCGCCAACGCGATCTGGTGCAGATTGTTGCTGCACTGGGTGCGTCTGCCGGCCTCGCGCGCTGCCTGCACCGCGGGCAACAACAGCGCAATCAGAATGCCGATGATGGCAATCACGACGAGCAGCTCCACCAACGTGAAGGCCGCCCGCCTCGCACGCCCTCTCCACAGGTTTCTCCGGCCACGACTTTGCATAGATGACTCCTTTGAGACAGCAAAGAGCCGCGATGGACAAGTTTTCATCGCGCCCCACGACCGCGTCATGATTCATTGCTCAACAGGACCAGGACTCAAAGGTGTGCCGTCGCTACAACACACCCACCCCGCCACTAGTGTACAAGCTCCCTCCCGGTTCTGCAAGAAGCAGAGCGCGCGCTTTTGCGATTTTTCCTTTGCCGCCCTGGATAATGCTTTCTGGTGGCCCAGAAATAACTCTCAATAGTGATACACGCTCGGGGGTCAAAGTGTAGAGCCGGACCGTGGTGGGCCGGAAGGCTTCAGGGGTCAGGGTTCAGGGTTACGGTTCAGAACTCCGACTCCGCAGATGCCTGGAACACTGACCCCTAACCCTTGACCCCTG
>Ga0315280_10002749_pt1 | contig 28111 bp, 24 predicted proteins | sample YL17G06_40_MG_FD_203697 | JGI IMG/M metagenome (GOLD analysis project Ga0315280, IMG submission 203697) | Sediment microbial communities from Yellowstone Lake, YNP, Wyoming, USA - YL17G06_40 | ecosystem: Environmental > Aquatic > Freshwater > Lake > Sediment | place: USA: Wyoming | collected... | reverse complement strand
GGTCGACCCACCATTGAACACCTTCCAACCCCAAACCGGCCTCCTGCCCGAATCCAGACCTCTATAGTGTCTGAATTGCAATAGTTGCTAAAGAGGTATTGCAATTTTTTCTGAATTCTGATATTCTGAATTCAGAGAAATATATGGAGGTGCACCGTGCAAACCGCAAGATCCGTCACAGCAGAAATTAAATCCCGTGGCCAGTTGACCATTCCTAAGAAAATTAGGGTTATGAGCCGTCTCGAAGAAGGTCAAGCCGTCTCGATCATTCCAGTAGGAGACTCGGTCATTATTACTCCGAAACGACTTGAACTGGATGATGCGAGAAGAGAAATAAAGAGGATCCTTAAAGCAACGGGAATTTCCCCAGAGGATCTCCTGGCGGGGCTCAAAGAAGAACGAGAGAAGCTATATCAAGAGACTTATGGGAAAAAAAGTCGTTAGGGTTTTCCTCGATTCAAACGTGATCCTATCAGGTCTCCTTTCTGAGAGAGGTGCGCCGCGCATCATTCTCGACTTGTTAAGCCTTAGGCTTCCGTTTCTCATTGGCTCAACGGGGAGATACAATCTGATTGAAATCGGGCGAAATCTAAAGAACAAAATGCCCAGTCTTCTCTTCCTGTACAAAGCCTATCTCCCTAAGCTCAATCTAAAGGTCATCCCTCTTCCTCGACCCGAGGACATAAGAGACTTTTCTGGGCAGATTGCAGAGAAAGACATTCCAGTCCTTATTTCAGCCATTCGGAGTAAAGCGGATTTTTTGGTGACCGGTGATAAAAAGCACTTTGGAAAAATGAAGGAACTCGACAAATATCCATTTCATGTCTTGACCCCTTCAGAATTTATTGATTCAATTCTTCCTGAGATTCTAAAAGGGCTCGAAGAAAAAGAATGAATCAAGGTTGGCTCTCCTTGCGCTTCACGACTTACCTGCCTACCCTGCCTACCGGCAGGCAGGCGCTTTACGTCTAACGGTAATATCTTTATGCTATGCGCTATCCACTTTGCGCTCTGCAACCGTGGGAGCTTAATTTATGCCAGCCATTGCACCTATTGAAGATTTGAGGGCTGCTCAGAAAGAACTCTTAGAAACGACGAATATCAATGAGTTGAAAAGAGTTTTCAAAAAGTATCGGCGGATTGGATGGAAAAACATCTGCAAGGTGTGGCTTGAAGAAAGCACTCCAGAAGAATTTAAAGGGAAGGGTGAAGCAGGTTTGTGAAAGGAGAAAATAAGTAGGAGAATTCAGATAGGTCCCCGAGCTTAAGTTGTTTTAGAACCTATGTCCCCTTCGTTAATAAGCAGCTGAGTGTCTAAACAATTCACTAATCGCCCTCACCTTTCAATTGTTCTGGGGTGCGTTCCTGTAACCACAGCTTGCAGACATTCTTCCAACCTATCCTGCGCCATTTCTTAAATACCGCCTTCAACTCGGTCAAGTCTTTCGCTTCCAGAAGATCTTTCTGGGCTGATTTTAAATCTTCAAGAGATGCAATCGCTGGCATAATCTACTCCCCTAAATCCGTGTCACGTGCCCGTGATTCGTATCCGCCTCCCTGATCACTCCGTTTGAGGAGCGCTGCGCTTGGGGGTTTTTTGCACCAATTGATCCCAAGAATTCCATTTCTGACGCGGTTCCCGAGAAAGGCTCATTGCCTTTTCTGCTTTCACCCCGTTAGAGATAAGAACCGCTTCAATCTATTTTTTAAATATCGCTTACCCATTCCTGACTTCAAGTATTTCTCGCGAGCTAAAGCATCTTGTTCGTTCAAACATGCTTCATAATATATAAGCTCAAAGGAGCCTCTTTCTTTTGTTGAGGACACTCTACCTGCATTGTGTTCTGGGAAGCGGTTCTGCAGATCTCTTGTAAATCCTGTATAAAACTGTTTGTCCTTCTTGCTCTGTATTACATACACATAGTACATAACTGGTAATCTCTAACGGGGTAAAGATCCTTTTGAGGATTTGTAGGGCACATGCGGTTCTTCCACCAGAAAACCTATTCGTTTCTTTGCCGGTTCGGGCTCTGGAGGTGCCATCAACTGACGGATAGCAACCACCAAGGACCGTATCGATTCATCATGATTTTGTAGTTTTCTCTCCAGCACAACAAGCTTGTGGGCTAACTCCTTATGTGTTGACAACATTTCCCGAAGTTTGACAAATGCCCGTACCACAAATACGCTGATTTGGATGGCCCTCTCCGTGCTTAGAACGCTGGCCGCCATAATCGCCCCATGTTCAGTGAATGCATTAGGCAGGGCTTTGGCATATTTGAGGTTTTTGAGGTGATCACAAATTGTGATCACTTGATTCTTTTCAGGTTGGGTAAGTTTAAACATAAAGTCTTGCGGGAAGCGCTTTAGGTTTCGTCTCACCGCTTGGTTAAGGACACGAGTTGGCACACCATATAGCATTGCAAGGTCAGCATCCAGCATGACCCTTTGTCCCCGGATTAATAGGATCCGCTGCTCAATCAGCCCAATTGGGATGATGGTTTTCTGACCTGCCACTCTCTTAACCTCATTTCGAGTCTGGGGATCCTGGTTGAGTTCTTTCACTTATTTTTCTTTTGCCAAACCTCATCCACCCTCGCCTCGTTTCTCTGTGAAAAGCGAACTTTTACGGGCCCAGCTTTCGACGCCGATCAATCACCCCCGGAAGTTGACCTATTTATACCAAAAAATTAATTTTATAGCAATTTCCAAATGGTTCCACCTCACGGAAAAGGGTGACATAATGAGGAAGATTCACGGTCGGCTTGGATCTTGGAATCCTTGATTTATAAACCTATCATAGATACAGACCTCCCCCAAGGAGTGTCTTATATGTTAAGAAGGGGGTAGGAGGGACGGATTCAATTGACAAATGCCACATTTCTTGATAATGAAGTTACCAATACAAATGGATTAAATAAAATAACATTACCCCCACCCTCACCCTCCGCCCTTGAGGGGGAGGGGTGGGTGGGGAAAGCCAACCCCATAGTAAGATCGTCTTTCTTGAGTGGGACTGTGAAAAATAGTGTGATTAAGTTAACCCTTCGACTCCCCGATCTAAAGGCGAGGGCTTGCCTTAGACCCGAGCACGGGCCGAGGGGCTCAGGGTTAACCCTGAGCCGCACTTCTTTACCCCGTCTTCAAAGATGGAGCTTGGCGCTGTCGAAAGGGTCAATCTGGATAATCCTGCCAATCGTTCTTTTCTTTTTATTCTCCTATGCCTCTGCTCAACAAAAACCGAGTGAGTCGGGGGATGCTGAATTCTACAACAATCGAGGAATGGCCTATATGGATAAAGGTCAATATGATCAAGCGATCTCGGATTACAACAAGGCTCTTGAGATAAACCCAAGGTTTGCCTATGCCTACAGCAATCGGGGAATGGCCTATCGGGATAAAGGTCAATATGATCAAGCGATCTCGGATTACAACAAGGCTCTTGAGATAAACCCAAGGTATGCTTATGCTTACAACAATCGCGGAATTGCCTATGGGGATAAAGGCCAATATGATCAGGCGATTTCCGATTTCAATAAGGCTCTTGAGATAAACCCAAGGTATGCTTATGCCTACGACAACCGGGGAATGGCCTATCGGGATAAAGGTCAATATGATCAAGCGATCTCGGATTACAATAAGGCTCTTGAGATAAACCCAAAGTTCGCTTATGCCTACAGCAATCGGGGAATTGCCTATAGGAGTAAAGGCCAATATGATCAGGCGATCTCCGATTTCAATAAGGCTCTTGAGATGAACCCAGGGTATGTTTATGCCTACAACCATCGGGGAATTACCTACAGAGAAAAAGGCCAATATGATCAGGCGATCTCCGATTTCAACAAGGCCCTTGAGATAAACCCAAGGTATGCTGAGCCTTACAGCAATCGGGGAATGGTCTATATGGAAAAAGGTCAATATGATCAAGCGATCTCCGAATATACCAAGGCTCTTGAGATAAACCCAAGGTATGGTGAGGCCTACAGCAATCGGGGGAGGGTCTACGGGGAAAAAGGTCAATATGATCAAGCAATCTCCGATTACAACAAGACTCTTGAGATAAACCCAAGGTATGCTGAGGCTTATAACAATCGGGGAAATGCCTATTATTATAAAGGGCAATATGATCAAGCGATCTCCGATTACAACAAGGCTATTGAGATAAACCCAAAGTTTGCTGAGGGCTATTACAATCGGGGAATTGCCTGTGGGGGAAAAGGCCAATATGATCAGGCGCTCTCCAGTTTCAATAAGGCTCTTGAGATAAATCGAAGGTTTGCTGAGGCCTACAGCAATCGGGGAATTACCTATAGGCGTAAAGGGCAATATGATCAAGCGATCTCCGATTACAACAAGGCTCTTGAGATAAACTCAAGGTATGCTGAGGCCTACAACAATCGGGGAAATGCCTACGGGGATAAAGGCCAATATGATCAGGCAATCTCTGATTACAACAAGGCTCTTGAGATAAGCCCAAGGTTTGCTGAGGTCTACAGCAATCGGGGGAGGGCTTATTACTTAAAGGGAGAATACGGCAAATGTTGGGAGGATATTAAAAAGGCACAAGGTTTAGGCTACAAAATTCCCCCTAAATTTCTTGATGATCTTCGTAAGGCTTCGGGAAAACAAAATTGAAGAAAGAATAAAACGCTTTCTCCCAATTCTCTTTTTACCTACTAATAATGCCGGAATTTTACAGACATCAAACTCTTCTTCTACGCCACTGGATTCCGGCTGGAGTTTACCCCGTACTTGTCGGAGCGACCCTCTGCGGAGACCCGCATCGGGATACGGGGCCGGAATGACGAAAAGAGACGATCCCTCAAATTCGTCACTCCGGTGAAAACCGGAGTCCAGGCCAAGGTTTTCAAACGGGCAAACCTTCAATTCGAGGATGTGTATCTTTTTATGGAGTCGTTGGTACTTTTGCCTTGCGGTTCTCTTCCTCTCGTAGCGCACGGCGGAGGATTTTGCCGATCATGCTTTTGGGCAATTCCGTGCGGAACTCAACCTCAGACGGAACCTTGTACGGCGTGAGCCGCTCCTTGAAGTAGGCGATGAATTCTTCCGGCGTCGCCTTCTCACCCTCCTTGAGGACGATGTAGACCTTGATGCGCTCTCCTTTGCGCGGATCAGGGATGCCCACGGTGATGCCCTCCTTGACCTTGGCGTGCTGATAGATCAGCTCGTCAATCTCTCGAGGAAAAACGTTGAACCCGCCGACAATGATGAGGTCCTTCTTGCGGTCGGTGATGTAAAAGTAACCGTCCTGATCCACGTAGCCAATATCGCCCGTGTAGAGCCAGTCATCCACAATTGTCTTTTGGGTTTCTTCGGCATTTTTGTAATAGCCAAGCATCACGGTGGGGCTTCTGAGAACAATCTCGCCCAACCCGCCCGGCGCAAGATCGTGGCCGTCGTCGAGGCTGACGATTTTGACATCCACATCAGGAAACGGGATGCCGATGCTGCCGATCTTGTGCATTCCCTGGTAGGGATTTGCCATGATGCCCGTCACCGCTTCGGTGAGACCGTAGCCTTCAATCATCCGTCCCCCTGTCTTTTTCTCAAAATCATCCTTGATCGCTTTGGTCAAGGGCGCTGCGCCGACAAAAGTTCCCCGAAGGCTGCTGAAATCGTAGTGGTGAATATCCGGCAAGTTGCTCAATTGCACAAACATCGCCGGAACGCCGATAAAGAAGGAAGGTTTGTACTTTTGGATGGCCTTGGCGATCTGCTTTGCGTTAAAGCGTGGGACCAGGAAAATCTCTCCCCCTGCGAGCACTGCCGCGTTCATGGTAACGCTCATGCCAAAGCCGTGAAAGAGAGGCAGGACAGCCAGTACCCCTTGCTCGTCAGTGAGATGACCCCATGCTATGATCTGGTGAGCATTGGCTACTAAGTTAAAGTGAGAGAGCATGATGCCTTTGGCAATGCCCGTGGTGCCGCCGCTATAAATCAGCACGGCCATCTCATCTGGCTGAACTGGTTCAGGATGCCCATCAGGCCGGAGCGCCTGCTTCAACAATTCTTTGAAATCCACCAAGGCCGAGCCGTCAAGCCTGCGTATGAGTCTATACTCCTGGAAACCTTGGGCGAGATTCAGCGGGAAAGGGAGAAAGTCAGCGAGGCGGCTGTAGACGATATACTTTAGAGGAGTCTTGCCTCTGAGCGATGCCAGTTTATTCAAAAAGAGTGGAATCGTGATGGCGGCCTCAGCTCCCGAATCAGTCAAGTGGAATTCGAGTTCGCGCTCAGCGGAGAGAGGATTCAGAGGAACGATGACGGCCCCAGCTTTTAAAAGACCGTAATACGCAACGAGAAACTGCGGTGAATTAGGAAGGAGTAGGACTACCCGATCACCTTTTCGGATGCCCAGGCCGAGAATGCTCGCAGCAAAGCGGTCCGATAGTTCTTTGATCTGTTGGTAGGTGAGCCGTCTGCCGAAAAAGTTTGTGCATGGACGGGTAGGATGCTTGGTGGCGGCCTCGTCCAATAGATAGTAGAGCGGAATATGTGGATAGGTTAGGTGCAGGGGGACTTGCGGATCATAGTACTTGAACCACGGCCGAAACTCCGAAACGTCGGATATACGTTCGCCGGTGTGCGACGCCATTGTATCGTCTCCTTTTGGTGGCCCTGCGGGGAAAACGAGTCTGGTGTTATTGTAGTACAAAACGTCATGGAGTTCCACCCACACGCACTTTCAAATCCGTATCTCTACTCTTCATTAGATGGGTTCGGGATTCCCCTCTACCCTTAATATATTCTCAGAATGTAAGGTTCAAGACTCCGAACTCGTATACATAACGACATAATAAATTGCGCATGTGTTGTCATTCCCGCCCCGTATCAAGTGCGGGATAAACTCCAGCGGGAATCCAGAAATTCTAAGACCGAAATGCAAATACTGGATTCCCCCGTATCAAGTATCCCATGTCAAGCACGGGACAGGCTAAGGCAGGCTCAGTCAAGCCCGGAATGACAATTAAAGCGTATAGATTTTTGGGATGCATAAATATTTATGACGCTCTATATCACTTCCAACTCCGAACTCCTAACTCCCAACTAAATTTCTATTATCCTCTGAGTTTTGGATCGGAGATATCCCGAAGACCGTCGGCGATGAGGTTGAAGGAGAAGACGGAGAAAAAGATGGCAAGACCAGGGAAGATGGAGAGCCAAGGTGCGTTTGTAAGTTGATCCAGCCCGTCGCGGATCATAGCTCCCCAACTGGGAGTGGGAGGTCGAACACCCAAACCAATAAAACTGAGGCTTGCCTCCACAATAATGGCAGTAGCGACCCAGAGGGTTCCCATCACCAAGATTTCTCCAGAAATATTGGGTAAGACATGAATGATCATAATCTTACCATCTCCTTGGCCCACAGCCCGGGCCGCCTCGATATACTCTTTTCCTTTGACAGAAAGGGTTGATCCACGGGCCAATCGTGCGATACGGGGGGTGAGGGCCACACCGATGGCAATAACAATTTTGATCAGACCTGGACCCATGATGGCTAAGACCAGAAGTCCCAGGATCACAATGGGAAACGACATGAAGATGTCAATGAAACGGAGAACGAGGTTGTCAATCCTCCCTCCTTTATAGCCTCCGATCATGCCAAGGGGAATGCCTGCTGCCATGGCGAAAAGGACAGAAAGGGTTCCCACCACGAGAGAGACTCTGGATCCCCAGAGAATCCTCGAGAGCTGATCCCTTCCATAGCTATCTGTGCCAAAAGGGTGTGCCCAACTGGGAGGTGCATGCTGAACATTCATGTCTTGTGAGAATGGATCATAGGGAGAAATCCAGGGAGAGATCAGGGTAATGATGACCACCAAGAATACCATGATCAGTCCAACCATGGAGGTTTTATTCTGTTGAAAGGTTCTGATCAGGAGTACTCTCTGACTGATGGGTGGCATAGGGATTTACCGATATTCGATCCTCGGATCGATAAGGCTATAAAGTAAATCGGTGATAAGATTGAAGAGGAACACGAAAGCAGAGAAGATGATGATCACTGATTGGAGGGCGATATAATCCCGGTCCTTTACGGCAAAGACCATCATCTTTCCCAAACCCGGTCTGCTGAAGATGATCTCCGTCAGCACCGAGCCTCCCATCAAGATGCTCATATAGATTCCAATCACGGTTACAGTTGGAATCAAGGCATTTCGAAGAGCATGCTTATAGATCACCACCCTCTCATGAAGACCCTTGGCCCTTGCTGTTCTCACATAGTCTTCCCTGAGTACATTCAACATGGAGGAACGCACCATTCGGCTGATGAAGGCTGTCATGATGATGCCCAGGGTAAGGGCTGGAAGAAACAGATGATATAATCGGCTGCTTAAGTTGCTGAGGTCGCCCCCTCCTAGAACAGGGAAGAGTGGCAATTTGATGGCCAGGATGTACATCAGCAGAATGCCGAGATAGAACTCCGGCATGGAGATGCCTATTAGTGAGAGGATTCTCCCAATATAGTCCGGGGGACGATTCCTCCTTAATGCTGTAATGATGCCTGTTGGGATCCCAAAAAGGATTCCGATAATCATTCCTCCAATGGCTAAATCCAATGTGTAGGGTAATGCCCTGGAGATTTCTTGGGAGATGGGTTTGTTGGTGATTAATGATTTCCCTAAATCTCCCTGACAAAGGTCCTTGAGGAATTTCCCATATTGCACAAGAATCGGTTTATCGAGCCCCATCTGTTTTTCGAGTTGCCGAATGGATTCTGCGGTGGCATACGATCCCAGGGCCGCGACAGCAGGGCCTCCTGGAACAATACGGATCAGAAAGAAGACAAAGGTGACCACTGCCCAAAGGGTGGGGAGGACATAAATCATTCTTCGGATGGTATATTTGAGCATTCTTGCTACACAGGACTTGGGAGCCACTCCTGTGATAGAAGTGGCCCCCAGAGTGGGTAAATCACTTCTTTCTAATATCCGTTGTCCAAGTGATGGGCGGGGATAAGTTCAAGGTCGATTTCAATTCATATCCCAAATCAACATAGACCTTTCTCGAAAAAACGAACTTGCTGATGCAAAAGGGAAGAGCAGCTGCGTCCTCGAGGATCCTCCTCTGGGCCTCTGCCCAAATTTCCTTTTGTTTTTTGGAATCGATCTCCACCTTTGCCTTTTCGATCAAATCATCGATCTTATTGTAATGAGAAAAATTGGTGATTGCAGTGGGTGTACCCACAATCGACTTTGAATAGAAAAATTGTGTGAGTGGGGCGTCTGCGGTCGGAAAGCGGGCGAAAACATAGAGAACGAGTGGATTGACATCTTTACGGATTTGTTCGTGGAAAGCCGTATGGGTGATGACATCCATCTTTAGATTGATCCCGACCCTTCGGAGCTGTTCTTGGATCTGCTCCATGGGGCGGCGGTAGTCAGACATCTCCGTAATCACCATGGAAAGTTCGAGCCCTTTTGGATATCCAGCCTCTGCAAGGAGCTTCTTTGCTATCTCGGGGTTGAATTCGTACTTTGGGACCTTGTCTGTTCCGCCCAGGTAATCCATCGGGACGACTGAGACAAGCTTTGTGGTCACATCCGGGCCCAGAAATTTCATCAGTTCTTCCAGATTGATGGCATGGCAGATGGCTCTTCTGACGCGAATATCGTCCAAGGGTTTCTTGGTCATATTGAAATTGAGAATGAGCATTTCGCCAGGTCCAAAGATTTCAATTGCCGTCCCGGGGACATCTCTCATCTTCTTAACCCATGCCTGTTCGCGTTCCCCTTCAACGATATCGATTTCGCCCTTTCGAAATGCCATCTCACGACTGCTTGCATCAGGCATGAACCAGAATTCAACCTGATCCAGTTTCGGCTTCCCTCTGAAGAAGTCCGGATGTCTCACCTCTACTACCTTTTCTTTGGGGATATAATCTTTTAACATAAAAGGTCCGGTCCCAATCGGATCGAACTTAAACTTATCACCCTTCTCTTCCACTGCCTTCTTTGATACGATGTAGCCTCCGTGGTAATCTGTCAAAATCCCGAGGACCGAAGGAATGGCACTCTTGAAAGTCAACCGGACCGTATATTTATCAAGGGCCTCCACTTTTGCCAGGGCAGAATAGTCTGCCGCAAATCCTGAAGTCGCTTTGTTCGCAGCCTTCTCCAGGGAGAACTTCACATCCTCAGCCGTCATCTCTCCATAACCTTTATGGAACTTCACCCCTTTGCGAAGATAGAATGTCCAGACAAGACCATCCTTCGAACGCTCCCACCTTTCCGCCAGGTCAGGCTCAATCTTTTCTGGATTGATATCTGCCGGTTTGAAGCGAACCAAGGCATTAAACATTGGAGCAATACAAGCATAGTCAATTGTCGTCGTACCATAATGAGGGTCAAGGGACCTAATGTCTGAAGCCTTTAGAGCCTCTCTCACCACCTTCTCCTGCGCGAATGCAGGTGAAAAGAAACCGATTCCAATGGAAACGAATGCAATCAGAAAAAACAAAAAGTACTTAGACCACTTCATTTTGCACCTCCTCCTTTTCTTTATTGATTTAAATTTTCTATCCGAATATTTTTGAATCACCTCCTTTGATAGAATTTCTTAGTTTAAAAGTCACCCATCTGTCTACTTTTTAATAGCATAAATTCCCATTTTGTCAATCCATTTTTCTGAGCCATCGACAACGGACACATTTTATTCAAAAGCGATCTCCTTCACACGCTCGATCACCCTCATATAGTCATCAAATTCGATTCCATCCACCGAATTTTCCTGTTTGTAGGTAATCCCATCGATAGCTGGGCCGTAATAGATAAGATGGTCCAAAACCTTCTTCTCCTGCGCAGGGGTTACTTTTTCCAAGATATCCAATCTTCCCATGGCCAAAGTCAACCCTGCCATCAAGGCATACCCTCCCCAGTTTGAAATCCCACAGGAGATCAAATAGTCGGTCTCCATCCGGCAGCAGAAGATAGCTTCTCGATGGGTCGTTGAATGTTTTTTAAAGACCTCCCATGGAACCTTTCCTCCTCCAATCTCATTGCCACGGTCTCCGATGCCGATGCTTTCAATCGGCAGACCCGATCTTTTCTGAACTTCGAGAAGGAAGTGTGTTTTTCCAGTGAATCGTGTGATGTCCTCCAGGCGGGAACTGAAACATCGGTTTCTGAGCCAGGAAGGAAGGACGGTCTCAAAATCTTTCAAGGGGGGTGGACCTTTGCGTTCTTGGGAGATGAAGGAGTCGAGGGTGTGATTGGGGCCGACCCTTTCGATGTAAATGAGATGGGTGAGGTCCTTACCCAACGGGCCATTGAAAAAATCCTGAACAAAACGGAGAGAGATAGGACTCTCGGCCTCTTCGTTATTCATCCGGCTGACGTGGTCCTGGTCTGAATGCTCTATGGGATAGCAGATCAGGGGGATTTCTTTACTCGAGATTTCGAGGACATCCAATCCTGCGCTCAATGTCGGGAGAGTATATTCATCGGAAAGTAGATAGACCTCCATTCCCATGTATTTCAATCCCTCTGCCAATATGAGCGCACCGGGGGGACCATCTGTCTCTGTCGCAGGCGGCTTTCCAGTAGGGATATAGAATCCAGTAATGATGGCCACTTTGCGTCCCTTTTCGGTCAGTGAGTGAACTGCTCCTGTTAAGTCAGAATAGGGGACCATGGGTAGGTTTTCCCAATGGTAATTCTGATGATAGAGGAGGGAGGTGGGGAAGTTGATCACTTCCTCCATCAAAAAAATTTTTTCACGGACGGGCTCAGGAAGGGTCATGGGATTAAGAAATTCGAAATCCGAATATCGAAATCCGAAACAAATTCAAAATTCGAATGATCAAATTTTCAAAATTTCGGGTTTCCAAGTTTAAAGTTTCGGATTTTGGTCATTATTGATTACTTTGAGAACAACCCAAGAACACATCCTCCCCCCTTGCGGGGGAGGATTAAGGTGGGGGGTATCCCGTTCTATTCACCCCCACCCACACCCTCCCCCATCAAGGGGGAGGGGAGCTGTTGTTATTTTCATGGTTCCCGGGTGACGAACCCGTCATGTAAAATTTGTTTCGAAATTCGGATTTCGTGCTTCGTATTTATACTTTGATTTTGGACCCATAGTCGCACAACTTCCGAATGGGACATGTCTCACAGAGAGGTTTTCTTGCCATACAGGTTCTTCGGCCATGCCAGATGAGGAGGTTTGAGAAATGGGTCCACTCTTCCTTTGGGACGACCTCCATCAGGTCAAACTCAATCTTGACCGGATCATCGTTCTTCGTCAGACCGATCCTCTGACTCACTCTATGGACATGGGTGTCTACTGTGATCCCAGGAATTCCGAAGGCATTTCCTAAAATGACATTGGCGGTCTTCCTTCCTACACCCGGGAGGGTGACCAATTCCGCCAAGGTTCGAGGAACCTCTCCTCCAAATCGAGCCACCAGCTCGTGGCAACACCTCTGGATCGACTTGGCCTTATTTCGATAGAATCCTGTAGGTCGGATGTCCTCCTCCAATTCTGTCAAGTTGGCCTTCGCATAATCCGTTACGGAATGATATTTTTTAAATAGGTCCATTGTGACCTCATTCACCTTCACATCGGTGCATTGTGCAGAGAGGATCGTCGCGATCAGAAGTTCGAGGGGATTGGAGAATCGGAGGGCGATCTTTGAGTCCGGAATCTCCTTGGATAGGATTTTAATAATTTCCTTTATCCTTTTCGGATCCGATTGCTTTTTCATAACCTCCCCCGATTAAACTATGGACGATGGACGATGAAGGATGAACTTAAGAGGGTTTCCTCTCTCTTAAGAAGTCCTTCATCTCCTTGAGATCCATTGTGTTGAGGATATCTCCAGGCTCAAGCCATCCTTTTCGGGTGATTCTCACTCCAAAATGGGTATCCTTCAATTCCTCTTCTCCATGGGCATCCGGATTGATGACGATCTTGCCTCCTTTTTCTTTGGCATATTTACCCCATTAGAAAGCCCCGCCACTTATGGCTGGGAGGTAGAAAAAAATGTTCATTCCTTTTTGAGGGCGGATTTAAGGACCCATCCTTTCTAACCGGGTTTACCATAATCTCTGATCAATGTCCAGTCGGTAGGGGATGTTATCTGGTATTCACTCAGGCGCATAAGGCTTTTGACCGCCCCCTTTTTGGTCGAAGAACAGAAAACCCATGGGAATAAGGAAAGTTTTACAACAGAAAGCCAAAAATTGTCATTCTTACTTTCGAGTATTCGGAAGTGAGATAAATAATTGTTTTTGAATATTGATAAGTTAAAAGAGTCTAAGCAGTTTGGTATGGAAAATGCTATCAATTCGTGTAAAGTCAGATAGAAGGGGTGAAAAGACATGATAAAAGAGACGGAAGATTTTGTCCTGACAACCCAGGAAGCCTGCCATTACCTTCGAATCTCAAGGCCTACATACCTAAGGTATCTTACCATGGGTAAAATCAAGGGGGCAAAGGCGGGAAAAGGTTGGAAGGTCCTCAAATCAGAATTGGTTCGATTCTTAAAAGGGGACAATCATAATTAACCCCACGGAGGTAATCGTCTTTTAAAATGGATAAAAGAAATATTGCTCCGCCGAAAAAAGATGGGAAAAAGGATCTGGTGAATAAATTAGTGGATAAGCCAGAGATACTTGAAGAGAAAATGGTCGAGGAAGGAGTGAAGTCCACAAGGGCATTGCTTCAGACCTTTCTCCAAACCGTGAAGGGCTATCGACTCTATGAGTCGAATCATCCCATCCTCTCCAAATTTATGGATCGGCTGAAGAAGGATTTTGATCGCTACTTCGATGAATTCGATTCCTTTTCCCTACAGATCGGCGAACACCGCCTCTACTATCAGGGAAAGGTGGTCTATGAAAGTCAGGATGTGAAAGAGAGTTTAGCCTTTCTCTTTTTTAAGGATGGGGTTCGTGAAATCCGATTCCTCAAAGGATTGGGATTCCGAGAGGTGGTCGATTTCCTCGATGTGGTAAGAAAGAGTGACTCCATCAATCGCTTGGAGGATGATCTCGTGACCCTCCTCTGGGAGAAGGATTTCTCTCACATCATCTTTACGACGGTGGATGAATTTTTAGAAGAAGGGGCCAGTTTCGTTCCTGCAACAGGGGAGGATCTGCTAAAAGGCTTGGAATATAGAGGTTCTTCGGAAGAAGGGTTCAAGGGATTGGGGGATCAGAGAGAGATGGGGGGGGTTGATGCCCCTGGGATGGAGGGTTTAAAGCAAGTGATGGATCTCTCTCCAGGACAATCCTTGGTCCAGGCCTGCCAGCTTAATCCTGTCGAGCTCGAGAAGATCAACCGAGAGGTTCAACAGGAGCAACAACCGGAATACGTATTTGTTTTGATCGATAACCTCATCGAAATCCTGCTCCATTTGGGTGAGGACATCGAAGCTTATGAGAATATGATCTCTTACTTCGAGCGGGCCATCGAATCCCTCCTCCAACAGAAAGAGGTGGGGAAGGCGGTAACGATTTTGAAGAACCTCAACGATACGGTTGAATCAATCGCGCTCAAGGACAAACAGATCTTTGCGATTCGTCGTATTCTCGAGACTTCCTCTGATCCACGTCATATCCAACTTTTGGGGGAAGTCATGAAAGGCAACGGGGAGGTTGAATCGGAATCGATCCTCAAATACCTCCGGCTCCTGACGAAGCAGGCGATCGACCCTCTCTGCCTTTTGTTGGGTGCCTTGGAGTCCGGAAAGTGGAGAAAAGTGGTCTGCGACCTTCTCACTGAACTCTCGCAACAGGATATCCAACCTCTGAGCAAATTTTTATTCGACCCTAATTCCTTCCTGGTCTGTCATATCCTCTATGTCCTTGGAAAGATTGGACACCCCTCTACGGTGAAGTATCTGGGAAACTTGGTTGCCCATCAGGATCCAAAGGTGAGGGAGGAGACCCTCCAGGCGCTGAGCAAATTTGGAGATAAGGGAAGGAGTCTCGTCCGGAAATTTTTGAAAGATCCTTTGGCCGATATCAGAGCGAAGGCTTCCCTCCTTTTTGCGAAAATGGCAAAGGGGGATGCGGTCAATCCGCTGCTGGAAATCATCCTCTCCCAAGATTTTTACAAACGGGATTATAATGAAAAGGCCTCTTTCTTCAGAGCCTTGTGCGAGACAGGATCGAAAGAGGCGATACCGACATTGAAAAAGATCGCCCAAAAGAGAAAGTGGCTCCAGAGGGCGAAATGGAATGAGATGCGCCTCTGCGCAACGAGTACGCTGAAAATGATGGAAACTGGTGAAAGATCGGATTCCTCAAAAGTGAAAAGTCGGTTAGATCATATCAAACAATCAATCCATTAAGGAGAGAAGATGGAAATTACAGAATCCGCGATCCAACCCCGAGAGGCGATCAGAAAACCTTCAGAGACCATGGGGTCTGATCTATCAAAACTGGGAAATAATCTCGTCACCAAACTTCATGTATTGATGAAGATCTCTCAAATTTATGATTCTAAAAATGTCGCTCTCCATCAGTTCATCCAAGAATCCCTGCAGGCCATTAACAGCCTGATAAAGAGGGAAGGGAGCCTCTCCCTCAAAATTGTGAAGGACGACCTCTTCCTCAACGAACAACGATTGCGTTATTCGGTGGAGGGATTCACCAGTTTCAAATATCTCCTGACCCAATGGAAAAAGCGGTTGATTGGACAAGTGATTTTCAAAGAACCGGTTGACGAGAGGACGTTGAGGGAATTTATCTACGCCTTGATGAGTTTGGAAGAAGGTCGTGAGGAGAACGCTTCGGTTTTTACCGAACATATGTCGAACCTCAGCATCCTTTCCATCGAGGTGAACCCCCTGGAGGTTTTTGAGGGAGAGGAAGAAGGCATGGCCCTTCAGAGGAAGGAGGATGATCGAGAGGTCGCCAAAAGGGTATTTTTTGAAACGATCGGAACAATCGATGAAGTGATCACCCACATCAAAGGGAAGCAGCATGCGGATCTGAGGAAGTTGAAACGATTGGCTCAGAAGGCGGTCCATCTCGTTATGGAGGACGAATCGATCCTGCTCGGGATGACGACGATCAAAAACTATGATGAGTATACGTTCAACCATTCTGTCAATGTCTCGATCTATTCCCTGACCATAGGAAGGCGCCTGGGATTGTCCAAAAAAGCCTTGACAGAGTTAGGGCTGGCCGGCCTGCTTCATGATATCGGAAAGTCAAAGATTCCAAAGGAGATCTTAAATAAACCGGGCCCCTTCAATGATGGGGAATGGGGCCTGATGAAGCAGCATCCCCTCGTGGGAGTGGAGATTTCCCTCAATCTGAAAGAGTTGGGTGAGATCAATCCGAGGATCGTGATCGGCATCTTCGACCACCACCTGAGGAAAGACTTTACTGGATACCCCAAGCTCTTTCGGAAAAAGGAGGTAAGCCTCTTCGGACGGATCATTCAGATTGCGGATGCTTATGATGCCATGACGACCGCTAAAAATTATAGGAAAAGCCCCTATACGCCGGAGCAGGCCTTGGCGATCATGATGAGAGAGAGGGAGGTCCATTTCGACCCCATTCTCCTGAAGATCTTCATTGGCCTGGTTGGCATTTTTCCCGTCGGATCCTTAGTTCTTCTCAATACCCATGAAATGGGGATCGTCTATAAGGCGAACCCTGATCCTAAATGGCTGGATCGTCCGCAGGTGATCATTGTAGCACGGGATGGAAAGAAGGATGTGAAGAAGGAGATGGTTGACCTCACCCAAAGGGATGGGGGGGGTCAGTTCAAACGAACCATCGTTAAAACCTTAGACCCCAATAAATTCCACATCGATATCGCCAAGTATTTCCTGTAAAAACTTCAAAGTTCAGAGTTCGGAGTTTACAGTTCGGAGTTTCAAAACTCGATAAAATCAACAATCTGTCAGCTGCTGTTTTGCCCCCATCTCCCTATCTCCTTATCCCCTTATTCCCCCCCTCTCCCCATCATTTCTTTCTAGGCTCCCCATCACCCTATCACCTCATCTCACCCTGATTTCTTTTGTTGTTCCCCCGTCTCCCAATCGCCTCATCTTTCCGTCATTTCTTCTTAGTTTCCCTATCACCTTGTCTCCTCATCTCCCTATTTCCCTATCTCCCCTTCTGTTTCTTGACTGGTGGGAGCGTTTCTTTACATTGGGATCGTTCCCATTCCTCGGTAAGTCTACGGAGGATCTCCTGCTGTTGCCGTATGGAAAAATCCGCGTATTTGGGGTCCCTTTTCTGGTAAGTCCTCTCGACGAAGGCAATGGAGTTTTTCGCGCTTCGGATTTGAGAGAGGATCATGTCACACTTCTTCAATCCCCAACGGGCCTCAATGGAATCCTCAGGATGAGGGGAAAGCCAGAGATAGTTCTGATAGACGTGATAGAACGTGACGGAACGATCCTTTGAGATGGGGATAAGGATGGACTCCATCTTTTCCTTCGCTGTTTCTTTATCGAGGTGGTTCGATTCGATGATCTGATGGAGGTGATCCATCAGCAGGACGATCATCCCGTCACGACCTGGAGTGCTGTGGATCTCCCATAGGGCCGAACCTTCTCGACAACCGCCTTTGCGACACCTTTGGTAACCATCCAACACAATAGGAATTCTGTCTTTCAGAAAGGTTGTGATCGTTTCCAGAACTTTTTCCATCTTTTCCCAAGGGTCATAAACGGTCGGGTCGATCCTTTTGGCCACTGCCTCCACGAAGTCAGCATAACCTTCATAAAAACCGGAGGTATACTGTTCCTCAGAATAGAAAGGATGTTCTTTAACAGAAAGATATTTCCATTGCCCATTCTGGCTCACTGGCCAACGGAATCTTACCAGACCGGAATGGCTGGTCGACTCAGGTCTTGGAGACAGAAAATTCCTCTGACTCATCTTCTGAATTTTTGCTGGAACCGTTGCCTCCCATGTCTGGAGTGGATGGGCATGGCTTCCGTCCAAAACAACACGGCCGATAATTCCGGAATGGGATTCGGTTACAAAAAAAACGGTGCCGGGAGTGACCGAATCTGGTGCGATTTGAATCGGGTAAGTGTCAAGGGGGAGTGTTCGTGTGGTGGTCTCAGAAAGCATATATAGAAGGGCCGTGCGAAACCGAAGATCCTTGTACCACTCGGTATGGGTGGGCAGATGTCTCCACTCCGTAGACCAATGGCCGATCAGTTTATCATCCTTCGTTGTGGCAGCCGCTGGAAGGTGGGCAACCCGTGCATAAATCCATCGTATGGCGTAAGGGACATCTGCACAATCAACAGGGATCTTATAACGGATGAAGAAATTTTCCGTAATATTCGTTTCGACCCATTTGCCATAGAGATATTCTTCCTCAACCGTCCACCGTTGATCACCTACGCTCCAGACTTGAGAAGGTGATTCATTGATCGATTGGCAGAGGGACGGAGTGGAAAAGAAGATGAGAAGTAATAAGAGAAGAAAGGGCATGCTTCATATTAAAAAGATTGATGGAAGATTGTCAACAAGGGGAAAATGTTGGGTTTAAAAAATTTCTCTTTGACGAAGACCTTATCCAACATTCCTATTGGATTTATTTTTCAGATTTCGTCAAGAATTTAAAGGCCGATTCTTCTTCCCTAAGGCACCCAGTGACGTTTCATATCAAGGATTATCGAGTGACAGGATTACCTTCGTGGTAATATCTATCTTACTCCCCCTATGTCATATCACTTCTTTTATTTACAAGAGGCCCGCTGAGGTGCCGCTTCCGTAAGTGTGTTGCGAGTCGCAACCTCAATCTGATAAATCTGGCCGTCTCTCATCTCGAACATCCGGTGTGCGTATTGCGCCAACTCCTGGTTGTGTGTAACCATGATGACTGTCAGGCCTATATTCCTATTAAGCTCTTGCAGGACCTTCAGAATCTCAACTGACCTTTTCGTATCAAGGTTTCCTGTGGGCTCATCGGCCAGGAGTATTTCGGGCATATTCACCATGGCCCTGGCTATTGCCACTCTCTGCATCTCACCCCCCGAGATCTGGCCGGGGAGGTGGTCTTTCCGATGTTCCATCCCCAAGAGCTGTAAGAGTTTGACCGCCTCATTCTCCGTGCCAGGCTTCCGGTAGAATGTGAGCGGCAGCATCACGTTCTCCATGACGGTCAGAGTGGGGATGAGGTAGAAGTTCTGGAATATATATCCGAATGTCTCCCTCCTGATCTTTGTCAGGTCCCGTTCCGAAAGGCGCTTTCCCTTATTGAAGATCGATCGGCCTGCCAGGCTAAGCTCCCCGGAAGTGGGGTTGTCGAGAAAGCCCAGAAGGTTGATCAGAGTGGTTTTACCAGATCCTGATGGACCAATGATTGAGATGAAGTCCCCTTGATTGATCCGCAGGGAAACATCATTGACCGCTGTGATCTCCTCGCTTCCGCGTAAATAGACTTTTTTCAGGTTGATGGCTTCTATGGAAATCATGTTTTGCGACATTCTTAGCCTCCTTGAAATTTGAAAGCGGGTATCAGATGATGAGAAGATAAGGAAAAACCAATGCAAATTTCAAAATTAGCAGTGCAAAATTAGCAATATCTTGAATTGCTAATTGACTATTGCTAATTGATCATTTTGAAATGATCCTTTCTTTCCCCCTCATCTGCCGACCTCCCCTCTGATAGCCTCCAAGGGCCTGATCCTCCCCGCCTTCCAGGCCGGATAGAGTCCGCTGAGAAGTCCAATGCACAGGACCACTGCTATTGTAATAAGGACAAGCTTTAGGTCTATGAGGACCAGACCGCCGATCGGGGCATAGGGCAGCACATAACGGATCACCATTCCCGTAACCCTGGAGAGGATCAGCGCCAGGCCGACTCCGAGGACGCCTCCGATGGCGCAGAGGATCAGGGTCTCGATCCAGATCAGTTTGAAAATGTCCCACGGCATTGCGCCTATCGTCTTCAGAATGCCGATCTCCTGAAACCGTTCATGAACCGACATCAGGATCGTATTGATGACACCGACCATGGCGATCAAAATGGCTATGATGGCGATCGAGAGCACCATGACCTTGGCTGTGGAAATAAGCTTCATGATGGTCTGTTTCACCTCTGCCAGGCTCACTATCTGGACATCTGGGAGCTTATACAGCTTGTCTTCAAGGCGGGTACTGTCAACACCCTTTTTCACTTTGATACCTAGGGTAGTGATTTCATCGGGTCTGCCGAACACCTTCTGTGCAGTCCTGAGGGGAATAAAGATCGTCCCGTCATCCTGCGTTCCCGTCCTCTCGAGTATGCCGACCACCTTGAACTCGATGTTCTTCTCAGGAATGAGGGTCTTGTCACCTACTTCACGCTGTTCAAGTTCGGCCGCCTCATAACCCATCACAGCCTCATAGGCGTTTTCATCCGTAAACCACCCTCCCTGTTTGAATTTGAGAAAGGTCTTCATTTGGCTGAAACTCTTCGGTTCTATCCCGAAGTACCCGGCTACCCCCCCGCTTTCGCCCTTGTTCGGATCGAAAACGGCCGCCATCAGGATAGGCGTAGTCTTCTCTACCTCAGGCTCTTTAGCGACGTCATTCACAACGGACTCCTTCATATACTTGAGCCCAGTTCCTCCCTTCAGCATCATGGTGGCCGCCTCATACGGGCAGCCTTTGGCCATCATCATCAGCTGAAAACCCATGTTGTCTATATCTTTATTGAGCGAGGTTTCATAGCCATGGTTGAACCCCAGCAGGCTTACGAGCACCCATGCCGAAAGGGCGATGCCGATCAGGGTCAGAAGGCTCCGGATTCTTTTCCGGAGCAGATTTTTATAGGCCACCTGAAATTTTGTGATCATTGTTGAAAACCTCCCGATAAGATAGAACCTATGGCGCCGAATAGACAAATTCATCCATAAGTATAAAGTTCTTTTTCGTGGCCCTGAGGGCGGCCCTGAAATCGGCCTCGGCCTCAGGGGCCGGATTTTTTATCCCATCGACCTTCCCGGATGCCTTTCCTGAAATGACGTCGTAAAACTCAAAATCCTTGAGCGTCAGACCAAGGAACTGCCTCCCGAAATTCGCATCACGCAACTTCCCGGCATACTTGCTGGTCATCTTCTGTATGTAGAAGGCCTTGATCCTTCCTTCAAGGTCGAGGGATAGAAAGACCTGAATACCACCGAACTGGCCTTTCTGGTTAACGCCGTGTATATACCCAATCTTCTTCTTGTTGGCAAATATTTCGTAGATGGTATAAGGAACGTCCATCGTCTCATAGATGCCGTGGAACTTATCCCCAAGTCGTGTTTCCACCGTCGCCAGGAGCTTTTCTCCACCCTTCTGCAAAATCGAGGTGTAGATGGTCTTATACCCAGTGGACTCCGGGAAGAGCCTTTGCACGTCACGGTCAGGGTCATTCAGATCACAACCCACTGCACCCCAGGCTGCTGTGTGTCCGGTCAGGACGAGGAGAAGCACCAGATAAACCACAATGCAAATTGCAGATTGCAGATTGCAGAATTCAAAATGAATAAGGTTTTTCCTAAATGCCCGCATTTTTTCTATTTCCTTGACGGCATGCGCCATGCCCTATGCGCTATGCGATCCTCTGCACATCAAGTTTTGCCTTTTAACTTCTCCGGCAATTTGGATAACCATGATACCGGTCGATAGTAATAAAGTTGTATAACGACCCTGTTATCATTGGCGTTATGATCATAAGTATAACCTAACCGGATCGTTAAATTCGAGGTCGCCCGTGCCGAAACGCAGAGAGACAGTTGATAGTTCCTTTCTTCACCGAACTTCCAATATGTCGGCTGCGCCTCTAACTTCAGCCGTCCCTCCTGATCCAGATTTACGCCGAACCGGTAAAACAGTGCGTACGTATCCTCACCGAGCCACTTGCCTGCGAGAAAATCAAAACGGTGCTCAAAGTTGTTTCTCAGAAAAGTGAAGTCAACTGCCGCAAGCGTCATCTGCCGGGGCTCCGAATCCCTCAGCTCGTAACCCATCGTATCGAGTGTCCTGCCGTAACCCAGTGAAAAACCCAGATTCAGATTATCCTGGCTAAGCACACCATAGGAGACCCTGGCAGCCGTTATGTAATTGCCCCCTTTAAATAAAACCGGCATCCCTGAACCGGTTGTGGCACTGGCCGAAATATCCCCCCACGAGAAGTCTTTGTACATTCCAACCCCCCAGTCCCGGTCATAGCCAAAACCCTGTATGGCAAGGGTCCGCAGTAGAAGACCGTGGCTGTCGAAATAGGAGGAAAGCCCGAACGCCGGACGGTTATGCCCGACCCACACATAGGGTCCTGGGGTCTTCACTTTCAAATAAGCGTTGTATATCTGCGGCTCCAACTTTACACGATTCCCATTTTCCGCATCCACAGTCAAAGCCAGACGGCCCTGAAGAGCAAAAGTAGCCACATCTCCGGATTCGCCTGAAAATCGCTTTATGTAATCGAAGCCCAGACTCGGCTTCTGCATTTCAGCATCCGGGTTCATTGAATAGAAGATCGCCTTCTTAAGCTCAGAGGAATAACCGGCGATTCCTTGGGCTTCAAAATAGAGCAGGTGGTCTGCGGCCTGTCCCATATTAGCCAGACATAGAAAAAGGAATAATGGAATAATGGAATATTGGAATATTGGATTATTGAAAAGACAAAAAGAGAAAAAGATTGTTCCACCTTTTTTTCCCATTATTCCATCATTCCAACATTCCAGTGTTCCAATATTCCAGTTGCTGTTAGACATCAAATTGATAACTTCCCCTGAAAATGACCTTTCCCTCTTTTAAGAGGGTTAGCCTTATTTCCCAGTCGCCAGGCATAACAATATTTATCGGCAAGAGATAGTCACCTTTTTTGGAAAGTTTAAACGGCTGTTCACCTGTTTCATGGGCTCCCTTCATGGAGGGCATGCCGGCCTCAGCCTTTACCTCGACGGAAGTGTCCTTTTTACCCTCCTTGGTAAAAATCTCAACTTTCATGATCAGTGTGCCCAACTTGGGCTTCTTATCGAAGCCATATGTTAAGTAATAGTCGTTTCCGATCGGAACCTTTTTGCCTGGTCCCGGCATTGAAGGGTAAACCGGCGTCTGCTCGGCCCCGGAAGTGGCTGGGCTGCTCTTAGATTTATGTTTCTGTTGGCTCTCGGCATAAAGGGGCAACCACAGAAAAAAAATGACCACCAAGAATAGAATAAAGAAGAGCCATTTTTTCATACCATTATCTCCTCCTGATCATTGATAAGGTTCATTGTTTCCCGTTACCTAATATAACGGAAATGGCCCTTGGCGACAATGGGGTAGAGACTGTATTTTATGGATAAAAATGCTGTATATTGAAGTTATTATATCTGGCGAAGGGTTCACCATCCTTCCACTGATCCACCACGAGATGGTTGACCGATTTCCTCCTGCTTCTTCTCATTCCTTATTACGACCACCTGAGAGGGTGGTTGCGGTTCAATTGGCATCCTCTTTCCCTTCACAAACCTCAGAATAATAATAAAGTGAACCGCGTATAGATACAAGGCGCAATCTCACCAATGACCTGGAACCAAAAAGACTTGACAATATGTTTCAAAGATATTAAAGTTTAGATTATTTTAAACTGATAAACTTATAAACAAATAAGAGGCTGATATCAAGCCGAGCAAGGTGAAGCGGCATTATTTGGGGGTTGGACTACGGGAATTATCGGTTTGTGTTGAGGTGTCTCCCGAGCTTTCAAGGGGGATTAGAAGGAGGAAGAATGGAAGAGATATATGAACTCCAGGCCGATCTCTGCAAGATTTTTTCCAATGCCAAACGACTCGAGATCATCAATTCCCTGAAAGATAAAGAGATGTCGGCCAGCGAGTTGATCGAGAGGATTGGTCTCAGCAAAGCCAACCTTTCCCAGCATATGGGCGTATTAAAATCGAAGGGAGTGATTCTAACCAGGCGGGAGGGGGTCAATATTTATTATCGTATCTCAAATCCCAAGATCATTCAGGCTTGTCATTTGATAAGGGAGGTTCTCTTCGAACAGTTTAAAGAAAAAGGGAAGATGGTCTCCAGCCTCAGACCCATCAAATGAGACTTTCATCTGATCTAAGGAGATAGGCAAATCAAATCTGTTAATTGAAGGAATGACGCAATGACCCAGTTGGATGAAAAACACCAATCGTATCTTCAGGAAAAATTTGGAAGCAGAGTGTCCTTCAATAAGACAGAACGAAAACTCTATGGTCATGATATTGCAGCCCTTCCGGGTCTTATCAAGCGGCTTTTAGGGGATACAATACCTGATGCAGTGGTTCAGCCCGAAACTGAAAAGGAACTTGTTTCGCTGGTTGATTGGGCACAAGAGAATAATATCCCTCTTACACCCCGGGGAAAGGCGACGTCTGGCTACGGTGGCGTGTTACCGTTGAAACAGGGTGTAGTCATCGATTTTTATCGAATGAATCGAATTATTCGTATTAATCGGGAGGCGCTGGCAGCGACTGTTCAGGCGGGAGTTGTTTGGGAGAAGCTGGACCTGGCTCTTGGGCGAGAAGGGCTCACCCTGCGACTCTACCCGAGTAGTTACCCATCTTCGACCGTTGGTGGGTGGTTGGCTCAGGGTGGGGCTGGTATCGGCTCTTACGAAGCCGGATGGTTTCGGGATAATGTGATCAGTGCACGTGTGGTTCTTCCCAACGGCGAAGTCAGGGAATTCAAAGGCGAGGATCTTGATTTCGTCTCCGACATTGAGGGCATCACGGGTCTGATTAGTGAGGTAACCATCCGTGTTCAGCCTCTGGAGGATCTGGAAGTTGTAGCCGTGAGCTGTCCAGATCCCCATCAGCTCCAGCGATTAGCCGAATTGTTGATTCAGAAGAAGCTTCCCATCTGGTCACTGATTTTCATGAACCCTCGCATGGCAGAGCTGAGGAACAAAGCCCCTTTGATGGAACACGATGGTCACACGGTAGAGGACCGTGTGTTCCTTCCGGTAGCCTATATCATTCATCTGGGCTACCGCAAGAAAGACCACGATGAGGTTATGAACCAATTGCCTGACCTCCTTAAATTCTGCGATGGAGCCTTACTGAGCGATGAGATTGCTCAACATGAATGGAAGCATCGCTTTAAACTGATGCTTGTCAAACGCCTTGGTCCCAGCCTTGTGCCTGTAGAGGTGGTCATCCCCCTTTCCTCCTTGGGTAATGCCATGGAAGAGATCGAGGGGAAGGTCAACCAGCCCCTTGTCAAGGAAGGTGTTGTCATCCGCCAGGGCACGAACAGCCAGCCCGAAGTGGTCATTTTGGGCTTTATTCCCAGTGATGAGCGCAAGTTTACCTATAACCTTGTTTTTGGTCTAACTCTGACGGTGACAAAGATAGCTTTGAAGCACGGGGGACGGCCTTTTGCCACGGGAATTTATTTGGGGAAGAAGGCCCCGACGATTTTGGGAGAGAACAGAGTGAAGCGTTTGAAAACATTGAAGGCTCAGATCGATCCAAAATCGATCATGAACCCCGGTAAAGTCATTGCCAGTGGTCTCCTGGGTACAGCGATTAGCCTGGCAGGATTCTTTGAACCTCTCCTTCGGCTCGTGGGAAACTCTGTCGTCACGCAGATAGGCGAGCACCCCACAAAGTCTATCCGTGATATCCCCGCCGATGTGGCTTGGTACGCTTATAGCTGTTCTCAGTGCGGCTACTGCATTGACGAGTGCGATCAGTTCTACGGCCGTGGGTGGGAAAGCCAGAGTCCCCGGGGCAAATGGTACTGGTTGAGGGAGTATATGGAGGGCCGTGAGAGGTGGGATCAGTTCATGGTGGATACGATCTTGGTCTGCACGACATGCGAGCTCTGCAACGTTCGTTGCTCAGCCTCTCTGCCCATTGAACCATCTTGGATGAAATTGCGGGGCCTGCTTGTGAATGAAAAGAAGGAAATGACCTTTCCCCCTTTCGAGATGATGAGTGCTGCCCTTCAAAAAGAAGGCAACATCTGGGCTGCCTACCGCAGAAACCGTGCCGCATGGTTTCCTAAAGACCTTCAGGAGAAACACGGTCCCACCCATCGTGCTAAGGCTGCCTATTTTGCTGGTTGCACTGCAAGCTATGTGGAATCAGATATCGCCATGGCCAGTGTCCGTTTGCTGGATGCCGCGGGCGTGGACTTTACCTATGCAGGTGAGAAAGAAAGCTGTTGCGGAATACCCATGTTGGCAGCCGGGAAATGGGATGTCTTCGAGGAAACGTTCAGGAAAAATCTTAAGGTCATGAAAGAAGCGGAGGTCGATACGGTCATTGCTTCTTGCCCGGCCTGCAATCTGATGTGGCGACAGGTCTATCCCGCTTGGGCGAAGAAGTTGGGCATAGAATACGGCATGACCGCCAGACACTATAGCGAGGTTCTGGCTGAGAAGATTAAGGCAGGAGAGTTCTTGTTTCCCTCCCCTTCCAATGACAAACAGAAAGCCGTCACGGTGACCTGGCATGACTCGTGCCACATCGGCCGTGCCTCAGGAGTCTATGAGCCCCCTCGAGAGGTGATTCAGGCGATTCCAGGTACCCACTTGGTTGAAATGCAGCACAATCGAGAAGCGGGACACTGCTGCGGAAGTGTTTTGACCCTGCTTAAGGATCCTCCGGTGGCCGCCGAAGTGGGCAAGACAAGACTGGATGAGGCACTCGAAGTGGGTGCAGAAAAAGTGCTCACCCTGTGCCCTTGTTGTCAATTTCAGCTCCGGGTCAGTGCTGATAAGAAAAAGATCCCCATTCAAATTGTGGATCTCGCACACTTCGCAGCTTCTGCTCTGGGCTACGACTTCCCCGATCCTAATCCAGAAGTACACAGGCAGTGGGCAGTCTTTGAAGCGATGATTGCCTTAATGACACCTCAGGGTTTCGCCGATTTGATGTGCACCATGTGGCCTGAGCTTATCGATGCGATGCCTTTGGGTATGGGGTTCATGATGCGATTCATGGGCAAGATCCCAGTGACGCTGGATCTAATGAAGCCGATATTTCCTATCTTGTTCCCTCGGCTACTGCCCTTGATGATGCCGAAGGTGATGCCGGTGATGCTCGAACGGGTGGCTGCACAAGTCCCGATGCCAGAGTATATGCAGGAGCAAATGGGGGAGTTAATGCCCAAGGTGATGGACCATTTGATGCCGCATATGATCGGTGATGTTGTCCCTTTGGTCACACAGCCGATGATTGACTATTTGAAGAATAGAAATGAGAGGCCCCGGCCTTGATGATGCTCGATAGGAATTTGATGTCGTCAGAAGAGACATAATTAGGGTTAGGAAGTTGGTCGATGATTGTCAATAAGAGGAAAATAAGTTATTTTTGTTTTGTGAACGATGAATGCCTAACCTTAATACGTTAAGGGATTTCGGGGGATGAGCCGGGAGAACATTAATACCAATAAATTCATGATCCATTCCATTGACTTTACCCTGATGGTTTTCTCCATCATCGCTGTCTTTCTATTCATCCTCGGTTTATATGTGTCACCCCGAAGTTCGGCTGCAGCAGTCCATCTGATCATGGGCGGGGAATTTACTTTCCTCTTCTGGTTCTTCGTTGTGGGAATAGGGATCCTCGTGCCCCTCTCCCTCGAGGTCTACGAATTGATCCCTCACTACATTCAGCAAGTCGAACTGAGGGAACATAATCCCTGGATCTCAGGGATCATCACGACCTCTGTCCTCATCGGTGGTTTCGCGATGCGTTATATCGTGATTTATGCAGGCCAGATAGCCCAGGTCATTTCGTCGTAAACCTGGCTGTTGCGAGGAACCCCGCAGGGCTTATTTTTATTGCCCCCTGGGTTACTGTTAACTCCACGTACAAATTCATTCTGCTCTCGTAAAAGATCTCGCCGTGTTTTCAATCAAGGCCCGCGCCCCCGCCAGATTGATGCATAAGGTGTCACTTAATTATCCTCATCTGTGAAGGTAATCTTTAATCCTCAGGAATGAAACTCGCTGTCCGAGAAGATTGAGAGCCCCATGAGCTGATCATGACTGTGAAAAAAATATTCTTATCTCGTCATCTGCGATTCAGACAGTAGCGAATCCCACCGGGACGGTATTGGGCGATCCCTCGTAAGCCCGCCATAGGCTGCTATTCGAACGACTTCGAGATTCCCTTTTAGTTCCCCAAAAAAGAATTTTTGAG
>Ga0315280_10002748_pt1 | contig 28112 bp, 24 predicted proteins | sample YL17G06_40_MG_FD_203697 | JGI IMG/M metagenome (GOLD analysis project Ga0315280, IMG submission 203697) | Sediment microbial communities from Yellowstone Lake, YNP, Wyoming, USA - YL17G06_40 | ecosystem: Environmental > Aquatic > Freshwater > Lake > Sediment | place: USA: Wyoming | collected... | reverse complement strand
ACCTACGCGCTGGCGGCCTTCATGCTCGACAGCGGCATGGAGCGGGAGGCCTGGCAGACGGCGCGCGGCATCTACCGCACCACCTATGAAACCGGCGGATTGTGGTTTCGCACCCCGGAGGGCTGGACCGACCAGCCGGGCAAGATGACTTTTCGGGCCTCCATGTATCTGCGTCCGCTGGCCATCTGGGCCATTCAGGCGGTGCTGGATCGTCGCCCGAAATAGCTCGGCTGGCGGCCGGCTGAAGAGGCCCCGGAAGGCTGGTTTTCGGTTATTCCCCGTTGGTCTCTTGTATCGCTTGCTGCGACTTACCCCCCTTTTTCTTTTGTAATTGAGCAGCGTTTTGTGGTTCAATTTCCCTTTTGAATCGCATGATGAAGACATTGTTTTTGAACCCACCGTCGTTCGACACGTTTGACGGTGGGGCAAGCTCTCGCTGGCCGGCCAGCCGGGAAATTGAGTCGTACTGGTACCCGGTTTGGCTTTGTTATCCGGCCGGAATGATGGAAGGCAGCCGTGTTCTGGACGCTCCACCCCACCACATAACGGCTGCCGAAACCGCGCGCATCGCCCGGGACTTTGATCTGGTGGTCTTGTTCACCAGCACGCCCGGGTTCGAGAGCGATGTGCGGCTGGCGCAGATGATGAAGGACCGCAAGCCGAGCCTGAAGATCGGCTTTGTGGGGCCTCCCGTCACCGTGCAGCCGGAGGGGAGCCTGCGGGCGGCGAAAGCCGTTGATTTTGTGGCTCGCCGGGAATTCGAATACTCCGTGCTGGAGTACGCCCAGGGCCGCGACGCGGCACAGATTCTGGGGATTAGCTGGCGCAACAACGGTTTCGTGCATCACAATCCGGAGCGTCCTCCGCTCCAGGACCTGGATGCTCTGCCGTTTGTCAGCGAGGTCTATGCCCGGGATTTGGAGGTGGAGCGCTACAACGTCCCCTTCCTGCTGCACCCCTTCATTTCCATGTACACCAGCCGGGGCTGCCCGGCGATGTGCACCTTCTGCCTCTGGCCGCAGACGCTGAGCGGCCACCCCTGGCGCACGCGCAGCACCGACAGCGTGGCCGAGGAGGTGCGCTGGGCCCTAAAACGCTTCCCGCAGGTCCGCGAGATCTTCTTCGACGACGACACCTTCAACTACAAGAAGTCGCGCACCATCGAGCTGTGTCAGAAACTGCGGTCCATCGGATGCACCTGGTCATGCACTTCGCGGGTCACCACCGATTGCGAAACGCTGCAGGCCATGCGCGAGGCCGGTTGCCGCCTGATGGTGGTGGGGTACGAAAGCGGCGACCCGCAGATACTGAAGAACATCAAGAAAGGCGCCACGCTGGAGCAGGCGCGCCGGTTCACCCGCGACGCCAAGAAGCTGGGCCTGGCCGTGCACGGCGACTTCATGATCGGGCTGCCGGGCGAGACCGGCGCGAGCATCGAGGCCACCATGCGGTTTGCCGAGGAGCTGGATTGCGAAACCATCCAGGTGTCGGTGGCCCACCCTTATCCCGGCACTGAGTTCTACGACTTCGTTTGTCGCGAAGGATACCTGCGCGATGAAGAGATGGTGGACGAGCAGGGCCACCAGCTCCCCAACGTCGAGTACCCGGGCTTGACCCGCGCCGACCTGCTGGAGGCCGTCGAGCGCTTCTACGGCCGCTATTATTTCCGGGCACGGATCGCCTGGCGCGTGGTGCGCAAGGCGATCTTCAATGGCAAGGAGCGCGCCCGCCTGTACAAGGAGGCCCGGGAGTTTCTTAGCCTGCGCGCCAAGCGCAGGCATTTCGTGACTGCCGCCCGCTCGCTGCAGGCCGGCAACGCCGCCAGCTCCGCCGCCGGGCTGAGCGATGCCGGCGACTGAGGAATTGCGGATTTCGGAATGCGGATTGCGGAATGTAAACGCATTGAGGGAAGGCCTGAAATCCGCAATCCGAAATCCGCAATCCGAAATTCCGCATCAGTTGCTTCTCGATCCCAGTGAAAACCAAGCTCACCCTGGCCGTCATCATTGTCTCCAGCGCTCTTGGCAATGTTCTCCTCAGCAAAGGCATGAAGCAGTTGGGCGACATCAGCCATCAGCCGGCCTGGCGTATCGTCGGTTCGGCGCTGGCCGCGATGCTGAACCCCTGGGTGGCCGCCGGCGTCGCCCTGCTGGCGCTTTTCTTTTTTTCTTACCTGGCGGCCCTGTCGTGGGCAGACCTCTCCTACGTGTTGCCGGCCACGGCGCCGGGTTACCTGCTGACCGCCGGCCTGTCGTATTGGCTTTTGGGCGAGCGAATCAGCGCGTGGCGCTGGCTGGGAACGGTGCTGATCGTTACCGGTGTGGTGCTGGTGGTGCGCACCGAGAAGCGGCGGATGCCATGATCGTTCTCTTGCTGATGGTCCTGATCGGCGCTTCGGTAACGGGCGAGATCCTGGTGACCCACGGCATGAAGCGGGTGGGCGAAATCCACGACTTCCGCCCACGATCCCTCTCGAGAGTAGCCTGGCGGAGTGTGCGGGGGGGCTGGGTGCCTGCCGGAGTCGCCTGCATGGCCACCTCCTTCTTCGCGCTGATGGCCGCGCTCTCGGCGGCCGATGTCAGCTTCGTCATTCCGGTGACGGCTGTCACCTACATTCTGAACACGCTGGGCGCGAAGCTTTTCCTCAAGGAGCGCGTCAGCGGCCAGCGCTGGCTGGGCGCCGCGCTGGTGGCCGTGGGGGTTGCACTGGTTTCCCTGTAAGCGAGTACAATAGCGCAAAGGGGAACAGGATGCGGGACAGGGAGAGCGTCTTGAAGGCCTTGGAAGCGAACCGCGACGCTATCAGACAATTCGGCGTGCGGCGCCTTGGCCTGTTTGGTTCTTCTGCGCGCGGCGACGCCGGCGAATCGAGCGATCTCGATTTTGTGGTGGAGTTCGACAGGAAAAGCTTTGACGCCTACATGGATCTCAAGGCGTTTCTCGAACACCTGTTCGGCTGCCGGGTTGACCTGGTGCTGCGCGAGGCGATCAAACCCAGGCTTCGCGCCGCAATCCTGGAGAGCGCGGTTTATGCCCCGGGACTATAAAGCCTCGCTGGAAGACATTCGGCATTGATGTCGAAATCATCTGGGATATCGTGCAAAGCAAGCTTCCCGAATTACGCCACGTGATCGAGCAGGCGATCTGCGAATAGGCGCGCCCGACCGTGCCCCAAACCGGCTGCCCGCGCGTGAACAGGGCGCGGCCCGCACACTGGATCGTCAAGCGCCTCCTCACGAGGAAGGGATGGCCCGCTCCATGGTGCAGGATTTCCTCTTTGGGCCGGCGGCCAGCATGCATTCGAACGTGATATCCTTGCTCATCGGCCTTTGCCTGTTCATGGGCGGCTGCGCCTGCGTCTACTGGCTGCTGGTCGTGGCGGCCGCCTGGCGTTTCCGCGCGGCTGCGGAGCCGCCCGCCGATTTCACCCCGCCGGTTTCCATTTTCAAGCCCTTGCACGGGCTGGAGCGGGACTGCCACGAATTGCTGGCCGGTTTCTGCCGCCAGGACTACCCGCTGTACGAGGTGCTGTTCGGTGTAGCGGATCCTGAAGACCCGGCCGTCCCCATCGTGCGGCGCCTCCAGGCCGAGTTCTCGAGCCTCTCCATCCACCTGCTGATCGCTGACCGGCGCTACGGCGCCAACAAGAAGGTTGACAGCCTGGACAAGATGCATCGCGAGATGCGGTACGATTTCCTGGCGGCCAGCGACAGCGACATGCGGGTCGGCCCCGACTACCTGCGGCGCATCATGGCGCACTTCCGCGATCCCCAGGTGGGCCTGGTGACCTGCTTCTATGGTGCCGAGCCGGGCGGCACGCTGCCCTCAATCTTTGAAGCCATCGGAATCACCGGCGAATTCCACCCCAGCGCCATGGTGGCCAGGATGCTGGAAGGAGTGAAATTTGCCTTCGGCTCCACTATGGCCACGCGGAAGTCGTTGCTGGAGGCCGTCGGCGGCTTTCCCGTGATGGCCGATGCCAGCGATGATTATGAACTCGGCAGGCGGGTGGCGGGGTTGGGCCAGCGGGTGGTCATCAGCCCTTACGTGGTTCATACGGTGCTGCCGGCCGATACCTGGCGCACCATGGTGCAGCGCCAGTTCCGCTGGACGTGCTGCACGCATGCCTCCCGCCCCAAAGGCCACACCGGCCTGATTCTCACCTATGGATTTCCCTTCCTGCTGGCCGCGCTGGCGCTGGCGCCGCATTCCGGGGTGATTTGGGGCTTCTTGTTCACCTGGCTGGTCTTGCGGCTGGGCGCTGCCTGGATCGCCAATCGCCTGGTCCTTCACGACCCGGTTCTGGACCGCTACCTTCTGCTAACGCCCCTGCGCGACTTGCTGACATTCGCCATGTGGGCCGCCAGCTTTTTCTACCGCCGCGCGATCTGGCGAGGCGAGCAGATCCGCCTGGAAAACGGCAAAATGCGCCGCTACGGGCTGTAGGCTGTAGGCCGTGGGCCGTAGGCTGGCCGGCGGCTATTCTCCGTCCTACAGCCCACAGCCCACAGCCTCTTACGCGATGTTGGCGGCCAGCGTTTCGTAACGCTCGTGAACGCCCGCGCCCTTCTCCCGCTCCAGGCCTTCGTATTGCTCGCTGAGTTTTTGCATGTCGGCCGATGACAGGAGGTTGCGCGCCATCTGGAACAGGACGTTATTCTCTTTGAAGATGTGCTGGCGCAGCAGGTGGATGTAAACCTCGGCGTTCTCGCGGACCGCTTCGGCGGCCGCGGGCGAGCCGGCGCGGGCCTGCTCCAGGTTCTGCCGGACCGCTGCCAGATAGCCGCGCCCCTCATCATGCTCGTGGAGCATCATGCCCACCGGCCCGTCCTCTCGCGGCATGCCCCGCGCGGTCAGCATGGGAAACAGGCACTGCTCTTCTTTGTAGTGATGGCAGCCGTCCGCGAAATTCGTCAGGGAATCGAGCGCTTCGCGGAAAAAGTCGGCCGCGAATGGCCCCTGGGTGCTGGCTTGCAGCCGCGCCTCGATTGCGTCCAGCACGCCCTCAATCAAGCGGTGTTCGTTTACCAGGACTTCAATGGGATCGCTGCCGTTATGCATGTTTGCCCTCCAGGCCCAGTCTGCCGGAGGCGGCGATGTGGCGAAATGACTTTAGTCACAAGAAGACCTGAGACCTGAGACTGGAGGATACGGGCGGTCCCAGGTCTCAGGTCTCAGGTCTCAGGTCTCGCGAGCGGAGCGAGCGCAGGTCAATGCCGAGCTGCTGGCATTTCTTATACAGGTGGCTGCGCTCCAGGCCCAGGGCGCGGGCCGTCCGCGCGATTTGGTAGGCGTGTTTCTCCAGGGCGTCCAGCACTACTTCGCGCTCGATTTCGTCCATCGTTTCTTTCAGCGGGCGGCCGCGGAAGCCATGGCGTGCGCCGGGGCCGGCGGACGCCGCCGCGCCGCCGCCCAGCAACTGGTCGATCAGCGCGCCGCTGATCTCTCCGCCGCGCGCCAGGATCAGGGCGCGCTCCACGGCGTTCTGCAACTCCCGCACGTTGCCGGGCCAGCGGTACCGCGCCAGCCTGTTGAGCCCTTCCGGCGTGATCCGCGCCTGCTTCCAGTGATTCCGGGCCGCCACCTGGCGTGCGAAATGCTCGGCCAGCAGGGGCACGTCTTCGGGGCGGTCGCGTAGCGGCGGCACGGCGATGGGAAACACATGAATGCGGTGAAAGAGGTCCTCCCGGAAGTGGCCGGCGGCCATCAGTTTGTGCAGGTCTTTATTCGTTGCCGCAATCACCCGCACGTTGGCGGTGATGACGTGGTTCGAGCCGATGCGCTCGAATTCCCGTTCCTGCAGCACGCGCAGCAATTTCGCCTGCATGGCCGCGGGCATGTCGCCGATTTCGTCGAGGAACAACGTGCCGCCCTCGGCGGCCTCGAACTTGCCGATGTGGCGGGAGATGGCGCCCGTGAAGGAGCCTTTCTCGTGGCCGAACAGCTCGCTTTCGATCAGCTCGGCGGGCACCGCCGCGCAGTTCAGCTTCACAAAGGGGTTGTCGCGGCGCGGGCCGGCGCGGTGGATGGCCCGCGCCACCAGTTCCTTGCCCGCCCCGGTTTCGCCCAGGATGCAGACGGCCGAGTCGGTGGGCGCCACCAATTCGACCTGCTCGGCGACCCGGGCCATGGCCGGGCTGCGAAACAGCAGGTCGCCGTCTCCCACCTGGCGGCGCAGCTCCCGGTTTTCTTCCTCCAGGCGCCGGAGCCGCACCGCGTTTTCTACGGTGAGCAGCAGCTTCTGCGCCGACACCGGCTTTTCCAGGAAATCGACAGCGCCCGAGCGGGTGGCCTGCACTGCCATTTCGATGGTGGCTTGGCCGGAAACCAGCACCACGGGCAGCTCGGGCCGTTCCCGCCCGATCGCGTCCAAAAGCTGCAAGCCGCTGGTTCCGGGCATCACCACGTCGGAAACGACAGCGTCCAGTTTCTCGCGGCGGAGTAGCTCGAGGGCGCGCTCGGCGGAGTCGGCGATCAGCGCTTCCAGCCCCTCCATGCGGAAGGCCCGCGCCAGTTGCGCCAGGGTGTTGGCGTCGTCGTCGACGATGAGGATGCGGAGTTTCAAAACCGGCTGTAGGCTGTAGGCTGTGGGCCGTAGGGCAACCGCCAGCAGCCTGCGGCCCACAGCCTACAGCCCACAGCCTAAATAAACATCTCTTCGTCTTGCGTGGCGCGCTCCGGGGTGCTGCGGAAGCCGCCCCGCCGCAGCAGGACCTGGACGGCGGCCAAGATGCCGATGGCCACCGCTTGCATCTCCTTGACCGGGCGGAGCACGCTCTTCTGGATGAGATCGGTGGTCTGCTCGACGCGGTGCACGGTGTCGGCCACCAGCTCATCCACCCGGATGATCTCCAGCCGTGCCCGATCGCTGGCCTCGGTCAGCAACTGATCGATGCGAGTGAGTTGCGTTCGCGCCATTTCCTGGGCTTCGTCCAGTGTCACGGCCAGGCGCTGCGCCTGCTCGCGGGCCTCCTCGATCATCGGCCGGGCGCTGTCCAGCACCGACTTGGCGCTGTCCAGCAAGGGCTCGACCTTCTTGTCCAGGGTCTGCTCGATGCGGACTTGCAGCTTCTTGACGGCCAGCAGCAGGCCGATCAGCGTGGCCAGTTGCAGAACCAGCGCCACGGCCATGACCACCACGAATGCAGCCACGAAGAGATAAAACCAATCGGGAGCCAACAGGTAGCGACCTCCTCACGCCTTGGAGCCGGAGGGCTTGGCGCCGGGGGGCGTTCCGGGCGCCGGTTCGGATGCTTCGCCGGTCGCCTCGCGGTAGGCCTGTTTCCCGGCCTCGAATGCCGCCTGCACGTTGCTCTTCTGGCGGGCGACCGTCTCCTTGCCCTTCTCGATGTACTCGCCTGCCTGTTCGCGCACCTCGCGGCTCTTGCGCGTGACGAACTCGCGGCCCTCCACGGCCCTCTGGCCGAGGTAGTCCCGCGTCTCCTCACCGGAGCGGGGAGCGAACAGGATTCCGATCAGGGTGCCAACCCCCAGGCCCGCCAAAAAGTAGGTAATCTTGCCAGTGTCTTCCGCCATAGGGCCACCTCCATTTCGCTCTCTGAGTATAGCACGCGGAAGGGGCGCTGAGCGCCAACCCAATACCGTTGTGGCTCTGTAACGGAAATTCGGGTTAGAATAGCGCATTCATGCCGGAACTGTTCCGCCTGCTGGGGTATGTCCGCCCCTACTGGTTCCGCCTCAGCGTGTCGGTGCTGATGATGGCCGGGGTGGGGGCCTTCGAAGCCATCATGGCCTTGCTGATCGGCCCGGTGTTCGACCGCGTGCTCAACCCGCGGGCGGCTGGCGACGGCATCGTGCTCCTCAAGAACGTCCCCGGCATCGGAGCGGTTGACCTCCGTCTCTTCGTTCCTTCCTGGATGCACAACACCTGGACGATTGTGGCCGCCGTTATCGTGGTTGTGACCTTGGGCAAGGCATTGTTCGAGTACGTGGCCAGCTACCTGGTCAACTACATCGGCTTCGCGGTGGTGACGGACCTGCGCAACCAGCTTTACGACAGGGTGATCCACCAGTCGATGCGGTTCTTCCACGGGCACGCCACCGGGCGGCTGATGTCGGCGGTGCTGAACGACATCGAGAAGATCCAGCTTGCCGTCTCCCACGTGCTCGCCGATTTCCTGCGGCAGAGTTTCACGCTGGTGGGCATGGTGCTGGTGCTGACGCTGCTGGACTGGAAGCTGGCGGCCGTCTCGCTGCCGCTGCTGATCGCGGTCGTGCTTTACGCCGCGACCAAGATCGGGCGCCGCGTCCACCGTTCCACCCGCAAGACGCAGGACAACCTGGCCGAGATCAGCGAGATCCTGCAGGAAAGCATCAGCGGCATCCGGATCGTGAAGGCCTTCGGCATGGAGAGGTTCGAGCTGGGGCGCTTCCGGGAGGCAGCCCGGCGGCTGTTCCGCGTGAACCTGCGCTACGTGCGCGCCCAGGCCCTGACCTCGCCGCTGATGGAGCTGCTGGGCGCGCTGATGATCGTCATCATGCTCTGGGTGGGCCGCGACCGGATCAAGGCGGATGTCCTTACGCCCGGCGCCTTCCTGGTGTTCGTTTACGCGCTGCTGAAGATGTACGAGCCGGTGAAGCGGCTGACCGGCATCAACAACGCTTTCCAGCAGGCCCTGGGCGCCTCGGCCAAGGTGTTCGAGTACCTGGACGTGCGGCGCGAGGTGCAGGACCGGCCGGGCGCGGTCCCTTTGCCGCCCTTCCGCGACGCGGTCGTGTTCGATGACGTTTCGTTCCAGTACGAGCACGAGCACCCTTTACTCGCCGGCATCAGTTTCCGCGCCGAGCGGGGAGAAGTGGTGGCCATCGTCGGACCCAGCGGGGCGGGGAAGACCAGCATCGTCAACCTGATTCCGCGCTTCTTTGACGTGACGGAGGGCCGGGTGACGATCGACGGGCACGACGTGCGCGATGTCACCCTGTCCTCGCTGCGCGGCCAGATCGGCATGGTCACCCAGGAAACCATTCTGTTCAACGACACTGTCCGCAACAACATCTGCTACGGCCTGGCGGAGACTCCCGAGGAGCGGCTGTTCGAGGCGGCCCACGTGGCCATGGCACACGACTTTATCCTGGCGCTTCCGCAGGGCTACAACACCTTGATCGGGGAGCGCGGCGCGCGTCTGAGCGGCGGCCAGCGCCAGCGGCTGGCGATTGCCCGCGCCCTGCTGAAGGACCCCCCCATCCTGATCCTGGACGAAGCGACCTCGGAACTGGACAGCGAATCGGAACTGCTGGTCCAGCAGGCCCTGGGCAACCTGATGGCCGGGCGCACCGTCTTCGTGATTGCCCACCGGCTGGGCACCGTCCGCCGCGCCGACAAGATTCTGGTGTTGAGCCAGGGATGCATCGTGGAGGCCGGCACGCATGCCAAGCTGCTGGAGAACGGCGGCGTCTACCGCCGCCTGCACGAGCTGCAGTTCATGGAACAGACCACGGAGAAGTGAAGTGACAAGTGACGAGTGACGAGTGACAAGCGAGTGGAAGCCGAACTCCTCGTCACTTGTCACTCGTCACTACCAACTGTTTTTATGCTCAGAAGCATGACCGGCTACGCGGCTGCTTCCGGCCGCCGCGGCAAAACGGCCGTCTTGGTGACGGTCAAGAGCGTTAACCATCGTTTTCTGGACCTGCACCTGCACCTGCCTCCCGAGCTGGATCCGCTGGAGACGAAGGTGCGGCAGGTGGTGCGGGACACGATCCGCCGCGGCCACCTGGATTTGGCCGTGGTGCTGGAACGGGATGCCGGTGTGGAGGCCCACATCGACCGCGCCCTGGTTTCCGCTTACATGCAGGCCTATAACCGCCTGCGGGCCGACTTCGGCCTCACCGCCGAGGCGGACCTGAACAGCGTGTTGAAGGTGCCGGGCGTGCTCAGCTTCACCCCGGCGAACTTGGCCGAGGAGGAATCGAAGGAGATCGAATCCCTGGTCGTGGACACCCTCAGCGAGGCCTTGGGCAAGCTGGACGAAATGCGGGGGGGCGAAGCGCGCGCCATCGCCGCCGAGCTGGCGCGCCGCACCGCGGAGATGCGCCGCGGAGTCGAGGAGATCGAGCAGGTGCGCGCCGGCGCCCAGCAGGTTTACCTGGAGCGGTTGCGCGACCGCGTCAGCGAACTCATCGGCGACAAGATCGCGCCCGAGCGCTTGGCCCAGGAAACGGCCCTGCTGGTGGACCGCAGCGACGTGAGCGAAGAGCTGTTACGGATGAAAAGCCACTTGCAGCAGTTCGACAACCTGCTTCAATCCGAGGATGCCGGCGACGAGGGCAAGCGCCTGGATTTCCTGCTCCAGGAGATGAACCGGGAAGCGAATACCATCCTCTCCAAGACCTCCGGCCTGGCCGAGGCGGGCATCCGCATTACCAACGTCGGATTGCACATCAAGGCGGAGATTGAAAAGCTGCGGGAGCAGGTCCAGAATCTTCAATAGGCTACAGGCTGCAGGCCACAGGCTACAGGAGCCGCGATTTGCCCCCTGGAGCCTGCAGCCTGTAGCCTGCAGCCTGTAGCCTGTACATGACCAGCGTCTTTATCGTGTCGGCGCCTTCCGGCTCGGGCAAATCCACGCTGGTGGAGCGCCTGCTCAGCTCGGTGCCCGGCCTCACCTTCTCCATCTCCTACACCACCCGCAGCCCGCGCGGACACGAGAGGAACGACGAGGACTACTGCTTCATCCGGGCCGAAGAATTCCGGGCCATGATCGAGCGCGGCGAGTTTCTGGAGTGGGCCGTGCTGTTCGGCAAGGACTACTACGGCACTGCCCGGCGGTTCCTGGAGGAAGCGCGCCGCCAGGGCCACGACCTGGTGCTGGACATCGACGTGCAGGGCGCCGCCCAAATCAAGCAGAAACTGCCGGACGCGGCCTCGATCTTCATTCTTCCGCCCTCGCGGGAGGCGCTCATAGCCCGGCTTCGCGGCCGCGGCGAAGACGCCGAAGAGGTGATCCGGCGGCGCCTGGGCCGGGCTGCCGGCGAGATTGAGGATTACTACAAGTACGATTACGTCATCATCAACGACCGCATCGAGCAGGCCGCCGAGAAGCTGTGCGCCATCGTGCTGGCCACCCGCGTCTCCCGGCAGGCTGGCGCGGGGGCGGACGCCGCTGCCGCGATCGACCCGCAAGCAAAGCGTTGGCTGGAGCTGGCACGCGCCTGCCGCACGGCCGACGTCAGCGAGCAGGTCCAACCGATTCTGGAAACCTTCTTCAGCGCTAGAAAGTGACGCGCCGCTCCGGAAACCTGTGGCTGCCGGCCTCCGGAGGTGATAGAATTTTGCTTACGGCTAGGCGCGAAAGGTGGGGTGTGCGCGGATAGCCGATCGGAGGGCGGATCAGCAAGTGGATCGCATTGAAAACCTGGAAAGCAAGTTTCGATTTGTTCATGCGGCGGCCCGGCGGGCCCGCCAACTGCAAAGCGGGTCGCGCCCGCTGGTGCCCACGGTGACGCGGAAGCCCACCCGCATCGCGATGGAAGAGGTCCTGGGCGGCGCCGTCACTTACCGGAACGCCGCCGAGGCCACACCGGCCAGTGCTCCTGAATAAAGTGACAAGTGACGAGTGACAAGTGGCGAGCGGCCGGATCTTTCGCCGGTCCTCCGCTTGTCACTCGTCACTGGCCACTGGTCACTGCCATGAAAGTCTGCCTGGGAATCAGCGGAGGCATCGCCGCCTATAAGAGCGCCGATCTGCTGCGCCAGCTTCAGCAGCAGGGCCTGGAAGTCCAGGTGGTCATGACCCGGAATGCCTGCGAGTTTGTCAGTCCGCTGACATTCGCGGCGCTGTCGGGGCGGAAAGTGATCACCGGGATGTTCGAGCAGCCGGGCAGGGAAGCGAACATCGAGAGCGCCATCGAGCATATGGCGGTGGCCCAGGCGGCCGACCTGCTGCTGATCGCGCCGGCTACCGCCAACCTGCTGGGCAAGATGGCGCGCGGCATCGCCGACGATTTCCTCACCACCCTCTATCTCGCCACCAAGGCGCCCGTGGTTGTCGCGCCGGCCATGAACGTCAACATGTGGGAGCATCCCGCCGTGCGGGAGAACGTAGCCCGCTTGCGCGAGCGCGGCGTCCGAGTGGTGGAGCCCGAGGAAGGCTACCTGGCCTGCGGGATGACGGGAGCGGGGCGGCTGGCCTCGCTGGATGCCATCCTGGCCGCCGCGCTGGAAGTCCTCGGTTTGCGCCGCGACCTCCAGGACGAGACCGTGCTGGTTACGGCCGGACCCACCCAGGAGCCGATCGACCCGGTGCGCTTCATCAGCAACCGTTCCAGCGGCAAGATGGGCTATGCGATTGCCGAAGCGGCCGCGCGGCGCGGCGCCCGCACCCTGCTGATCAGCGGTCCTACCTCCCTGCCTCCTCCCGATGGCGTGCAGTTCGTCGATGTCCGGACGGCGGAGCAGATGGCGCAGGCTGTGTTGGCGCGGCTGGATGACGCCACCATCGTCATCAAGGCCGCCGCGGTGGCCGATTACCGCCCGGTTGCGGCCGCTCCTCAGAAAATCAAGAAAGGCGGGGGCAAGCTCAGCCTGGATCTGGAGCCGGCCACCGACATCCTGGCCGAAATCGGCCGCCGCAAGGGCGGCCGGCTGGTGGTCGGCTTCGCGGCGGAGACCGAGCGCCTCCGGGCAAACGCGCGCAAGAAACTGGAAGAGAAAAACGTCGATTTGATGGTCGCCAACGACGTCACCCAGGGCGTGTTCGATTCCGATTACAGCACGGCCGTCCTGATCACGCGGCAGGGCGCCACCGAGTTGCCGCGCATAACCAAGGCGGAGCTGGCCGGCCGCATCCTGGACGCCGTCGTTGCACTGCGAGCCGAGGGGCGCGCCGGGACGGAAGCGGGACGCAGATGAACGCAGATGAACGCAGATAATGGTTTGGATCTGCGTCGATCGCCGTTAATCTGCGTCCCCTGGTTTTTTTATGGACCCGGATCTGAAAGAGCGCTTGCGGTTCTACCAGGAACTGGGGATCAGCGACTTCTACCGGCCGGAGCCGGCGGCGACCGAGGCTGCGCCGGCGTCTACTGCGGTTTCCAAGCAGGCGCGACCCGCAGCGCCGCCGCCTCGGCCGCGTCCGGCCCCCGCGCCTCCGCCCAAGTCCGCTTTTGTGCCAGGGCCGGTGATCGACGACTTGTTCCGCGCCACCGCTCCCCGTGAAACGCTGGAGGCCATTCGCGCCGACCTGGGCGATTGCCGCCGCTGCAAACTTCATCCGGGACGCAACACGATTGTCTTCGGGAGCGGCAACCCCAAGGCTGACGTGGTATTCGTCGGAGAGGGACCGGGGGCCGACGAAGACGCCCAGGGCCTGCCCTTTGTCGGCCGCGCCGGCCAGTTGCTCACCGAAATGATCAACAACAGCGCGGCCAGGCTGAACCTTCCTCTGCGCCGCGAGCAGGTTTACATCTGCAACGTGTTGAAGTGCCGCCCGCCGGGCAACCGCACGCCGGAAAAGGACGAATGCGATACCTGCCTGCCGTTTCTGCTGCGGCAACTGGACGCCATCCGGCCGCGGGTGATCGTGGCCCTGGGCGCCACGGCCGCCAGGGCGCTGCTTAACACCAGCGAGGCCATGGCCAGGCTGCGGGGCCGCTGGTTTGAGTTCCGCGGCGCGCGCGTGCTGGTCACCTACCATCCTGCCTATTTGCTGCGCGATCCTTCCAAGAAGCGCGAGGCCTGGGAAGACATGCAGATGCTGTTGGGCTTCCTCTATCCGCCTGAGACGTGAGAGTTGTAGCGGCTCATGGCGCGCGGCGAAGGCCTTCGCTGCGAACCACCCAGGAGCCATCGGCCGGGAATCCCGGCGCGGGGCCCGGCGGAGCGCCGTCCCAGCCGGCCGCCATCAGCGCCACAGCCGCCAGCAGACCCCCGTTCCCGGGCAGGTAAATCGGCAGCCGGGCTTCCTGGAAATCATGGCCGTTGGGCAGGTAGCGGTTCTTGGGCCAGTCCAGAAGCAGTGCATCCACCGCCAAGTCGCGCCTCCCCAGGCGGGCGGCGGTCATGGCGGCCAGCGGGAAATCCCATCCCCACATTCGGTCCCTGGGCCACGCCCGCATCACGTGCTCCAGCGTCCGCTCCATCGTTTTGGCATCGACTATGGGGGAATTGGGCAGGAAGCCGAGCGAGGCGAGCATGGTCGGATGTCCGCCATCCTCGACCGGCGGCGCTTCCAGCTCGATGTAGATGCCGTCGCGCAGCGGCAGCGGCGCGAGGCGCTCGGCGATGCGCTCCCACTGCGGCTCGGGTGGCAATCCCGCCCGCCGCCGCCATTCGTTTGCCGTCATCAGGCCCCAGCGCCAGTAGGCCAGCTCGAATCCGGGATTTTTCGCTCGGGCGTACTCCTGGCCGCCGAACTCCCGCGCCGAAATCAGCGGCGGCCCCAGCTCGTACCGCTGCCGCTGCTCGTCCCAGGCGGGGAACGAAGCCATGAACTTGGCGGTTTCGAAAACGATGCCCTTGTACTTCTCCAGCGTGCGTGTGTCCTTCCGTTCCCGGTAGATCAGCTCGGCAAAATAGATGGGATGGGGCTGCTGCCAGATGAGGAGCGGCCCGACCCGCGATGGCGATTCCCGGCCGTCGGGTCCGAGCATCTTGCCCCATCGGACGCCTTCATATCCCTGGCGCTCGGCGGTGGCCCGCATGACGGGCAGCGTTTCCCGATACCACTCAAGCTGTTTTTCGAGTACGCCGGCGCGGCCCCACAACGCCCAGTGCATGCTGTGCCACCAGTGCATCTCGAGGTGAAACTTGCCGAACCAACTGTTGCAGGTGAGGCCGGTTTCCTGCGGCGGGTACCTGCCTGCCCCCTGAATGGCCTCCAGGTATTGAGAGAGAACGATGCGCCGCTCCAGTTCCCGCCAGCGCGGGTCTTTGCTTCCGGACAAATCGACGGCCCCGCCGGATCGCCAGAACCCGGGCCAATACGCGGCCGCCGCGCTCCGTGCTTCGTCGAAGCTGCTGGCGGCTTGAGCAGCTTCCGGGCGGGTGGAGAATGTAACCGTGAAGCGCAGGACACCGGCGCCGCGTGCCGGCGCGATTTCCCAGCGGTGAGCGCCTTGCGGCTTTATGCCGCCGGCATCCTCATGGACAATCACGCACCAGTACCGGGCGCCGTCGAGCTGCCGCCGCAGCTCGAGCCGGTTGTTGGCGTGCCTGGCGACGGTGGTGGTGTGCTTGTCCGCCTTGCCCCAGTCATTGAAGGCCGGCCCCCAGGCGCCGGTGGGATAAGGGAAGGCGACAAACACCTTCAGCCGGCCGGCCGCCAGCAACGGCGATTCCAGGCGCGCCGCGACGGCATCCAGGCGCGGGTGAGCCACCGTTTCCACCCGCACCGGCTGCCCTTCGATTTGGAATTCGCTGACCAGCAGTCCTCGCCAGAGGTCCAGCTTCTGGCGAATCTGCCGCAGGTCGGCGAGGCGGGCAGGAGCGCCGTCGGCCCGCGTCATCGCCAAACCGATCTGGCCGACGCTGTAGCGATGCGGATTGGCGCGCAGCCATTGCCCGGCGGGGCCGTCTTCCCGGATCGCATAGGTGACTTGCCGCCCCCGCGTCTCCACCGTCACCATGGCTTGGTCCAGGCGGAACCCCTTCGGATTCGGGAAGGAATGCCAGGCCCAGTCGGCCATGGTGCCCAGCGGGATGCCCCTGGCGTACTCCTCCTCGAAGGTCTGCAAGCCCGTCACGTCCGCAGTGAAGCAGAACCGCCCGTTTCCAAGCGAGAGCGGCGCGAGCGTGTCGGCCTGGCGCAGTTCGATGTTGTGCCTGGTAACCAGCGCCTGGCGGTCGATGCTGGCTTCGCTCGCGCCAACTGCGCTGACGGCCACCAGAGACAGGACGAAAAGTTGTAGCGTCGGCATATGGCCTAATGTCACCTACTGTTGCACGGGGGTAATCATACGCGGAAAAATCTGCATCATTCCGCCGGCTTCCGCATCTTCTTCTTGAGCGGACCGCACGCTCATCTCCGGACATGGGCCGGGCGACTACTCGCGGAAATTCTTCTTAAACGACGAGAGAGGTGATTGTTGCAGGAAACTGCCCCTTGCTTGAAGCTGGGCAAGCCGGTTCCCGATTTCGAACTGGCCGGGGTGAAATACGCCATGGCCGCCGACCCCACGCACAAGGTATCGCGGCTGTTCGGCGTCTATGATGATGACTCCGGGCTGGCCCTGCGCGGCACGTTCATCATCAGCCCTGCCGGAGTGCTCGTCAACTCCGAGGTCAATTTCTACAACCTGGGACGCAACATCGACGAGCTGATGCGCAAGCTGAAGGCCAACCTGTACCTGTCCAAGAACATCGCCGAAGTTTGCCCGGCCAAGTGGAGGAAAGCGGGCGATCGCACGCTGACTCCCTCGGCGAGGCTGGGGGGCCGGGTGCACGAGGCGGCCCAAGGCGCCTGACCCGCCCGCGCAGGGTCAGAACTCGAACTTGATGCCGAGCTGGATCTGGCGGGGATCGCCCGCCGAGGTGTAGCTGCCGAGCGTATTGCGGGCCGCCAGTTCGGTTCCCCAGGTGTGGTTCACGCCTGTGATGTTCACACGGTTCTGGGTGTTGAACGATTCCGCCATGATCCGCACACCCATGCGCTCCCGAACCTGGATGCGCCGCGCCAGACGGCAGTTCACCGTGAAGCTGGTGGGATCGGTGTAGGTGTTGCGGCCCAGCAGGTAGTCTCCATTGAAGGGCCGGTCGTTGCTGTTGCCGTCCTGGTTGACGTCGGAGCCGACCGTGACATTGCCGGGGACGCCGCTTCGGTACGTCCAGAGCGTGGAGAGCGACCACCCGCCGAGCAGCGCCTTGCCCGGCCCGTCGTAAGGAATCCGCCAGACGCCGGTCAAGGTGAACCGATGCCGCTGGTCTTCATACGACAGGGAGCGGTCGATCCGGGCGTTGTAGGGGTCCGAGGCCGCCATGGCCTGCGTGAAGTCACTGGCATCGTCGATGGCTTTCGAGAAGGTGTAATTGGCCCGAAACTCGAGGCCGTGGCTGATCTGCTTGCGCACCGTCAGTTCCAGGCCGTTGTAGGTGGACGAAGCCCATGAGCCGACCTGGTACATGCTGCCGAAATTCGTGTTCGGCCGGACGCTGGTAGTGTACATCATGCGCCCGATCTGCTGCGGGGTCGGTTTGGCAACGCCCAGCGAGGCGGCGTTGGCCAGGGTCAGGACGGTTCCCGGGTACAGGTTGATCTGCCGCGAACGCACCAGTTTGACCCCTCGCACCAGCACGTAGTTGGCGCCCACGGCCCAATTGTTCCCAATGGCCCGCTCGATGCCGAAGTTGGCCTGTTGGGAATAAGGAATCGCGATGTCGGAAGCGACGGTATTGAGGCTGCCTTTCGGCAATGCAAACCCGGTCGGAAATTTGTTGCTCGGCGGGAACGCGCCCTGGAGCAGTTGCGTGGTGGCCTGCGCGGAGGCGAGCTGGAGCGTCTGGCGCGCGATCAGCGAGTTGCGCGCCACCAGCAGGAAAATCTTGTCGTAGAAAATTCCATAGCCGGTACGGATCACCATCTTCCCTTTGCCATCGGGGTTGTAAGCGATGCCGACGCGCGGGGAGAAGTTGTTGCCGTCCCGGTGGATGCCGCTCTGCACCACCGCTTCGATGGGGTTGCTCATGTCGCGCTTGATGTTTTGCGGCTGCATGTCATAGTCGTAGCGTACTCCGTAGGAGAGGGTCAGCCGCGCGTTCAGGCGGAAAGAATCCTGGGCGTAGAAGCCGAACAGGTTGTCGGGCAGGTTCATCGCCGGGTCGCCAAACCCCTGCGAGAACGTGTTCACGCTGCCGGCGACAAAAGTCGCCAGGCTGGCAAAGCTGAAGCTGCCGCCGAAGGTATTCGGATAGGAACTGTGCGCCATCAGGCGCGTCATGTCGGCGCCGAACTTGAAGAAATTCCGGCCATGTTGCCAGCTCAGGCTCTGCGTGAATTGGTTCCGCGTTTCGTCCAGCAGCACCGGGTAATCTACGTTGCGCCCCCAGGTGGCCACGCCGGAGATGGAGACGCGCGGCCCGATCACGTCGTTCGCGTATTGGGTGAGCAAACGCGGGGCGTACTGGTAACGCGTCTCGCCCACCACGGTCGGCGAGAAGATGTGCGTATAGGTCCAGAGGAACGATTGGTCCCGTTGGCGCTGTCCGCTGCCGCCGGAAACGTCGGTCGTTCCGCCCGCGCTGTCGTTCGAGTTGTGGGCCTGCCCGTAAATGTAGCGGAACGACACCGAGTTTCTGGAATTCAATGAATGATCGAGCCGGAGCGACGACATGGTAGCGACGTTGTCCACCGGATACGTGCCGTTGGAAGTCGCCTTGACCGAGGCGCGCGGGATGGGTCGCTGGGCCAGCACTTGGTTGACGGCGTTCACGTTGGCATCGGAAATCGTCACTACGTCGCTTTCGTGGCGCGGGATGTACTCCACCGCGGCGAAGAAAAACGTCCGGTTCCGGATCAGCGGACCGCCCAGGGTGGCGCCCACGTTCTTCCGCCGGAACGGAGGCTTCTCCTTATCGGTGACAAACGCGTTGCGGGCGTCCAGCGCCTCATCGCGCTGATACCAGAAGACGCTGCCGTGGAAGGCGTTGGCGCCCGAGCGCGAGATGATGTTGACCAGTCCGCCGCCCGCCTGGCCGAATTCCGGCGCAAACCCGTTGGTCACCACCTGGAATTCCTGCACCGCGTCCTGGCTCAGGGTCATGCGGGTATTGCCGTTCGACTGGCCGTTGTTGTCGGCGCCGTCCACCGAGATGTTATTGCTGCGCGCCCGCTGCCCGTTGAAGCTGAGGCCGCTGCCCTGGCCCGAGGTCTGCTGAGCCGTAACGCCAGCCACCGTGCGCGAGTAATCCAGGAAGTTGCGGCCGTTGATCGGCAGGTTGTCGATTTCCGCGCGGTTCACCACCGCGCCCAGGTTGGCGCGCCCGGTCTCCACGATGGGCGCCGCTTCGGTCACGTCAACGCGCTGCACCTGCGCCGCCACCGGCAGTTCCACGTTGATGGTCGCCAGTTGCCCGACGTGGAGTTGCAGGCCCTTGCGCTCGACGGTGGCGAATCCATCTTTGGACACCCGTAGGTCATATTCGCCGACCTGCAGCGATGTGATACGGTACCGGCCCAGGTCGTTGGTGACGCCGGTGCGCGTAATTCCCGTTTCCTTGTTAATCACCACGACGGAAGCCTGCGGGATGACCCCGCCGGCCGCGTCGGTGACGATCCCTTCCAGGTCAGCCGAGGTCGCCGATTGCGCCCAGACAGCCACCGGGGCCAACAACATCAGAGCCAGTGCCAGTGCTTTCCGCATGGTCACCTCCTTGACTTGCCGCCACCTTCCCTTGCTTTTGCGGGTACGCCGATAATAGCACAGCGTTGTCTCCGCTTGGAGGCGGCTTCATCATCGTGGAAGAGCAGAAGAGAACGGACCAGGCAACATGCGCGCTGCTTTCGCAACAGGCGGAGTGACTCCACCCGCCGTTGGCCAAGGCCGGGGAGGAGGTGGCCGAGCGCGTCAGCTCGCTGGCCGTCGAAATCTTCGGCGGCTACGGCTTTACCAAGGATTACCCGGTCGAGAAGCTGTGGCGCGATTCCAAGATCGGCTCCATCTACGAAGGCACATCCAACATGCAGCTTCAAACCATCGCCAAGCTGCTCCTGGGCAAGTGACCGAAAAAAGGATCGGTGTGGCACCAATTATCAGGCACACGGTTTCCCTTGGCGCAACCGCCCCATTTTCAGCACATTACAGCCGACTGCCTGCCATCCGCCAACCGGCACCAGCGCACTCTTCGGCGAATAACCTATTTATGGTCAACAGGTTGAGCCTTGTTCCGACCAGCACCTGTAAATTACAGGTTATATATGGCATTAAGCGCCATGGCAGTCCGCATCTCGGCCTGAGTCTTTCAGTCGCCCTACTGCGGAGAATGCACCGCGATGCTTCCGCGCGCACAGACCACAGCCCACAACCTACAGCCTCGTTTCCAATTGTCAAAGACAGGAGCCGGCGTCCCCGCGCCGCCCCACTTGGAACCCGGCATCGCTCTCGAAGTGCCGTTGTTTTGTAACCCGCATGTGGAAAGCCGGTGAGCGACCCCGCAATGACTGAAATCACCATGTCAGTGCCATAATTCCATTATGACATACGTGTCAAGGGTTTGAGCCGTTTTTGGGTAGGTCGCCGTTGAAAACAAAGGAAATAAAGTTCGGACAGGGAATCTGCGAGCCCGCTCAATCGGTGAAAGCCGGCCTTGGGGCGGGCCGAACGAGCGATTCCGAGATCGGGCGCTCGGCATTGCCCGACGATGCCCTGCACGCCGCAGCGAAGGCGGTGGGCGCACGCTCCACCGCGTGAACGTCACTTGGCGGCAGGAGGTTCGGCGGCTCGTCAATCGAGGCCAGCCAGATCGCCGGCCGCGCCGAGGTCCGGATGACCGCCGAGTGTACCCACGTGGCGATCCCCCAATCAGCGTGCTTTATGGTTTTGGAATAGGTCGATGCGCCCCGTCCGGCGATCACTCCCGGCAGCCAGCGGCTGGGATCTCGGCGATTTCTGCGGCTGTTCCAGCGTTAGGTTGCCAGCCGACCTTACAGGCCAGGTCGTGGAGCTCTGTCAAGTTCCTTGGCTGCGGGGCCTCGAACGATGCCTACCATTCGCACTTATCGGCAAAAAGGGCTTACAATATGGGAGGGCCGTCGAGGAGTTATGGCAAGGCGCGAGCGGGTTTCACCTGATTTAGTGGATCGTGCCCGAGACACGATCCGGAGGCTCCATTCCTCGCCACTTCGCGCAGTAGCCGACAGGCTTGAGCCCCTTCTCGCTGACGTGGAACGCTGCCACCGACCTGGCCACCTCCCCCATGATGGACTGCTCGCACTGGCCAACTACATCTCCTTCCTCGGGCAGAAGCTTCCCCAGACCTTCGGTGACCGATTCCGATTCGACGCAGGTATGATCCAAGCCATATGCAGCCAATGGGGAGATGCGGCGCGCTTTCCCCGCACGGTTGTGCCGTGCCACGAGCGTGACTGGGGGCACGAACGAATCGATATGCCTTCCGAGGACGGGGAGAGGCTTCACGTCATCCATCTGGTGCTCTTTCCTGGTCGCGATGACCTCGCTGACGTCGACCTGCTGGCGTACCCGTGGATTGCGCACGAGCTCGGCCACAACCTGCTTTCTCGCAACGAGGGGCTTTTCAGCGAGCCGATGACTAGCTCCGTCAATGGCGTTCTGAGTGGGTTGCGCCTCGCGGCGATTGCGGACCGCGGAGCCGCAAAGGCTCGCTCACAGGCGGGCATCGACGATTTGACTGCGGTCTGGACGCCGTGCCCGGATCACAACGACTGGGCGCACGAGATTGCGGCCGACGTGATCGCTCTTTGGACCTGCGGTCCGGCTTTCATTGCCGCATTCGAGGACGTTATCGAGGCGCACGACATCAACCCCTTTCACGTGGGGCAGAGGCACCCTCCCTATTCAATCAGGCTCCAGGTTCTGATGAAAGGCGCCCGGGAATTGCGCTGGTGCCAGGAACTAGCCAAGGCGGAGAATATTGCAGCCGCGTGGAAGCGGAAGAAGCCGCAATCGGCTCAGGAGAGCAACCGGCTCTTGTTGTTGTCCGACGAGCGCCTGATTGACGCCGCCGTGCGCCGGGCTTTCGAGCTTTGCCGTGCCCTGCGTCTGCCACCTGCAACGCCCGCAGGCGTCGCCAAGTTGCGGAGCGAGGGAGCGGGCCGGGTTGACGAATGCGGGAGCGATGTGCTGTTGCTGGCGTGGGCGAAACACCAAGAACTCGATCACACCGCCTACGAGACCTGGGAGAAAAACCTAGTAGCCGAGCTGGCTTCTGCCGTCACGCTGTGATCCCGCTAATGTGATAAGCCTTCGACAACTGTAGCGCGCCGGTGTCCGCAACGTGGAGCACCCACGGCAGGCGCATGCCCATATCCGGCTTTGTGAAGCACAAGTCTGCTTGCCATACCAGATCCCGCACGACCGCGCCCCGGTCGGCCTTCCCCGCGATGTCCGAGATTCGCAAGAGCAGCGGCGCGGCCGTGCCTTGTGGCAAGTAAGGGGCCCCTGTGGTGCATACCAGCGCCAAGTCGGGGTCCTCGATTCCGAAGACCACCTGGCCGACTAAAGGGTTCTTGGTTCCGTCGGCGTTGCGCATCAGGCGCCAACCGTGGGCTCTCTTGAGTATCTCCACTCCAGTCCAGGTCGAAGAGGAAGTGACCCAGCCACGATGTGCGAGCTCTTGGTGGAGCCGCTCGATCGCCTCGCGTTCGTTCCACAGCTCGCCACTCCCGAGGAACTCCCCGTCACGGTAGAACACAGCCGTCCCGAAGTCCGGTGCATGGCCGCTCTCCATGAGTTCTGAATGCGCCCGTTCAAAGAGGTTCAATAGGCCGGCGAACAGGGCTTCGGTCGGGATCGGTTCCTTCTTCTGGACCTCGATGGGAATCTCTTGCGGCAAGAAGAAGAGGCCCTCGTGCGGTCGGCGGAACCCGTAGCCCATGCACGCGACAGCGTCCGTGTCGTGGACGCCGCCCACGTCGAGCCCGATCTGCACATTGAAGTGGAACGGGTCGTGCGGCGCGAACGGGAACCAGTGGTGTTTGACGAGAAGGCTTCCGAGGCAAAGTTCGTAACGCTGACGGATGCGATTTGCTAGACGCGCCTCCCGCCGCTCCAGGGCTTCCCATGGCTCGTGTGTGAACCTGGCTGGCAGGGTGTGATCCAAGTGGATACACTGAGAGGCAACTTCGATTCGCTGCTTGATGCGCTCATGTGTGTCGTTTGTGGAATGCGGCTCATCGCTTCTCTCTGGCAGCACCGCGAGCAAGGTATCGTGGTGGCCCTCTTCAACCGCCCTGCGGATGTCCTCTACGTCCCGGTACAGCCGGAACTCGAAGACGGCATCGATGCTTTGACCCGCCCAGATGCGCTCCAGGTCCTTCTTCAACCGCATGCCGCGGTCATGCCCGTGCTCGGCCGGGTAGGCAAGAAGTGGGTCGATCGGCCGGCGCACCAAGAAGCCATGGTTTCTGATGTGCTTGGCGCGCTGCCGGCAACGCTGCTCCAAGCCGCCATCATCGGCGCGCTGCGGCGCCTCGATGATTACCTCCGTTCCCGTCCGTCCCCGAACGCGAACAGCCGGGGGAAGGATGAGCAGCGAACGCAGTTCCGCACTAGACACAGGGGCCTCCGCCAGGTGCAGTACATGCCCGCAAATGTCAGCGCCGTCGAGGAAGTTCCTTATCTTGCGCGCCCACTGTTCGCGCTCCGAGGGTTCGAGGATGGTTTCTGCGTGCTCTTCCTGGGTGATCTGAGAGCCGAGTACGAGCCGCAGTTCGCCGGTCGGGATGTCGCTCATTTTGTCCGGGAACTGGCGGCACCGCAGTTTCCTTCCAACCCGCGCCCGCTGCTCTTCGGCCGCTAGCTGTGCATCCGCTAACACTCCTGCCACGTCCTCCAACTCGAAAGCCTTTATGTCCGGGGAGTTACCGACTTGCCGCACGACCCGTATGCTGACCGGCTGGTTTTGCCTGTTGGCGCGCTGTTCGCGTTTGGCCTTTATCATCGCGGCGACCCTCGCCACTTCCGCAGCCCGGTAGTAGTCTCCAACCGTGCGGGCGTCGAGAGTGGCGGTGGTGACCGAGCACTGCATCACCAGCCGGCCGCCGCTCAGAACCTTCGGCGCGGCGCGGAATCGACGGCACATCAAGCATCCGTCACCGTTGGACCCGGAAGGGCATTGGCAAAAGTGACCATAATCTTGCCACAGGTCTCCGAGTTCCGGCGAAGCGGTCTCTTTAAAGTGGCGCTTGATCCCGTCCCGCAGTATGCCGAGCACAATCGCGTGCGACCCGGGGTCAGCCGCGCACGCGGTCAGGGAGTCGGCGCAGGTCACCTTGTACTCGCCGGTCTCAATGGGGACGGGCAGCTTCCATGCTTCAGGAACTGCCACCAACCGAGGCGTGAAGTCCACCACGAACCCATACTCGTGGCAGTCCGCCCTGCACTTTCCTTTTCTGAGGTCCCAGATGACGTGTTTGATGTCGCCCCGACTCTGGTGGTTCTGAACGGTGAAGGTCTTCAAGTCCACCGCGTAGATGTTGACAGGCCAGGACAGCGTTTCCGGCTGCAAGATGTCGTAGCAGTTGAGGAAGCACTGCGGCAGGCTGCGCGCGCCGGGCGGACTAACCGAAGTGGGGTTCATTGCTTCTCCCTGGTGAAATAGTAGGTCGCCGCAGAGCTCACCAGGCTCGCCAGAACCGGCAGCACTATGGTGAACGTTTTTTCGAGACTCGCTACCGCCTCGGTCTTACCGGCGTATGCCATCCACGTTGTCAGGACGTAGTGCAGCACGACTGCAACAGCAAGCAATGCCGCCAGGCCATACGCCAAGTAACGCGCCGTATCGGCGCGATGCCGTTGGAGAATCTGAAGATCCTCGAGCGGCGGTACGAGACCTCCTTCGAGCGGCTCCCCGGTCGTCTCGTCTGTTTTCGCTGAAGCCGTAACTTCGCTGTTTGCCACGACTCACCTCCCCGCCGGTTGCAGGTTGGGGATGACAATCACGCGTTCTTCCTTGGTTTCGGGATTCCGAAGCACGATCTCCGTGAAGCCTTGATTGACCTGCGATTGCAGGGCTCGGCTGACCTGGAGAGACTCGCGGACGGCCTCTCCCATGGACGAGAAGCGACCCTGCTCCTTGATCCTCTGGAGGCTTTCCAAGCTTCGCTCATCGAAACTGAAAACCACGCGTTGAGTCTTCGCCACGTTCATGCTCCTTTCCGGTGTCGCTATTGGACACCGTATTATGCCTTTTTTGTAGCATCCAGTGCATCTATTTGTCAAGAAAAATATATCATTAGTGATGGCATAAAGTTCACAGGCCGTTACCATTTGGTACACAGATGACGGAACTGGGAAAGTGAGCCGCAGTGGCGCTGCCGGTTTTGCCTGGAGACGGGCTGCTGTCGATGGGATGCCGGCCATGCGACCTGCAAAACGCGGCCGCGACCTGACCAGCCACGGCGGTGCCGGTGGGGGTGGCAACGACTCCCAGCGAGAGTTGCGCCAGCGTCAGCGGCGTCCGGCCGTAGAGCCGGAGGTCTTCCACCCGCTGCGCGAAGATCACCTAGCCCACCGAGCCCGTGCCGGTGTCCAGCAACGGCACCTCTGCCGTGACGCCGACAGTCTGCGAGGAGTCGCCGACCTCCGTGCGGATGTCCAGCACCGGGCGCTCGCCAGTGGCCAGCGTGAAGTTCATTTTCTAGCCGGCACCCGCGCCGGCGACGGAGGCACGATGCAGTTCGCCCTGAGGCCGGCGTCTTGATGCCTGCAAGCCGCCAGACTGGGCGATGGGAATGCGGGACCACGATCTGCTAAGATCGTTTTGCGGATGCCGCCCGCTGCCGTGTTCAAGGCAGAGCAGCGCGGCGATAAACACCGCCCCATGATCAGCCGTCGTTCGTTCTTCGCCGCCGCGCTCGCTCTTCCCGTAGCCGCCCGGGAGCGAAGGCCGTTTCGCTGGCCTGCCGGCAAGCGGGCCGCCATGTGCCTTACCTTCGACGAGGCCCGCGTTAGCCAGATTGACACCACGGACAGAATCGCAAGGTACGTTCAAGCCCGGCAGAGTATAAAGTAAGGGTTGATCCGGCAAAAAGCACCCGGCCGTTGACAGCGCCGGTGCGCAAAGACATCGAGGGGTTCAGTGTGCCCGTTCCCCCGATTAGCGTGCAGCGGCAGGTTGCCCGGGAGACGGATCGCTGTCTGTCGGCGGCCGACGCGCTTGACGGGAACGTTGCGACAGAACTTCGTCGCGCCGACGCGCTTCGGCAGTCGGTTCTGAAGAGCGCGTTCTGCGGCAAGCTGGTGCCGCAGGACCCCAACGACGAGCCGGCGTCGGTGCTGCTGGAGCGCATCCGGGCGGGGCCGGCGACGTTGGCGGCTAAGCCGGCCAGGCGCGCCGCTCGCGCCCGTGCATCGATGGAGCCTTGAGATGCCGATCGCCGATAGAAGTTTTTTCGGAATCGTGATCGCCACGCACTCACGACGTTCAACGGCGGCGTGAATGCGATTACGAAGTTCCGTCAAGCATCCCGAAGGGATGCAAGGAGAATAGCCGGGGGTAGAGCGAAGCGACACCCCCGGATGAGCCGGTCGCGTGTTCGAACGCATCCCGGAGGGATGCGAGGAACAAGGCTTTCCCCGCATCCCTCCGGGATGCGTTCACGACAACAACTCTTCCGGGGGTGTCGCTCGGCAAAAAGCGCCTCGCTGTACCCCCGGCTAATCTCCTCGCGCGCCTCCGGCGTGCGCACGCCGCTTCAGCGGCGTTCCCCGGAGGGCTGATAGACCCGGCGTTTACGGCGGAGAAAAGACAACTCGATCCCGGAATTCGATCTTGATCTGGATAATCTGCGAAATCTGCGGATGGCCTCGGTTCTGTTTATGAACGGATCACAAGTCGTTTCTAAGCTGTGGAACTACTGCCACGTCCTGCGCGACGACGGGCTGTCCTACCAGGACTACCTGGAGCAGCTCACCTTCCTGCTGTTCCTGAAGATGGCCCGCGAGCGCACGCAGCCGCCCTACAACCAGCCATCGCCGATCCCCGAAGGCTACGATTGGCCGGCGCTGCTGGAGCTGGACGGCGATGCACTCGAGCGGCAGTACAAGAAGACCCTGGAGAACCTGGGGCGCGAGAAGGGCATGCTCGGCGTCATCTTCCGCAAGGCGCAGAACAAAATCCAGGACCCGGCCAAGCTGAAGCGCCTGATCGCCGACCTCATCGACAAGGAGCAGTGGGTGGCGCTTGACACTGACGTGAAGGGCGACGCCTACGAGGGACTGCTGCAGAAGAACGCCGAGGATACGAAGAGCGGCGCGGGACAGTACTTCACGCCGCGCGCGCTGATCCGGGCGCTCGTGGACGTGATGCGGCCGGCGCCCAAGCAGACCATCAACGACCCGGCCTGCGGCACCGGCGGCTTCCTTCTGATCGCCCACGAGTACATCACCGGGCACTACAACCTCGACAAGGCGCAGAAGAAGCACTTGAAGCACGAGGCGCTGTCGGGGACCGAACTGGTGGCCGCGGTCGCCCGCCTGTGCGCGATGAACCTGCTGCTGCACGGCATCGGCGGCGAGGAGTCGCCGATCCGCGACGGCGTGGACAGCCTGGCCTCAACCCCCTCGGTCACCTACGACATGGTGCTCACCAACCCGCCCTTCGGCAAGAAGTCGAGCATCACGGTGATCAACGAGGAGGGCGAGGAGAGCAAGGAAACGCTGACATACTACCGCGACGATTTCTGGGCCACCACCAGCAACAAGCAGCTTAATTTCCTCCAGCACGTGAAGTCGCTGCTGAAGATTCACGGCCGCGCCGCCATCGTAGTGCCCGACAACGTGCTGTTCGAGGGCGGGGCCGGCGAAACCATCCGCCGCAAGCTGATGCACGAATGCGACGTACACACGCTGCTGCGCCTGCCCACCGGCATTTTCTACGCCCAGGGCGTCAAGGCGAACGTGCTGTTCTTCGACCGCAAGCCAGCCAGCGAAACGCCCTGGACCAAAACGCTGTGGATTTACGATTTCCGCACCAACCAGCATTTCACGCTCAAGACCAACACGCTGAAGCGCGGCGACCTCGATGATTTCGTCGCCTGCTACAGCCCCGAGAACCGCCACCAGCGCAAGGAAACCGAGCGCTTCAAGGCGTTCGGCTACGAGGACCTGGCCAAGCGCGACAAAGCCAACCTCGACATTTTCTGGCTCAAGGATGAAAGCCTGGAGGACTCGGCCAACCTGCCCGACCCGGACGTGATCGCTGCCGAAATTGTCGAGGACCTGCAGGCGGCGCTCGACGAATTTTCCCTGATCGTGGCAGACCTTCGGCACTGACCGTTCATCCGTGGCGAACGCCCTGCTCACCTACCAGGAGCCGGGGCGCGCGCGGTGGAGAACTAGGTCTTTGACCAGTTACAAATGTGGTACATGAACATTTCTAGTCACTTACGGTTTAGGCGTGCCTTATGTGTGAATTAGAGGCATGCGCAAATACAGGAAGCTGGTGGTGAAGCTGAGCAAAG
>Ga0315280_10002747_pt1 | contig 28125 bp, 26 predicted proteins | sample YL17G06_40_MG_FD_203697 | JGI IMG/M metagenome (GOLD analysis project Ga0315280, IMG submission 203697) | Sediment microbial communities from Yellowstone Lake, YNP, Wyoming, USA - YL17G06_40 | ecosystem: Environmental > Aquatic > Freshwater > Lake > Sediment | place: USA: Wyoming | collected... | reverse complement strand
AACGGATCTTCTTAGGCGGGTCGATCTCACCGCAGTGCCTTAGCTTGCCGATCACCGCAACAGTAACGAACTTATCGGCACCAAACTGTTTTTCGAGCCTCTCGAATATACTTAGGCCCTTGGGAATCGGCTGATACCGGCCGTTACTATAGACGCCCGTCACTTCAGGGTAATAGCCGGTAAGGATTTGCGACCATCCAGCCTTGGTATCGGTCGTACCCTCGATGTCGATCTTGACGCAAGTTCCTTGGTCAATTAGTTTCTGGAGGTTGGGCAGTTCTTTCCGGCTGAGACATTCGTTCACGTGGTCTCGCTGCGCCCCGTCCCAGCCGAATAGTATGATGTTTTGTGGCTTGTCGACAGCCGCAATTGTCGGCGTGACAGCAAACATCACAGTCAGAATTAGCAGCAGCGCAATGTGTCTCTTAGTCATTTCATCTTCCTTTCCAAATCGCGTTCTTTGTCTTGTGCCGTACAGCTTGCCCGCCATACGTCTGGCGGGCTGGGCGTAAAAGCATTTATGCTACCGTATCGAACGGCTAAAATCAATTCGATTGTGACTTGTGACTGTTTAATCCTCCAACAAGAGGTAACCTGTTGCGGCTCAATGAGTTGCAACTCTCGATTCTGGTTGCATATCCGGCTAAGAATACTGTACTTAGACGCAGATGCCAGCTCATTTATTGCACTTGTTAAGAGCAGCACCCTCGCCGTAATAGATTGACAATGGACAATGGACGATTGACAATTGATGCGAGCATACCATGAAAAGAGTATTTGTAACATTCTGGTCTGGCGTCTTGCTGGTGTCTTTGGGCTGCCAAAGTCACCCTGCCGGGGGTCAGGCTGACCCGTCGCCGCTGGCTGAGGCCGATCCTCTAAATCCCCTGATAGGCATTACGAGCGTCTACAAGGTGGACGAGAAGGACAAGATGGCATATACCCTTGTGAATTTCGCCTATGTCCAAGCGGTCACCGAGGCCGGCGGTGTGCCCGTAGTGCTGCCGACGATTGATGATGACAGGATTCTCCGGCGGTATCTGCAGAGCCTGGACGGCTTGATTTTGGTAGGCGGCGGCGATGTGCCTCCTTCAGCATACGGGCAGCAGCCCCACGAGACGGTCAAGCCACTGCCCCCACAGCGATACGATTTCGAGCGCAAGTTGATCACCCTGTGGCTGGCGAGCGGCAAGCCCATCCTCGGCATTTGCCTGGGAATGCAGTTTACAAATGTTGTTGCCGGAGGCACACTCATCCAGGACATCCCTTCGCAGATAGGTACAGATGTGGATCACCGCGCATATCATACCGTCAAAATTGAGCCAAATAGTCTTCTGGCTAAAATCCTCGGCGCCGAACAAGCGCGCGTCTTCTCGAGTCATCATCAGGCCGTCGGTGACCTAGGCATGGGGTTGATAGTTGCAGCCCGCAGCGAGGATGGGATTGTCGAAGCTCTGGAACGGGTCGATGGCGGGTTTGGCTTGTTCGTGCAGTGGCATCCGGAACTGACCAATGATATAAAACATCGCGACGCCATATTCGGTGCTCTGGTGCGAGCATCGGTGGCGCGAAAGTAGTTAACCAGAGTTAAGAATTTAGAATGCAGAATTATGAATTGGACTTTTTCAATTCTCAATTCTCAATTCCAGTGTGCCAGCGGTTATGATAAAGGTGCTTCTCGAAGAAATATAGAAGAGCCGGTAGATCAATTGCGTGCCCTTCTTCGTGCACATCCAGGGTGACATTCTCAGGTCTGTCCAAATCTCTGTATATCGTTCTGATTTCCTCCATCGCCTGACGGGCGAGCGGAACGTAGAACTGAGTGGGAGGTTCCAACAGGCCGTTCTGGCATTGCAGCGGCCTGGGAGCAATCAAAGAATAAATGTCAGCGTAATCGACCAGCTCTCTGAGCCCTTCAAATTTCCAGCACATGCAGTGGTTCTGCTCCATATTGTCCATCGTAGTAAGAAAGCCGGAGCTGACGGTCGCGGCAATTCTTTCATCCATAGCCCCTAACCACATGGCCATTTCGCCGCCCAGAGATAGCCCGGCACAGCCAATCCTGGAGCCATCCACTTCAGGCATGGACTGCACGTAATCGACACACCGAATCAGGTCCCACAATCGCTCTGCCATTAGCAGTCGGCCGTCTTCGTATACCTCGTGCTGGCTTACAGTGGTGGAGATGGTCACATATCCTTTCTTGGCCAGGATAGTGCCGAATCCTCTGTAGATAAGGTCTGCCTTTGCCTTGGAACTGTCTTTGGCAACGGTCTGTTCGTTATAAGGGCTGTATTGATTGCTGCCGTGTCCGCCTATACAAACAACTGCCGGCACAGGCCCTTTGCGCGAGCTGGGCACAGTAACGATAATTCGGATGTTCCTGCCTGGCGTAGAGTTTATGTTGAGTTCTTTAACAAGATGTGTACCTCTATCGGCAAAAGAGATTTCCTTGGCGTCGAAGGCAAATCCATCCCTTTTGGCGAGGAGATCTTCTATCTTGAGTATTTCAAAAAGTTTAGCCCTGACATCTCTTTGCCAACTTCTGGCATCGTTTGCCGGTCGCGAAGTATATGTCATCATGCGGTAGTGTGGTGCGGGGACTTTGGCCGGTTCTGTGTCGGACCAGACTAAAGTCACATGGCTAAGGGCAAATACGGCAGCCAAGATTATCAAGTTGTATGGTTTCATCTGTAATTTATCCTCACTCTGTTCACACTCTGCACTTTCCAAGAAAACGACCTTTATCCGCCACACGTACGACGGATTTAGTTTAGCTCTTTGATAAACCGGTATTGTAATAAAAATGGCTCATCCTTGCCGATGTGTTCAGTAGAAACAAAACGCACATTTGCAAAGGAGAGCCTATGTTTGATAAACGGATTTTCCCGGACAACTGGCAAATCTGGGTAGTTGCTCTTTGCAGTGTCCTGCATCAACGCTCGGCCTGGCGACTGGCTGTAATCTTCGCTGGAATTAGCCTTGCCAAAAGCCGAAGAACCATAACCAGTTGGTTCCGGGCCGCTGGTATACAAAAGCGATATAAAGCGTCCTACTATTTCATCGGCTCTATCGGCAGAAAAACTGAAATAGTAGCGACTGTGTTGTTTGAAATTATGATAAGTCTGATTCATAGCAAAGATGACAGGGTCTTGATGGCTATCGATGACAGCCCGACAAAGAGATATGGGCCTTTTGTCCAGGGGGCGGGAATCCATCGTAATCCAACGACCACCCCTGATGGGGCTAAGCCTGTGGTGAGCTTGTCGAATCCATTCATTTACGGCCATCTGTGGGTAACTATCTCGGCTGTGGTTCGCCATAAGCTCTGGGCAACGATCGGCCTGCCTCTTTTGGCATTGTTACTGATGGAGGTTTCACTAAGGCCAGATTTCTCAAACCAGCGATACGAATGGGTGCCACTATTATCACTCGTTTGCGAAAAGATGCGGCGTTGCATGACCTGCTTAAACCGGTTAAGAAACGAAAGCGTGGACGACCACGTAAATATGGCAAAAGGATTTACCTTCGCAATAAGGCCGCCGAAAAACGAGGATGGTTTTGGATAAAAGCAACGCTTTACGGCTGTCAGGAAACCAAGCAGGTTAAGCTCTTTAAGGCCACGTACCGCCCTGCCGGAGGTGAAGTTCTGGTCTTGATAGTTCGGGAGGCGATAGATTGTTGGCGAGCTTAGATGTGCACGAACCTTTCTGCTACCGCCCAGCAAATACTGGAGGCGGTTTCTGATAGAATGGCTATCGAGCAGAACTTTGCTGACCTCAAAGAGATTGAAGGTGCTGGCCAACAGCAAGTTCGCAACTATTTTGCCAATGTGGGTGCGTTTCATTTGAATCTGTGGGTTCATACACTTGTTGAGTTGTGGGTCTGGGGTCAGAAGACATCGGCTGTCTGTGACCGCAGCGATAGTCCCTGGGACGACCAATTCCGCCGTCCCTCGCATGCTGACAAGTGCAGTCGTTTTCTTCAGGAGGTTTTGAAAAGGACATTTTTTGAAACTTTTGGCCATAACCGTAAAAACCTAAAAATCGCACAGCAGTTTTATAAGCTAATGAAACTGGCCGCCTAAGAATCTACTTCTTGGAAAGTGCAGTTAAATATATGATGTAGCACCAATGTCTGGTGGTAAAGCATAAGTATCCCAATCTTCATCTGCCGCATTTGAACGGGGATAAAAGATATCAAAAATTTCCTTCACAAGAGTAAGAATCTTCTGTATCGTCCTCTACTAAGCGCCATGCACCTTGGTTTGGCCCGACACATTCAAGCCAGTGAAGGGCCATAAGGGTGAAGTCTTTGAAATCTATAATGCAGTCGCCGTTTATATCGCTGGCTATAATGGTTTCGCAGACCGGCAGAAAATACCATATTACTTTTCCCTCGTAATACATTCCACTTCCACTACCTGGAAGACCCCTGCTTTTCCATACTCGGGTTCTTAATTGTAAAGTGGTTCTATTTAAAGCATCGTGAGGAATTCTTACCGTGAGAGTTGATATTTGACTACTTAGTGCTGTGCAATTTAATTCTGTCCAAGCATTTCCATCCCAGTAATCGGTAACAGTAGTGCAAAGTCCAGGCGTTACTGGTGCAGTTTGTTGATATTTTATTCTAAAATCTGCCATTGCTATTCCAGAAGGAATTGTATAGTTTTCATAAATATATGATGTAGCACCAGGGTCTGCTGGTAAAGCATAAGTATCCCAGTTTTCATCTGCCGCATTTGAACAGGGATAAAAAATATCAAAAGTTCCTTCACAAGAGTAAGAATCTTCTGTATCATCCTCTACTAAGTGCCATCCACCCTGGTTTGGCTCGTTACATTCAAGCCAGTGAAGGGCCATAAGGGCGAAGTCTTTGAAATCTATAATGCAATCGCCGTTTATATCGCCGGCTATAATGGTTTCGCAGACTGGTTCGCCAAAGTACGATTTACTTGCTTCTACCGCACCCCCGTAGGCACCCATATTTATTATGCCGCCGTTAGGAAACGGCTCGTGCCCAATCGGCGACATCGGGTCGCCGGCGTCAATACAAGGGCTTGTGACATCGTCTCTTACCCAGCTTTGGCTGGTTAGGTCCCATCTGCCAGCCTCGGATTTCAAATGATAGTCGCCGTTCTTCGGGGCGGCAAAACACGGGTCAGCATCAAGGTTGCCTGTGCCTGGCCAGCCGCCTTGAACATCGCAGTATGTCACGCTGGCATTATCATCGGGCTTATAAAGCTGCCGCTGGCCGTTGCCCCATACTATTGAATTGACAACCGCCCCCTGCGATATCCAGATGCCGATGTCGGCATTATCCGCAGCGGTGCAATTGCTGATTGCTGCCCCGCGAACTGCCCGAATGCCAGAGCCATAATTCTGCACCACTACACAATTGCAGATGACGGGGTCACTGGCATACGCCCAGATGCCGGCGGTGCCATTTGCGGAAATGAAGCAGTTGGCAATCGTGACGTTGTCGTGACTATCGAGCAGAATTCCGCCGTCGGGACTTTCAACAATCCGGCAGTTGTTGATAATAACCGGCGCATAACCGAAGGGGTAGTCAGACTGCGCAAATGCTGATCCCTGCGCAGCATTGGCAGGGGCTGCTCTTACCAGGATACTGCCGTAGCAGCGGACCGCTCCCAGGCTCGCGTGGCGTATGGTGAAGCCTTCAATGCGGGCAGGCCCCGTCCTATTGCCGACGATATGGAAGCCGTAACCTTCGCCCTGGCAGTCAATAATTGTAGCTCCGGGGCCATTTTCCGACTGGATGGTCACGGATTTGCCATCGAAATCGATGTCGCGATTGCCCGGGCCGGTATAAATGCCGTCGCCGATTATTATAGTATCGCCGTCTGATGCGAGGTCGATAGCGCCTTGAATCGTGCCGGGCTGCTGCCATCCTGCGAGTCTTGCCATCAGATACCACATCGCCGAGACCACGCGGACTCGGCCCTCCGGATTTAAGTGCCCGGCGTGAATCTCGTCGGTGTAATTCTGGCTGATGACTTCGTTGCCGGCGGCGTTGGTCAGCTTGACGCCGTTAGGTTCGTGACATTCTATATCTGCGATGTCGAACAGGATTTTGCCGTTGGCGGCACAATAAGAGCGCACCTGGGCGTTAAACAGGTCCGTGCCGGCCTGGCCGTCTCTTGTCAGCGGTATCGTCCACCAGACGAACTTTTTGCCCGGATAATCAGCCTCTAATTGCTCCATCTGACTGCGGAAATACTCCCAGTCAGGATGGTCATCGCCAAGAGCGTCGATGTAGCAGAACTTCATCGTTAGGACGTCAAAGTCGCCGGCCCGCGATGCGGTTTGTGCTACCAGGTCGTCAACCTTGGCCTTCCAACCTGGATTGCCGCGGTTCTCAAGGCGCCAGTTGCTGCGGTCGTATTTGCCGGGCGGAAAACCGGAGCAGACTGACTGTGCAGGCTTTGAGCCCGCCAGGCAGTCCAGCCCCCAATTGATGCCGTCTCCCACGGATGCGTGCCGCATCAACATCCGCATCGCGGCCGCCTTTGGCAAATAACGATCCGGGATAACGGAAAGGTCCACGCAGTTACGGTCAATAATGATTGCTGCGGCAGCAGCGGACTGCGCAGGATCAACGTAGATGATTCTTCCGAAGGCCGCACAGGCCGCCGCCAGCAACAATCCAACTACTGCCACATAATCCTTCGCGATGGTTCTCAGCATATCTGCTCCTCCTGAAACAGCGACTGGTTACAGTTGCATGCAATCTTACCAAATAGACTGCGGTTTTTCCAGAAGTTTGCGGGGCCAGATTCGGATTCGACAGGCAAAAACTGCTGGTCGGGCATCTTTTTGTGGAAACCTACCATTTGCTCTGCTATACTGACTTCTGACTTCTGACTTCTGTATTCTGAGTTCCGCTATGGCTTACACGGTACTGGCAAGGAAGTACAGGTCGCAGACGTTCGATGACGTCATCGGGCAGGACCCTATCGCCAAAACGCTGAAAAATGCCATAAAGACCGGCAAGGTCGCGCACGCATATCTTTTCACCGGCACACGCGGGGTCGGCAAAACAACTATGGCACGAGTGCTGGCAAAATCCCTCAACTGCCTTGCCGCCAATGCCCCTACCGCGCAGCCGTGCTGCAAGTGCGATAGCTGCCGCGCGATAAGCATCGGCGAAGATATCGACGTCATCGAGATAGACGGCGCGACAAATCGCGGAGTCGATAACGTTCGTGAGCTCCGAGAAAATGCCATCTTTCGGCCTGCCCGCGCGAGATTCAAGATATACATCATCGACGAAGTGCACATGCTCACTACCGAGGCGTTCAACGCGCTATTGAAGATACTGGAAGAGCCGCCCAGCCATGTAAAGTTTATCTTCGCCACTACCGAGCCGAATAAGGTCATTCCTACCATTCAATCCAGATGCCAGCGGTTCGATTTCAGGAATATAAGCCCGGCCAAAATCGCTGAGCAGCTTAAGTTCGTGCTTGGCCAGGAAAAAATACAGTACCAGGAAGACTTAATTTTGCCGCTTGCCAAGATGGCAAATGGTTCGATGAGAGACGCGCTGAGCTTGCTGGATAGGTTAATAAGCACCGGCGTAGAACCTTTGACCGCTGGATTACTCCAGGAGTTTCTCGGCCAGCCGAACAGTGAAAAAATCTATAATCTCATAGGCCAGATCGGCGACAGCAATGCAGCCGGGACGCTTGCCTCCATAGAGGATTTGATCAGCACTGGCCTGAGCGAGGTCCAGATCGCCGATGCCCTTATCGACTTTATGCGTGACATTATGGTGATGAAATCAGCCGGCGGCGAAAGTGACCTTCTGCTTCTGACCGCCGAGCAGCGCAAGCGGACTGGCGAGTTAGCCGAGAAGTTTGACACTGCCGCACTTATTTACAGCATAACGGCTCTTGAAAAGCTGCGATGGGCCCTCAAAAATAGCGATACGCCCAAAGCGATTCTGGAGGCAACTCTACTGCGTTTTGCGCTTGCGCAGCATTTTCTGAACGTTGACGAGCTTATGTCACAACTAAAAGGCGGGGCGACTGCAGCAGCAAAAAAAAAAAGAGCTGACAAGCCTGAAGACTAAGGCGATGGACTCTGCCTCGCGCGGACCCAGGAGTGAGTCACCGGTCACCGCTCACGAGCCACAAGACGTCAGCGACCAGAAGCCGGATACAAGCAAAGGGCAGCCGCCGAAGTCGCTGGTCGCCAGCGAAGAGCAGGCGAAAACTCAGCTGAGTGCGGGACAGTCTAAAATCAGCAGCCAAAGGAAGAACGAGATAGTAAGCGACCCTGCTGTTAAAATGGTCCTTCTGGGCTTGAACGCAACCATCACCGGCATCGAAGAAAACCCAGGCGATTGACTGCTGGGCGAAGACATCGCCAGGACCTTCGGCTTAGTAACGCGAGACATTCACCTCGGTCATAGTGCCGGTGACCAGGAAGATTGTCCGCTCACAGATGTTCGTCACGCGGTCGGCGATCCGCTCAAGATTGTGGGCGGCCCAGATAAGATAGGTCGCCCTTGTAATCGTTTTGGGGTCCTCAATCATATATGATAGTAGCTCGCGGTAGACCTGCTCGTGGAGTAAATCGACCTCATCATCCTCGTTGCAAATAGCCTTTGCTGCCTGAGCGTCACGTTTTATAAATGCGTCAAGACTTCTCTGGAGCATACTAACGGCCTTTTGTGCCATCCGGGGGATGTCGACTAAAGGTTTAACGGGCGGCTCAGTGCCATACAATATGACGATCTTGCCAATGCCCTCAGCGTAATCACCCATCCGCTCAAGCTCGGTGACGACACACAAGACAGCGACGATTTCTCGCAAGTCACTTGCCACCGGCTGTTGGGTCGCAATGAGATTGATGCACTTTTCCTCGATGTCCCATCGCCTTTTGTTTATAAGGGCATCATCATTTATGATCTGCTTACCCTCAGCGATGTTACGCGATTTAAGGGCTTCTATCGAGCGATTGATCGCTGCGACGACCATCTCGCCCATGGCAGTAACCTCTTTTTCCAGCTCTTTAATGTGCTCTGCGAAACTTTTTCTGATCATTGTTATCTCCAGAAAAATCAGCCGAAGTGACCGCTTATATAGTTTTCGGTAAGCTCTTGCTTGGGATTAGTAAAAACCTGATTTGTTTGCCCGAATTCAACAAGCTCTCCCAGGTACATAAACCCTGTGTAATCTGACGCCCTTGCCGCCTGCTGCATGTTGTGGGTTACAATTACCAGGGTATATTGCTCTTTGAGGGCTTGCAATAATTCTTCGATTCTGAGCGTCGCGATGGGGTCGAGTGCCGAGCACGGCTCATCAAGCAGAATTATATCGGGTTTTAGAATAAGCACCCTGGCGATACAAAGCCGCTGCTGCTGCTCGAGCGTGAGGGTGCGGGCGTTATTTCCAAGTTTATCTTTGAGTTCCTGCCAAAGGCCGACCTGCTCAAGGCCGCCCCAGATGCTCTGGATGATTTCGTCTTTTCCATCCAGCATACGGTGAATACGCAGGCCAAATTTAAGGTTATTATAGATCGACAAATCAAAAACGTTCGGTCTTTGAAAGACCATTCCGACCTTTTTGCGCAGAGAAATCAGATCGGTATCCGGCTCGAGGATGTTGAGGCCGTCGATAACTATTTTGCCTTCGACCTTTGTGTGCTCGATAAGGTCGTTCATCCTATTGAAGCATCGCAGAAGCGTGGATTTGCCGCATCCGGAAGGCCCTACGATGGCGGTAATATTCTGCCCCGGAATTCTCATGTTTATATTCTTGAGGGCGTGGAAATCGCCGTAGTATAAATTCAGGCCGACCGTTTCGATTTTGGGCACAAGTTCCATTGGATTCGACAAGCTCACCACAAGATTATCCGAATCTTCCGCTTATATAGTCGTCCGTGCGTTTATCACGCGGCTTGCTAAAGAGCACGGGCGTTTGACCGATTTCAACCAATTCGCCCATCAGGAAAAACCCGCACCGCTCACTGACACGCGCTGCCTGCTTGGTGTTGTTCGTCACCAGTATCTGTGTGTAGTTTTCCTTGAGCTGCTGCATAGTATCTTCAACTTTGGCGGTCGAGATGGGGTCGAGGCCCGAACACGGTTCGTCATACAGAATAACCTGCGGTTCCACAGCGAGGGTGCGAGCTATACAGAGTCTTTGCTGCTGCCCGCCGGATAAACGCACCGCCGATTCACTAAGGCGGTCCTTGACCTCGTCCCAAAGATAAGCCTTTTTCAAGGCGGTTTCAACAATTTGGCTAAGTGTGTTCTTGCCGGTAAAGCCATGAACCTTTGGGCCGTAAGCGACATTGTTGTAGATACTGACCGGCAGCACCTGCGGCAGGGCGAAAATAATACCGATCTTCTTACGCAGAATATTATCGCTCAGGGTTCGGATATTTTGCTCGCCCAGGAAAATCTCGCCGCTCTGCTGATAGGAGTTATTAAGATAATTAAGCCTGTTTAATGCCCGCAAAAAGGTGGTCTTTCCACTATTGGCAGGCCCAATAATTCCGAAAATCTCGTTCTTATAGATTTCCAGGTTTATGTTCTTTAAGACCCTAAGCGCGCCGAACCAGCAGTTCAAATCAATAGTTCTTATTATCGCTTCTGCTACCATAGTCTTTTTTTCCGGTAGTGGGCACGCAGTATTATACTGGCTAGATTCATCAGGAACACCAAAGCTATAAGCACAAAGCCCGTGGCGAAGCTGATCTCTGTCGGCATATTCGGGACCTGGGTGGAGATGACGTAAAGATGATAAGGTAGCGCCATAACCTGATCGAAGATCGAGCGCGGCAGACGCGGCAGGTAAAATGCGGCAACTGTAAAAAGGATAGGCGCTGTTTCGCCCGCTGCCCTACCCAGACTCAAGACCATTCCGGTGAGAATCCCCGGCACCGCATACGGCAAAACGCAATGCCGGACGGTCTGCCATTTTGTAGCCCCTAAAGATAGACTAATCTCCCGAAAGCTGACCGGCACGGATTCTAGCGCCTCCTTAGTGGCGGTGACAACTACCGGCAGACTCATTATCGCAAGCGTCAATGAGCCTGCAAGGATGGATGTCCCCAGCCGCAGGAATAGTACGAACAAGGTAAATCCAAAAAGACCGTACACAATAGACGGAATCCCGGAAAGGTTCACAACCGACAGCTTCACGAGGCGGGTGAAAAAGTTGTCCCTGGCATATTCAACGAGGTAAATCGCAGCTAATACGCCCAGCGGCAGGGAAAATAACATTGTGCCGACCACCAGAACGATTGTGCCCACGATTGCCGGAAAGATGCCGCCCTGTCTCATTCCGTTTCGAGGTGGCTGAGTGATAAATTCCCAGCTTATCGCCCCGATGCCGTTTTTGATTACGTAGAAGATTGTCAGCAAGATCGGCACGATGACAAACAAGGTGATAACGCCGAGCACGATAAAGGCAATTTGTTGGCGCAGTTTCGCTGTGCTCATTTTCTCGCCCTTCTTAAAAAGGCATCGGCGATGAAGTTTATTATGAAAGTTATCACAAATAGGACTAAACCGACCGCGAAAAGGGCAAAATAATGCTCGGAACCGCTGACGGCCTCGCCCATCTCACCGGCGATTGTCGCGGTAAGAGTCCGCAAAGGCGCGAGGATCGATCTGGGCACGACGGGCGAATTGCCGGTAACCATCATTGCGACCATCGTTTCGCCGATAACCCTCCCGATCCCTAACATCACGGCTGCGATAATGCCCGATGAGGCCGAAGGCAGGATGACCCGCCAGAGGGCTTGCCACCGGGTCGCGCCAAGACCAAAGGCTGCCTCCTTGTAAGTTCTCGGCACACTTACTATAGCATCTTCAGAAATGCTGATGATGGTCGGTAGGGCCATAAACGCCAGCAGCAGACTTCCCGTCAGGCCGCACATGCCGGTAGTTAAACCCAACACATTCCTAAGAACCGGGCCAAGCCAGATGATACCGATAAATCCTAAGACGACGCTTGGAATCGAAGCCAGAATCTCGACCAGCGATTTCAGCACATGCTTTAGAAATTTCGGCGCGACTTCGGCAATGAACATAGCCGAGGCAATGCCCACGGGGACACATATAATAATAGCGCCGACCGTAACGTATAACGAGCCGAGAAATAGCGGGACGACGCCAAACCTGGGCGGCTCCGAAATGGGCAGCCAATGCATCCCAAATAGGAATTTGCCCAGCGGGTATATGCCAAAGAGGGACAGCGAATCTTTTAGAAGAAATAAAAACAACAAAAAAACAAGCATGATGACCAGCAACCCGCTGAACTTGATGAGCAGTTCTACAACGAATTCACTAATCCTTCTGGGCAATTGTTTCTCCTACAGGCACAAAGCCGGTCTCTCTGAACTGCTGCTGGCCTTTCGGATCCAAAGCAAAATCTATAAAAAGTTTAGTTGCCCCCTTCGGTTGACCGTCGGTATAAAGATAAAGCGCCCTGGAGAGCGGGTACGTTTTCTTGATTACGTTCTCGACATCGGGCGGATAAAATTTATCGTCCTTAGCCACCAACAACGCTTTTATTCTTTCAGAAACGTAGCCCATCCCTAAATAGCCTATCGTTGCTTCGTTGGTTACAACCTCTTCAACAATAGCCTGTGAAGAAGTTAGCAGCAGCGTTTGGGCGGAAAACTCTTCGGCGCTATTTTTCTGTCCGAGCTGGATTACCTCCTCCTTGAAATACATGTGTGTGCCCGAGCTAACCTCCCGCGATAGCGTAACTATGCGAAGGTCTTTTCCGCCAAATTCTTTCCAATTAGTCGCCTTTCCCGTGAATATTTTGTGCAGGTCGCCAATAGTCAACTTATTGACGGGATTATTTTTGTTTACAATCACGGCAATTCCATCGTAAGCAACTACAAATTCTTTCGGAAAGACGCCGCGCTGGTTGGCGATTTGTATTTCCTTTGGTTTCATCTCGCGTGAGGCTGATGCCACATCGCAGGTTTTGCTTATTAGAGATGCGATTCCCACGCCCGTGCCGCCGCCCGTTATCGCTACGAACACGTACGGGTAGTCCTTCATAAATTCTTCGCTGACTTTCTGGACGGCGTTAACGATGGTATCCGAACCTTTGATTTGTATAAAACCCGCAGGCTCATTCGGATCAACACTTTTGCCGCAGCCAGCAACAAGGAATATTACCAGAAATACCAATACAAGTTTTATCCCTACACTCATAGAATAAGGATTTTAACCGACCGGTATTTGCTTTGCAAAACGTTTTGACAGTCTTTTTTTGATCTCAATAAAGCTGTTCTACGACGAGATAATGCTGCGGTGTCATTGGGGGACCACCATCAATGGCGGACGTGTCATTTGTACTCCTCGGTCTTGTGCCGGACAATCTCGCCTTCAATCATATATATGACAGCTTCGGCGATGTTTGTGGCGTGATCAGCAATGCGCTCAAGATGTCGCGATGCTGAGAGTAAGTGAATTAGAGACTCCAGTTGCTCCGGATGCTGGCGGATTCCATCTTGTAATATCAGATACATCTGGCGATTCATAGTGTCAATCTCGTCGTCGGACGCACAGACTTCGCGAGCCAGGTCGGCGCTCATATTGACCAGGGCGTCCAGGCTTTCTTTCAACATCAACTGGGCCTTATTTGCCATACCTGCGAAATCGAGTGAGACACTGACTTTCGGCTTAGAGGCAAGAAAAACTGCACGTTCACCAATATTGACGGCAAGGTCGCCAACCCGTTCAAGGTCATTGTTTATCTTGAGCACCGCAATAATGAACCGTAAATCGATCGCGACTGGCTGATATAGTGCCAAGATCTTCAGACAGCTCTCTTCTACTTCAACTTCCTTTTGGTCTATCTTAACGTCTTTTTCAATAACATTTCTGGCCAGAACCTCATCGCCAGTTTCAATCGCCAACGTTGCCTCACGGCCGCTAAGCTCAACCATTGCGCCAAGACTAAGGATCTCTTTTTTGAGACCTTCGATTTCTCTCTGCAAGTGCAGTGGCATAACTGTTTTTTCCCCCGCTCAGTATTTCACTTCTGTCAGTTCATCTTTAGGTCCACAAATAACTCTTCCAAAGTGATAGCTCCTGCAATGTAAACGAACATACGAGTCTGTTATCTGTAAGACCTTGCCCACCAATATGTGATTATGGGCCTCGGGGTAATTTTTGATGATCCGAATTTTCCAAATTTTGTTTTCACTCTGTTCAACCATAGCCTTAACCGAATCTCCCTGTAATATAATCCTCTGTTTGTTTCATGCTCGGATTCTCGAATATCTGTGTGGTTCGCCCGAACTCGATGATGCGTCCTTGATAAAAAAAGGCAGTATAGTCTGATACCCTTGCTGCCTGCTGCATGTTGTGCGTAACAAGCACTATAGTATATTTTTTCTTGAGGGTTTCTATCAAGTCTTCGATCTTGCCTGTAGCAATCGGATCGATAGCCGAACAAGGCTCATCCATAAGTAGAACCATCGGTTCTACGGCGATGGCCCTTGCGATGCAAAGCCGTTGCTGCTGGCCGCCGGAAAGCTGTGTTCCTGGCTGATGAAGCTGGTCTTTTACTTCATCCAATAGGGCAGCTCTTTTCAGAGCGTCTTCAACCCGGCCCACAAGCTCACCTTGAGGCATCTTGTTATGTAGCCTTAGCCCATATGCGACGTTTTCAAAGATGGACATCGGAAAAGGGCTTGGCTTTTGAAAAATCATCCCCACTTTATGACGCAACTGGATTAGGTCCATGTTGTCGTCAAGTATGTTTTGCCCATCGAGCATAATTTGACCTTCGACCCTTTGGTCCCGGTACAGCTCATAGATGCGATTGTATGTCCTTATATGTGTCGATTTTCCACAGCCAGACGGGCCTATAATTGCAGTGACCTGTCGCTCGAGAATATCGATGTTATTGTCAAACAGGGCCTGGTGTTGCCCGTAATAGAAGTTTAGCTTGCGTACAGAGACCATAACTTTAGGTTCTGAAATAGCCGACTGGCTTCTGTGTTCCCGTAAGTTCGCGTTTTCAGTTTTCAATACCGTAACTCTTTTATTCGAGACAATCATTTTCTACGTTCTGCCAATGCAAACCGAGCAATTACAGTAAGAAGCAGTACGCTGACTGTAATCAGCAATGATGCACCCCACGCTTTTTGCTGCCAGTCGGTGTATGGGGACATTGCATAGTTGAATATGGTAACGGTCAGGTTAGCAGTGGGTTCTTGAAATCTTCTTGGCCAATATGGGCTATTCAACGCTGTAAACAGCAAGGGAGCGGTTTCCCCACTTATCCTGGCAATTGCCAAAAGGATTCCGGTAAGCAAACCACTCTTTCCAGCACGGAAAACAACTCCCAGGGTGACTTTCCAGCGAGGCGCTGCTAAAGCCAAGGCGGATTCCCTCAGCGTATTGGGCACGAGTTTTAGAATATCCTCGGTAGTTTTCATGACCACGGGCAACATAAGTATGGCCAGTGCCGCTGCCCCGGCGTAGCCGGAGAACCGATGGGCTGGAACGACCAACAAGGCGTAAACAAACATGCCGATAATAATAGATGGGGTGCCCATGAGCACGTTACACATGAATCTTATCACGTCTGCAAAGCGGCTTTCTTGGCCAAACTCCGACAGATAAATTCCAGCCAACAAGCCTATCGGAACACCAATCGCAATCGCTAAGACTGTCATCATCAACGTTCCGATTATCGCATTTGCTAAACCTCCACCTGGTACGCCCGGAGGTGTAGGCAGCCTGGTAAAAAATGACACGTTCAGAGCTGCCCCGCCGCGCATAATAACTGCATACAAAACCCATCCTAAAATAAATAAAAACAACCCAGATACCGCTGCTGAGATTGCCATAATCAGCCGATTCACGAAAATACGTTTAGCCTTCGACCTCGGCTTCATAATCCAACCCCTGTTGTCTTGCGAATACTCTTGAGCCATAAATGGGCAACTGCTTGAAATCCAAAGGTCAGGACCATTAGAGCTAATCCCAGCTCTATTAAGGCACTGAGGTAGAGGGGCTCCGATGCCTCGGTGAATTCATTCGCTAATGTTGAGGCAATACTATTGCCTGCTGCAAACAGCGACGCTGAGATGTTGTGATTGTTACCGATAACGAAAGTAACGGCCATTGTTTCGCCCACGCCTCGTCCCAGTCCCAAGAACATCGCTCCTAAGATACCATGTAACCCATAGGGGATTGTGACTTTACGTGTCACTTCCCAGGTGGTGCCGCCCATTGCATAAGCTGCCTCTTTAAGCAATTCGGGCACCATCATAAAAACCTCACGAGTAACGGCACAAATAAATGGCAAAATCATGATGGCCAAGATAATTCCTGCTGAGAGGATGCCGATGCCCATAGGCGGACCCCGAAACAGGGGAAGGTAGGGCATAGTTTTAGCCAGTGCAGGTTGGACATGGCTGGCCATAAATGGGGCAAAGACAAATAGACCCCACATCCCGTAAATTATGCTGGGTATAGCCGCCAGTAATTCGATGCCCAAACCTACGGTGCGGCTTAGCTTAGGCGGAGCCAGCTCGACCAGAAAAAGCGCAATGACTAAGGCCGCCGGCCCGGCTAAAAGCATAGCAATCAAAGTGGTTATAATTGTGCCATAGATGCTGCTGGCAGCACCGAATTCGCCGGTGACGGGATTCCAGAGCCGCGAAATAAAGAATCCCAAGCCGAACTGTTTAATGGAAAGGCGAGAATGCAGCAACAGCGTTAAGACTATGCCCCCCACAACCAGCACTACAATGACTGCACCGAGCACAGTCAGCCAGCGAAAAAATATATCCGCTCTAATGGACTTACTTGAGTGAACGAATTTCTTCACTAAAGAAGTCTCCTTTTGCGCAAAATAACAGCATCGAGCCATCCCCTCGATTCACTCGGGGCAGGCTTAGCGTTATGGCCAAAGAGGTTGACGAACATGAAGCTGCTCACTCCAACTTTTCTCTACCAGGTCCACAACGTTTAAGGGGATCGGCACATAATGAAGGTCTTCCGCCATCTTACTGCCGTATCGGAAGCACCAATCGAAAAATTTCAGCATAGACTTGGCGCGCTGGGCATCTGATTGTGCTTTGTACATCAGGATGAACGATGCGCCTGTGATTGGCCAACTATCATCACCGGGCTGATCCGTTAATACCATATAGTAGCCTGGGGCGCTTTTCCAGTCGGCATTTGCCGTCGCAGCCTGGAAAGTCTTGATGGTGGGAGCAACAAACTTGCCGGCGCGATTCCCAAACAAAGCATAGGTCAGGTTGTTCTGCAGCGCGTATGCATATTCCACGTACCCGATAGAACCATCGACCCTTTGTACATATCCTGCAACTCCTTCATTACCTTTTCCCCCTACTCCAGTTGGCCAAGCGACTGCTTTGCCGGCGCCGACTTTTTCGTGCCATTGATTTGAGACCTTATCCAGGTAATTGGTGAATATCCAGGTTGTGCCGGAACCATCTGCTCTATGAACTATGGTGACCGCCTGATTGGGCAGCTTCACATCATTATTCAGTTTCACTATTTGCGGGTCGTTCCACTTTGTAATTTTTCCGAGGAATAGATCTGCCAGAGTCTGCGGCGAAAGGCGCAACTGGCCCGACTTTATCCCCTTAATATTGACCACAGGCACTACGCCGCCGACTACCATCGGAAACTGTATCAGGCCGATTTCGTCCAGCTCTTTGACTTCCATCGGCGCATCTGAAGCCCCAAAATCTACCGTCTTAGCCTTAATTTGAGCGATGCCTCCACCTGAGCCGATAGACTGATAGTTAAGTTTCACGCCCGTCAACTTCTCATATCGGTATGCCCACTGGGCATATATCGGATATGGAAAGGTTGCGCCCGCGCCGTTTATTGTTACAGCCTGGGCGAACATAACCGTTGGAAAAACCAAACATAGCAGAGTTGTAGTCAGCATTTTTCTCATTTCTGGGTCTCCTTTTGAAAGTAAACTGAAATTGTTAGGATTGTGCTGAGGTTATTAAAATTTTAACATTAGGTCCACCTGCAATCTGTGGTATTCGTCCTCGTAGGAGTTCCTTTTCTCATCAAGGAAATATGTCACAGCCGCCTGGACATTCTTTGCTACCTGGTAGGTGAACCCTAACCAATGGCCTTCGCCATTTGTGCCGCCACCAACGAAATCCGAATCGTTGAACTGCCCGACAACGGCATCGGCATCAAGGTCGCGGTAATCATATCTGAACTCCCATGATCCGGGGTCCTTGGCTTTATTAAGTGTGCAGCCGATTAGCCAGCCCGTATCCTTTTCACTTGCGGCGGTGTTATTCAAATAGTCACCGAACAGAGCCACCGGCATACTATCGACCTTGAAGCCATACTCCACAAAACCTTCGATGATGTCATAGTCATTAGCAAATGCGGCGGGTGTACCAGTAGCCGTGTTTCCAAACCACTTGGCAGTAGTCCCGCCAGCCCAGGGTGTATAGAGGTCTCCGTGTCCCTCAATGTTGCCGTAGTTGTAATAGCTTGCGCCGGCAATAAGGAAACTATCGTTCTCAAACTTGTGGTTCACATAACCCTGTACTGCCCAGAGAGACGTATAGCTTGCCCTTTGCACCCAAAAGCCTCCGCCATTAAGATGCAGCTTACACGCATCGTTCAGTGATATCTGATATTTTGCAGCTATCCCTTCGGGATTCAGGTCACCGTCCCAGATAAGCTGGTTTTTGCCGACAGCGTAAAATGGATTCGGAATCTTCCCCCCTATGAAGTCAAAGCCCTTCATGGCGGCCGGGTGCCAGTCAAAGAACGCCCTGTCAAGCCGAATGTCTTTGCCCGAAAAGCTTTTATCCAAGTCCAGGTTTGTGGAAACCGGGTCGCCGGCATTGGTGGCAATTCGCAAGCCAATGTCCCATTCATCATTTACCTTTGCATCCAGGCCTAATCTCGCCCGAAGCCGGTTCCGATTAACGCCGGATTTCCAGTCGCCGCTGCTCTGCTCATCGATAGACTCATGTCGATATCGAAGATCGCCGCTAATCTTGATTTTCTCCAGCCATTTGATACTCTCCGGCAGGGCAACAGATTCTTTCTTCTCTGTTTTCTGCGCAACCTCATCTAATTTGTGCATCAGCATCTGGTCTTTCAGTCGTTGCGTCGCCTCCAGTTGCTCAAGCCTGCCCTGCATCTGCTGCAAGAGTTGTGTCTGGATCTTTAGCTGCTCTTTAAGGTCGCTGACCTCATCCGCCCTCGCATCTTCAGCCAGCCATGGCAACAAAAGCATCAATCCTGTCACGAAAAACACAATACCTCTTTTAATTTCCTTTTTGTCCATTTCTGCACCTCCACAAAAACTGCATCATTCTGTGCCATCTTCAAGCTGGTCCTGAGCGCCGACTTATTGCACTGGGTTCTGCCGTAACAGCGGCCACATCACATGTAAGATACGGCGGAAATTTTAAGGCACTGTGAGGATCATGTTAGAATTGCATTAAATTTTGAAGCTGTAACGCGATCACAGCAAAACGGCTTACGGCATTACTCTGTGGGTAGATGAATCGTGAAGGTGCTTCCCCTTCCGGGCGAACTTTCAACCGTGACTGAGCCGCCATGCACCTGAGCAATATGCTTGACGATTGCCAGACCGAGGCCGGTGCCGCCAAGTTTGCGACTGCGTCCCTTGTCAACAACATAGAAACGCTCAAAAATACGCGGAAGATGCTCCTGAGTTATTCCGCAGCCGTTGTCCTTAACGGTGATAGCTACTTCTTTACCGTTTTGCTCGACACTTATTCTGACATCACCCCCCAAAGGGCTATATTTAATGGCATTCTCAACAAGGTTCAGCACCGCTTGCTCTAATAGCGCGGTATTCATCCTGACCACGATCTGCTCGTCGCAGACGAGCTGGATTTTCATCTGCTTGTCTTCCGCCTTGATGCTCGCTAGTTCTATGGCGGAGGCAAGCACGGGCTTCAATTCCGTTACCTCGAAAGAAGTCTCTTTTCTTTCTCTGTCCTCTTCGAGTCGTGAGAGAATGAGGAGGTCCTCTATAATCGAATTGAGCCGGTCGGAGTGCTTGGCAATGATTCTTAGGAACCGCTCTGCTTGCTGCGGGTCTTTTATGGCACCCTCCAGCAGCGCTTCAACATAACCTTGAATAGAGGTAACGGGGGTTTTTAGCTCGTGGGACACATTTGCTACGAATTGGCGCCGCACATTCTCCAGGCGGCGCATCTTCGTAATATCATTCAAGACAATAACCGCTCCGGTTCTGCCGCCGGCACGGGTCGGCAGACTCGCTCCGTGCAGTTGAAAGAGGCGGTCACCCTTTGTCGGCAGAGAAATATCCGCTTCGGTGGGCACCTTGCTATTGAGCGTGCTGTTGATAAAGTTCTGCAGGTCAACGTTACGGATGACTTCCTCAACATTTCGGTTTTGTGCTTTCGATAGTTCAATGTCCAATAGACTTGCCGTAGCTTTGTTTATGCTGACAATACGTCCCTGTCTATCCACTGCCACAACACCCTCAATCATACTTGAAAGAACCGCGTCCAGTTCATTTCGTTGGTCGGTTATTGTTGCGAATCTCTCTTGCAACTGCGTGGCCATTCTGTTAAGGGCGTTGGCGAGCGAATCTAGTTCCGCGGTACCCAAGACAAGGAGGCGATGGTCGAGGTCACCTGAGGCGAACATTTCAGCAATTTTCTTCATTTCAACTATCGGCTTGCTGATTCGCCGCGATATCAATAGACTCAGCCCGGCCACACAGAATGCCGTCACAAGGACGCCCCATAAAATCTTAATATAAAGGCTCTTAAGGGCATCATCGATGGCGGTAGCGAGTATGGCTGTGCGCACTACTGCCTTGAGCTCATTATTATTCTTTAGTGGAACAGCAACATACATCATATTTTTGCCGAGCGTGGGGCTTAGCCGCAGAGACCATCCATAGCCGTCACTGAGCACCTTTCTCATTTCGGTCCGGTCGGAATGGTTTGCCATTTGTGCGGGGTCCTCGTCTGAATCCCCTATAACTTTACCGGAGGGCAACATGACGGTAAACCGCGTTTCTTTTTTGCTGGCCCGGCCAAGTTGTTTGCATACTCTGTCAATCTCACGGAAATCTTTTGCTTGCAAGGAAGTTGACATCTGGTCTGCTACCACATAAGCCAGAGTCATAAGCTTTTTTCGCGTCTGGTCGATATAGAAATATCGAAAAAAGTGTGAGCAATACCAGGTTACCGCAACGAGTGCGATTAACGTAACTATCAGGTATGTTGGGTAAAGCTGCCAGATTAGTTTCTTGCGGGCCATTACTTAATCCTTAAACCGGTACCCTACGCCTCGAACGGTCTCTATATATTCGCCATACCGACCTAGTTTCTTTCGCAGCGACACTATCTGGACATCAACAGCACGGTCAGTAACCAGATAGTCACTGCCCCGAATCGCATCAACAATCTGATACCTTGTGAATACCAAACCAGGTCTTTTTGCCAGTATGTGCAGAATATTGAACTCCGTAAAAGTAAGTTGCACGGGTTTACCCTCAATGAGAACTTCACGCCGCGATGGGTCGATAGTGAGGTCCTGGACTTTGAGTACAGCTTTATCGTCCGCGGCAGTAACCATCCTTCGCAAAATCCTCCGCACGCGCGCAACTAAAACTTTTCCGCTGAAGGGCTTGGTGATATAATCATCGGCACCCAGTTCAAGTCCTGTCACAATGTCAGACTCCTCTCCCTTGGCCGTCAGCATCACAATAGGAATGTTCTCTGTTTTCGGGTCACTCTTGAGCTTTTTGCAGACCTCCAGCCCATCAATTCCCGGTAGCATCAGGTCCAGAATCACCAAGCTTGGCAGTTTCGAGCCCGCTAACTTTAGGGCCTGCTCGCCCGTCCCGCAGGTGAGAACCCTATAACCCTCGCGTGCAATATTCAGTTCCACCAGCTCCACAATGTCCTCTTCATCATCTACTACAAGTATTGTCGGCTTATCCATCTGGACACTCGATAAAGATATTTGCCTGATTCTCAGATTCAGACCTTCTCACTGCTGGCCAAAACCGCCGCCAATCTACCAATTCTCAGAACCCCGATAAAGCAGTTTCCCTGAAATTAACGCGTTTCTAACATAAACCTAACCAGTTCTAAATACCTCTTTAGTAAATTTCTAAGAGAAAGAGTCGCGCGTGTGTGGCGTAGCAGGGCATACTTGTGCCCTAGGAATTTGATCGAAAGGTCAGGCAAATGAATGGAAATCTGAATGATATGGTATTCCTTAACGTGATATGTTTTTTGGGGGCGATTTATTTATTCTACCGTGTTGGTTCGGTCCTGGTGCAAGTGACCAGAAATTTGGCTCGCTATTCACGAACGCACGCAAGAAACACCACGACCCGGTCCATAGATTAGACTACTGGTGCCAAGCTGCGCCGTTCACAAAAACCTGCAGTTTTGCAGCTCTCATACAGCATTTACATTTTCTCTCGTGTCCTGTTCGTTGACATCTCTGGTGCGGGTGGTATATATAAATTATGAGCACTGCATACACAGAAAGTCTAAACTGCCTAATAGAAGAGTTCGGCAAACTGCCGGGCGTTGGACCCAAAACGGCGGAACGACTGGCTTTCTATATATTAAAAGCTGAACCGGCTGAGGCAATGGCACTTGCCGATGCAATAAAAGATGTGAAAACCAAGATCAAACGCTGTGAAGTCTGCTACAACTGGTCGGAGCAGCCGATCTGCCAGATTTGCTCGGACGCCCGGCGTGATAAAAGCGTGATCTGCGTTGTCGAGCAGCCAAAAGACGTCTTAGCCCTGGAGAAAACCGGCGCCTGCAAGTGGGTGTATCACGTTCTCGGCGGACACATCGCGCCGCTGGACGGAATCGAGCCGGAAGACCTGACCATCGATAAGCTCGTGGAGCGGATCAAAAAAGGCGGCGTTACAGAAGTAGTAATGGCCACCAATCCCAATCTGGCCGGCGACGGCACCACGCTATACATTAGCTCGCTGATCAAAAGCACCGGCGTCAAAATCACCCGCCTGGCAAGGGGACTTGCCACCGGCAGCACCATTGAATACGCGAGCGGCAAAATGCTCGCTGATGCTATAATCGGCAGACAAAAGTTGGAGTGATTCTCCGTCCATGCCAAGTAACGGGAGGCCTGCGGAACTACGTCCAAAAAGGCAAAGGTCAAGGTTGGAATAATAGGGTCGCAGTTTGAGGCGGATATTCACGCCTATTCATTCACGGCGATGCCCGATGAGGCGGAGGTCGTCGCAGTTGCCTCGCCGACCCCGGGTAACGCTGCGAAGCTCGCCAGAAAATACAATATCCCCCGTGTCTTCACCGACTACAGGCAAATGCTGGCTGAACGCGACATCGAAATGGTAACAATCGCCGCCCCAAACTATCTGCACGCACAAATGACTATAGATATCGCTAGCGCCGGCAAGCACGTAGTCTGCGAAAAGCCCTTGTGCCTGACACTCCAGGAGGCGGATATGATGATCGATACGTGCAAGGCCAAAGGCGTCTTATTGATGTATGCGGAGGAGCTTTTCTTTACGCCAAAGTACGTCAAGGCAAAAGAAATGGCCGACCAGGGCGCGTTCGGCAAAATCTACTTGGTCAAGCAAAGCGAGAAGCACTTCGGCCCGCACGCGCCGTGGTTCTGGGACGTGACCAAATCCGGGGGCGGCGTGTTTATGGATATGGGCTGTCACGGCATCGCATTCTGTTGCTGGTTCCTGGGCCAGCCAAAGATAAAAAACGTTTATTGCCAGATGGGCACATACGTGCACGCTGACAAGACTAAAGGCGAAGATAATTCAATCTGCATTATCGAGTTCGAAAACGGCGCAGTCGGACTGATTGAGGATAGCTGGGCGCGTCGTGGCGGGATGGAGGACCGGATCGAGGTCTACGGAGAAGGCGGCCTCACCTATGCCGACCTGCACATGGGCAATGCCCTGCCCACCTATAGCGAGTATGGCTACGGTTACGCGGTGGAGAAGGCCCCGTCGACAAAAGGCTGGACCTGGCCCGTCTTCGAGGAGTTGTGGAACTATGGCTTCCCACAGGAAATGCGGCACTTCGCGCGCTGCGTGCGCGGCAAAGAGCAGCCGCAGGCAACCGGCGAGGACGGACGCGTTGTCCAAGAGGTGCTCTACGCCGGCTATCAGTCGGCAGGTCTTGGCTGTAAGGTTGCGTTGCCATTTCAGCGTAAAGGGGTCAAAACGCCCATTGAACTATGGCGCAGTCCGTGGCACGGGCTTCCAGCCCGTGAAAACACAGCGTGAAATCACTCGCTGTTGCTCGTATTGACCCAAGAGCCGGAGCTACGCATGGCCAAAATCAACATACAGTTTCTGTCCGACCAGCAGATACAAGCAATTTGTGATGCCAGCCTCGTAATCCTGCGTGACACGGGCGTAATGGTGCACCACGATGATGTGCTCAGACTCCTGGGGCAGGCAGGGGCTAAAGTAGACAGGCATACCAAGATTGCACGCTTGCCTGAGAAACTGGTCACCGATAGCATCGCACGTGCCGGCAAAAAGTATGTTCTGTACGGCCGCAATCCCAAGTTTCCCGCCCGTTTTGGTTACGGAGATTTCGTGTTGATGTCCAGCCCGGGTCAGTTCGGCTGGATAGATTCGCAGAGCGGCCAGATTCGGCCGGCAACAATACAGGATACGCGCGACGCAATTCGCCTGGGCGATGCCTTAGCCAACATCAGCATAGTCGGCGCGATGGGCCAGCCGCAGGAGATACCTCAACCATATCGCGATGTCTTTCTGACCGGCGAGCTTGTCAAGGGCACCGGCAAGCCCACACGCTGCTGGGTGCGCAATGGACAAACCGCTCATTATATCCTGGAGATATATCGCACTGTGGCCGGCGGCGACGCTGCCCTGCGGGCAAAACCGATGGTGGAGGCTTTCTTAGAGCCGATCAGCCCGCTGCGCCTGCCTAAGGACGGGCTCGACATACTGACAGAGTTTGTCCGGGCAGGTCAGCCTGCAAGCATCGGGCCGATGGCCATGACCTGCGGAACGGCGCCGGCGACACTGGCTGGCACGCTTGCTCAGGAAAATGCAGAAATCCTTGCCGGCATCGTTGTCACGCAGCTTTTGGCGCCAGGCACGCCGGTAACGTATGGCGGCATCCCTCATATTATGGACCCCGGCACAGGCATTTGTTCATTTGGCTCAGCCGAGCAGGGACTGATGGCTGTCGCGATGGTGCAAATTGCCCGGCACTACAATTTGCCCGTATATATCAACGTGGGCCTGACGGATGCCAAGGTCCCAGACGCCCAGGCGGGCATAGAAAAGGGCACAAGCATGCTGTTGGGAGCACTTGCTGGGGCAGACACTTTTGGCCATTGCGGTATCTGCGGAACCGACCACGGTGCCAGCCTGGAGTGGCTTTTCATCGACAACGAGCTGGCTGAGTACGTCAAAAGAATTACGCGCGGCTTTGAGGTCAACGCCGATACCCTTGCCGCCGAGGTGATAAAGAAGGTCGGGCCGGGCGGCAATTACCTCGCCGAGGAGCACACTGTTGAGCACTTTCGCCGGGAGCTCTGGCTGCCGGGCGTCGCCTGGACAAGACAGAACTGGGGTATCTGGGAAAGGCAAGGACGCAATTCGATGGCAGAACGAGCACGCGGCGAGGTCAATCGTATTCTGAGCACGCATAAGCCAGAACCTATAGACGAGGATTTGGCTGCCGAAATTGATCGCATCGTAGAATGTTCAAAATCCGTGAAATTAGATAAAAGAGCCATATCTGTCGAGGGAAAAGCAGATGAAAAATCAATGTAGAAGTCCCAAAAAGCAAGTCTGGAATCTTTCACGTCGGAATTTCATTACCGGTGCTGCTGCATTTACAATCGTTCCCAGGCACGTTCTTGGAGGACCTGGCCGGACACCGCCGAGTGAGAAGCTGAACATCGCCAGCATCGGCGTGGGAGGCCGAGGGGCCGATAATCTTTCAGCTATCAATACTGAGAATATCGTTGCGCTGTGCGATGTGGACGCCAGGCAGGCGGAGGCCACCTTCAAGCGGTTTCCGAAAGCCAAGATATACCGTGATTTCCGCCGTATGCTGGAGAAGCAAAAAGACATAGATGCGGTGGTAGTCTCCACGCCCGACCATATACATGCCGTAGCCAGTATGATGGCCATCAAAATGGGTAAGCACGTCTATTGTGAAAAGCCGTTGACACACTCGATATACGAGGCCCGCAAGGTTGCCGAGGCCGCCCGCCAGCACAAGGTAGCCACCCAGATGGGCATCCAGGGCCACGCCGGCGAAGGAATTCGCTTATTATGCGAATGGATTTGGGATGGGGCCATCGGCCCCGTGCGCGAGGTTCACACCTGGACCGACCGGCCAAAAGGCTGGTGGCCCCAGGGCGTGGACCGGCCAAAGGAAACGCCGCCCGTGCCGGACACCCTGGACTGGGATTTGTGGCTGGGCCCGGCGCCATATCGCCCGTATCATCCCGCCTATGTGCCGTTTAAGTGGCGCGGCTGGTGGGACTTCGGAACCGGAGCGCTAGGTGATATGGGCATACATAACAGCTCTCCGATCTTCTGGGCGTTAAAACTTGGCTATCCAACGAGCGTAGAAGTCGTGTCTCAGGAAGGGGCTAACGCCGAAACGGGGCCGACCAAATCAATTCTGCGGTATGAATTCCCCGCCCGCGGTGATATGCCTGGCGTGACCCTGATGTGGTACGATGGGGGCAATGAGCCGCCCCGGCCCAAAGAGCTCGAAGAAGGCCGACGGCTGGGCGACAATGATGGCGGCTCGCTGCTGGTGGGCGACAAAGGCAAGATATTGGCTCCGGGCTGGTGCGCAGCAAGTCCCCGCCTGATACCGGAGTCGAAAATGAAGGCCTATAAGCTGCCGCCCAAGACTATCCCCAGATCGATCGGACACCACGAAGAGTGGCTTGCGGCCTGTAAGGGCGGTAAACCTGCCCAGGCCAATTTCGACTTCGCAGGCCCGCTAACCGAGGTGGTTCTGCTGGGTAACCTTGCGATTCGTACGGGCGAAAAGATATACTGGGATGGGCCTAACATGCGGAGCACCAACGTGCCCAAAGCCAACGAATATGTGCACTGCTCCTACCGTCAAGGATGGACCTTGTAGAGATTCGCGTCGGGCACATCGAAGTTTTTAGATTGCCCGCCAGATTTGACGAGGTCGTCAGGCGCATTTATGATATAATACAAAGAGCTCTGCAAAATTGCAGGTTAGGCATATATTATTTAAGGAAATCCGGTTTTGATTTTCTTAAATAATCGCTTAACTATTTGTCAGAGAACAGCTTAATGTTTGACAAGGAAAAAACAAAAATCATTTTTTCCTGTCAAAGTATGCCTAACCTGCAATTTTGCAGAAGCCTTTATAATAGAGCCAACGGAGAAAGAGCGTAATAAAGCGCAAATTAAGAAACGTACTATCACAAAGCATCGGGTGTCTTCATGAAGCTGGAGATGACCGGAGAAATGCGGATGGAGCAGCGGATGAAGCTGGCTCCGCACATGATTCAATCTATGGAGATTCTCCAGCTTCCGATCCTGGCGCTTCAGGAAAGAATCGAGCAAGAGCTCAACAACAATCCGATCCTGGAAATGGCCGAGCCTTCAACCGTCGATGAAACTGAGTCCGTCGAGAAAGAGTCTCAAGACGATATCAGCCAAAAAGACTTGGTTATTAAGACGGACAACAACAAGGTTGAAGATTTCGAACGCCTTGAAAATGTTGAGGATGACTTCAAAGAGTACATAGAGCAGGCCGGGCCTTTCTACGTACGCAGGCAGACTGACGAGCAGGACAGAAAACTCGAGGCGATCAAGAACGCCGCCGCCCCGCCTCTATCTTTGCACGATCACCTGATGGAGCAGTGGCGGCTAGTTGAGGCTGACGAGCCGGTAAAAAGAGCCGGCAGTACGATCATAGGCTATATCGACGATAGAGGGTATCTAACCGTAAGATTAGAGCAGTTGCACAACAAAGACCGGGCGGAATTTACCCTCGATGATTTGAACCAGGCGATTCAGTTTGTGCAAAAATTAGAGCCTGCCGGCGTCGGGGCGCGCAGCTTGAAGGA
>Ga0315280_10002746_pt1 | contig 28130 bp, 27 predicted proteins | sample YL17G06_40_MG_FD_203697 | JGI IMG/M metagenome (GOLD analysis project Ga0315280, IMG submission 203697) | Sediment microbial communities from Yellowstone Lake, YNP, Wyoming, USA - YL17G06_40 | ecosystem: Environmental > Aquatic > Freshwater > Lake > Sediment | place: USA: Wyoming | collected... | reverse complement strand
GCCAGGGATAACCAACGCCTGATCGAGATCCTTAAATCATTGAAAGAGATCGGAAACACAGTTATGGTTGTCGAGCATGATCCCGAGATCATAAATGCCGCTGAATACATGATTGATTTGGGCCCAAAGGCAGGGGATGCAGGGGGAGAGGTCATCTTTGATGGACCGATGAGCGAATTGCTGAAGTGCCAACACTCTTTGACCGCTCAATACCTGAGGAGAGAAAAAAGCATAGGAATCCCGAACAACCGAAGAGAGACAAAAGGATTCATCAAGATCCAAGATGCGCATAAACACAACCTCAAACATCTGAATCTAAAACTTCCGCTCGGCGTTTTCACCTGCATCACCGGCGTATCGGGTTCAGGAAAGAGCACCTTGCTCTATGATGTTCTCTTTCAGGGATGGGAAAAGGAGGATAAAGAAGGGTTCAGAGACATCCGCGGCAAAGAGCAGATCCAAAAGATTATCATGGTCGACCAGTCGCCGCTCAGCACTTCCCCCCGTTCGATCCCGGCGACCTACACCAAAGCCATGGACGGAATCAGGGAGCTCTTCAGCCAGACGCGTGAAGCCAAGGCGATGGGGTACAAACCTGGATATTTCTCCTTCAACACAGCTGGAGGCCGGTGCGAAGAATGCAAGGGTGCGGGCCAACAAATTATCGAAATGCAGTTCCTCTCGGACGTGGTTTTAACCTGCGAGGTCTGCAAGGGAAAGAGGTTCCGGAGCGATATTCTTGAGATCAAATACAAAGGAAAGAATATCGACCAGGTGCTCCAGCTGAGTGTTGAAGAGGCCTTGGAATTTTTCGCTGACCGGCCGGAGATCATAAAAAAAATAAAACCCCTGGCCGAAGTCGGACTGGGCTATCTGAGGTTGGGGCAACCCACAACAACTCTCTCGGGTGGAGAATTGCAGAGAATTAAGCTGGCTTATCACCTCGTCCATGAACGCGAGAAAAAAATTCTCTATCTCTTTGACGAGCCCACGATCGGCCTCCACCTCGATGACGTCTCGGTGCTCCTCACCTGCTTCCAGAAACTGGTGGAGGAGGGCCATACGGTGGTGGTTATCGAGCACAACCTGGATGTGATCAAATGCGCCGATCACATCATTGACCTGGGGCCGGAGGGAGGCGAGAGGGGTGGTGAGATTGTCGCTCAAGGACCTCCTGAGGCAATCATTCGGTCCCCAAAATCCATCACCGCGCGGTACTTGAAAAAATATTTGTAATAATCCTCGATCATTTGACTTCACGATTTTTCTTAGTATAAGCTACCCGCGGAAAAGAAAAATAGCGACAAAGGATAAACTCTCGATGAAAGCTTTCAAAAATACCTGGGTTTATGTCATTTTTATCGGAGCGTCCTTACTTTTTTTATTTCTGGAGCGTCTGACCCATTTCGAGTTCCTTCTGCACCTAGCCGCAATCCCTCTTGAAGTTCTGGTGGCTGTTTTCATCGTCGAGAAATTTCTGGAAAATAGAGAAATGCAAAACAAGCGACGACAGTTGATGTACATCAAAAGTTACTTATTCCGGTCGGAGATGCGCAATTTATTTCTTGCTAATTTTGAGGCTCTCAAATCTCCCTCAATAACTATGTCCAAAATTAAAAAGGCAAGCTTAGAAGAGCTCAAACGGCTGCGTGAAGAGGCAAACACCCTCGAATACAAATCCCCCGAGGCGATGGATCCCGTCATCCATGAGTACGTCAAGGCGGAGTATGTCTGGCACGATTTTAAAGATCGAGCGATCACCTACAATTTTGAAGAAATCTTTCAGGATATGATCTATATCCTCCATTTCATCCACGATGTAAAAATATTCAAGGAGCATAACCCACATAAGCTTTTTATCCTCGAGGCGGCTAAAAGAGAGGGATTGATGAAAAAAGTGAATAAAGTCCTGGGGGATGGGATCCAAAAATTCCTGGATTATGCGATCGAACTTAAAGAAAAGCAGCCCGAGATGTTCAGTGATCTCATTTCAGACTACGAGCTTTCGGCTCAGATTAGAAATATTTGATAAGAGAGGGACTTTTATTTTCTAGGCAATTGTCCATGAGTATATTGAACCCCAAGAAAGGAGAAAATGGATTCCCCCTTCTCTCCCATTAGATAAAGGGGAGATATAGGGGGAATTGGAGCCTTCTTTTCCAAGCAGAAATTGACCTTATAATCATCGTTTTTTTAGGAGGGAAGGATGAAAAATAGCGTGGGTTATGTCTTTCAAAAAGAGACAAAATATTACCGGGGGAAACTTCCCGGCGGCTATCTCGTTTGGCAAAGCAAGCCTGAAACATACAAGAGTTATCCCGGAACAGCTGAAACTAAATTAGTTTCGCCTCAAAAGGAAGGGGGTATGCCTCTTTGGGAAGCCATAAGAAAACGCCGGAGTGTCAGAGACTTTATGAACGAGCCCATAAGCCAGGCTGACATTTCCCAGCTTCTCTGGGCTACCCAGGGAATTACCAAAAAACTCATGGGATCTGAACTTAGGGCAGTCCCTTCAGCAGGGGCTCTCTACCCGGTGGAAACTTATCTGATCATTCATAATGTGGAAGACGTCGAACCCGGCATCTACCATTACAACATCCAGAATCATTCTTTGGAGCAAATCAGCGCAGGAGACTTCCGGGCACAAATCGCCGAGGCGGCGCTCGACCAAGAATTTCTTGCCGAGGCAAATGTGGTTTTTGTCTGGACGGCAGTGTTCGAAAGGTCCAAGTGGAAGTACAAAGAGAGGGCCTATCGCTATGTCTATCTGGATGCCGGACACATCGCTCAGAACCTGGCTCTTGCCGCTGTGTCGCTAGGGCTTGGATCCTGCCAGATAGCAGCTCTCTACGACGATGAAGTCAATGAACTCCTCGGAGTTGATGGCAGGGAAGAAAGCGTTGTCTATCTGACCGCTATCGGCAAGCCAAGATGAAATAAATCTCGCGACCCCAGCCTATCATCGCAAGGAACGAAGTGACGTGGCGATCCTATAAAAGCGAGAAATTCGGGAAAGAGTGTCATTCTTTAGATTCTATTGCTTTCAAAAAAAGCTTATGGACAGCTTGAATCATAAAAGATAGAATTTAAAGAGACAGCGTGGTATTGAAGGCATTTAATCATTAGGTTTAAAGGAGGAAAAGATGAAAAAATATTTGATTTTTCTCATCTTCGTTACGTTTGTGTTAAGTCCAATGCTTGCTCTTGCAGGAGGTCAGGCCGAAGAAGAAAAGCCCTGGCAGTGGAGCCTGGAAAAAATAAAATCTGCTGTAAGCAAAGTGCGCGCCGGAAAAAACCTCACTCCCGAAAGCTGGCCGGATGGTGCTAAAGTCGCAGTCGGTTTGTCCTTCGATTTCGATGCAGAGACAAACGCTTTAAGGGACAACGATTTGTCCCCAGGGATTCTTTCTCAGGGCGAGTATGCGGCACGGGTGGCCATCCCCAGAATTTTAGCCCTTCTTGATAAATACAGAATTCCAGCCACCTTCTTTGTGCCCGCCGTGACCGCCCTCCTCCATCCTGAAGAAATCAAGGCGATCGTCGCCAAAGGCCGCCATGAAATCGGGATGCATGGCTGGATTCATGAGCGGAATTCACTCCTCTCTGAAAAAGATGAAAGGGACTTGATGAAAAAATCTTACGATGTACTCAAGGAAGCAGCCGGCAAAGGGCCGGCGGGAATCCGCACTCCTTCCTGGGATTACAGCCAATCAACGCTTAAAATCATAAAGGAACTCGGCCTTCTTTATGACACTTCTTTGATGGCCGACGACAGGCCCTATGAGATTCTTGAAGACGGAAAGCCTTCAGGAGTTGTGGAGCTTCCGGTTGAATGGCTCCTGGATGATTATCCTTATTTTGGGTTTGAAAGGTACACGAGCGTCCGGCCTCACATTTCACCACTGGATGTCTTTTCCATCTGGGCTTCTGAATTCGACAGAGCCTACGAGGAAGGAACTCTGTTCATCCTGACCATGCATCCCAAATTTATTGGGCACCGGAGCCGGATCGTCATGCTGGAAAAACTCGTCGAACACATCCTCAGCCGCAAGAGTGTCTGGTTTGCGACCCACGAAGACATCGCTCGCTGCGCGCAGAAGAACATCAAAAAATAAAAAATGCGAATATTTGAAGCATTAATGTATTTTCTGACTTCTATTCGTACCTAATGGTCTCGGCTGGATTTGAAGAGGCTGCTTTAATTGACTGATAACAAGTTGTAGCAAGGGTAATACAAAATAGCAGTATGGCAGCAATTAGAAAAATCCACCAGCCGATTCCAATCCTGTAGGCAAAACTCTGCAGCCAGCGGTGGACAACATAATATCCTATGGGCCAGCCTAGAATGTTCGCAATAAGAACTAGCCTGGAAAAATCTTTTGAAAGCAATAAAAAGATATTGGTGACAGATGCACCCATTACTTTACGTATGCCAATTTCTTTTATCCGCCGCTCAGCAGTGAAAGAAGCCGGGCCAAACAACCCAAGACAGGCGATGACAATGGCTAAAAGGGATGAGAAGGTAAAGACTTTATTGACCCGGCGATCTTCGTTATAACGATTCCCTAAAGCATCATCCATAAAAAATATTCGAAAAGGCTCAATCCTCTTTTTAACGCCCTTCTTTAGCACTTCAGCCGGCCGGATACAGGAAAGGAAAAGTGGAGGATAAAGGTCTTTTTAGAAACAAACTCCTTGCCGTAATATTTGAGTGCAAAAGCGGGGAGCTTTTCCTGAAATTTCTCAGGGTCTGCCTGCTTATTTAAAAGCAAATATGTGACCCAAGTCTCTCTCTGCGGATCTGGGAACCCTTTCCTGGTTTCTAAATGTTTAAGCGGAACGAGAAAATCAAATCTCAATTGACTCCTTCTTTCACCAAAACTTTTAGTTGGCGGCCAGATGCTAGTAAACCTTCTTCCATTTTTGCGTGTTTAAATCCACTCTCCAAAGACTTGGTTTCCCTCCATCATAAATAAGAGCTCTATTTCCAAGACCCCAAAGGTATCCGGGAGTCTCAATTGAATCAGGAATCTTAATCTCTTTCTCCTCGCTGAAATCTTTTCTGAACACCCTTAAATAGTTCTCTTGATTTAGAACATCATCCAAGACGAATTTTTCATCATTGAGAAGCCAATCATAATGTGAGCCAAACCTATAAGACCACGGTATTGTTTTAATTATCTTATCTTCCTTCAAGGAATAGACAAGAATCTCATTCTTCATTGAAAAAGCGACTTTATCGCCTTTTCTGCTCCATCTTATATCCCCGAGCTTTAATGAATCCGCTTTGTAGATGACTCTCTTTGCAAGGGTTCTCAGGTCCAGGACGGTAAATATTTCTTTATCTTCAAGTTTGTCTCGAAAACGTACTGCCAAAGAATTGTTGTCGGGGGAAACTCGAACTAGATAGGGGCCTAATAATACGCTTTCGACCAGAGTTTGTTGAACATTTTTTTCAAGGTCGACTTTCACTATTTTATAATCTGAGGATTTTTCTTTGATTCCAAAAATGAGACTATTGGTAGATTCAGGCCAGGCCAACAAATTAAAATCTGTAAAACGAGAAAAATCCAGGGCTTGAGAGTTCAAGCCTGTCCCGTCCGTATTCATCCACCATAGAGACGGAAAAGTCCCTACTATATTTCTGGTATAAGGGACAGTTATAAAAGCTACCTTGCTTCCATCAGGAGAGAGGAGGCAATTTCCCCAAAATCTTAAATTATAAAAGCGAGACATTGGTTTTTGGGATTCGATCAGGGCTTTCTGATTAGAGCCGTCTGTATTCATAACCCACAGATTGTCATACCACCTCCCTCTATTTTTTATGTCTATGAAAAAAGCTATTTTTTCTCCACTAATCGAAAACCTTGGATCTATAGATTTAGCTTTTCCCCCCACTTTTTCCACTTTGCCGCTTCTTGAATTATACCTTAAAATAAATCCTTTTATGTATGTTCCTAGATACACATCTCCTTTGTATTCTCTGGAATAATAGGGCTCAATCTCTTTTTTCCCCGTAAAAAGATCGCCTTTGGCAATCCAAGCCGTGGCAAGTGCGAAAGAGAGAGCCAGAAAGAGCATAATATACTTCGCAAAATTAAATATTTTTCTCCCCGCCTGGGAAAAGTCCGATTTTCTAAAAGTGAGAATTGATGACAATATAAAACTGAATGCTATCAATATCTGAAAGCCTTTCAATTCCCCATCATAAAGATAAGTGGTCCAAAGAAAGATATAGTATTGTTGCAAAAGGAAGGCTAGTCCGGCTCCAATCAGGACTGAAATAGAGAAAATGGCGAATTGCTTCTCGTAAAGTATCGAGAGTGAAAAAGAAATTGTAAAAACAAGAATCGGCAAAACAAGATAGGTATAGAAAGAAAAAAGTCCTTTAAGTTCCCCGGGTACTTTAAACTCTTTCATTATTTCATTCAATCCAGGAAGGAACTGCTTCACCAAAAAGAAAATCAAAAAGATGGCTGCCAAAATGCTCAAGAGCGAGAGATATTTGAAAATCCAGAGCTTCTCTTTTTTTATGGGGCGAGAAAAAAGATAAATCCATGCATTATCTTTGAATTCTGAGTAAAAACCGCCCGAGCCGATGAGCAGTCCGGAAAAAGGAAGAAAGAGCAGCAAGAACATCCCAAAAACATAAAGGGTCAATTCTTTTAAATCAGATAATTTCAGAACAATCAAGGCCAACATAAAAAGAACCGCTATTGAAAAAATAACTAGATTATCTCTCCACTCCTTGAAAAATATTTTTGTGAACATTGGCTCCTCCTCAGTCCAGTTTTTCCTTTGTCTAGGAGACAAAATTTACAAATATTTCTTCTAGATTCAGCGGCTGGGCTTCAATTTTAGTGGGTTTTAAATCCTCCAGCTTTTTCCTTTTCTCCTCAGTCCAGGGATAGACAACCATTTCACATTTATTCCCATTAGTTTTTTTGGTAAGAATTCCATCGATCTTGATTTCGTCCTTTAAAGGCTCATCAAAACTTAATCGGATTCTTCTGGTGAAACTTTTTATTTTTTGAAAATCTTCATCAAGGATAAGTTGTCCCAAATTAAGGATGCCTAACTGATCAATAATACCCTCGATTTCATGAACCAGATGTGTGCAAAAAAGAATAGTTGTTCCTGCTTCGGATAATTCCCTGATGATTTCTTTCAAAAAATCGTGGCGCGTTGGCACATCCAGCCCAGAAGTTGGATCATCGAGAATCAAAATTTTGGGCTCTGAAGCCAAGGTAACGATCAGCCCGAGTTTTAGCTTCATTCCCCTGGAAAGATTTTTTATTCTTGTTTTCTTATCCAGAGAAAACCTTTCTAAATAAGATTCAACTTTTTGAGTGTTCCAGGTTGGATAAAAAGCCCCATTGAAATCAAGGAGTTCTTTGATAGACATCCTTCCAAAGAAGATCGACTCTTCAGGGATAAAACCTATTTCTTTTTTATAATTACTATCCTTAAAATTGATCTTTTTGTTTTCGTAGAATATCTTTCCGGTATCGGCGGGAATTACTCCCATTATTATCCGGACCAATGTTGTTTTTCCTTCTCCGTTCTTGCCCAGAAACCCATAAACCTTTCCCTCTTCCAAGCTCATGTTGAGATTTTCAAATACCTTCTTTTTGCCAAAGCTTTTAGACAAATTCTCTATTCTTAAGATTTCATTCACCTTTCTCCTCCTTTTTTTTATCCTCCATGGCCAGATCAAATCTTTGCTCAAATTTTTTTTTGATTTCCTTAAAAGTGAGATTAAACCTTTTTGCCTCTTCAATAGCATTGTCAATTATTTGATTGAGAATTGCCTCTCGCTCTTTGCGAACAAGAGCTGTCGAGTCGGCAGTAACATAACATCCTTTTCCCTTTCGGGTGTAAATGAATCCTTCCAGTTCTAGCTCTCTATAAGCGCGGGCAACGGTGTTAGGATTTATAAGGAGCTCTTCTGCAAGGTCTCTGATGGAAGGCAAGGGTTCTTTAGGTTTTAAGTCACCAAGCGAGATTTTTCGTTTGATCTCTTCTTTTATTTGTTCATAGATGGGGATGAAGCTTAATGTGTTTACTTTCATCATTTTCTTTAGTCTTGTATTACTGTACTATTTATATAATACAGTTTAGATAATTTGTCAATATTTTTTTTAAATTTTTTAATACAAAGGAAATAACCCTTTTAAAATCTTCGCAGATTCATAGCCGGAGTATTTGAATGGTAGTGACTCCAACTCTCTGATAAAGATTAAGTGGTAAAATGGAATGATCCCCTTCTCTTCTTATAGAAAAGGGTAACGAAAGGGGATTTGATAGAGGCTTCGGGCAGTGATATATGCAATAAGCTCCGCCTTTCCTGAAGGGGATAAAAAGGGATTATACTTATCTATCTCTAGGGGATTGCCACGAATTTAGAGATTCTTTTTATAAATCTTTAATTTTGACTAAAAGCTCCTGGCAGGAAGAGCAAAATGAAGCACTTTTCCTATCCGTATCAGGGAGGCTATTCGAAAAATGCATCACACATCCGGATTCAGGGCAATGTCTTAATCCATACAAATGCCCGATCTCATGAACAGCTTCCTTAACCGCCCGCTCCAAAAATAGCTTTCTATCCTCTGGCAGGCCATAGAAACTCTGGTGCAGTCGCGCCACCGAAATGATGGCGAACCGGCCTCCAAGCCTCTCAGCTTCGCCAAAAACAAAATTCAGCCCCTCCGTGTAAAGGTCAACATCAATTATTCCCAAAACTTTTTCCTCTTTTCCAGCCTTCATAGAACTGCTTATTTTTTCCAGGATTAGCGGTGAAAAGTACTGTCCTCGCTTTTGGCTATAGGTCTCCTGCGGGATTGGCATCGGCTGCTGCCGGTCTACCTTACACTTGAATATATTCTCCAATTGGCTTTCTAAAGCAGAAAGGATATCAGGTTCGATCGGGCCTACAGGGACAAGACAAATCTTCCCTTCTAACTTAGCCAAGCCTTTGCCCTTTAATTCCGAATTCAAGATTGCGGCCGATAATACAAGAAGGGGCATAAAAACTAAAAAAATTATGTGCTTTTTCAAAACAATTTTCTCTCAAGTTGACTAATTTTATTATAAATCCAATTTTAAAGAAAAGGAATGAAGGCCAGAGGATGCATCTCTATTTATGTGATGCCACTGATAAGGAATAGGGTCCTGTCACGGCTTCTCCCCATCCGTCCTCACCTCCGCTCCCGTAAGATACAGCAAAGGAAATGATTTAAGCGCCGTGAGGCTCCGGGCGGGTGGGGAGCCCCTCCGCCGTGCCACCCTCCTTCGATTGTCGCATCATATCACATAAACAGGGATGCTTCCAGGCAAGAACTATTTGGAGGAAATGCTTTTAAAAAGCCTGGCCGGCGGTGAAGTAAAAGCCCGAAGTGCCTTTGCCGAAGCCAAAATCTGCCCTGAGACAAGTGCCCTCCGTCGGGTCAAGGAGAAAGCGGAGGCCTGCTCCGACTGAATATTTAAAGTCTGCAAGCTTGAATTTGGCGAATTTACTCGCTACATCTCCAACTCCTGCAAACCCAACGAGCCCAAACCTCCACCAGGCAGGGATGCGATATTCAGCTTGAAAAGTCATCAGGATTTTATCCCGGTAGCGGCCGAGGTAATATCCCCGCATGCTGACCTCGCCGCCCAATTTAGCCAACTGGTAGAAAGGAGGATGACCTGTTTTTATCTCGGCATACCCTTGAAGAGCCAAAACGTGTGACGAGAAAAGCGGCACAAAACTTCTCAAGTCCGCTTTAACCGAGTTATAATTGAAATCACTCCCCAAGGTTCGAGAGTTGAAATAAGTCAAAACCTGCCAATAGTTTCCTTTTGTTGTTGAGAAAATATTGTCGCGGCTGTCCCAGTTGAGGACAAAACCCAAGCCCGATACCGTTCCTCCTTGGCTCCCAAGAATATCCCGCAGGGCCAGCAGGCGATCTTTATCGACCTTAAGAATTTTTGTTCTTTCATACTGATAATCGATGCCCGCGTAGAGCCTTTCTTTAGGAAATATCTTTTTCTGAAGGGTAAGTTCTAAGGAATTTGTTCGTGGAGTATAGTTTTTTTCCAGCGATTTTGGCGTGTCATTGCCAATCCCATAAAATTTGCATGGGTACTTTTTTAAAACCAGGTATGCGGTCAGCAAGTACGCTTCCTTATTCAGGTAAATCTCGGGTTTGATCTCGACCGAGAACTGTTTCAATTGAGTGTCGATGACTGCGAAATAAATAGAAGAAGGCCTTGTGTTGACATTCCTTTCCGCGGGCCTGAAGGCAAAGAGTCCTCCCACTCCGCCCGCCCAATGAGTTTCAGGCGTATAAAAAATAACTGGAAGGACAATCCAGCTAAATTTTTTCGGCTCGGCTTCACTTTTTTTCATTTCTTCAATGCTCGAGCAAAAGCCCTTCAAAGAAAGCAAGGCCAATGAGATCAAAAGCAAGAAATAAATTATTTTTTTCATTTTTTCCCGATGCGTGGACTGCAAAGTAACCTATGAAAAATTTAAATTCAATTAAAAAAAGGGGTTAGGTTTTTTCCGGGCCACCTCCAGAGGCTTTGGCCACAAGGAAACCGAGAATAAATCCAAGGATCACAGCCAAGGGCACGAGGATAATCTGGGAAATAGCAATTTTCCAAAAATATAATCGAAAGGTCACAACCTGTGTATTCTGGATAAGAAGAACTGCGAGTAAAACAAGCAAAATCAAGCCGATAATAAGTTTAATTTTCATGATTTACCCCTTCTCCATGGAATCCCGCATAACCACGGTGTTCTCTTGCGCTACAGCCATTTTCGTCTTTTGAAATGGACGAGCATAAACACAGCCACGACCACCATCACTCCCCAAATGGCGAAGTAGCTCCAACGCCATTCGAGCTCGGGCATGAACCTAAAATTCATCCCGTAGATGCCAGCAATAAAAGTTAAAGGGATAAAAATAGTGGCAATGACTGTCAGGACTTTCATGACCTCGTTCATCCGGTTGCTAACACTCGAAAGATAGATATCCAGCATCCCTGAAAGCATATCTCGGTAAGTCTCGACGCTATCAATCACCTGGATGATGTGGTCATAAACATCCCGGATGAATATCCCTGTGGCTTTTTGGATGATGGTGGATTCAGCCCTCTCCAAGCCACTAATTACCTCTCTCAACGGCCAGACCGATTTTCTCAGGAAGATCATCTCTCTTTTGAGGTCGTGGATTTCCTGCAAAGTGGCTGGCCGGGGGTTGCTCACCAGTTCATCTTCAGCGTCCTCGATCCGCTCACCCAGCTTTTCAAGGACAAGAAAATAGCTGTCCACAATGGCATCGATCAAAGCATAGGCCAGATAGTCTGCCCTCATCTTTCTCAGGCGGGAATTGCCCTTCCTGATCCTTTCCCGGACCGGATCGAAGACATCCCCCTGTTTTTCCTGAAAAGAGAGAACAAAATTGTGACCAAGAACTAAACTCAACTGTTCAATTTTTTCTTCTCTATTCTCTTCATCATAATTGAACATTTTCAAAACAAGATAAATATAATCCCCCAAATCTTCCATCTTGGGGCGCTGGGTGGTGTTCATGATGTCTTCCAAAATCAGAGGATGCAGGCCGAAATACGTCCCTATTTTCTCGATGACTTTTTCATCATGAATCCCATCAATATTGATCCAGGTCACGGTTGGCGTGTCCCTAAAAGGAAAACATTCTTCGACCGTGGCGATTTCCTTCTCCTGAAATTGCTTTTCATCATAATCCATAAGAGTTATCCTGACTTTTTCGGTCCTCTTCTCGCCGATATGAACCAGACTTCCCGGCGGAAGACCTGCTTTTTTTGACCTCTTTGTGATGGACTCAAGCATCGCCTTTCCCTCCACCTAGGCAGATTGAGATTTATAAGGGGAACAGAGCGGAATTTACCTTTACTTCAGCCTGGCCTCTGCGCTCCCCCAGTCAACATTCTTGAAAAAGGCCTCGATATAATCGGCTCTCTTCAGGCCGTAATCGAGCATGAACGCGTGCTCAAAAACATCCATGATCAGGATAAGGTTGCAGCCCGCAGGATGTCCGACATCATGCTCATTGATCCAAAAGTTGATGAGCTTTCCACCGGCAGTGTCCTGGTAGAGGGCAACCCAGCCGATGCCTCTCATGGCTCCAGTGGTCTTGAATTCTTTCTCCCAGAGCTCGAAACTCCCGAAATCTTCGGCGAACTTTTTAGCTAATTTGCCCTCTTTATTGATTCCTGTTTTTCCGCCCAAGTTCTCAAAATAATATTCATGAAGACGCATCCCGTTGAATTCCCAGCCGAGCCTTCGCTTGAGCTCAGCAAATTCTGGCGCGGCTGTCTTGCCATCTCGCAACATCTGGCTCAGGGTATCGAGCATCTTGTTGGTGTTGGTGACATACCCCTGGTAAAGCGTAAAATGATTCCTGAGGAGGGTTTCACTGAATCCCTCCATCCCGATAAGCTTTGAATAATCTGTAGGGGTGTAAGCCATAGAATTATCCTCCTTAATCGGCTGAGACCAAGAAGGTGCAGCCAAACCCGCAAAAAAGACTGCCCCTCCGAGGCCCGTCACAGTTAAAAAATTACGTCTAGTAAATATAATTTTTACAAATCCTATCAAAAAAGTAAGGATTATTCAACTTCCCCTTCCTTTCCTCAAAATCGCCGATTGAAAATTGAAATTCTCCTCAATTCATTCATGCGTAGGAGAAACAAGAGCACAAACATCACTCAAAGACTGGCCAGGCTGGTTTCTGCGTGTTCGAAGACCTAGGGGGGTGGGTGGGTTTGGTCGAGAACACACAGAAACCAGCCTGGCCTCATCTTTATTTTCTATCCGCAATTTTGGATCTCTCTGTTTTGTAAAGAGGAGAAAAACGAGCTATTTCGCAGCCGCTTTTTCGGCGTGTAGCTCTTCGGAGATTAGCCCGACCTTCTTTCGGATCTCCAGTTCAAGCTGCGCCGCCAGCTCTTTATTCTCCTTGAGAAGCTTCTTGACGTTCTCCCGGCCCTGGCCCAGTCTTTCTCCTTTATAGGAATACCAGGTTCCTGTTCTTTCGAGGACGCCAGTTTCTAGGCCGCAGTCAACCAAATCTCCTTCTTTCGAAATTCCCTCTCCATAGATGATGTCAAACTGGGCCTCACGGAAAGGCGGCGCCATTTTATTTTTAACAATCTTGACCTTCACTCGGTTCCCGACGACATGCTCGCCCTCTTTAATGGCCGCGAGTCTCCGGATATCAATCCTCATCGAGGCGTAAAATTTTAAGGCTCTCCCTCCGGTGGTTGTCTCCGGGTTTCCGATGAAAATGCCGATCTTTTCCCTCATCTGATTGACAAAAATGAAGCATGTCTTCGAACGGCTCACAATGGCGGTCAGCTTGCGCAGCGCCTGGGACATAAGCCTCGCCTGGAGTCCCATGTGGGCATCGCCCATCTCGCCCTCAAGTTCTGCCTTGGGCACAAGGGCAGCCACAGAGTCGACCACAATCACATCCACGGCACCGCTGCGCACAAGCACTTCTGCAATCTCCAGCGCCTGTTCTCCATAATCAGGCTGAGAGATGAGAAGGTTATCGATATCCACGCCAACACTGGCCGCATATTTTGGATCGAGGGCGTGCTCGGCATCAATAAAAGCCGCCTGTCCTCCCTTTCTTTGGGCTTCAGCGATCACATGAAGGGCCAAAGTTGTCTTTCCTGTGGCTTCGGGGCCAAACACCTCCACCACTCTTCCTCTGGGAAAGCCCCCAATACCCAAGCTTAAATCGAAAGCAATGGAGCCCGTGGGAATGGCAGGGATCTTGATGGCGGCCTCTTTCTGCCCCAGTTTCATCACTGCCCCTTTGCCGAATTGCTTTTCTATCTGGGAAACAGCCGCTTCAATCGCTCTCGATCGCGATGTGTGTTTTTGTTCGGTTTCTTCATCTTTCATGATCGTCTCCTTATTTTCTGACTATCACAACCCTATCATTGCCGGCAGCCAACCTCAAAAGCCAAATGAGATGGCTTCGCTCCCGCTCGCAATGACACTGTGAACCAAACGTTATTTATTATTATTTATATTCGTAAAAGCCTCTGCCCGTCTTGCGGCCCAGGTAGCCGGCATCCACCATCTTCCGGAGCAGGGGGCAGGGCCGGTATTTAGGATCTCTGAAGCCTTCATCCAAAACTTCCATGATGTTCAGGCAAACATCCAGGCCGATGAGGTCAGCCAGCGTCAAAGGCCCCATAGGGTGGTTCATCCCAAACTTCATCACGGCATCAATAGATTCGGCCGTCCCCACACCCTCCATCAGAGCGAAGACTGCTTCGTTAATCATGGGCATCAGAATCCGGTTGGATATAAACCCTGGAAAATCATTGGCTTCCACCGGCAGCTTTCCCAGCTTCTCGGCCAAACCCTTGACCTGGTCAAACGTCTCACGGGAGGTGGCAATCCCCTTGATCAGCTCCACCAGATTCATGAGCGGCACAGGATTCATGAAATGCATCCCCATGAACTTGGGGGGACGACTGGTTACGGCCGCAAGCTTAGTGATGGAAATGGAAGAAGTATTGGAAGTCATGATGACTTCAGCCGGGAGACTCTTATCCAGCTCTTGAAGAACCTTCTTTTTCACTTCAAAGTCCTCAACCACGGCCTCAACCACAAAATCTACTTTGCTGAGTTCCTCGAAATTGATGGTGGTCTTGATCCGGCTCAAGATCAACTCTTTCTCATCTGGGATTTTTCCTTTCTCGATGAGCCTGGTCAAGCTCTTTTCCATACTTTTCATCGACCGCAAGAGAATCTCGGCAGTGACATCATGGAGGACGACATCAAAGCCGGACATGGCTGCCACCTGAGCGATTCCAGCCCCCATAGTTCCAGCTCCTACTATTCCTATAGATATTATAGCCATTTTGCCTCCTTCTTAAACCATCTCCACGGCCATGGCCACCGCGTCCCCTCCTCCGAGGCAGAGCGAGGCAATTCCTCTCTTCAGGCCTCTGTGTTGGAGGGCATAGAGCAAGGTCGTCATAATCCTCGCGCCGGTGGCGCCGATGGGATGCCCCAAGGCCACAGCCCCTCCATGGATATTAACCCTTTCCCGATCCAGCCCCAACTCCTTGATCAGGACGACAAGCTGCGCGGAAAAGGCTTCATTGATCTCGAAAAGGTCAACATCGCTTATCTTCCAGCCCACATTGGCCAGCAATTTCTCGATGGCGCCTTGAGGAGCATACATCACCAGCGAAGGTTCAACGCCGTTCGTGGCTGCTCCTAGAATCTTAGCCATAGGTTTAAGTCCACGATCCCTGACTGCATCCACAGAAGCAATCACGACTGCCGCTGCGCCGTCATTTAAAGAAGACGCATTGCCTGCTGTGACTGTCCCATCTTTCTTAAAGGAGGGTTTCAATTTAGCAAGCTTCTCCAAAGTTGTATCCTTCCTCGGGCCTTCATCTGTGTGGAAAGGGATCGGGTCGCCTTTTTTCTGGGGGACTTCCACCGGGACAACTTCATTCTTAAAATAACCTTTCTCGATAGCGTGAATGGCTTTCTGGTGGCTGCTCAAGGCATAAATGTCCTGTTCCTCGCGGGATGCGCCAAATTTTTCAGCCACGATTTCGCCCGTCAACCCCATATGGATGTTATCAAAAGCACACCAGAGGCCGTCCAGGATCATGGAATCCTTCATTTTAAGGTCGCCGAACTTGACACCTTCCCTCGCGCCCCAGAGAAGGTGAGGGGCTTTGCTCATGCTCTCCATTCCGCCAGCGACAATAATCTCTTTTTCTTCAAGCTGGATAGCCTGGGTGGCCAGGGCAATTGCCTTTAAAGCAGAGCCGCAGACCTTATTGACGGCAAAGCAGCTCACCGTGTAGGGAATCCCTCCCTTGACGGCAGCCTGCTTAGCCGGAGCTTGACCGATGCCAGCAGAGACAACATTCCCCAGGATCACTTCATCGATATCCTGGCCTTGAAGGCCAGCCCTTTTGACGGCTTCCTTGATGGCGAAGCCGCCCAGCTCCGGCGCCGTGAAGTCTTTTAAAGCGCCCAGGAAATTGCCGATGGCCGTGCGGGCCGCACTGACAATGAAAACATCCCTCACTTCACACATTTAATATTCCTTTCGCATGGAATTAATACAAATTATTTTTATCACAAAAAGAATAGAGTGTAAACTGAAGAAAGCCAAAATTACCGATAGAAAATTAAGATGAGCCCTGGACGGTCTCGGTGTGTTCGAAGACCTAGGGGGGTGGGTGGGCTTGGTCGAGAACACCCAGAGACCGTCCAGGCCACCCATCAAGCGATGCTTGTGCTTTTCCATCTTGTAGGCATTAATAAAGTTAGGAGAATTTTTGAGTTCTATGGGTAATTTTGAGTACTGTCTCTTCTCTCATTTAATAAATACCTATAGTTTCACCAGCTTCTGTGACATCAATTCTCTCCGCAGCGGGCACTTTGGGCAAGCCGGGCATGGTCATGATGTCTCCACAGTAGGCAACCACAAATCCCGCACCTGAGCAAAGCGCCACGTCTGTCACGATGAGCGTAAAATCCCGGGGCCTCCCTAAGAGTTCCTCATCGTCTGAAAGGGAATATTGAGTTTTGGCGATGCAAACCGGGAGGTTGGAGAACCCGTCTTTTTCTATCCTGAGGATTTTTCTTTTTGTTTTCCCCTCCATCTCGATCGCTTTAGCCCCGTAAATCTTACGGGCGACAGTGTCAATCTTATCTATTAGAGGGACATCCAAAGGATACAGAAATTGGAAATGTTTCTCATCCTCCTCCACTGCTTTCAAAACTTCTTGGGCTAAATCCACGCCGCCCTGTCCGCCCTGGCCATAGACGTCGCTTAAGGCAAAGCGCGTGTTTTCCTTGCGGCAGAGATCTTCAAAAATTCTTATTTCATTCTCAGTATCCGTCGGGAATTTATTCAAGGCAACTACGAATGGAATACCAAAAAGCCTGAGGTTTTCGATGTGCTTTTGGAGGTTTTCAAAACCTTTTTCAACAGCTCCTGCATTTTTTTTGTTGACCTCGCTTAATTGAACACCGCCATGGAGCTTAAGAGCCCGGAGAGTTGCCACCAGGACACAGGCTGAGGGAGGAGGAATGTGGCCGGTTCTCACCACAATATCGATAAATTTCTCTGCCCCCAAGTCTGAAGCAAAGCCTGTCTCGGTGACAACATAATCAGCCAAGCTCAAGCCCAGACTCGTGGCAATCACCGAATTGGTCCCATGGGCAATATTGGCGAAAGGCCCTCCATGGATCAGGGCTGGAGTTCCTTCCAGAGTCTGAACAAGGTTCGGCTTAATCGCATCCTTAAGTAAAGCGGCCATGCTGCCTGCAGTCTTAAGTTCACGGGCAAAAACAGGATTGCCGTTAGGAGCAAAGCCAACAAAGATATTTCCTAATCTTTCTTTCAGGTCCTTTAAATCCTTAGCCAGGCACAGAATGGCCATGACTTCTGAAGCAGCCGTGATTTCAAAACCTGTTTCCCGGGCTATGCCTTGAAGAGGGCCTCCGAGGCCAACCACTACCTCCCTGAGCACTCGGTCATCCATGTCCATGACTCGTTTCCAACTGATCGTGCGGCAATCCAGCAGTCCGCAGACTCCATCAAAATGGAGGCGATTGTCCACCAAGGCTGCAAGAAGGTTATGGGCTGATGTCACGGCATGAATATCACCCGTGAAGTGGAGATTGATATCATCGCTGGGAACGACCTGAGCCTTGCCTCCGCCGGTTGCTCCGCCTTTCAACCCGAAAACTGGCCCTAATGACGGCTCTCTCAAAGCCACAGCGGCTTTTTCCCCAAGCTGGCTCAAAGCATCAGCCAGGCCAATGGCCGTCGTTGTTTTTCCCTCCCCAGCAGGAGTAGGAGTCATGGCCGTGACCATAATCAGCTTTCCTTGTTTCTCTTTTTTTTGGACTTGCTCTAGTGAAATCTTAGCTTTATATCTTCCGTAGGACTCCAGAGCTTTTGTTTCAATCCCCAATTTGGCGGCAATTTCTTCAATCGGCTTCATTTTCTCCTCCTTTTTAGAGTTTACCTTTAACCCCACCCGCTCTTCAACATGTTTTTGAGCCCGGGCCTCCTTATTTATTGAAATTCCGGAACAGATAGTCATAATCCTCGATTAACCCCTGGTCCGCAAAGCTAAAATAGCGGTTGTCGCCGATGATGATGTGGTCCAGGACCTTGAGCTGCATGATATTAGCGGCAAAAACCAAGTCTTGAGTCAATTCCTTATCACATCCGGATGGCTCCGGGTCGCCGGAGGGATGGTTGTGAGCGAAAATCAAAGACGAGGCATCGTATTTTAAAGCCTCTTTCATGATTTCCCGGGGATAGACAACACTTGAATCAACCGTTCCTTCAAACAGTGTTTTTTCTTCGATAACCTGATTCTTTGTGTCCAAGAAAATGACTTTGAATTGTTCTCGCCTCAAATCACGAAGAGAATGATAGAGGAAATCAAAAACCTCCTTTGAAGATTGGCACATGGGCTTGCTCATCATTTTATCCTTGAGGAACCGCCGCGAAACTTCCTGAACGAGCTTGATTCCAAAAACATTATGGGGGCCAATGCCTTTGATTTTCTGGAGTTCTTCACCGCTTGCTTCCAGGATTTCTCTCAATGTCTTGAATTCCCGGAGCATCTCCTTGGCCTGGTGTTTGCAGTCTCGGCGCGGAGTGCCCAAAGTCAAAAGCAACTCGACAATCTCATAATCCAGAAACCCCTTGAGGCCTCCTTTGAGGAATTTCTCCCTGAGTCTTTCTCTATGACCTTCTCCCTTTTTGGAACCCAAAATCCTTTTTTTAGACAAAAGACTCATTGGTATCCTCGCGAATCAATATAGAGGACGAAAGAAAAGGGCGGAATTTCGCAAGAGCAAGTTTATTTGAGCTATTCAGATTGAGCGGGCGGATTTATCCGACCCCCCTCTCCCTCCAGGGGGAGTGTGTCTAGCCTATTCTCGATACAGGGAATCGATCACATTCTTGTATTTTTGTTCAACAATATTCCTCTTCACCTTCAAGGTGGGAGTCATTTCATCGGCCTCAATCTCAAAATCTTTGTCTAGCAGGATGATTCTTTTAACTTTCTCATAGGAGGCAAGATTCGGCGTGCTTCGGTCAATTTCGGCAAGCAAAAAATCTACGATTTCCTGTTTTTTGACTAAATCCGCAAGGCTTTCATAAGGAATATTTTTTAATCGGGCATAAGGCTCTAGTTTTTCAAAATCGGGCACGACAATGGCGGAGATAAACCTGCGGTTGTTCCCGAGCACTAAAACCGAGGAAACATACGGATTGGTCTTGATCATATTCTCGATCGGTTGAGGAGCCACATTTTTCCCTCCAGCGGTGACGATGAGATCCTTCTTCCTGTCTGTGATCACCAAAAACCCATCCTTATCCAAATAGCCGATATCTCCTGTGTGAAACCACCCTCCCTCAAAAACTTCTTTAGTCTCAGCTTCTTTTTTATAATATCCCTTCATCACATTCGGGCCTTTGGCAAGTATTTCACCATCCTCGGCAATCTTGACCTCCACGCCGGGAATCGGTTTTCCCACTGTCCCAAACCTCATATTTTCAAACGTGTTGACCGCGATCACGGGCGAAGTTTCGGTCAACCCATATCCTTCTAAAATCACCAAGCCCAGGGCATAGAAAAATTCCGCGACATCTTTGGAGAGAGGAGCCCCGCCGGAGACAAAAAACTTGACCCTTCCTCCTGTTTTTTCAAGGATTTTGGAGAAGACAAGCTTGTGGGCTAAATTCCGTTTAAATTGGAGAAAGCCAGATAGGGGCGCGTTTGCTAACTTTCTCTCGCCATATTTTTTCCCCACTTTTAAGGCCCAGTAGAAGATCTTCTTTTTTAGAGCTGAACCTGTCAGAACGCTGTCGATGACCTTTGCATAAATTTTATCGAACAACCGGGGAACGCTGATCATAATTGTCGGCCTGATTTCAAGTAAATTATCGGCGACGGTTTCAACGCTCTCGGCATAGCCGATGGTACAGCCTTTGTACAAGAAGGAGAAAGTGGTCATCCTCTCCAACACATGGGACAGAGGCAAAAAAGAGAGGATGACATCCGTGTGGATGAATTCAACCACAGAGTCCAGAGTCTTGATATTGCTGATAAAGTTGCCGTGAGTGAGCATCACTCCTTTGGGAATGCCAGTTGTCCCAGAAGTATAGATGATCGAAGCCAGGTCCTCAGGTTTAGCTTCAAGAGCCATCTTTTCAAAAAGGCCAGGGCTTTCTTGGGCGATCTTTTTTCCTCTTTCGATGAGGTGAGCGTAGGGGATAGCTCCCTCGGGCGCTTCTGACTCCATGATGATGTAATGGTTAACCTTCATGAGTTGGCTCTTAATGACTTCTATTTTCTGCCAGAGGTCCCGGCTGGAGCAGACAACGACTTTAGCGTCCGAGTCATCGATGATATATCTGATTTGATCGGGGACGAGCGAGGTGTAGACCGGAACCGTGATCCCGCCCAAACACAAAGTCGCAAAATCAGTAGTCACCCAGTCAGGCCCATTCTCTGCGAGGATGATGAGTTTGTCCTGAGGATTGAGCCCTAATTCTTTTAACCCGAGCGAAAGATATTTCACCCTATTTCCGAACTCTTCAGTCGAAATGGGAACATATTTCCCTTCTTTTTTGTAGAGCATCAGGGCGTCTTTAGGGTAAGTTTTGACTGTGTTGAGAACAATTTGGCTGATTGTCTCGACCATAAGGCCTCCTTTACTTAAGATGCATTTCTCTTCTTGTCATTGCGAACCCGAAGGGCACGGCAATCTCACAGATTATAAGAGCGCGAAAAGCGCAAAACAGATCCTACTTATGTTTTGCGCTTTTCGCGCCCTTCCCGCCTTTCTCACTTTTAGGGGATTGCTTCGTCACTCCGTTCTTCGCAATGACAGCCTTACCATCTTCCTTGGAAAAAGTGCCCATTTCATGTCTCAAAAGCCACTTTTTTCTCCAGATCCCGCCTCCAAAACCAACCATGTCTCCGTTACTCCCGATGACCCGATGGCAGGGAATGATAATACCAATCGGATTATTTCCATTGGCATTCCCAACGGCCCGGACGGCCTTCTCATTCCCGATTGCGCGAGCGACATCTCCATAGGAAGCAGTTTGGCCATAGGGAATTTTCACGAGCTGACGCCAGACTCGCTGCTGAAAATCTGTGCCCCGGATATCCAACTTTAGAGAAAAAACTTTTCTTTTTCCTTTGAAATATTCATCCAGTTGCCGACAGCAATTTCTCAAGCAAGGGTGAATCTTGGTAGCCCTCGCTCCTTTCTTTTTCAAAAAAGTTACAGCCTGTATTCCCTTTTTAGCGCCTGAAATCTCAATGAGCCCGATCGGGGACTTATAATAGGCAAAAAATCTTTCAATCACCCGAGAAACCTTAGTTCTTCCTGTATTTCTCTCTACCAAATTTTCTAATTTCCAGGAAATCTCCGCATCAATTCCAGTTATTCCGCCTGTTCTTTGAGTCTGATATAGATATTCGTCCGGCCGGTCTCATCCTGAAATCTCAGTTCAAACAAATGGGAGTAGTTTTTGATAAGCTGCGACAATTGTTTGAATCCGTAAGTTCTGGGGTCGAAACTCGGGTCCAGCTGGCGGAGATAAAAACCAATGGTGGCCAGGTTTGCCCAGCCATCCTCCTGAACAGCCATGTCAAACGCCCCCTTCAGGAGAGGAAGAGGGTCAATTCTCTTTGATTTCTCTTCCTTGGCCTCTGTCTTCTTCGATATTTTTCTCTCCTCACGTTCTTTCTCCTTGGGAGCAAGATTTTCGGTGTAGATGAAGATGTTGCAGGCATTCACAAACGCGCGCGGCGTTTTCTGCTTCCCGATGCCCATCACAAAAAAGCCCATCTCCCGGATTCTGGTTGCCAGGCGTGTGTAATCGCTGTCGCTGGAGACGATGCAAAAACCGTCGACCAAGTGACTGTGCAGGATATCCATAGCATCGATGATCATGGCGCTGTCCGTAGCGTTCTTCCCGATAGTATACCGGAACTGCTGGATAGGCTGGATGGCATTCTCGTTAAGGACATGTTTCCAGCCCCCCATGTTGACGGTTGTCCAGTCGCCGTAGATGCGCCGGATCGTCACCAGCCCGTATTTCCCCGCCTCGGCCATAATCTTCCCGAGCAGGGAAGGCTGGGCATTGTCCCCATCGATCAGAAGGGCAATTCTTTTACTTTTATCATCAATAAATGGTTCGGCCATGGTCATACCTCTCAATGAGATTTTTTATTTTCCGATAGGTGTATATTACTCTCTCTTAATTCATTTTTCAAAAACTATAAGAATAAAATTTCTTTTCTTTATTTGATATCCGGGCTGCCATCGCCTCTAAGCAAATTCGTAAGCCAGGCATCGACCTTTTCAATCTGCTCGGGATAAGTCCAGTGGCCTATGTCCTGGACAAGGAGCAATTCTTTAGGGGCGGTGATGACATTATAGGCCGCCAGTCCGGCCATGGAGATAGCCGGTCAGGTCACAGAGTGCAGGGTAGATGGGAGCTGGCCATTTGACCCGCGAATCCAGCCCAGCCGTGATGATGGACAAAGCCCCTCCTTGACTTCCTCCTGTGACTGCTAGTTTTTCGCCGTCGAACTGCGGTAGGCTAAAAATAAAATCAACGGCGCGAACGCATCCCAAATAGACACGTTTGGAGTAATAGCGGTTGCGGTCATCCAGATTATAAAACCAGTATTCGCTGATCGCACCGGCCATCAAATCATTAAATACGCTCTGGTCCATTGTCACCGGAACGCCGTGGATTCCTATCTCAAAAGTGATGATGCCTTTCTTGGCTATATTGATATCACCATAATAGGGCCTGGCACCTGCTCCCGGGACTCGGAGCAGAGCTGGGTATTTCCCTTCCTTTTTTGGCAGGCCCAATATCCCATAAAGGCGAGTTCCCTCGCAGAGATCCTGGAGGTTGACAAGGTAGACATTAACCGTCTCCGTGCATCTGTCTGGAAGCAAAGTCACTCTGGCATCGAGCGGAATTTTCGCTGCCTCCGCTTTGGCCCTTTCCCAAAATTCGACAAAGTCTTTGGGAAGCTCGGTGGTCGGCTGAATGGATAAAGGTTCAAATCCGGCTGTCGCAAGCCCAGAATATTCCTTTTCCTCGACTGTGGCATAAGCCCAGCACTGGAGAAATCCCGGCACTCTCATCGTGCCGCCCTCCAAAGTGGTCTGGCCTTCTCTCAAGGTCAGAGTACCCGTTTTGACGGGTTCCATTTTCTCAGGCATTATCTCGTAGCGCAGTTTGACGTTTTTGAGAGGGTTTCCATACTGGAGCACTGAAATCGTGAACTTCACTTTCTCTCCCAACTTGTATTGCCAGTCTGGATGGTCGGGAGCGACGACGACTTTCACCAGCTGCTCACGGGGTTGAGCCCAAAGGCTGGGATGGAATAAAAACACAACCCAGGTGAAAACAACGACTCCTTTTTTGGTGCTCACGACTAAAGCTTGTTCTTTGATAGGAAGGGTGAATATGGACAGCAGCGAAATTAATATCAGGGCAACCAGATTTTTCATCGAGCTATTCCAGAACTTTGCCTCTTCTATTTTTATATTTTCCCTTCAGAAAGTCCATGGGAAACGCCCTAAATTTCGTTAGTCCATATTCAATTTGACCTCACTTTTTTCCTGTGATAAAGCTATACTCTACTTCCAACGACCATGAGTGAAACAAGGGAGGCAAAAATGAACGGCAATATTCCAACCCTTTATGTTTATGGGAAAAATTTGCCAGAGGCTTGGGAGAAGGCAGTCCTTGAGTGCTGGCATAAGGGAGTGTCCATTAAAACCGAGTATGACAAGCTCGGCGATCCTCCGAGCAAAGATTGCACCATGATGTGGGTCGCGGAAGACCCGTTTGCCGAACCACGCATTCACCGCGCCTTCCCGGGAGGACTCGAAGATTTAGAAATATATCGTCAGGAAGTGGTGGATGGCATCCATGACCATTGGATTGCTCCTGAAGAAGGCAAATGGACTTATACCTATCACAAGCGACTTTTTGCCTATGAGCTGGAGGGAGAGACCATTAATCAGATCAATTACATCATTGATAAACTCTCTCAGGCCGGCCATTCCCGCCGCGCCCAGGCTATTACCTGGAATCCAAAGCTCGACCCTCCCACCTACGATCCTCCCTGCCTGCAGCGCGTTTGGTGCCGCCTTCTGGCTGATAGCAAAGGCCAATTGGTTTTGAACATGAATACCCATTGGCGCTCCCGCGACGCCTATAAAGCAGCCTACATGAATGTTTTTGCTCTGACGGATTTGCAGCGCGTAATTGCCGAAAAAATCTCCGAGAGAACGGGAAAGCCGGTACGCGTCGGGCGCTATGCCGACCTCACAGACAGCTTCCACATCTACGGCTCTTATTTCCAGGAATTTGAAGGCTTTCTGAAGCTGGTGGAAAAACGGAGTTTTGAGGACCGCACCTGGCACAGCCAATATGCCGAACCCATGTTTGCCGAAGCACGGGAAAGAATCCGGAAAGAGAAAGAAGCGCAGATGTAGAGACGTGTTGACGACAATTTTTTCGATTCTGGCCCTTACCTCAGCCATTTTAGACATCTGGGCCGACTCTAAAGGGCGGCGGCTTCTTGTCTATCTTTTTAAACCGCTGACCATGGTCTTCATTCTTCTTGTCGCCCTAAGGGGAAGCGAGCCTGCAACGCCTTTTTATAAAGATGGGATTCTGATAGGCCTGGGCTGCTCGCTCGTGGGAGATATCTTTATGATGCTCCCCAGGAAGAAGTTTAGCGAAGGCTTGGTTTCCTTTTTGATGGCCCATATTTTTTATATAGCAGCCTTTTTGACTGGCCTTGAACTCCACTTTGACTTCTGGCCTTCTTTTCCGTTGCTCCTTTATGCAGTCATTATGATAGCGATACTCTTCCCCCAACTGGGGAGGATGAAAATCCCGGTCATCATTTATCTGCTGGTGATCATTACCATGGCTCGCGTTGCCACAGAAAGATATATCCAAATCCAGAGTGCCAAGGCTCTTTCGGCTTTTATCGGCGCCCTGTTTTTTGTTATCTCGGATTCGTCGCTGGCTGTCAACCGCTTTGTCCAGAAGTATAAATCAGGACAGGCGCTGACTTTAAGTGCTTATTTTATCGCCCAGTGGTTGATTGCACTTTCGGTTTGAGGTTTGGTTTTGAGCAAAGCTTGGACCAAAACTCTATAAATTAGTTTTGATCTTGGAGGAATAGCAATGAGAAAGAGACTGCCTCTAATTCTTTTAGCCATCTTTTTCATTAATTCTCTCATTGGCGCTGCCGAAAAAGATGAGAAAAGTCCCATTACCACAGCTACATTCTTCGAGGAGATGACCGACCTCGCCAGGCTGGCCAATTTTCCAAGCCCCGCTTTCCACACAGTCCAATACTCTTCTTTTGACCGCTGCAGCAAAATTCCCGGAGGGCCGGGCTGGTTTGCCAATTCCGACGGCTTTGGCGACGAGCCAATACCAAATTTTGAAAAGGTTCTCAAAGAACCAGCCGGAGATGGCAGCGGCGAATACCTGATCGCTGATGTCCAAGGGCCGGGCTCTATAGTGCGTCTTTGGAGCGCAGCCATATCGGGAAAAATTCAATTGTTCCTTGATAACAAGCTAACTCCCTTGTACGATGGCCCGGCCATTGATTTTTTTCACCAGGTCTACAACAGCTTTCCCGAAGTCAATAATTTGAACAAAGACCTTCTGAAAAAGACAATCTACCAGGCCGATGCTGCCTACGCTCCCATTCCTTTTAAAGAAAGCATGCGCCTGGTCTGGATCGGAAATCTCAAGGAGATCCACTTCTACCATGTCGGCCTGAGGCTCTATGAACTCGGCACTGAAGTTATCTCTTTTTCTCCTCAAGACCTGGCCACCTACAGCAAGCCGATCAACCGGGTGATAAATGTCCTGTCAGACCCGGATAGGAACTTTTTGCCTCATTCGCCAGAACCTCCACTCACGATTTCGGCGTCGATCGCCCCTTCTGAGAAAAAAGAGATACTTTCACTCAAAGGCCCTGCGGCTTTAGAAATATTAGCCATCAAGCTCAAAGCTCAAAATATGGAAAAAGCTTTGCGCCAGACGCTGCTGCATATAGTCTGTGACGATTATCCTTGGGGTCAGGTTCAATCTCCCTTGGGTGATTTTTTTGGCGCAGCGCCCGGAATCAACCCCTTTGATTCGCTCCCATTCACCGTCCGGCCTGATGGAACCATGGTCTGCCGCTATGTCATGCCGTTTAAAACTTCTTTGAAGATTACCATCGACAATTATGGAGACGAGCCAGTTCAGATCGAGGGATCAGCCCTACCTCTGCCTTTCAAATGGGATGATGAGCGTTCCATGCACTTTCGGGCGCGCTGGCGCGTCGACCACAATCTCATCGCCGCGAACGAATCTGTCCAGGACCTTCCTTTTCTGATTGCACACGGCAAGGGAGTCTATGTGGGGACGACTTCTTATGTTTTAAACCCTTGCCCAGTTCCCACTTCTGGAGGAAACTGGTGGGGAGAGGGCGATGAAAAAATCTTTATTGACTAAAGACCAAGTCCCTTCTACATTCGGCTCTGAAGACTATTACAATTATTCCTGGTCAGCCCCTGATATCTTTTATTCTCCCTACTGCGGGCAGCCACGGAACGACGGCCCGGGGAACCGGGGATTCGTTACAAACTTCCGCTGGCACATTCTCGATTGCCTGCCCTTTGAAGACTGGATTCAGTTTTATATGGAGCTATTTAGCCACGAGCGCACGCCAGGACTTTCTTATGCCCGGATCGGCTATCACTACGGCAGGCCAGGTTTGACCGATGACCACAAGGCCATCATGCCCGATGACCTTCGGCATCTTGAATTGCCTCCAAACTGGCAGCCAGCTGCCCGGGGAGCCGCATGGAATTCCGAGTTTTATGAAGCGGAAGAAATTCTTAAAGATGGAAACAACACGCGTTTGAGGGAAGGAAGATTATGGGCTGGCGGAAAAATTCTTATCTGGAAACCCCAAAAAACAAGGGAAGGCAAGACTTTCGCCATTAAAATCAATGAGACGGGAAAAAAGCAAATTCATTTAACCTTGGCCATGACTCCCAATTCTGGCAAGGTCACTGCTCTCTTGGATAACAAGCCTGTGCTTTGGGATGATAATCGAGAGAGTATCGATCTCTACGAGCCCTACCGCACAATGCTCCGCACTTACAGCCTCCCTCATCTAGATTTTGAAGCTGGCGAACATGCTTTGACATTAGAGTATGCGGGCACATCATCAGAAGTTCAAACTCCCGAGATCGGCATCGACTTTATCTGGGTCCAAAAAATCGAAAATTAGGCCAATCTTATTTATTCTGGATTTCAGAAAAAAATTTGTATTTGTAAATTCTATCGGATTCCTTTATTTTGTGCGCCAGGATATAGATGAGGACAAAGATCGAAACCCACATCCAGCCGATAAAGACATAGATGGCTGTCCGCTCTTTAATATTCTTGGGAGAGGGGATAATTTTTTCGGGATTCTGCTGAGTCTGAATCTGCTGGTTCTGCTTTTCAGGCATAACCTGCTTGTCCGTACCAAAAACGAGCAGAGAGAACGCCAGAAGACCTAGAATGCAAATCAAAAGCAGCTGAGACTTTTTTCGCTTCCTCATGGCAAAAGGCTCCACACGGTCATGGCCACCGCATAGAAAATAGCCAAATAGGCAATTAGGGTAATAATCCTTCCCTTTTTCTCTGCGGGTTTGTTGTCAATCAAAGGAAGGAAAAAGAAGGCCACAACTGCAAGTAAAATCAGCCAAACAGCAACTGTATCTCCGTTGATAAAAAGAACTTTCGAAGGAAAGATTTTTAGAGTCTGAAAGAGGAAAAGGAAATACCATTCCGGCTTTATCCCTTCGGGCGCGGGCGCCATCAAGTCTGCTTTCTTTCCAAGCGAAGGAGGGAAAAAGACCGCCAAAGAAAAAAGGACTCCAGCTAAGACCAGCCAGACAACCATTTCCCTGTAAACAAAGTTGGGCCAGAAAGGAAGCGCCTTGGCTTTCTCTCTCTTTTCTT
>Ga0315280_10002745_pt1 | contig 28131 bp, 34 predicted proteins | sample YL17G06_40_MG_FD_203697 | JGI IMG/M metagenome (GOLD analysis project Ga0315280, IMG submission 203697) | Sediment microbial communities from Yellowstone Lake, YNP, Wyoming, USA - YL17G06_40 | ecosystem: Environmental > Aquatic > Freshwater > Lake > Sediment | place: USA: Wyoming | collected... | reverse complement strand
CAGCGTGTGGCGGGTGCACACTGTCATTCCGAGCGCAGCGAGGAATCCCCTATCGTTGGCGCTTCCTGGTAGGGGATTCCTCACTCCGCCTTGCTCCGTTCGGAATGACATGAATAATGCGGGTTAGGGGGTGCAGGTTCGCCGACGATGACATGCTGCTCTGGCGCGCAGCACACGGAGCTTACACGCCCGATGTATCGCGGCTGCTGACTGCCCTTGGCGCAGCCGGCAGAGGACGCGGAGGCAGAAAAGCTCAGCTTTCAGCAGATAACGAAGCACGGGACCGGGCTCCGGATGACGGGTCGCGAGCATCGCGCCAAGGCTTTTGGCTTGGTCAGTGATCCACGGCCAGCGCGAGCAATCCGCCATCATCGGCCGCTCCGCTTCTGCCTCCAGATACATGACGGGTATTCCCTGCTCCACCTCGAACACGCGATCGCATGAGGTGCATCGGAATCCCGCTGGGTCGTCCGCGAGAAGCCGGCGGCAAGCGGGGCACGCCAGTCGGTCGCGCAGTAAAGGATCCGTCGCTTCGCATTTCGGCTGCGCTGACCAGGCGCGATCGACTGTCTCGGCAAGCATGGCGTCCAGTAAGGCCCCGTCATCGCCCTCGGATCCGATGATCGGCAAGACTTGGTCCCTTGCCTTGACCAACAGGAGCCCAAACTCCACCTCGAGGTCGCGACTGTCAGGGGGGCTCGGCCGCGTCATCCGTAGGAGCAAGCGCTTAATTTCGTCCGTCGCAGGCTCCTCGCCCACGGCTTCGAGCCAGGCGCAGCGGCGCGTGATTATTCCCTGGCGCTCGATGGTCACGTCTTTTCCCAGCACCGTTTGGAAGTCCTCGGGCGCGAAGAAGTTAAGTTCCGCATGAGGTTTGCTCCTGACCAGCGATGCACGAAGCTCCCGTTCGCGCGGAGAGCGGCAGATCTCCTCGGTCGTCAGGAGCACGTAGCGCCGCGCTACGCGCAGTGCTTCCGCGATCACCGCGACCGGATGGGTCACGTGCTCGAGCACCTCGCAGCAGGTGACCACGTCGAAGCTTTCGTCCGCAAAAGGCAAGCACGATCCCTCGCACGCCACCGCAGGCAGACCAAACAACTCGCGGGCGCGCAGGTTAGCCTGGAACGACAGATCCGACGTGACGCAGCGCATAGACAGAAGTCGGCGGGCGAGGTGCGCGTAATACCCTTCAGCACCGCCAACGTCGAGGAGGGTTTCGCACCGCATTTGCGCCAGGCGCCGGAGGACGGCGTAGGCGCGGCAGAGACGGCGCGCTTGAAACGGCTCGGAGAGACCGCTGCTAACGCCGTATATCGGCTCGTGAGCGAAGTACGCGCCCTGTACCCCGCCGGGCGCAAATCGCCGGTCGAGCCATTCCTTGTTCTGCCGAGTGAGTGGGTCCACGTCAGTGGCGCGGTGCCTATGCTGTCCGGTTCGCCCTCGGTCTGCGGGTCTGCGGCCGGACCGGCTCGACGCTGTATGTTCGATAGCGCAGCGCTAATGATTATACCAGAATCCCGCAGGCCGGCGGGTACTGCCAAAGGGCCGAAGCGCGTGCACGCGCCGGAGCAGAAGATGGCACTGCGCGAGGCGCTGCTGCGCGTTGGCGGCGCAAGCGTGCCGCGTGCGTCCGAGCGGCCGGCTGCCGCTGGTGATGGATGAAACGGGGCTGAAGGATCGAGTGATGCTGTTGGGGGCGGCCGTCGCCTACCATGGGCGCGCGCTGCCGCTGGCGTTGTACCCCTATGTCCCGGAGCGCATCAAACACAGCTTGTGGAAGCTGCGCGAAGGAGTGCTGGCGACAGCCCTGCAGCGATTGCAGCCGGCGCAGCGAGCACGGGTGCTGCTGATCGCGGATCGGGGTTATGCGGCCAGCCGTTTCTTCGTTCGGCTCTTGCGCTTTCGGATCGCATTCGTAATCCGCGTGCCGCGCCGGGTGCTGTTGCATATGGCTTACGGCAGCGAATCGCTGGAGAGATTGGCGGCAGATTTGCAGCTTGGCCAACGCATCTTTCTGCGCGATGTGTACTATGGCCCCGCCCGCGCGCGCTTGAATGTAGTGCTGTGGTGGCCGGCCGACCAACCCGAGCCGTGGTTGCTGGCAACCACGCTGGAGTCGGCCAAAGAGGCGCGCAACTACTACCGCCAGCGAATGGGCATCGAGGAACTGTTCAAGGATCTCTAACCGAGATTATGCATATCGAGCGTGACACGCTCACCCAACGGGTGATGTCACCCCGGAGGATTGGGGACAGTTACCTATTTCCCGCAAAGAACCGAAGGGGGGCAGCAGAAACCCCTTGGGGAAATAGGTAACTGTCCCCAGCGGCCGGTCCCCTACCGGGGTTGCTGAAGGGGCGATAGGGGACGCCTTCGTCCGCCGACGCCTTCGTCCGCCGGAGCGGAACTTCGTCGTCCGCGAAGGCGGAAGCGGAACTGCCCACTTCGCCGAAGCAGCTTCGGCTACGAAGGCTGAATCGTCGCCCGCGAAGGCGGATTCCTCGCGGAGTCTACCCTGAGCGAAGCCGAAGGGCTCGGAATGACATCTTCCTTGCCTTACGCATAATCCGGGTCAAAGGAAGACTCGACCTCGAAGCGTGCGAGCTGCAAACCCTCAACCGTATCACTCGCGCTTGCCTATTCGTCTCGCTGGCGCTTTGGGCGCTGGCGCTGCTGGTGCGCTACGCTGCGCGGTGGGGGCGGTTTGTCGCCGCGCGCGGCGCCCTTTCATTTCTCTCGCTTGCTCTGGAATGGCTGGACTCGCCGCCGTGGCTGCGCCGACGAGTCCGCGCCTAGCCGCTCCCACAAGCGCGCCAGCCAATACCCACTTTCCGAGTTCACACCCCGGCCCTCCCTTGACCCTCCCTGCTCTCGCCGATATAATGACCGCGACGTGGCCGGTCGCATTCCGCATTCTCCCCGGAGGGTCCCATGGCACGCGTCATCGGCATCATACCCGCTCGCTACGCCTCCACGCGCTTCCCCGGCAAGCCCCTGGCCGACATCCTGGGCAAGCCCATGATCCAGCACGTCTACGAGCGCGCCCGCAACGCGCGCACCCTCCAGCGTCTGCTCGTCGCCACCGACGACCAGCGCATCACCCAGGCCGTCGCCTCCTTCGGCGGCGAGGCCGTCATGACCAGCCCCGAGCACCCCACCGGCACCGACCGCCTCGCTGAGGCTGCCGCCCCGCTCGACGTCGACCTCGTCGTCAACATCCAGGGCGACGAGCCGCTCATCAACCCCGAGGTCATAGACGCCGCGGCCGCGCCCTTGATCGAAGACCCCTCCATCCCCATGGGCACCCTGATGTCCCGCATCACCGACCCGGCCGACCTGCACGATCCCAACGTCGTCAAGGTCGTGGCGGACCTCCACGGCTTCGCCCTCTATTTCTCGCGCGCCCTCATTCCCTACGCGCGCGGCGGCAAGACCGGCGACGCGCTTTACTACTATCATCCCGGCCTCTACGTTTACCGGAAGGATTTCCTGCTGAAGTATGCGGCCCTGGCTCCCACGCCGCTGGAGCAAACGGAGAAGCTGGAGCAGTTGCGCGCGCTGGAGCACGGCTACCGCATCAAGGTCGTCGAGACCACCCATCGCCCGGTAAGCGTGGACACCCCGGCCGACCTCGAGCACGTCAAGCGGCTGATGCAGAAGCAGCGGTAGGGGCGGCTCGAGGGGCCTAGTCGATGCGGCGGCTATGCAGTCACGGCAGGGAGTGACTCGCCCTGGGAATGCAGCCGTGGATCGCAAGGAAGGAGATGAGCGAGGGGTTAGCCGGACGTACTTACGTCAGGGGACAGTGGATTGGGGGAGATCCGAGGGTTCGTACCGAACCAGGCCCGAAACGCCGTCGAAATCACCATCCGTCGACGCAAGGATACGCAGCCCATGCTCTCGCATCGCTGCGACTATCAGGGAATCGTTGGTCAGCAGGCCGTAGGCCGCCCGCTCCCTCTGCGCCTGGTGAAGCCAGCTTTGATCCGTGTCGAGGATGAGTATGTTCATGTCCAGAATGCTCTGCGCCTGTGTCCAATACCGACTAAGGCGAGCTACAGCCTCGGGCTTCTTCTTCAGCAGGCGGGCGCTTTCCCGGGCTATGATGCCCGCGCTGCACGCTTCGGCCAGCATTAGCCGGTGTGTTGCCTCAACTACGACATGAAGAGATGTTACGCCATAAATCTCTTCCTTCGCACACCTTTCCAGGAGAGCGAGGCACTCGGCAGAGCGGCATAGGAAAGCATGGACAAAGACGTTGCTGTCCAGGAAAACGTCACTGCCCGACGGCAGGCGCGTGAGAGGGGCGACCGGCAACTACATATCCTCCAAGTCAGCGTCCTCTGCAATCCACCTCGCAGTTTCCGCGTCCAGATTGTAGTCAACCAATGCTGCATCGAGCGCCTTGACGGCAGCCTCGATACGTCTCCGACGCCCTTCGCGGCTAAAATGGGATTCCTTGAGGCGCAGCCATCTGCGACGAGCGAGGTCAAGGGAAACCTCTGCAGCGCTTTGCTCGCGCGGTCCCAATACAGGATTCGACGATCCCTCCAGAGCCGCCGAGTAAGCTCGTTCTGCCGAAGTTACGACGGACGCCACGTCGCCTTTCGAACCGACAATGGCCATCGGGGACGCGCGCTTCTGCTTGCGCGCCCCAAGCCACCGAGCGTCGTCCAAGTCTGTCCACGATTCGCCCCCGGCGAAAACGGGTGGCATCCCCTCTATCTTGGGATTCGTGTGAACGTGCTGGAAATCCGACGCATTCATTCCCGCATGAACTCCTGCAGCAGCTCGCCCTCAATCAGAGCAAAGAACCAATGACGGAGGATTGCATGAGCGCTGTTAAGCCAGGCTGGAAAATCGCTCCACCCTTGACGAGCGTCCTCTCCGGCGCTCACTAGCACCGTATTCCACACGAGCGCTGGCCTATCGCTCTTTCGTCCAGTCGAAATGTTTAGTTGGACTCGACCAGTCGGGGTGGCAATGGGAAACCCCAGTTGCAGCATCGCCTCCGTTGGCCGATCGAACACAGGCTGGTCCCTGAAGAGGGTCTCCGGCACCGACACCCCAATGTGAAGCTTCTCGCGCAGGAACTCCCTGACATCGTGATGCTCGAAATCGAATTCGAGAGCGTCAATGTATCGGAGCATGATACCTGTTATGTCCAACGCCTCCGGCTCTGGGTGTGATTCTCTTAGCTTCGGGGAAAGTTCAAGTGCGCGCCTTCGAAAGTCCTCCCATTGGTACCCCTCTGTGTCATTGAGTGTGAGGACACCTGGCCCGACCTGAACGAGCGGCCATCCTCCCGCGGTCACGCGGAAACGATGTCTGACGACGTGAATCGTCATGTCAGCAGGGACCTGGGTAATGGGAAGAAGCTTCTCCGTCACGGGGTATTGCGCCCGCACCTTCTCGTAAAGCCGGCCTACAATGATCTCATAAGCTGGATCAGGTTCGTTCGCCTGGCCCCATTTGATCTCGAGTATCGCCTCCACTAGTGGCTTGTTTGGCAGGCTATCGTAGTAAGCTATGCCCATGTCGTGTTTCCTGATGAACCCTCCAGGAATCGCGGGTTAACCGGTGACGCAGCGCGAGCCAGAGCTTCAACCCAGATTATACCATGCGCGACGACTCAGTGCCACTGCCTTTGGTTCGTAGTTACCTGCGGTCTATTCGTTATCTATTCAGGGTCATGCGACGGATTCGCGCCTCAGCTCCCGCACCCCGAACTATCAAGTCCGGTTGTCGCTGGTCAATTCATGCGGAATTGAGCAACGCGGGTTGACTCTAGCTTTGCCAGCCGAAGATTGCACTTCCGGAACGCCGTCAGGGCCCGCCTCCGTCGTGGAGGCGAGCCCCGCAGGCAAGCCCCTACTGAAGGTCGCATATTGCGTTCGAGGCTAGCGATGGGACTTGACGCTCGCAAATAGCGGTTTGACGTATAACCTATTACGCGAGCGTCAATAGGATCAACCTTGAGCAGGAGGGAAGTGCCGCGCCTACCGCGGTCAGGCGCGCGTCACTCCGAACCGGCGACTGGCGCCGCCGTAGTCTGTCGCTCAATCGCTCCCACACACGACGGCGTTGGCCCGGCGCCGCCAACATCAATTATGCGAAGCCGCGCCCTTGGCCGAGGCAGCCAGCGGCGCTCCCAGCTCCGCGCTGACGAACTGCCCCACCTCGGCGCGCAGTCGGTCGAGCTCCTTCGACGCGCGGTCGGGCTGCCACACCCAGCAGCCCTCGCAGATGTCGAAGCCCAAGCGCAAGCCCGCACAGAGGTTGTAGGTGCGCCGCCGCAAGCGTTCCGCATCGGCGACCACCTGGTGCGCCCGCCGCGCCTCACGTTGGTCCTGCGCCGCCATCGCCGTCCAGCGAATCTCTAGCGCGAGCAGCAGCAGCAGCAGCACGATCGCCAGCCCGGCCGTCGCCGCCGTCATCGCGTCGCCCCGCCCCGATGACTGCCGCCACAACACTCCCGCCACTGCGGCATAGACTACCAGGTGCTCGATGACTCGCAGCATCGCTTTGCCTCCACGGGCTCTCTGCTGCCCACATCGTAGCACCCCCAAGGCCGCCCAAACAATCCGCATATCGCCCTAATTTTCCCGCGAAAACGTGGAATACAGCCTGTACTGGAGTGCTAAGACTTTCGAGCAATGCCTGCGCCAGCCCGGCGCTCCGGGCGAGCATCGCAGACCGCTGACGCACCGACACAACCGCCGATCGGGAGGAGCCGCCATGCCCAAGCCGACCGAGTCCAAGCCCCCCAAGGTCAAGCCCCTGCGCATCATCATCGCCGATAACTACCACTTCTACCGCTACGGCCTGCGCATCTTCCTGGAGGAGCAGCCGGACCTCAGCGTCGTTAACGAGGCCAGCAGCTCCGAGGAGGCGCTGGCGCTGGTCGAAGAGCTCAAGCCCAACATCGTCCTGCTCGATCTCGACCTCCCGCCCGAGGGCGGCCTGCACGTCATGCGCGAGATCGCTGCCCGCGCCCCCGACACCGGCGTCATCGTTCTCACCGGCCTCGATGACGAGATGTGCCTCGCCGATGCCATCGAGAGCGGCGCGCGCGGCTACGTGCTCAAGGACGCCGAGCCCCCGCTCATCCTGAGCGCGGTGCGCAGCGTCGGCCGCGGCGGCACCTGGCTCCAGCGCGAGATGACGGGCAAGCTGTTTGAAGAGTTCACGCGCCTCTCGCGCGCCCGCGCCGAATCCCCCGAGCGCCTGCTCACCTCGCGCGAGGTCGAGGTGCTGTCGCTGCTGGCGCAGGGGCATCGCAACGCCGCGATCGCCGACAAGCTCTTCATCAGCGAGCGCACGGTCAAGGTGCACATCACCAACCTCTTCCGCAAGCTCGGCCTGAGCGATCGCGTCCAGGCCACCCGCTACGCCATCCGCCACCGTCTGGTGCGGGCGTAAACTATGGTAGCGCAGGCGTCCCGCCTGCGGATGGTGTGGCGCAGCCGTCCTCGGCTGTGTATGGTGGCGCAGCCGTCCTCGGCTGCGTTCCCGCGCCGTGGCGAAGCAAGCGTCTCGCCTGCGACAGACAATCCAACGCCGCCGTCGTCGGATGCGTTCCCAGCGCGTCGAGCGCAGGCGCTTGCCCTGCGTAGCTTTAGAGTCTGTAACAAAACCCTGGCTCACTGTCACCCTGAGCGCCAGCGAAGGGTCTCCTCACGAGGGAGATTCCTCGCTGCGCTCGGAATGACATCCCAAGACAAGAAGTCTTGATACAGCCTCTTAGCGAAGCAGGCGTCTCGCCTGCAACAAAGAGTGGAGCGCAGGCGCCTGCCCTGGGTTACTTCAGCGAAGCGGGGTCTCGCATGCGAGGGAAAGTGCGGCGCAACTGCCTCGGTTGCACTCCCGGGCCGTCGAGCCAGGGGGTACCCGACTGTGTCGGTCCGTACGCGGCATGTCGCGCCCTGTCGGCTACAAGCAGGTGTTAGTGCCGCTCCTGCAATCCTATGGGAAGGCCAAAGCTATCCGTCCTGCCCCGCCCTCGTAAACCAATAGGGCATGGCGCAGGATATCGCGTCCCAACAGGCAGAGGATGCCTTGTTTTCTTAGCGGGCCGGCGGGCACACTAGTACCTCGTGACATAAGAACCGGCATGCGTTATTGAGCGTGGCAAGTGTCCGATCACACTCAGAAATGGTGTGCAGCTAATTCTGTCGCGAGGTACTAGCAAATTCAGCAGCAACAAGCGGCGGACGCGGCTGCACCACTATCGCGATGCGAACGGGGTACACTGCACAAGTAGTCTGGCCACCAGGAGTGGCCAGACTGGCTGTGCCGACAGGGGATAAACCGAGGCGTTGGGTCACTTCGGCGTCGATCATACTGATCGTCGCGCCGGTATCAATGAGACCCAGGCCGTTCAATGCCTGTGGAATCGCCTGGCCCTGCTCTCCCAGCAGTTGTTCAAGCTTCGCGGGGACACGAATCTCCACAGGAACGCGCGGCCCGTCAGCGGCCAGAACGCCCGCCGAGTTCTGCTGGGCTCGGAATTCGACGCTAAGAATGGGCACGAATCAACCCAAGGTAAAGCGCGGGAATGCTAGCCGGCGGCTCCTCGCGCTCGATCGCCTTGATGAAAAAGGGCGTGTTGCCGAACCGCTTCAGCCCTTCTGCATATGCCTGCTCAGGCGTATCGAAGATCCCCACGATCTCCTCGCCTTTTATCAGAACGACTTTCCCCTGAGCTGAGCGAAGAAGCTCATCCCGCTTTGCTTCGAAGAAGGCCGCTTCTGTCGCTAGGACTGTAGCATCATTGGCGTCACACTGCCCGCTCATTCTCGCTGCCTCCTGCGACATGATCGACGCTGTTGATTATTAGAATTATACCAGCATCGACTGGTTCTTGGTAGTTCGGTAGACGCACCAACTCTCCTCTTTGCAGATCCGACGCGGTCCGAGGAGCGATGCCTCCCCGCGACGTGCGGATCGCGTTCGGCCCAAACGGCTGTTCCGGTTCCGCCGCTTTCCGCTTGAGCCCGCGCTAACCCATGGCGCTGGTACAGCAGGCATTCTCGAGTGGAGGAAGTGCCACCCTCACCCGCGGCTCCGGGTAGCGAACTGCGACTGTGCAACGCGATCGGCGCCATCAACCGCCAGCCTGCCGGCCCTGTCCGTTCTCCGCGGTTGATGCCGATGCCCCGTTTCCTGTCTGCCGCCGGCCGAAGTAATACCCCACGATTGCCATCACCAGCGGCACGAACACCTCCGCCTTCACCCGCTGCGCCACGGCCAGGTAGCACGCCGTCGCGGCAAACATCAACGCGAAAATCGCCCGCACCGTCCCCTCCGGCAAACCCAACGGCTGGTTGCTCATCGGTCCCCTCCCACAGCTTCCATCCATAGTACCGCTCCGCTACATCCTCACCCGCAACCCGACATACGGCGCCGCATTCGCCTTCAGCGGCCCAACCCGCGCCGCGCCATACTCGTCGGGCGTCCAGCAGATGCCCAACGTGATATCGGGCGTGCCATCGCCCCCGTGCACCAGAACGCCCAGGCCCGGGATCAGGCGCTCGCTGCCCGCAGTTGACGCCGCGAAGATGAGATTGAACCGCAGCCAGTCACATCCCCGCAGCATTCGCCACTCCAGCCCAGGGCCGATGCCTGTCGCCGCGCTGCCCTGAATCACATACAGACCCGCCGCGGCATCGTCGAACACCGGCAGCAGCCGCTCGTAGAGCGACGGCGGAGGGATCGCCGCCGCCGCATCGGCCGCGCGCGCACGCTCGGCGCTGCACGCCATCACCATTGCCGCCAACACAAGCCCAATCAGGATCCTCATCGTTCTCTCCTCAACCCACAGCGTGGGCATCACAAAGCGAAGCAACCCCGACGAACCACCGCCGGGGTTGCGAGTGCTCTGCAACCTTGACTTGCTGAATAGTGCTAAGCCGCCGATACACGCCGATTGACGCCGACACGAACCAACCGACGGGGCCGGGCCGCCTCCCCTTGTAGGGGCACGGCATGCCGTGCCCCTACGGTATGACCCCGTCTCTCATCCTCTCATCGGCGTTCGTCCGCGTCCATCGGCGGCTAATTCCGTCTCTTCCGTTCTCTGCGTTCTCAGCGTGCTCAGCGGTTCATCTTCCCTATCAGCGTTTATCAGCGTCCGCCGGCGGCTGACGCCATGCCGCGCGCGCCTCCCCGCAGCGCCCCGCGCAGCTCTGCCACCTCGAAACCGGGGCACGTCTTGGTCACGCCGGGAAACTCGCGGTGCCCCAGCACCCGCTCCACCGCGACGCCGAAGTCCTGCATTAGCGCGCGGCATAGGCTCACCAGCGCGCGCCACTGCGCCGCCGTGATGTAACCCTCGCCAATGGGCCAGCCTGCGCCCACCCCGACCAGGCAGACGCCGATGCTGGTCTCGTTGTGCCCCGCCACGTGCGCGCCGATGCGCTCCAGCGGCCGGCCAGCCTGAATAACGCCGTCGCACTCGGCGCGGAACTCCTCCGGCGCGACCCAGCCATTGAGGATCACACGGTGATAACCGATGCCCGACCACCCGCGCTCCCGATGCCAGCGGTCGATGACCTCCGCCGTCCCGAACGCGCTGTCGCTTTGATGCACCACAATCGTATCAATGCTGCGCATGTCCCAATCCCTCTAGCCGAGATTATGCATATCGAGCGTGACACGCTCACCCAAGGGGTGATGTCACCCCGGAGGATTGGCGACAGTTACCTATTCCCCGCAAAGAACCGAAGGGGGGCAGCAGAAACCCTTGGGGAAATAGGTAACTGTCCCCAGCGGCCGGTCCCCTACCGGGGTTGCTGAAGGGGCGATAGGGGACGCCTTCGTCCGCCGAAGCGCGACTTCGTCGCCCGCGAAGGCGGATTCCTCGCGGAGTCTATCCTGAGCGAAGCCGAAGGGCTCGGAATGACATTTTCCTTGCCTTACGCATAATCCGGGTCTAGAGAGTTTCGGGTATTACAGTGACACCCCAAGACGCCAAGGGCGTCTTTCCGGAGCGCGGCTTTCGCCGCGCCCAACTCTTCCGGAATGGGGTTCGTGAGCACGATTTCCTCGTCGCGGCGTCGCTGCGGTAATACACGAACCCCATCAGTTGTCGCCCGCGCTCGTGCACCGCGGTCTAACGCTTCGGCTCCTGATACCGCTCCTCCCGCAGCGCCTTCACGTCCGCCCGCACCTCCGACAGCATCGCTTCGATGTTCGTCAGCCGCGCGTTGATAACGGCGGTCTGCGCCTGCGCCGAGGCCGTGCGTTCGTCGCAGGCATTGACGCGGTTCCAGAACCATCCCAGCACGATAAAGACGATCGCCACCGCCGCGATGACCGCGCCTATCGTCTGACGACCGTTCTTGCCATTGCCATTGCTCACGCCAGCCTCCTCAGGATGGCGATCATGCACTCGATCAAAAGCAGCGCCGACTTCTTCTCGTAGGCGCGCCACTTGGCCAGGTCGGTCACCGCGTCGATCCCCGCCAGCCAGTTGGCGATCTCCGCCTTGCTGATGCTCACGCCCGAATCAAGGAACCGCTGCCGCAGGCTCACCAGGGCATCGAGCAGTGCCTTCTGTTCGTCGGTCAGTATCGTCACTTGGGTCATGACGTCGCCCTCACTGTATCCGCTTGACCGTCACCACCACGTTATCGGTATCCCCCGCCGCTAGGTCACCGATGGGCACGGTGAGCAAGCCGCTCGCGTCGGGTTGTAGCGATAGCGCGACCCCGCTCAGCCGCAGCGTCACGACGTTGGACACGGCATGACCGCCGGTCCAGTCCAGCGACGCCTGACTCTGCACCTTGGCCGGGCCTCTGACGCCCGTCACCTGGAGCGCGGGGTAAATGCCCATGCTCCACAGCAGGTTTGCGACCGCCGCGTCGGTGTTGATCTGGCTCGTGCAGTTGGCGCTGTCGCCCACAGCCAACTTGTTCTTGTCCACCGCCAGGTTGACGGTTGGCGCGGCGAAACTCGGAACCGACTCGGCAGCGGACAGCACGGCCGCCGCCGCCAGGACGCCAGCGATCAGGATCGCGCTTGTTTTCATCGCTAAGACTCCTCCGTCCAGTTTGGGTCAACGTTCAGCCCGCCCGCGCCGTCAATCCAATATGCTCCCGCCCGCTGCATCAGATCGGCGCACAGTGCCTCGTTTACCGCCTCGTCGATAACCAGGGTCGCCTGCGTTACCGCGTCGAAGGTCAGGGCGTCGTCGCGCGAGACGATGGTCAGCGGGTGGCCTCCCTCGCGCCCCGCCGCGGGCGCGCCCAGCTCCTCGTATGTCGCTTTCATATAGACCACGATCATGCCAGCACCTCAGAATAGATCGCTCGGTATGATGAAGAAATCCAGCGCGGTACGGTCGTTGTAGGCCGTCGGCTCGTAGACGAACACGTTCTGCACCGTCGCGGCGGTGATTCCGTAGCAGGCGAGGCCGAAGACTAACTGGCCGACGCTGAACGCCGACCCCGCGCCCGCCGCCGTCATGCGCCCGATGAAGGGCATGAATCCGTAGCGGATCACGGCGCTGTCGAGGTCGCGCGCCCAGCAGTACCAGGCGGCTTGACCCGCCGAGATCCGGCCGCGCGCCGCGGCCCCGCCCAGCGTCAGCGTCAGGCCCGCGCGCGGGAATGAATCCTGGGTCGTCACCGGCACCCCGCCGCCGGTGCCCTTGGTATGGCGCGGATAATCGAGCGGCAACCACAGGAACCCCGAGCTTGAGGCCCCGCCCCAGTAGGGTTGACCGGGGTCGATGCTGGAGCGCAGCGGCACCTGGCCGGCGCTGTACAACGTGCACAGCGGCAGGCGCGGCAGGATCGCCTCCCCGTAAAGCATCTGCGGATAGATCGCCCCGTTGTCCGTCGCCGCCGTGCCGATGGTGGTGACGCAGAGCCGCGGCTCGACATAGAGGATGACGCACCTGTCGTCGCTCACGCCCTTGCCCTGGTAGGGGTACTGGTGGAAGTCCGCCTCGCCCAAGCGCATGGCAGTCGTGCCGCCGGTGCCGGTAAAGGTCAGGCGCACGCAGTGCACGCCGTAGGTGAAGGGGCCAAGCGAGTAGCTAGGAGCGCTGGTCTGGTTCCAGCTGGCCTGATCCGCGCCGTCGAGCTTGACCGAGGCCGCGACATCGCATTCGGGCGAGGTGCCGTGGCCGCGCTGCGACCACAGGGTGACGGCGCTGCCGACGAAAACGATGTCCACCGCGCCCGGCGTCGCCAAGTCATAGGTTATCACCGACTGGTCGCTGGTAGTCTTGTCCCAGGTGCCGAAGTAGGTCAGGATGCCATTGTTCACGAGCGGCAAGCTGCAGAAAAAGTAGTGAGCGTCTATCTGGTTGGCGTCGCCGGTCGAGAGCTGACAGCCGAGCACCCGGTTGAGCATCTGCTCGCAGATCGCCGGCAGCTCGTCGGCATAGACCCAGGTGCCCGACTTCGGGCGAATGACGCGGCCCGTCTGCGCGGCCGCCGGCGCGGAATGGTCCGTCAGTGCCGTGGGGTCGTGCGCCCGCGCGTGGTGCTGATCGGCGGTGACGCCGCTGAGATCGCCATGCGCCAGCTGCATCAGCTTAGCCGTCGTCGCGCTGAGGCAACGCAGGACGTAACCGGCAACGCCACCGGTGATCGTGTGATCGGCGCCGAGGGCGCTGTCGGTCGCCAGGACGTGCGATTCGGCGTGGTGCTGATCGGCGGTGACGCCGGAGAGCGAACTGTGCGCGACCTGAACGCCATGCCCCGCCGCGCCGGTGTGGTCGTGCGCCGACACGTCCACGCCATCAATGGTCATCGTGTGCGCGTCTGAGGCGTGCTCAGAATCGCGCATGATGCCGGAGGGAATCTGCCCGTCATCGAGGGTGCCGGTGTGATCGTCTGCGCTGTTGAGCGCGTGCTGGCGGGCGTGGACGGTGATTTTCCGCTGCTCGTTGCCGGCCGGGTTATCGGTCGAGAGGGACGCGCCCCCGGTGACGGTCAGCTTGTCCTCGACGTAACCAGGCGTTGTGTCGTCGCTGGAGACCTTGACCTTGTCGTCGTCATAGTCGCCGGTCGGCGCGGCGGTGATGTGCATGTGCTCGTTGCCGGCAGGGTTATCAATCGAGATCGTGATGCCCGTGCCGGCCTGCACCTTGGCGTCGAGTTCGGCCGGGGTGGTGTCGTCCGAGGACACCTTGACCTTGCCTTCCGCATGACGCGCGGAATCGGCGTGCTTGTGATCGGAGGCGCTGGCCTTCTTCGCGGTCCCCGCCGCGCCGCTGCCGTCGAGCGCGGTCGGCGTCGCGGTGTCTATGGTGTGATGAATGCTGCTCTGCGCGCTGTCGGTATCGGGGGATTCGTGGCTGTTCGCCTGGGGAATCTTCGGCGCATCATCGCCGCTGGCATCGTGGGTATGGGATTGCGCGTGGTGCGCGTCGGCGTCGCCTTCGTGCGTATCGAGGCGAGCGTCAACGCTCTCAGCGCCCCCGCGCGCCGCCTCTACCTCGGCGTCCACGCACTCGATGCGCGCGTCGAGGCTCGCCTGGGCGCCGTAGACGTCGGAGTCGCGGGCGGCGATGACTTCGCTCAGCGATTCGCCAGGAAGAGCGCCCCCACCCCCGCCTCCATATGAGCCGCCCGACCCGCCGCCCCCTGCGCGTCCGATGATGGCGTGGCCGTTGCCACGCTTGCCGCCGCCGCGAGCCACCATCACGCGGTCGCCGACGGCGAAGGTGTACCCGCTGCCGTTGGTGACGTCTCCGAACGGCGCGCCACCCGCCGCCTCCACGTCGTAGGTGGTGTCGGAGTAGCAGGCCGTCACGGTCGCAGGGAAGACCGCGCGCTCATAGTCGGCCTGCCGCCGGTAACGCTCTATCCAGAAATCGCCTTTTGGTCTGGGCATGGTTGCCTTATTAACGGAAACGCCCCCGGCTGTTAGTAGCCGGAGGCGTTATTCATGTTCCTGATAATTAGCAAAGACCGCCCCGGAGGGCGATCTTGCAGATTCATCGCGGGTGGGATTCCACACCCGTTCCCAACGCTACGGCGGCTTGGATGCTAGGCCGCCATCAGTCTTCCCAGAAATCCTTCGGGTTCAGACCAAAGACCCGACAGGCGTGATTCACATAATGGGTATGCAACATCCGGTCGCTTGGGATGGGAAAGATGGGGCCCTTGCTGCCCCCTGGTTCCGTGGGCCGCAGCAGGATGATCTCATTCCCCTGCCTCTTGACGATTATCCCAAGTGACTCGAAGCGCTTCAGCGCATCATGGAGACGGATACTTCCGGGGCGTGCTCCAGACATATCTGGCGCAACCTAGGTAAACGCGTAGTTAGTGCTGATGCGTGTCTCGTGATGCATCATCTCGACAGCCGTCATTGGGTTAGGCGCTGTCCAGCTCGGCAATCGCACCCTCCGCAGGCTCTCGGAGAACCTTTGCCAAACCTCGATGGGAGCCGGGCGGTAGAGGTAGTCCCAGTTGTCATGTCGGTCTACATAGTTGATGTGGGCTAAGATCAGCCGCTGCATTTTCGCCATTGACTCTTCCAGCGTGAGACCGACGGACACAATGTCGAATTGCAGACAGTGACCGATAACCTCATCTTTCTCCCGCCAAAAAACGACCTCCACTCGGACTTGGCAGGGTCGCTGTCTTGCTCTCCTCACCGCTGTCTCCTTCGATACGTTACTACGCGGCCTGAATCACGTCCCAGGACACGCAGTCGATTATTCCACAACTATTATACCCTTCCTGCCCGACACGAGCGCCACCTGCCCGTCAGATTTAGCACACACGGATTGCAGTCAAAGTATCGCAGGAAGGCATGCTAGGCGCGAGGGCGTTCTGGAGATGTGCTTCTGAGTAGGGTCACCGGAGCGGAGTGTTTGGCCCCCAGAGAACTGAAGTTCTCCCGCCATTGCGCAAGGTGGTTCTCCACCCCTCCTGGCGTGTCGCCCTGCTCATACTCGACCCGCACCACCCGGCAGTCAGTCGCTGTCAGGGTCCGAGTCACCTTCGCGCCACCTCTACCCCAAGTTTCCCGGTATTACGTTACGGCACCTGCGGTGCTGTCTCCTTCTAACCGCGCCGGAATCCGCGCGGTCTTTTTTTGGGGGGTATCAGCGGTCGCTCGCCTTCGACTTGCGCCATGCCAGCACCGCCGCGATCAGGAGTCCGATGGCGAACTTCGCCGCGCCACGCAGCCGTGGGAAGGCGACGAGGACGGCGACAAGCAGCACCGCCGCCACGAACAGAAGCGCATCCGCATTGTCGGCGAGGACGCGCTTGAGCATCCCCAGGGCTATGTCCATCATGTCCACATGTGCGTCGTGTCGCGCAGCAACTCCAGCGTGCTCAGGGGTGGCTCGCTTTGATCGGCATCCTTGCCCTTCTTCGGTGCCTTGTAGTCAATCCGGTGCGAGAGGACGATGTAGTTCACCGTGCCGAGGGTGGCGTCGGACTTGTCCAGGCCAAGCGCCACCAGGTCGCCCGGCTCGTGCACGAGGTTGCACGGCACCACCAGCGTCGCGGGGTGGCACTCGTTGTGCAGCCAGGTCGCCAAGCGCTTCGCCAGCCACTCCGCGTCAGCGTCGGCGGCAAGGTAATCGTTCTGCTCCGTCTGCGTGCCGTCGTAGCCCAGGGCGTCAAGTTCGGTGTTCGTCGTCTGGCCCGTGACGGTATGGCCCTCGAAGACCGGCGCCCTGGCATGTATCGACACGGTAAGCCAGTGGCTGGGATCGTCGCCATGGTAAGGGCCGTTATGGTCGTACCAGTAGAGGCGGATGATGCTCTGGTCCTGGAAAGGCGCCTCGCGCTGGCCTACATAGACGCAGCAGTTGACCGTTGGGCATCCAGTGCCGCCTATAAGGACGCCGGACTCGTTGTAGATCGCCGTGAAGCCCCACTCGTCGGTAACGTGGATGTAGCGCTCGGTGCAGGCGTCAAGCCCAGGTGCGGTAACGACGTATTCTTCCGAGCACTGCCCCGGGCCCCAACTGCCCACCTCGTGCGAAGCGGACCCCCAAGTCCACGTCCAACTTGTGATAGGGGGACTTTGGGTGACGCCGCCCAAAAGCACGATGTTCATTAGCTGGTCGGCGCCGTAGACGTCGGGTATGGCGTCGTAGTCATAGCCCGTCACGGCGACGATGCTCGCCATGCGCTCCGGCTCCTGCCAGCGCTCCTCGAAGCTCACCAGCAGCGGGTTGGAGTGCAGGGCGCCGTAAGTCCACGACGCCGCGCCGCTGGGGATGCAGTCGCGGATGACGAACTTGCCGTCATGCTGGAAGCGCCCGAACATGTGGCGCACGCCGAGGAGCTGCGCGATGTCGGACATGGGGTTGAACGTCCCCGGCTTCCAGTTGGTCAGGACGTAGTTGTAATACTTGCCCGAAATCGGGTTGTTGGGGTCGGCGATAATGAGGTCATCGTCGTTCGGCCAGCCGCTCGTGTTGTCGAGCCAATCGAGTTCGCCAGCGGCAAGGCCAATCGCGGCGTTCGTGAGGATGTCGCGCACGATCTGCGACACCTGGCGGAAGCCCTGGTTGCGGCGCGCGCGGTAGACCTTGCCGTCGCCGGTGCCGCGACCGAGAACCGGGTCCATCGACACGTCGGCCAGCCAAGCTTTCCGTCCCGCGTCCATGCAGTTGAGCGTGACGAGCTCAGGCTCGCCGCGCTTGACGATGTTGGCGCCGTCGAGGATGTAGCCCTGGAAGACCTGGATATAATCGGCGGGGCTGTTGGTCATCCAGACGCGGACGCGATTGCCGAAGATGGCGCGTTTGTTCGCATCGGCGCTCCACAGGGCGGAATACAGCCCGGTCGGGTCGGCGAGCGAGACCTGGGCCTCCTCCGCGCGCATCTCCATCGTCTGCTGCACGGAGACCGACTCCACGTCGGCGGAAACGTCGTGGTAGGCGCCGCCGTACTCGATCTCCACCTTGCACTGAGGCAGGCGCTCCAGCGCGGTCGCGGCCAGAGTGTCGGTATAATCGCTTGGAAGTTCGCGGGGCATGGGAGACCAAAAGAGAAAGCCGCTCCCGTGAGGAAGCGGCCACGACTTGCGGCTGGCAATTTCGCCACTCTCAGACGCCAGGTGTCTGCTCGCTGATGCTTTTCGCGATTATCAACGCAGCCTCTGTTTCCTTTTCCAGATCTGAATCGTGGGAGCCGCGTCCTCGCGGCGATCCGCATCGCCCGGAGGATCGGACGGCTAAGCAGGCTTCGCCTGCCGCCGTGGCGGCGCCGACTCGTCGGCGCCTAGCCACTCCCACGGGTGCGCGGGCTGATCCCTACTTCTCTCGGTCACACCCGCCGTGCTGTTTCAGGTTTCCCAGGCGCGTCCGCCCGCCGCTCCGCCGGCAGGTATGCCGCCAGCGCGTCCTTTATCATGCATCGCCGTCCGCTGGCCTGCGCCGCGTCCAACACTACCGGCGCCCAGGTCGCCCAGTCAATCGTCGCCGCCAGCGGATGGTGGTTCAACTTTCCGATGCGCCACTCATCCACCACCTCCGACAGGGTTTCGATCAGCTCCACCGCTTGACGCGGGTTAATGATCGGCTCGACGCTGATCCACGTCGGGATGCCAAGCCCGTGCGCCTCCCGAATCGCCGCGATGCGATCCTCAACCGGCGCCGCGTTGGGCTCCCACTGCGCGCGGTCACGGTCGCTGGTGAACAGCAGCGTCGTGCCGAAGGCCCCTCGCATTGAACTGAGCAGATCGAAGTCTCGCGCCGCGCGCAGGCCCGCCTTCGTCAGGACCTCGACCGGCAGATCCTGCGTCGCCAGGATTTCCAACGCCTCGCGCGTTGTCGTCGAATCGTAGGGCGGCGGCGGATACGGATCGCTCGTGAAGCAGAGCAGGACATATTCCGAGCAACCCGCCAGTTTGCGCGCGTCCTTCTCCAGCGCATCCAGAATGCCTGGGCGCGCCGAGGTGGCAGCGTGAAACTCCTCCCGGCTCATCCGCAGCGTCGCCGGCGCATAGCAGTAACGGCACCCGTGCACGCACCCACGGTAGAGGTTGCACGCCAGCGGCGCATACTCCCGCGCCGCCCCGCGCGGCTCGTAGATTGCTTGCATGGCATCGCCTCCTATAGGCGGTAGATGATACCATGCGAACCTCCGTTTGTCAACCGCTCATGCTCTCACATTCAGCGCCAACCTGACCCGCGACATGCCCCCGGCATCGCGCCCCTGGGCTTCGAGCGCCACCACCGCCACGGTGAAAGTACTCCCGCCGATCTGCGGGTTGAAACTGTAGGTCGAGGTGGATTCGGCCATCGTTTGCAGCGACTCCCACATCGCCGAGTCCATGCGCTCCCACTCCAGCACGATCTCCTGCCCGACCGTCACCCCCGCCCATTGAAAGAGCACCTGCGACGTCAGCGTGTCAGCGGTCGCCACCACCTTTGGCTTGAGCAGCGAGTCGGCGTCGAGCCCGCTCACCCGCGCGGGATCGAGATCGAAAGTATAGGATCCCAGAATCATGTTAGGCATAGGTCATATCACCACGAAGACACGAGGGCACCAAGCCGGATGTGTCTTAAAGCCTCTAACAAAACCTGTCACCCCGAGCCCTTCGACATTGCTCAGGGTAGACTCCGCGAGGGGTCTTGGCACGGTAAAGCGAGACCAAGATTCCTCGCTGCGCTCGGAATGACCGCTGATGCAACCCCGTTTTGTTAGACGGTCTTGGTGCCTTGGTGGTCTATCACATCCCGCTGCGGCGATCCACCCACCCCAGTCGCCGGCTCACCTCGTCGGCGATCAGCCCGCCCGCGTCGCGGATGGCCCGTTCATCCAGCCGCTCGCCGCGGAAATGCAGATCGCCAACGCTGATGCTCACCGCTCGCACCTCCGCCGGCCGGACGCCGCCCGCCAACGTCGCCCCCGGGTTCGGGCTCACTCCCATCCGGACGGGAAGCGCCATCGCCGCCGCCACGCCCGCCCGAAAGTGCTTGCCAAAATCAAAGCCCTGCTTGCGCGCCCACGCGTCGTGCACCGGATTGTCGAACCCCAGCCAGTCCCCGATCGTGCCGAGGATCTTGCCCACGCCGCCGAAGACTCCGCCCACCAGGTCGCCCAGGAACCCGGCCGCGCCGCCGAACACCCCGCCGCCCAGGTTCAACGCCTCGCGCATCTCGCCGCCCGCCGCGCGCGTCCGCAGCACCAGCTCCAGCAACCGCTGCACCGCGGTCTCCACCAGGTCGCGCCACAGCCGCCGCCAGAAGCTGCGCAGCCCCTCGCCGTCAACCATCATCTGCGCGATGCCGTGGCTGAATCGTCGCGTGATCTTCGTCAATCCAGCCTCTGCCGCGTCGTCCATCGCCTGCCAGCCGCGGCGCCACTGCTGCTCCAGCCCCCGCGCCGACTCTCCCGCCGCGGCGAGCGCGCGTGTCACCCCCGCCAGCCACCGTGACATCCCGTCGCCGTAGTTCCGCGCCGCCGCTCCCGCGAGCCGAAACCTCTCCTCCTGCCGCGCCAGGCCCGCCGCCGATTCTCCGATCAGCTCCTGCGCGCGCTCCAGTCCGCTCTTCAGTCCCGAAAGATCAGCTTGCAGGCTGACCGTCATCGTCCCCAGGTCCACGCCTTCTGCTCCTCACCGCGATGCCCATCGCCGCCAGCGCCGGCGTCGCGTCATACGCCTCATCATCCGCCACCTCGCGCCGAAGCTCAGCGAATTGCCGCTCATCGCCCCATATCGCGACGCGTATCAGCCCCAACTCCCGCGCCGCCTCCATGCGCCGCCGACGACCGATCGCCCGTGCCAACACCTCCACCTGCGCCGGCGTCACGCACCCCAGCACATAATCCTTCGTCCACCCGTACTCGCTGCATAGCAGGTCCAACGTCATGCCCCAGCCGGCCGCGCCTGCGCTCGCCGCCTGAGGCCCTCGCATTTTTTTACTAGGCCCGGCAGGTCGTTCACCTCCAGCACCGCTTCCACGATGTCGAGCAGCGCCGGCGCCGATACGTTCTCCTCCAGCCACGCGGGATCAACCGCCGCCAGCGCGCCATCGCGTCGCCGCTTTAGTGCGAGCGCTAGCACCTCCGGCAATTCCGCCAGCGCCAGCGGCGCCAGCTCCATCACCCCGACCTTCGTCACGTCGGTGCGCTCCGCCAGCCGCGCATACGCCGCCGCGAGCCGGTCCCCAACCAGTTTATAGTCGCGCAGCACTAGCGGTCGCACCACCAGCGTCTCGCCAGCGACCGCGAACTCAACCTCCCGCGGGCACAGCGCCTCACGCTCCTGGGCCATAGCATCCGCCCCGTTCGCCTGCCGATCCACGTCTTATACCTCCCGGCCCCACGGCCGCTTCATTCGCGCTGATTCGCGGCCAATAGCTCGCTCTTGTTCGTCTCTGCGTCCTCTGCGCTCTCTGCGGTGGCTAGGCCCCGACTTGTCGGGGCCGCCATGGCGGCGGCGAAGCCACCTAGCCGTTCAATCCCCTCTCCACCTACGCAAACCGGAACTGCCCGTCGTCATCCTCGATGCTGATGTACTTGAATCCCTCGTCCTTGGTCCCGTCCTCGACCAGCACGAATCGCACCGGATATACCGTCGCCCCGTCCTTGGTATAGGAGTGCGCCGACGCCTCGATCGCCACCGCCTTGTGGCAAGTGATGGTGCGCGTGCGATTGGTCCCCGGCGCCTTGCCCGTCATGACCAAGACATGCTCGGTCACCGCGCCATTGCCGCCCACGTGCAGCGTCGTCTTCGCCCCGTCTTGGCCGATCGCCGACGTCGGCTGCCCCCACGCGATGCGCAGGTTCTCCAGCGTCGCCTCTTTCAAGCTCGCGCTAATCGTCATGCGCTCCGCGATCTTGTCCACGCGCTGAATCCCCATGCGCTGGTCCGCCGTGTGCTCGATATGCGTCGGCTCATAGCTCACCGTCACGCCGCCGTCGAGCGCCCCGACGTTCGCTCCGTCCACTTGCAGATCCCTGGCTCCCACCAGGATGTTTGCGGAGTTCATCAATACCTCCTGTGCCAGAATCAAATCGCCGCTGTACGCGAGGTAGCTCGCGGCATCCGCCACCACCTCGCCGTCGCCTTTCGCGTCATCGGTTCCGCCCCAGAACTCGGCGTAGGTGTCAGATTCGTTGGCGTCGTCGTAGTTGAACCAGCACCACAGCTCCAGCGCGATGCGATCGCTCTCGCGCACCCCTATATCCTCGGCGAGCGCCGGGAAGTCCATCACCCGCCAGATCTCGTCGCTCCCGATATCGGCGCCGCCGTTGACCCCGTGCTGGCTGGCCGCGTCTGCCGCCGAAAGCGTCGCCACCCAGCCCACGCCAGGCCGCCACAGGTACGCGAATGCCCGTAAGTGGAACTCTCCCGGCTGCCCCGGCGCGGCCACGCCTTGCAGCGCCGCCGCCAATGTGAGGTGCTGCCCCGCCTCCAACGTCTGCGCAACCAGCGCCGGCGACAGGAACAGCGCCACCAGGTCATAGTGCGCCGCGCCGCCCACACCCCAGCTCCAGCTCCGCCGCGTTTGGCCGCCGCCTTTGACGTGCGACATGCTCAGGCAGAAGAGCCGCTGCGAGCCCACGTGCCCCGCGTCGGCATCCAGCGTTGCTGTGCCCATCGGCGTCCCGGGCTGCGTCATCACTTCGTTTCGCAGATACAAGCGCGATGCCATCTACTGCTCCCTCACCACAAACCGAAACCTCACTGCCTGCGCATACGCCCGCCGCTCGTCGTCGAACACGACCGGCGACTCGAAATCATCGAACAGGCTCGCGTAGCTGTGCAGTTGCGAGTCCGTCAGGTCCGCGCCGTGGAACACTTCCTTCAAGCGCTCGACGATCCTCGCCAGCAGCGCATCGCCCGCCTGCCCGCCGCCAGCGACCGCCTCCGGCGACCACGCCGTGAAGCGCACCGTCACCACCTGCGGCGCGCGGTTGCCCTGCGCCTGATCCACCGCCTCCATCCGCGCCGACCACAAGTCATAGGCGACGCACGGCAGCCCCATCAGCTCCGGCTGATAGCCGCGCTTGACGCGCCGGTCGCTCTCCGAATGCCCGAGCAGCGCGACGAGCTCGTCATCCGCCGCCGCGCGCTCATATATCGCTCGCCATAATTGGTTCACATTAGATCCATTTGATCGCTACTTGTACCCACCGCCGCCCACAGCGCGGCGTTGACCAGACGCGACGATGCCAGCGGCTGCGCTACCGCTGGCATCACAACCCTTCGCTTGCGACCTCGCCTGCCAGGTGCCCCGTTAAGAGCGAAGCCTGAACGACCTGTCTCGGTTCACTCCTCAATCACCAATGGAGCATCGCTCAGAAGCTCCACGAAAGACAGTTTCGATACGCAGTTGTACGCCTTCTTGTCTGCGGTAACAAACTTGCACTTCCGCCTGATGGCGGTCGCAACGAAATAGCCGTCGAACACCGGTAGACCATACTCGTACTTCAACTGGAGCGCAGATCTCTCGAGGCCGGCCGACATCGGATGCACCGCCAATCTCAACCCCCGCACAAACGCAAGTGCAGCGCGCACCTCCGGCAAGCTCAATCCGTGCTTTGTGTGAGCCAATGCATGAGGGGCTTCATAGTTGAAGAATGACGGAACCACCAATCGGCGTTCGCCAAGCAGGTGCGACCTGAGCAGCAGCAAGGCTCTCCAGGCGCCGGGCTCCTGCCTGAATATCCACTTGAAAGCCACCGATGTGTCAATAACTATCTGCACGGGCCGCGAAGCCTCCGCAGCGTTTCCGTGCTGGTTTCCTTTGGTTTCGGGTGCTTCTTCGCTATCTCCTTGGCGAGCTGCGCTAGACGTCGCGCCGCCTCTTTCGGAGTCTTCACGTCATACTTCGTCTCCGCGGTTTCTCGCACATGGGTTGTCTGCCGCTTGCTCATTGGCTTCTCCCTGTCACTGCCTCCGTCGCCATTATACCACGGATATGCCTCTCAACCGCGCGAGAAGCAGCCCAAGAGCGCCCGCAACACGCTCGGCCCCAACCGCTCCCACGATGGCCACAGGAACGGCTGCGGCGCTTGCCCCAGCCCGAGCTCCACCTCGGCCGCGTAGGGCGCATCAGCGATCACTCGCGCCTCGACGATCGCGTCGGTGTCATTGCGCGCCATCTCAACGCGAATGCTGTCGCGCAGCCGGCCGCTTGCCACCGGACAATCCGCCCGCGCCTGCTCCGCCACCGCCTCCGCGCACTCCGCCACCGCCGCCTGAACCGCCGCGCAGATCTCGTCGCGCAACTCCTTGATCCGGCGCGTCACATCGTCAGTTCCAAGCATTGCCTATCCGTCGTTTCCCGCCTGTGATTCGAAAATCCGATCCCTCAGCATCGGCGTGCATCGGCGGTTACTATGAGACCACCGCCCGCAGGAACACTTCCACATGATGCGCCCCGCGCGGCGTGCGCACGACATTCGCCGGCCAGTCCGGGCCGAGGACGACATACGCCGCCGCGCCGTCCGCCACCTCATCGCCCGCGCGCAGCTCCCGCGCCTCGCCCAGCAGCCGATGCGTGCTCACCGCCTGCTCGCCCGCCGCATCGCGCACCAGCTCGCCCGCCGAGCGGTAGATGCGGCAGCGGTAATCGTCCATCACCTGCTGCCACGTCACCGCGTCCCCGCCCAGGCCGTCAGCGGTCACACTGCGTCGCCGCACCACCACCACACTCGTCAGCAGCTCGTGCACGCGCAATCCTCCCAACAAGAATGGGGACAGTTACCTGTTTCCCGCGCTCTTGTGCGCGCCTCAGCGGAGACGGTATCGAGCTACAATGCTCATCGCCCGCGCCATGACCTCGAAATAGGTAACTGTCCCTATTTTCCGACCGCGCGCGCCAGCGCCGCCCGATATGGCTCCAGCGCGGCGCGCACCGTCGCCGGCGGGCCTTGCGCACCAACATCGCCCGCGGCGCCGCCGTCATACGTCACCGCGTAATCGCCCACGCGCTCGCTGGCAATCGCGCGCCCGCCTGCCGCGCCCCGCGCCGCGTACAGCCTGGCGACCCATTCCACCGCCGCCTGCTCGACATCGCCCGGGATCGTTGCATATCCCGCGCGATAGCTGGTATAGACATTGCGCGCGCCGCGCCCGAAGACGCCCGACTTCAACTGCGCCACGCCCACCTCGGGATAGACCACGAAATCCGCAGCCGCGATCTCGACGCCATCCTGCGACAGCGCCACGACCTCCGTTACCGGCCGCTGCTTCAGCAGCAGCGTGTCGCTGCCATCGCCGTCGTGGTATTCGGCGTAATCGCCCAGCGCGAACTCGCGCCCGCAGTACGCGACGATGCCGTCCGACACCCGCGCGATGAGCTCCGTCAGCAGCTCATCGTCGGTGTCGCTGCTCAGCCCGAGGTATCGCTTTACCGCGTCCAGACTCGTCAATGCTTCGCTCATTCACCCAGCCTTCCGGTAAACCACTGTAGGGGCGCACCCTGGCCCCATCGCATTGCTCAGGGCAGGCCCTGAGCTTGTCGAAAAGGCGATGCGCTCCCACCGTGCGCCCTCCTCTCCCTGTCAGGGAGAGGACGTCCCGATCCGTCGGGACGGGTGAGGGTAACACGACATCGGCGCACATGCCGTTACCGTGTCACCCTCTCCCGACCTCCCCCTAGCGGGGGGAGGAGTAGCCCCCCGGCGATTCCGCCGCTACGCGTTCCTCGCATACCCCAGCGACCCGGCGCCATACGCGAACGCCGCCGCCAGCCGGATCGAGCACACCAGGAGGTTCATGTCCTTCTGCACGTCGCGGTCGGTCTCGATCCTGAGCCGCCGCCGATAGCCCACATAAACCCCCGGCCGGTACGCCAGCACGCTCTGGCTCTTGGTGTTGAGCTCGGGGTCGGTCTGCACGATGCCATCGCCGTCGCAGTCGCGCAGCTTGCTCGACATGATCACCGGGATGCCGTCGATCGCGCCCAACTGCCCGGTGATGACCGTCGCCTTCGCCCCCAGCTTGTCCATGGTCAGGAAGCTCGAGTCCGTCAGCACCGCCAGGTAATGTTTCGGCGACATGATCCACACCAGCTTCATCGGGTCCACGCCGTAGTCGCTCAGCGCCGCGCGCAGGCTGCGCATCCCCGCCAGCAGCCCGCCCGACGCATCAACCATGTACGCGCTGCCGCCGTCATAGACCGTGCGCCGCAGCCCCACCACCGCCCGCGTCACGTCGTACGCGTTCGCCGAGCGGTTGATGTTCAGGTTCTGCGTCGCGGTGGTGTCGCCGTTGATGATGACGTCCTCCTCGGCCTCCGCCAGCGCGGTGGCGATGTTCTGCTTCAGCGTCGGCACCAGCGGCACCACGCTGTCCTCGGTCAGCTCGCCCGAGAAGTCCACTTCGCACATGATCTTCTTCGCGTCCAGCTCCATGTACGCCGTGGTCGGGTTGCTCGCCGCCTGCACCGCGGTGTTCTCCGTGCTCACGAAATAGACCGTCGGGTCGGCGGTGATTTTCGGGATGCGATAGGTGTCGCTGGGCATGTCGATGGTCGGGAACATCGCCCGCACCTTGCTCGCCAGCCGCACCTTATCAATGATGTCCGCCGCCAGCTCGGTCGGCACCCACTCGTCGCCCGCGCCGGCACCGGTCGAGGTCATCGCCTTGCCGTGCACCAGCAGCTCCACCAACTGGCGATCCGCCTTGGCCAGGTTGCCCGCGCGCTCGCTCACCGGAAACACGATGCGCGGGCTGAGCTTGATGCCCTCCAATACGCTCGGCAGCGTCTCGGGCAGCAGCAGCCGCACCTGCGCCTTGACCTCGTCCACGATGTGCTGGTTCAGCGCCCGCTGCTGCCCGCGCGCCTCCTCGGCGATGCGATATGCGGTCTCGCTCACCGCCTGGTGCAGCGCCGCTCCCGTGTCGCCCTTCGTCAATTCGTCCTGCTCCGCCTCATCAGACGCGGCCCCCGCCGCGCCATATTCGCGAATCTCGTCCATGGTATTCATCCTTTCTTGCCGTACATGGAGCACAGGCGCTCCCGTGGCTAGGCCGCGTGGCGGCCGCCACCCCGGCCCCCGAGGGGCTTAGGGGCCTGTGTCCCCGGAGCGCGCGTTCCCGATCACCTTCCACCCAATCTTGCAGCTACCAACTGGTCCAGTTGCATCTCCTTGATCGCACGCTCCACCTCGCCGGGCTCCGGCCTCGGGAGCACAGGCGCTCCCGCCTGTGTCCGTTGGGCTCCGAGGCCTCGGCCTGGGAGGCCCGCCACTGCGCTCGGCTGCACCATGCTCCGCATCCGCGGCGTGATGACCCCGCCGAACGACTTCTGCCCCATCGCCGCCTTCAGTTCGGCATCGTACTGGCAGCCTAGATAAACGATGCTCCCTTCCACCGCCTCCGCCGGCTGCGACTCGCAGCGCGTGTAATGCGCCGTCGCCAGCACGCGCTGCCCCGCTACATCATAGCTGCGCCCCGGGTAGTGCTGGCATTCCCAGCCGAACCACGACTTGCCGCAGATGTCGCACACCAGGTCGCGCGCGCGAAAGCCGATGCTCGCGTAGCGGTAAACCCCGCCATCGAGCTGCGCGCGGTGGTGCTCGTTGTCGCGCGTCTTGACGATGTAAAACGACGGCCGCAGATGCGTCACCGCGCGCTCGTCGCGCCGCAGCCGCGCATCGAACCACAGCCCCAGCGGCAGCGACCCGCGATCGTGCCCCGCCAGCAGCGACTTGCCCGGCAGGCTGTCCGCGAAATCCTGAAGCACCTCGGTCGTGAAGCGCTCGAACGCGCGATCGACGCGATCATTGCACAGGTCGCTTTCGCCAACATATACTTGGTCTGCGGTCAGCGCCTGGCGCGCGAAGCGGTTGATCAGATCCAGCTCGCGCTTCGTCGGCGCCGCGCTGCGCCGCCCATTCACCGCCACCGCCTTGTAGAAGACATCCGGCCGCGCGCTCATTCGGCGCGCTTCGCTATCCCTGCCAACCGCCATCTCGTATCTCCTCGCTCTTGGGCGCGCGGTCGCCACACCGCGCGATGTGCCAGCCGCTCCCGCCTGTGCCCTCCTGCATCAAGCACCTAGGGGCGCACGGCGGTGCGCCCCTACCATTCGCGCCCTTTATCCGCGTTAATCCGTGTCAATCCGCGGCTAGTGCTCTGTCAGGGTTAAAATGACGGGTGCAGTCTCTGTCGCTACTGGACCGGGCGCGACCTCCGTGAGGTCGCGAGGCCCCGCGCGCTCATGGAGCGTGCGCCCGA
>Ga0315280_10002744_pt1 | contig 28136 bp, 30 predicted proteins | sample YL17G06_40_MG_FD_203697 | JGI IMG/M metagenome (GOLD analysis project Ga0315280, IMG submission 203697) | Sediment microbial communities from Yellowstone Lake, YNP, Wyoming, USA - YL17G06_40 | ecosystem: Environmental > Aquatic > Freshwater > Lake > Sediment | place: USA: Wyoming | collected... | reverse complement strand
ACGGTGTTTTTTATGTCGCGCAGCAATCCGCGCGGCGGATGCTGGCTCAAGGCGGCGGGGTGATCGTCAACATGGGATCATCCAACGGGTTGATGGGTTATCACTATTACGCCGATTACAACGCAAGCAAGGCGGGCGTGATCGAGTTGTCGCGCTCGATGGCGCTCGAACTCGCGCCGACCATCCGCGTCAACGCGGTCTGCCCAGGATTTATCATGACGCCGATGCAGGAGGCCGAGTACACGCCCGAAATGCGGAGGGCTTTTGAAGATAAACTTCCGTTGAACAAACTGGGCAGTCCCGAGGATGTGGCTGCGCTGTTCGCCTTTCTCGCTTCGGACGATGCGGGATTCATCACGGGACAATATTTTGTCATTGACGGCGGCGAGATCGCAGGCGGCCTTGCCAGCCAGGCGTAAATATGAACGTATCGTCATTGCAAAGAGCCATATAGCGGCGACGAAGCAATCTTGGATGGAAAGTCAAAGATTGCTTCGCCGCGAAAAACGCGGCTCGCAATGACACGGCAAAACAAGGAGACCTCATGGGTAAACTGGATAACAAATGCGCAATTGTCACAGGCGGTGCGTCGGGGATTGGACTCGCCACCGCGCAGCTGCTTGCCGAAGAAGGGGCGGCGGTCGTGATCGCGGACATAAATGCCGAACAGGGGAAGCAGGCAGAACAGAAAATCAACGCCGCGGGCAGACGCGCGGTCTTCGTTCAGTGCAATGTGGCGCTCGCGGCGGATTGCCAGCGCACGGTGCAGATCGCCGTTGAAAAATTCGGCAGGCTTGATATTGTCTTTAATAACGCGGGCATCATCCGCCGCGCCGATGTGATCGGCACCACCGAAGATGAATGGGACAAGGTGATGGACGTGAACGTCAAGTCCATCTTTTTGATGAGTAAATATGCCGTCCCTGAAATCGTTAAACAGGGCGGCGGCTCGATCGTCAACACGGGATCGGGCTGGGGCGTCAAGGGCGGGCGAAACGCGGTTTCGTATTGCGCTTCGAAGGGAGCGGTGGTCAACATGACCCGTGCCATGGCAATTGACCACGGTCCGCAAAACATCCGCGTCAACTGCATCTGTCCTGGAGATACCGATACGCCCATGCTTCGCAACGAAGCCAGGCAACTCGGCCAGGCAGAAGATAAGTTCATGGCAGAAGCCGCCGAGCGTCCGCTCAACCGTTATGCCCAGCCAATCGAGATCGCGCAGTCGGTTTTGTATCTCGTCAGCGACGCGGCGAGTTACGTCACAGGGGCGGTACTTGCGGTGGATGGCGGCGGGACGGCGTAGGTTGTACTTGTTGTGTGTTCCTTCCTAAGCAGTCTGACGCTTTTTCCCTCCAGTCCCATCCACCCGTCAGGGATGATGAATCGCGAAGAGATGAGATGTTCCATTGAACTCAAGCAGAAAGACGCCGATCATGTTCTGTCCGAAGTCGAGAATGCCGGGAAGAGGCTGGCAGGACTTGAACAATAAATTTGTCCAAAAGCTCCTACCGAACATTAGAAACGAACACGCTTGGTTGAAAAGACAGGCGACAAGCCGTAAAATAGGGGGGCCGCTGGCTGAACATTTAGAATCCGGCACTGAGCGGGCATAACTCAGCGGTAGAGTACTAGCTTCCCAAGCTGGGAGTCGCGGGTTCGAATCCCGTTGCCCGCTCTTTCTCCCTTTTTTTATTTTGGAGAGCCATGAACGATTGGTTTCTTCTCGTCGACAGCCTTCCCGGCAAGGGGTCGCTCAACATGGCGGTCGATGAATTTTTATTTGATTCGTTGACGGATGAACCGCGGACGTTTCTCCGCTTTTATCAGTGGGAGAGGCCGACGGCCTCGCTCGGCTATTCGCAGAAGGCTGTGAACGTCCTGGATCTTGAGTTCTGCAAGGCTAACCGGATCGACGTCGTGAGAAGGATCACCGGAGGAAAGATGGTCCTCCACCATCAGGAAATTACCTATGCCGTGGTTTCTTCGGACCAGTCCGTGTTCTCGCCGACGCTGGGCGGTTCCTATAAAATCATCTCCCAGGCCTTGATGAACGGCCTGGAGAAAATGGGCCTCCAGCCATCGCTTGCCCAAAAAACGCCCTTGTTTTATGCCAAGGGAAATCTTCCCTGCTTTTCCCGTCCGGCCCAGGACGAGATCGAAGTCGGCGGGCAGAAAATCGTGGGGAGCGCGCAGAAGCGGGTCGGGATAAAATTTCTCCAGCACGGCTCCATGCCGCTCCAGCATGACGAAGCGCTGCTCCGATCCGTGTCCAGGTTGAAAGCGAGCCCGGAAGAGATCCGCATGACGTCGCTCAGCGAAACGCTCGGGAGGGACGTGGATTTCCGCTGGGCCGTCAACCATCTTGTTGGCGGATTCGCGGATTTTTTCAAAGTCAATTTCGCGACCCTGAGATTCACAAAGGACGAATGGGCTAAAATCAAGGACCTTAAAAAAAATAAATACGAAAACCAGACCTGGACCGGCCTTGTTTATCCGCCTTAATTGGCTAAGGGGGGTTCGGGAGTCTGTGACGGTCGCAGCGACGATCAGCGAAGGTTTAGCCTTCTCTCGCCGGCTTCGAGGGGACCCTGTCTTCGGGGCGCGAGGACTGTGCGAGCCTCGCCGTGAACTATCATAATTCCGAATAGACGGCACTGATCATGGGAGAGGATCCCAGCCATGGTGCGAGTTCCGCAGCGCTGAGAAGACGGCGGGGGAACGGCGTGAAAAACCTTCGCGCGAGCAAGACCGTCACGGACTGCACCCACAAAAAAACTTAGGTTGATTTTTTAAGAGCCCGGTGATAAGATTTTTCCAGGATAAACGAGAGGCGAAACCGATGAATGAAGTCGAAGAACTCCTGAAGATCGACTTCAAAGACCTTCCTCCCTTGAAACCCGTCGAGCTGGATGACCTGTACCAGAAAGTCATGAAGAATCTGTATCTTGAGCTGGGGACGGGGGCCGTTCTCTTCCTGCTGTCTCCTTCCTATTCGGCGCTCAACTCGACGCCCAATGAGGCGCTCAATGAGCTTGTCACGAAGAAGGAGCCCGTCCTCGATTATCTGAAGGAAGCGATCATTCACAACCTGGCGGCCTATTCGGCGCTTTTGGATGTCAACAGCTATTTTATCGAGCAGAACAATTTTCTGGTGCTGGCCCGCCTCCGGGAAAAGGATTCGGCCGGGCGGCGCTATGAGATCAAGTTTTATACGCACTCGCCCGTGGAGTTGATGACCCATTACGAGGATAAAATCTACATCGGCCGGGATTTCCTTGACCTTTTCAATTTCAAACGAAAATATTATGGGATTCGCGAGCTCCTGACTTCGCTCAAAGACCAGAGCGAGAAGCTGGTGGACAAGGCCGAAGAGAAGCTGAAAAAGCCCCTGGATTATAAATCCTTCTTCCAGGAGATCAAGGAATCGGTCAATGAACTGAACACGGAGAGCCGGGCCATCCTGGAATCCCTGCCGCCCTATCTCGATTTCGCCAAGCTCAGCGAAAAGGATTTGATCGAGATCAATGCCCAGTACCGGACGATCAATCACTATCTGATCGAACTGCATGATGAGGTCGGCGAATTCGAGAACCTGTTGCGATTCAAGATGGAGATCAACTTTGTCCGCTACGTGACGAAGTACAAGAAGGACGTGACCAACTTGATCTCGTTTTTCAACATCAAGATCAACGGCTGGCTAGGGCAGCGCATTTATCAATTCAAAGCCAAGCATTCCGCCTGATCCGCAAAAAAAAGAGGGACCGTTTCAGACACGTTCCCTCTTTCTCTGGAATGTTTATATTGTCTTTAAAGGGCGGGCGACCTCCTCGATGCGGATATCGCCGTACGATGTGGACAGTTTCAGGGACGGCTTTCCGGTTTCCCCCATGAAGGCTTTTGTGACCGAGGAGCCGTTTGTCGTTTCGACGGAAGGCCTTTCGGCCAGTCCCCAATGGATCTGCCCGGACTTGGCTTCGGCTTCGAAAGGATATCTCCCTCCTTTCGGCCACGACAGCCGGATGTTCGCATACGTGGCCCGGACGTCGATCGGGCCGGTGATCGCATCGGGCTCGAGGGCGATGTCGCCGTGGCTCAAGACGACGGTCGCTTTGCCCGTGAATCCCATCAAGTCCACATTCTGGTGCGAAGAAGAGATCCAGATCTCCGTGGCCGCGACGGCCTTGGCGGAAATTTCGAGGTTGGGGCCGTCCACGCGGAGGTCCCCCTGAATGCTGCCGACCTGGAGCCGGCCGTAATTATCGGAGATATCGACGAGTCCTTTGGCGCCGTCGATCTCCACGTCGCAGTGATGCGCCCGGATTTTCACCGGCCCCATATCCGCGAGGGTGATTTTTTCGTAGGACGTCTCGATGTCCGCCCGGCCTTTGATTCCTTTCCCGAAAATTTCCGAATGGGATCCATCGACGGCCGCATCTTTTTCGATGTTCTCGAGGTGGATCTTACCGTAGGAATGGGCGATGATCAGCTCGCCCTGGATATCGCGGGCCGCCACATCGGAATGGGGACTGGTGATCCGGCAGGCGCCCATGATCCCGCCGGCTTCGACATCTTCATAGCTGTTGTCGATGATCAGGTCGCCACCGACATCGAAGGCTTGGATTTGACCGTGGGGATTGGCCAGGTCCGTTTTCCCTGTTTTTCCGGTTCTGACGAGCCCATAAGAATTCTTGACCAGGACGGTCATCCCGACGGGTACAGAGATCTTGAAATTGGTCTCGAACCTCTTGACCCGGAATTCGTCCCTGTTTGTGGAAAGGACGAGCTTCGGCTCTTCTCTGTTGGCAATCATTTTGAGCCGGTCGGCCACTTTTTTGGCTTCCGTTTCGTTCTTGCGCCAGATCCTTTTTTTAAAGGAGATCGTGATTTTGTTTCCTTCGGTGCCCTGGATTTCCACATCCCCATGGGCGTTGATCACCTGGAGTTCCTGGGGCAGGGGAGCTTGAATCTCTTGGCTCTCTTCGTACGTGAATTCGTTCCAGTTGGCGAAGAAGGGACCGCCCTCGCCGTCGATTTCCCAATCCAGCTTGCCCGATTGGGCATAATAGATAAAAGCTCCTGCGGCGATGATCAAAATCGCGAGGATGATTTCTTTGGCTTTCATGGCGGCCGCCTATTTCATCGGCGACTTGGTGGTATCTTCCGACTTTTCTCTTTGTTCCTTCAGCCCGTAGTAAAGCTTATAGGCGCCCCAGATGATCAGGATCGCCGGCCAGAGCTTCCAGGTATAGCGCCAGATGTCAATGTCAAACCTCTCGAGCAGAAAGATCAGCCCGATGACGATCAGGATGATGCCCCAGATCAGAGGGTCTTTTCTCTTATATTGTGCCATGGTGTCCTCCGTTACTTGCCGTTCTTCTCGGCAAAATAGTCCACGATCAGTTTCAAGCCCACGACAATCACCACGACCGGCCAGAAGTCCCAGATCCTGTCATAATCGATGATGTCGAAGTTGCCCAGCAAAAAGATCCCGCCCAGGACGATCAGCCCGATTCCCCAGAACACCGAACCCGAAGGCCCGATTTTTAAAAGGTCTTTCTCGACAGACGGTTCTTTCTCTGTTTCGTCCTCCAACTCCGCCTGACGGTTGATGCTCTTGGCTGTCTGCACGGCCTCGATGATCTGGAAGATATAAAAGCCGGCGAGCAGCAGGGCGGGAAAGGGCTGTCCGGTGTGCGGCTGCATAGAGATCAGCCCCGCAAAAATAATGATGAACAGAATCCCTTTCAGATATTGGCCGTTGTAGAGCGCACCGGTGCCGGGAAAAAACCCCGACAAGATGCCGGCGGCGGCGGGAGATTTACACGGTTTTTTTTGGACGATGATTTTTTCACTCATGTGCTTCCTCCTAATATATCCAGTTTATTCCTCGTTTTTTCCCAAAGGATTGATCTTTTTGAGAGAAACGAGAATATCATCGGCGTAAGCGCCCAGGTTATCTGTGACCGACCCAGCTTTGGCGTACAGCCTCTCGATCCGGCTGTAGCCGCGGTGGATCTGGCGGTTGACGGTCTTATCGATGTCCTTTTTATACGGGCCGAACATATAAAAAGAGAAGATGATGAGAAAGACGGTCGCGGCCGCCAGCACCGGCTGCAGGGCGGGCTTGACCAGGAAGTCGCGGCCGATCCGGAATTTTTTGTTCCGGTCCGGGATGGCATAGAGCTTGGCCTTCAGGCCCGGAGCGGGTTCGACTTCGGGGAACGCGGCCAGCGATTCGGCGGCGACCCTCAAAAGAGAAAGGAGCTCGGCGCACTCCCGGCAGGATGAGAGATGGGCTTCCACAGCGGCCTTTTCTTCCGGCGTCAATTCGCCATCCAAGTAAGGAGACAAAAGGTCCTGGATCTTTTCACAGGCCATGGGTTTTCTCCTTTTTGTCGTGAAGGATTTTGGCCAGCTGCAGCCTGCCCCTGTTGATCCGCGACTTCACCGTCCCTACCGGCAGGCCCATGATTTCCGCAACCTCTTCGTATTTCTTGCCCTGGATTTCTTTGAGGATGATGGACATCCTGATATCCGGCGAAAGTCGGTTCATCCCTTCCCGGAGGATCTTTTTGTTATCCTTTTCCAGCATGCCCGCTTCCGGGCCGCCGGCAGCCGGCGCGCTATGGAGACGCTCGTCAAAGTCTTCCCTCTGCCTTTTTTCCCATTTGGTCCTGCGGTAGTTATCGATGAGGTAGTTCTTGACCAGGGTCAGGAGCCAGGCGGTGAAGTTCTTTCCGAAATCGTACTTGTCGAGCTGACGGTAGAGCTTCAGGAAGATGTCTTGGGTCAGGTCTTCGGCTTCCTGATAGCTGCCGCAGAACTGGTAAGCCATGTTGAAGACCTTTTTAGAGTACATGTCCACGAGCATATTCCAGGCTCCTTCTCTGCCTTCCAGGCATTTCCGGATGATTGTTTCCAATTCCACTCAATTCACCTTGATAGACGAAATCGGGAGAAAGAAAGTTCCATAAAATTGGATTCCAGGGGCAGGGGACATGGTCGAGATTATTGTAACGGAGCAGGCTAACCGTATCAATATCAATAAATTTCCGCTGAGGAGGCAAGCCTTTGGAACGGCGGCCCTTGAAAATATCTTGACTATAAAATGAAGATATGACAGGATAAACCCTTATTTCTCGGGCAATTAGATAACATTTGATTCATTGCTCAAAAGAATGCAGAAAAGGGCCTTATTCATAGCTATCCATACGAATCTACGAGCGGTTGATATGCCCCGTGGTTTGCCACGGGGGACCGCTCGTAGAGGGATCCAAGGGGGAGCCGCCCCCTTGGTCGCAGGGCGGGGTTTCATGCCCCGCCCGAGAAAGGGAGGCAGGGCGACCGGGTCTTCCCGGTGCCCGTTGGAAGGGGGAAACGCGAAGCGGGTTCCCCCTCCAAAATGACATCAGGGAGGACGCCTATGCATGGAATCGTTGGCTACGGGGCCTATATCCCGCGCAACAGGATCAAAGTCGAGGAGATCGCAAAGGTCTGGGGGGCCGATGCGCCAAGCTACAAGAAGGGCCTGATGCTCGAGGAGAAATCCGTCCCCTCGCCCGATCAGGACACAATCACGATGTCCGTGGAGGCCTCCAAAAATGCCTTGAAAAGGGCCATGATCAACCCCCGCGAGATCGGGGCCGTCTATATCGGCTCGGAATCCCATCCCTATGCCGTTAAGCCGAGCGGGACCGTCCTCGCCGAAGCCCTGGGCGCAACGCCGGACGTCCATACGGCCGACCTTGAGTTTGCCTGCAAGGCCGGCACGGAAGGCTTGTTTTTAGTGCTCGGCCTGGTCAAGGCAGGCGAGATTAAATACGGCCTGGCCGTGGGTGCCGACACGTCGCAGGGGGCTCCCGGAGACGCCTTGGAGTACTCGGCGGCAGCCGGCGCGGCAGCCTTTATCGTGGGCAGGGAGAACGTTTTGGCCGAGATCGTTGAAACCTATTCGTACACGACCGATACCCCCGACTTCTGGCGCCGGGAATACCAGTATTATCCTCAGCACGGAGGGAGGTTCACCGGCGACCCGGCCTATTTCAAGCACATCATGGGAGCGGCTCGCGGCCTGATGGCCAAAGCGAAGATGAAGCCGATCGATTTCAACTATGTCATTTTCCACCAGCCCAACGGAAAATTCCCGATGAGAGTGGGCGAGATGCTCGGTTTTAGAAAAGAACAAATCCTCCCCGGATGGCTGGTCCCAAAGCTGGGGAATACATATTCGGGGTCTTCGCCGCTGGGGTTAACGGCGACACTGGATATTTCCAAGCCGGGAGACATGATCATGATCGTTTCCTACGGGTCGGGGGCCGGAAGCGACGGGTTTATCTTCAAAGTCACACGGAGGATCCAAGAAGCAAAAGACCTGGCGCCGAAAACAAAGGAGCTTTTGGAAAAGAATAGGAATTACCTGGAATACGGTGTCTATGCCAAATTCCGCGGGAAAATCAGGAAGGCGGAGTAGGAGAGGACCATGAGAGAAGTCGCTGTGATCGGCGTCGGCATGACCAAGTGGGGAGAGCTGTGGGAAAAATCGCTGCGGCAAAACTTTGTGGAGACGGCCCTTCTGGCCCTGGAGGATGCCGGAGTCAGCAAGATTGATTCCATGTATGTCGGGTCCATGTCGCCGGGGCTTTTCATCGGCCAGGAACATATCGCCTCTCTGCTGGCGGATTATCTCGGCAAAACTCCGCTCCCTGCAACCAGGGTCGAATCCGCCTGCGCCTCGGGCGGACTGGCCTTGAGGCAGGGCTATATCGAAGTGGCCTCGGGCCTGAGCGACATCGTGCTTGTGGGCGGGGTGGAAAAAATGACCGATGTGAACGGAAATGAAGCCACCTATGCTCTCGGCACGGCGGCCGACCAGGAATATGAAGGCTTTCATGGGATTACCTTTCCGGGCCTGTACGCGCTCATCGCCCGGGCCCACATGGAAAAATATGGCACGACCAGAGAGCAGCTGGCCATGGTGGCCGTTAAAAATCACGATAACGGGTCCATGAACCCGCTGGCCCAATATCCGTATAAAATCACTGTCGAGGCCGTCCTGAATTCTGTGCTTGTGGCCGATCCCCTGAGGGTTTTGGATTGTTCTCCGATTACGGATGGAGCGGCCGCCGTGATTCTCAGCTCTTTGAGCACGGCCAGAAAATTGAAGAAGCCCCTCGTGAAAATAATCGGGAGCGGCCATGCCACAGACTCGATTTCGCTCAGCTCACGCAAGGACATCACCTGGCAGGAATCGACCTTCCAGGCCGCCCGGCAGGCTTACAAAATGTCGGGAAAAAAGCCGAAAAATATCGACCTCGTCGAAGTCCATGACTGTTTTACGATCGCCGAGATCTGCGTGACCGAAGCCTTGGGCTTTTTTGAACCGGGAAAAGGCGGTGAAGCCGTCCAGAAAGGGTTGACCTCGCTCAAGGGGAAAATTCCAGTGAACGCCAGCGGAGGGCTGAAGGCCAAGGGCCATCCGGTCGGCGCCACGGGAGTCGCCCAGGCCATTGAAATCGTCAAGCAACTCAGGGAGGACGCCGGCCAGAGGCAGGTCAAGAAAGCGAGGGTCGGGATGACACAGAACATGGGCGGATCCGGCGGCAGCGCGCTGGTCCATATTTTCGAGAGGATCTGAGAGGAGGACGACCATGCCCACACCATCGAGATTTTGGAGAGAATTTCCCCAGAGATATCGGCTGGAGGCCGGCAAATGCAGGAAATGCGGAACGATCAGCTTCCCGCCCCGGGTCGTCTGCCCGGCCTGCGGAGAGCGGGAATTTGAAACGACGAAGCTTGCAGAGGCCGGCAAAATCCTGACCTACACGATCATCCGAGTCCCGCCTCATCAGTTTGCCGACCAGGCGCCCTACGCCGTGGCCATCGTCGAATTGGGCGACGGCGTGAAGGTCATGGGCCAGGTCGTGGATTGCGATTTTGACAAAATCAAAATAGGCATGAAGGTGAAGTTCGAGTTCCGGAAAATCTATTCGGAAGGAGAAGCGGGGGTCATTTATTACGGATATAAGTTCGTTCCGGTCTGATTCCTAATGCCCTGGCCGCCGGGGACGCGGGGGCTGCCGGGGCGAGGGAGGGCTGGATCTCTTTTTGGGAGCACGGAGCATGTTTAGAATTGAGAGCAAAATAGACAATCAAAGCCCTGATTACAAGCAGAATTTCGAACAGATGAAGAAGGTCGTCACCGAATATAAAGAAAAGCTGGCCCAAGCCCAGAAGGGAGGGCCGGATAAATCCAGGGAACTCCACAAGTCCAGGAAAAAGCTCCTCGTCCGCGAGCGTCTGGAAAAACTTTTTGACCGAAACACGCCTTTTCTGGAGCTTAGCCCCTTGGCCGCCTACCACATGTACGACAACGAAGCCCCCTGCGCCAGCATGGTCACCGGGATCGGCGTCGTCCATGGCCGCGAAGTCCTGATCGTGGCCAACGACGCGACCGTGAAGGGCGGAACCTATTTTCCGATGACCATCAAGAAGCATATCCGGGCCCAGGAAGTGGCCATGGAGAACAGGCTGCCCTGCATCTACCTTGTCGATTCGGGCGGCATTTTTCTTCCGCACCAGGCCGGGACCTTTCCCGACAAGGAGCATTTCGGACGGATTTTCTATAACCAGGCCAGGCTTTCGGCCATGGGCATTCCGCAGATCTCGATTGTCATGGGGTCCTGCACGGCGGGTGGAGCGTATGTACCGGCCATGAGCGACGAGACGGTGATCGTCCGCAAACAGGGGACGATCTTTATCGGGGGCCCGCCGCTCGTCAAAGCGGCCACCGGCGAAGAAGTGACGGACGAGGATTTGGGCGGCGCCGATGTCCACTGCCGCATTTCCGGCGTCTCGGATTATTATGCCCTCAACGATGAACATGCGCTCGAAATCGCGCGCAATATCGTCGAAACGCTCGACCCGCCGAAAAAATTCCCGCTCGATCTGGCTGAACCGGAAGATCCTTTCTATGATCCGCAAGAGATGTACGGGATCATCCCCCGGGATTTGCGAAAGGCGTTTGACATCAAAGAGATCATCGCCAGGATTGTCGACGGGAGCCGTTTCCAAGAATTCAAGGAGCTCTACGCGCAGACCCTTGTCTGCGGGTTCGCCCGGATCATGGGATATCCGGTGGGCATACTGGCCAACAACGGCGTGCTGTTCTCGGAAAGCTCCCTCAAAGGCGCCCATTTCATCGAGCTCTGCGCCATGCGCAAGGTCCCGCTCGTTTTCCTGCAAAATATCACCGGTTTTATCGTCGGCAAACAGTATGAGCACGGCGGGATCGCCAAGGACGGTGCGAAGCTCGTCCATGCCGTCGCCAACGCCGACGTCCCTAAGTTCACGGTGATTGTCGGCGGCTCGTACGGCGCCGGAAATTACGCCATGTGCGGGCGCGCCTACGATCCCCGTTTGCTCTGGATGTGGCCTAACGCCCGGATCGGCGTCATGGGCGGGGAGCAGGCGGCCAATGTCCTGGTCACAGTCAAGATCAAAAGGTTGAAAGAGCAGGGCGTCGAGATGAGCGAAGAAGAAAAAGCCAAGATGACGACGCCCATCCTCGATAGATACGACCAAGAGGCTAGTCCCTATTTCAGCACGGCGCTTCTCTGGGACGACGGTATTCTGGACCCGCTGGAGACTCGATCGGCCTTGGCGCTGGGCATTTCGATGAGTCTGAATGCGCCGATCCCGGATTATAAATTTGGCGTTTTCAGGATGTAAGAGAAGAGACACTGGATGAGCGGCATGAGCTATCAAACGATCCTTTATTCGACGGAGGGGCGGGTGGCCAGGATCTTTTTCAACAGGCCCGAAGTCCACAATGCCTTTAACTCCGGCTTGATCCGGGAGGTGGACGATGCCGTCGAACGGGCCGGCCGGAATGAGAATGTGCGGGTGGTCGTGTTTTCCGGCACGGGGAAATCGTTCTGCGCGGGAGCGGACCTCAACTGGATGCGGGAAATCATCCGTTTTTCCTTCGACCAAAATCTGCAGGAATCCTTGGAAATCGCGAACGTGATGCACAAGATCTACACCCTCCCCAAGCCCACAATAGCCCGGGTCAACGGCGCCGCGATCGGCGGCGGAAACGGCTTCCTCTCGGCCTGCGATATCGTCGTGGCCTCGGAAGACGCGAAATTCGGCTTGAGCGAAGTCAAGCTGGGGCTCGTGCCGGCCGCGATTTCGCCCTATGTCATCCTGAGGATAGGCGAGGGCCGGGCTAGGGAATATTTTCTGACGGGGGAACGGATTTCTGCCCAAAGGGCCTATGAAATCGGGCTGGCCAACCGCGTTGTCCCCGCGGAGAAACTGGATGAGGCTGTCAACGCGATCATCTCCTCGCTTCTCTCCTCAGGCCCTCAAGCGCTGGCCGGCTGCAAAGAGCTGATCCAAAACGCGGCCCGGATGACTTTTGATGAGGCTAAGGAATACACGGCCCGGATGATCGCCCGGTTGAGAATCAGCGCGGAAGGGCAGGAAGGCATGGCGGCGTTTTTGGAAAAACGGAAACCGAATTGGGTTAAGGAATAAATGTTCAAAAAAATTCTGATTGCCAATCGCGGCGAGATCGCCATCCGAATTGTCAAAGCCTGCCGGGAGATGGGGATTTTGACGGTCGCCGTTTACTCGGACGCTGATCGCAAAAGCCTCCATGTCCAGATGGCCGACGAAGCCGTACCCATCGGCCCCGCTCCGGCCGTCGAAAGCTACCTCAACATGGACCGCATCATCGCCGCGGCCCATGCCGCCGGGGCCGAAGCGATCCATCCCGGCTACGGCTTTCTGGCGGAAAATTCCGATTTTGCCCGCCGCTGCGAAAAAGAAAAAATCGTATTTATTGGGCCCAATTCCAACGCCCTGGAGCTTGTCGGGGACAAGGTCCGGGCCCGCCGGACCATGGACAAGGCCGGCGTTTCGATCATCCCGGGCATGAACAGCATTCCGAAGGATATGTCCGAATACGAAGCCGCTGCCAAAAAGCTGGGTTATCCGGTGATGATCAAGGCTTCAGCGGGCGGCGGCGGCAAGGGCATGCGTATCGTCTGCAGCGAGCAGGAATTGCGGCCCGGGCTGGAAGCCGGCCGGCGCGAGGCGAAGTCCGCCTTCGGCGACGAGTCGGTCTATCTGGAAAAATATATCGAAGAGCCGCGGCACGTGGAGTTCCAAGTGCTCGCCGATAATTACGGAAACACCGTCCATCTCTTCGAGCGAGAATGTTCCATCCAGCGGAGACACCAAAAAATCGTCGAAGAAAGCCCTTCCCGGGCGCTCGACCCGGAGCTGCGGACAAAAATGGGAGAGATAGCCAAAAAAGTCGTGCGTGCAGCCGGGTATAACAACGCGGGCACCGTTGAGTTTCTCCTCGATAAAAATAACAATTTCTATTTCCTCGAAGTGAACGCCCGTCTCCAGGTCGAACATCCGGTAACCGAATTGTGCACCGGCGTGGACCTCGTCCACCAGCAGATCCACATCGCGTCGGGGGAAAAATTGTCTTTTAGTCAGATGAATCTTAAGCAGCGCGGCCATGCCATCGAATGCCGTATTTATGCGGAGGACCCCAAGAACAATTTCCTTCCCTCCAGCGGGAAGATCCTCTTCCTGAAAGAGCCAACAGGCCCCGGCGTCCGCCATGACTGCGGCATCTACAGCGGCTGGGAGGTCCCGATCTATTACGACCCGATCCTGGCCAAGCTCATCGTCTGGGCGGAGAACAGGGAATCGGCCTGCGATCGGATGCTCGCGGCATTGGATGATTACGTGATCCTGGGAATCAGCACGTCCATCAGATTTTTGAAGGATATTATCAGCCATCCCGAATTCCGGGCGGGCCGGACGAATACCGGCTTTATCAAAAATCATTTTGAGAATTGGGGCGAAAAGGAAAAGAGCGGGGACGAACTGAGGCTGGCATTGTCGGCCGCGGCTTTCGATTCATTGAATTCAGGCTCGTCCCGAAAAAAAGTCACGAGTGGAGGACAGGAAGCGACGGCCTGGGCATGGCAGGCTCTCGGCCATTGGCGGCTTGGAGACGGACGATAGGGGAGAGGCGGTCCAATGGAGTTTGAATTTTTGGTCAACAACGAGCTTCGCAAGATCTCCCTGGAGAAAAAGGAAGACGGCTATCATATTGCCGACGGCGAGAAAATGATGAAAGCCGATATTCAGCCCATCTCACCGAATGTGCTTTCTTTCATGATTTCAGGCCACTCGTATCTTATTTATATTGCCCACGATAAGGACAAAAAATATATATTTATCGACGGCCGGCAGTTTATCATCCAGGAGCCCGGCCGAGAGACAAAGGGCTTTCGCGGCGGAGAGGAGAAAGCGCAGCAAGGCAAGTTGCTGATCACGGCGCCGATGCCCGGGAAAGTCATTAAAATCCACGTCGCCGAGCAGCAGGAAGTCAGGAAGAACCAGACTTTGGCCATCGTCGAAGCCATGAAAATGGAAAACGAGATCAAGTCCTCGATCGAGGGCTTCGTCAAAAAAATATTCGTCTCTGCCGGCGAGCTGGTCGACTCCGAGAAGCCGCTGATCGAGCTCGAAGCAAAAAAATAATCCGAGACATGATTCTGGAATGGATCCTCCATCGGCAGAGACGGCAGACGAGACGAGCCTTGACAGGTTTATAATCTAGTAATACTATATAAATAGTAGGAATTAGAAGCGACAGAAAGGATTCGACCATGAGCGGAACAAGAAAGATCAAGGCCGTCTACAAGGGCCGGGAGACGATCGACGGCGCCGGCGTGCGCTTGGATCGAGTGTTTGCTCATCGAGAAGTCCCCCGCTTTGACCCGTTTCTGATGCTGGATGACTTCGGCTCCAAGGACCCCGATGATTATATTGCCGGATTTCCCTGGCACCCCCACCGGGGCATCGAAACCGTCACTTATATGCTTCATGGAACGGTCAAACATGGCGACAGCATGGGGAATAAAGGGGAGATCAGCGACGGCCAGATCCAGTGGATGACGGCGGGCCGCGGCATCATCCACCAGGAAATGCCCCAAAAGCAGAAAGACTATCTTCGCGGACTTCAACTCTGGGTCAACCTTCCCGCCAGCCATAAGATGATGGCTCCGCGATACCAGGATATCAAGGCCCAAGACATCCCAGAATACACATCCCCTCACGGCATCAAGGTCAAGGTCATCGCCGGCCGCTATCAAGGCCTGAGCGGTCCCGTGAAGGATATCATCGGCAATCCTGAATATTTGGATATCTATGTCCCGGCCCGCCAGAAATTCGAGCATTCCGTCCCCAAAAGTCACACGGTCTTTGCCTATGCCATCGCCGGGGAGGGACATTTCGACCAGGATAAACATAAGATTCATGATGGATTTCTTGTTTTATACGGAGACGGCGAAAAAATTGCCGTCGAGGCTATCCATGTCGGGGTCAGATTCCTGTTGATCTCAGGCAAGCCGATCGAGGAGCCCGTGGCCTGGCGCGGTCCGATCGTGATGAACACGGAAGAAGAGCTCGACCTGGCTTTTAAAGAATTCCAGAACGGGACGTTTATTAAAAAATAAAAACCATTCCCTGTGCCTGTCCAGCCGAAGAGGTTAAGGACACGTCGGAGCGATGAGCGCCGCTCAGCTTTTCTTTTTCGGCGCCGGCGCAGGCATTGATGGCTTTTTGGATGGCGGACTGGGCGCTGTCCGTCTTTTTCCCGGTCGCTCCAAAATCTTTAATGTTAAAAACCGCAATCCCGGTCTCGGAGCCGAAAGAATAGGTGATGATCGCCGTCGCAAGGAACAAAAGTGCCAAGCCGGGTGCTGTTAAGATGTGCTTTTTCATTATGGATTCTCCTTTTCAATGGCCATGCCGATGGTGGATGTCCGGCCAATGGCCGTGAATATGCACCGTTTCCTCATGCATATGCTCGTGGGAATGAGGTTCGCGGACATGCCCCGCATGTTTATGCCGATGATGGCCGTCGCCGTGATAATGGGCATGGGTATGGGTCGATTTTTCGTGCCGGTGGTGATGTTCATGCTTTTCGTTGATGACAAGAATGACGCCCAGGATCATGAAAATAGTGCCGGGAACAAAAACCCACGAGATCGGCTCCCGAAGAATTAGAAGCGAGGCCACGGCCCCGACGAAAGGTGCCACACTGAAGAAGGCTCCGGCCCGAAATGCCCCCAATCCGCCGAGGGCCCTGATGTAAAGGACAAGACTCAGCCCATAGCTGAACGCGCCAAGACACAGGCCCCAAAAAAGGGTCATATCCATAGGAATTTTCATTCCCAAGGTGATGGCTAACGCGATCGAAAACACCCCAGCCGCCATCCCTTTGATCTTGGCAATTTGAACGGGATCCCTGTCCGAAATATTTCGGGTGAAGTTATTGTCGATTCCCCAGCAGGTCATCGAAAAAAGGATCAAAAGCGATCCGGTCGGCAAAAACCTGCCTTGTCTAGGGTCCCAGGACAAAAAGACGCCGGCGCAAGTCATGCCAACCAGGGCAAGCCAAATGCGCCGTCCCGCATTTTCTTTGAAGATGAGGACCGCAATCAAGGCGGTGGCCACACCTTCGAGATTCAAGAGAAGCGAGGCCGAATATCCGAAAGTCTTTTTCAGGCCGTAGAAAAGGCAGATCGGCGCCAAGATTCCGCCGGAGATAATTGCGCCGGTCAGCCATCCGATGTCGCGCCTGCGCAGGGGTGGAGCCTCGATTTTTTTCTTTTGATCGAAGATTTTTGTTCCGAAGGAATAAAGGGCCAACCCGAGAAAGGCTCCCAAGTAAAGGAGCCCGGCCAGGCCGACGGGCGAGATTTCCCGGATGAGCAACTTGGACAGGGGCGTGCTGATCCCAAAAAGGACGGCCGAGAGCAGGATATAAAAGAACGGACGTTTGTTCAATCCGCGCACCCTTTTTCGATTATATGAAACGCGCCCTTTCCAGGCAAGCGCGCAATCGAAAAAATAGTCCTTGCTATTGAGTTTCGCTTCATATATACTTTTTCACTAGACATTTGGTAGGAAAGAGTCAAAGCGAATTGTTATTCCCACCCGAACGATAATTTCGACTGACGGTCATCCCCTCATGTTTGAATCTTAATCAAAAGGAACAGTTATGTATTTCAACGAATTGAAACTCAATCCCGGACTCCTGCGCGGAATTGCGGACCGGGGTTACACGGAAATGACGCCCGTCCAAGAGCAAACCCTGGACAGAACACTCCAGGGCTTGGACGTCGCCGTTCAGTCCCAGACAGGAACCGGCAAAACCGCCGCGTTTCTCATCACGCTCTTCGAGCGCATGACTCAGAAATCGTCGTCTAAGAGCCAAAAAGCTCTGATCATCGTGCCGACCAGGGAATTGGCCGTTCAGATCGATGGCGAAGCGAAGCTCCTGAACCGCCACCTGGGATTTAAGATCGGCGTTTTCTATGGAGGCGTCAAATATGCCTCTCAAGAAGCTCTCTTAAGGAAGGGAGTCGACATTATCATCGGCACGCCCGGAAGGCTCCTGGATTTTAGCGAAAGAGGCCTTCTCCGGCTGCAGGAAATGAATTTTCTCGTGATCGATGAGGCCGACAGGCTTTTCGATATGGGATTTCTCCCGGATATTCGGAAATTGCTCCAGAAAATGCCTCCCCGCAATGTCCGGCAGAGCATGCTGTTCAGCGCCACGCTGAACCGCCTTTCTCGAAAAATTGCCGCTGAATATCTGAACCGTCCCGCGTTTATCGAGTTGACGCCGGAGCATTTGACGGTGGATACGATCTCTCAGGAGATCTATCATGTGAAGAGCCACATCAAGCCCAATCTTTTATTGGGGATCCTTCAAAAGCGAAAGCCGCGCAATGCTTTGATTTTCACCAATATGCGTCACAGCGCTTCGCGCCTGGCCAGGAAGCTCGAGTCCAACGGGCTCCGCTGCCGCTATCTGACTGGAGACCTTCCTCAGAGTCAAAGGCTGAGGGTCATTAACGATTTTACGGCCGGCAAATTTCCGTTCCTGGTCGCCACAGATGTCGCGGCGCGAGGGCTGCATATCGATAAGCTGGAAATGGTCATCAACTACGACCTTCCCCAGGACATCGAAAACTATGTCCACCGCATCGGGCGGACGGCCAGAGCGGGGAATTCCGGAAAAGCAATTTCCTTGGCGTGTGAAAAATACAGGACGCACCTCGATGACATCGAGGCCTTCATCGGGATGAAGATCCCCGTCCAAACGGCGGGGACCGAGCTTTTCGTTACGGATATGGGCTTTAAATGTGGCCCCGAGAAAAGAGACCATTCCGCGAGGTCCAATCGGCCCCATGGACAACGGCGCAGCGATTCCGGGCGAAGAAACAACTCGTCGCGCCGCCATGCGTCCGGCGGACGGGAGCTCTGTCCGGCCTGATCATTTGGCCGGCGCTGTGAGCACCGCCGGCACCTTCAGCGCTTTTTCCTCAGTTCGGCGCAGGCAATGCCCCTTGGATTTAAGCATTTATTACAGGAGATGCACTCAGATTTATCGATCTCGCCCGAGCGGAATTTCTTTATGAGATAAGGGTCGCGGACGAGCGGGCGGCTCAAAGAAACGAGGTCGGCCTTTCCTTGACTGACGATTCTTTCCATAGCGGCGAACGTGCGATTTCCCCCCAGCCCAAAAATCGGCACCCGGACAGCCGCCTTGAATTTTGCGGCATAGTCGACAAAATATCCCTCTTCCTCTTCCGACCGCAACCCCTGCCACATCGAGCCTTTTCCGGCCTCGGACATCCCGCCGCTGACTTCGATCCCGTCAATGCCTTCGCTTTCCAGAATTTTGGCCGTTTCGATGCTTTCCTCGAGCTGCAGGCCTGTCGGGAGGTAATCTGTCGCATTTAATTTGGCGATCAGGGGAAATCCTTTCCCAGCCTGCCCTTTGATGCCGCGGACGATTTCCACGACGATCCGAGTCCTGTTTGTTATGGACCCACCCCATTGATCCGTTCTCCTGTTTGTATGGGGCGAGACAAAGCTGCTCAATAGGTAGCCATGCGCGACGTGCAGCTGCGCTCCATCAAAGCCGGCTTTCATGGCCCTCCGGCCTGCCTGAATGAAATCATCGATAATGCTCTTGATCTCTTTCTGGGTCATCTCTTTAGGTGTGATTTTGAGCGTCGGCTCATAGACAGCCGAAGGGGCCAGGGGAGTGCAGCCGCAGTATTTTTCCTTTGTCTGGCGTCCGGCGTGGGCAAGCTGGACAAAAATCTTTGTCGGAAAAGCGTGAACGGCTTCGGAAATCCGGCGCAGGCCTTCGATAAAGCGATCTTCGCTGACTCCCGCCTGGCGGGGACTGGCCTTGCCGTTCGGATTGACATAAAAGTGCCCCGTGATGATCAGCCCCACCTCTCCCTCGGCCAGTTGTCTGAATAGCTGGACCTGTCGTTCTGTAACGGACCCGTCATCCTCGGCCATAAAGTCATGGGTTGCGGAGCGGACGAACCTGTTGGGAACTTGGATAGACCCGATTTTTATAGGGGAAAAGAGGATGGAATTTTTTCGATTTTCGCTCATTCCGTTCACCTCAAGATCCAAAAAAATGAATTTTTTTGATATTCAAAAACAATGAGCTATTTTATCGAAAATTATTTATCAATAAAAGAAATTTTAATAGATAATGCCGGTAAACCCGGGGCTCAAGCTCAAGGGCTCTTCATTATTTGGTGATCTCCCATGGTGTGCGGGATAAGAAACACGGGCTCTGTGCCCATCCCCTTGAATTTATGCTTTTTTCTCTGTTATCCTTTAGAAAAATGCAACGTTCTCGGAAGCGCAAGAGTTTAAAAGAAATGAATATGGATGAACAGGCTCTGGTCCTCCAAATTCAGGCAGGCGACGAGGACGCATTTGCCAAGCTCGTCTATATCTACAAGGATAAAATCGTGAATTACTTGTACCAGGTGACCGGAGATTATCAGAAGGCCGTCGACCTCTCGCAGGAAACGTTCCTGCGGGTCTATTTCAAGGCGAATAAATACAGGCCCATCGCCCCCTTTTCCTCCTGGCTCTATGCCATCGCCTCTAACCTGGCCAAGACCGAGCTGAAGAAGAGATGGAGGATGAGCCTCGTCTCGCTAGAAGACGTGCCGCCGGCCGTCGAGATCAGCACGCCGAGCGAGGAAGCCTCCGACTCCGGCCTCATCAAGAATCTAAGGCAGGCCCTCGATACGCTCAGCCCCCGCTACAGAATACCGGTCGTCTTGAAGGACATGGAGGGATATTCGCAGGAGGAAATCGCCGAGATCATCAAAAGGCCTATCGGGACCGTCAAGGCCAGGATCAGTCGGGGCCGGAATATTCTCAAAAAGCAGCTGGACAAGGCGAGGACCGGAAACGTTTCCTTTCAAAAAAAGGAGATCTTCGATGGAAGATTCTAGTCTTTTGAACAAGCTCAATCGGGTCACCGCTCCGCTTGACTTTGAGTCGAAGGTGATGGCGCAGCTCGCCGCCAGGCGGAAGGCGCTTCCTCAAATGCGCCGGGCTCTCAGATTCCGCTATTCGCTGGCAGGAGCGGCGGCCTTTCTGCTGATCTGTTTTGTCGTGGTGAATATGTTCGTCCTTCAAAAGGGGCCTTTCTCCGAATTTGCCGGCCGGGACACCCAGGGCACTTTGAATCCCAAAGAGTTCGTTCCGATCACGGAAGCCGTGAAATACTCGCCTGAAATTCGCCAAGCGTCGTATGAGCCTAAGACGGCCTATATCCTGGAACAAGTATCCGACGCTTCCAATGTCCTTATCAGATATTAAGGAGGTTATGAACAATGATTCGCCAAATAAAATCCATCGTGACATTAACGCTGTTCCTGGCTGCGGCGGGACTGAGCGTCCAGGCCGCTGCCGTGACCGGAACGCCCGGGATCGATGAAAAGAAAATCGAGGACATCACCAAAATCGTCGCTGCCAGCGTTGTAAAAGTGGAAGCCCGCAATGGGATCAGAAAGATCGCCACGGGTGTTGTTATCGACAAAGACGGGTTTATCGTGACGACCGCCCTGATTTCTCCCCGAGACGAGGAGGTCAACGTGATTGCAGCCGACGGAAAAAGGATCAAGGCGGAATTCAAAGGCTTTGATACACAGACCCAAATCGCCCTTCTCCAGGCTAAAGACAAAAGACTGGTTCCCATTGCCATGGGTAAATCCGGCACCCTGAGCCCGGGCGCTTGGATCGGTGTGGTCGGTCTTTCCCCGGAAAATACCCCGGCTATTACCCAGGGGATTGTCAGCTCGATCGCCCAGGACAGTCTGCGCTTAAATGTCTGGGTTGTCCCCGGCTCGAGCGGAAGTCCGGTTGTCAATAATGAAGGCCAGATGATCGGCCTCCTGCGGGGCGCCTACGCCGAGGACACACCGCTCGTCTTTGAATTTCAGGACAAGACGACGGTCGCCTCAGGATACGCGTTCAGCAGGGGAGAGGCGCCTGCATCCGGAATGGCGAAGGCGACCCCAGTCGACCTCGTCAATTCCATCGCCTCTGAGCTGAAGAAAAAGGGAAAAATCGAGAGAGGCTGGCTCGGTGTTTCGGTCAACGAAAAAATGGAAATCGTGGAGGTTGTGCCCAAGAGTCCGGCCGAGCTGGTTAAATTAAAGGTCGGCGATATCATTCTCAAGATCGACGGAAAAGATATCGGTTCGGGGCAGGCGGTATCCTCGGAAATCCGCAGCCGGAAGCCGGGTCGGGATGTCACCCTCCGGATCGATCGTGACGGAAAACCGATGGATGTCAAGGTCAAGCTGGGCGAGTACACTGAGGATGAGGCCAAGAGGGAACTCGAAATATTGTTCCCGGAGTTTTTCGCTCCCCGGCCGCTCGCGCCGTCCACCGAGCTGCACGCCGTCAAGCCCCAAAAAGCGCCGCAGGCTCCGGAGTTCTTTGCCCCTCCCCGCGCGGATAGAAACCGGCTCCTGACTTTGGCCAGAAGAAAATATATTGGTATCTCCCTTCAGCCGCTGAGCCGCGAGCAATCGGAGTTTTTCGGCCTGAAAGAGGGCGTCGGGCTTTGGGTCACGGAATTTGCCGAAGACAGCCCGGCCAAGAAAGCTGGACTGAAAATCGGCGACGTCATCGTCAAAGCCGACGGCCAACGCGTGGAAACCGTGGACGAGTTGATCCGGCTGATTCAGGATAAAAAGAAAGGGGACAAAATTAAGGTCGAGTTCCTGCGCGACAAAAAAGCGATGACTCTGGAGGTCGAGATTGGAGAAGACGAGAACGGCCCATTCGACCTCTTCCAAAATTCCGAGGAAAGCGCCAGACTCCTCAAAGAGCAAATGAAGAAATCCAACGAGCAATATCAACGGCAGATCCAGGAGTTCAGCAAGAAATCGGAAGAAAGCATGAAGAGATTATCCGAGGAGGCCACCAAACAACTCCGTCAGCAGATAGACAAAGACTCCGAACTGTCCAAGAAGTTCCTGAAGATTTTCAAGTATCCGGGAGTCATCTACAGAATATAACTGTCAAGGGGGCCGATCCAAAGCCGCGTTCCGGGATCGGCCCCGAGTTTCAGCCATCCAGCCATTTGTTCAAATACTCTTCGAACTCTTCCGGCGACATTCTCCGGCTCTCATAGAAGCCTTTGTCGAACCGCTGTCTCAGGGCTTCGTAAAGAATGATTCCCACGGACACGGACAGGTTCAGGCTCTGGGCCATCCCGAACATCGGGATCTTGATCTTGAAATCCGCGAGGTCCAGGGCATCCCGGGAAATTCCTTCGGATTCGTTACCGAAAATGATGGCCAGGGGTTGGGTGTAATCCAGCTCGGTATAAAGAATAGAGCCTTCCCCGAGGTGGGTCGCGGCGATCTTATACTTTTCTTTTCGGAGTTGCATCAGGCATTCTCGGGTCGTCGGATAGAAATGGAGTTGGACCCATTTATCGGCGCGGGTCGTAATCGCCTTGTTGATAGGCAAAGGGTCCTCACTCGACCCGATGACATCAACGTGAAGGACTCCGGCGGCATCGCATGTCCGCAGCACGGCGTTGGCATTGTGGGTGTTGCTGACTTCCTCGAGGACGATCCTCAGGTCGGGCTGGCGGAGGGACAAGACTCGCGTCACCCTGGCGATGCGCTCTTTTGTCGGCATATCCGGAATATAAAGGAAGACGGGGGGCTAGCGCAAGAGGAGCATTTTAGCCATAAGAATAGCCCAGAAAACGAGGGCCCCGATCAAGGCCCGGTATTCTCGATTTTTTTTATAGAGCGCCCCGCTGAATTTATTCGAGCCGACAGAGAAAAAAGGCTTGAATTTCGGGAAAAAAAGCGGGACTTTTTTATTGTACTCCTCGTACTTATCCGGGAACAGGCGTTTCATCCGCTCCCGTTCCTCTTTGATCACGGGCGGATAGAAGACGAGAAAATAGGCGGCGAAGATCAATGCGCACCACCAGGAATTTGTACCGGCGGCGATGCTCAAGCCGAGGATGAAATTTCCCAAATAAAGCGGATTGCGTGTGTATTGATACGGGCCGCTGACGGCCAGCTCTTTTTCTTTCTTGATATGGCCCGATGCCCAAGCCCTGATCAAAAGCCCCGGCGCGCAGACGGCCAGACCGATCAGAATTGAGACCCAGGTGGGTCTGGCCAGAATGATGATGAGGACGAGGAGGAAAAGGCTCGACCGGACCCGCCAGCGGTAAATCGTCCGGCCGAATTTTGCTTCAGGCATTTTCCCTCAAAGATTTCCTAACCAAGGATACGACTTCCTCGGGATTGATTTTTTTCAGGCACTCCATCGAATCGCACGTCCTTTGATAGCATAAGCTGCAGGGCAGTTGATGGTAGGCGGCTTTATCGCGGATGCGGAAAGGTCCGTTTCTGTTCGGGTTTGTCGGGCCGAAAATCCCCACAGCGGGGACATTCAGGGCATATGCTGCCTGCAGGGCGAACGTGTCGCCGCTGACAAGAAGGCCAGACTCTTTGATCAACGCCAGGGTCTCCTTGACCGAAAGGAAGGGGACGAGAGGAACGCCCGTTTGCCCGCTCACGGTCAGAGCCAGCTCTTTTTCCCCATCCGTGCCCCATAAGATCATAGGAAAGATATTATCGCTTTTTAAGTCGTTTAAGACTTTGACCCAGCTCTCCGGAAACCAGCGTTTGGTCTCCCAGGCCGCTCCGACATTAAAGATCGCCAATTTTTTGTTTCCGCGGGGAGCAGGCGGTGCGATTTTTTCTCTGACCGAGGCGCGGAGTGCCTCCGGCAGGGCCAAGGGGAAATCCATATTTTCTTCCTGGATGCCGAGGAGCGTTAAGAGGTGGAGGTTTTTCCGGATAACATGTTCGGTTTCAGAGAATTCCTCGAGCCGGTCTGTGTAGAAAAGTGCTGCGAGGGGCTCCTTGAGGTTTTTGCGGTGAAACCCGATCCTTTTGCGCGCCCGGCTGCGAAATGCGATGAGCCCGGATTTGATAAGCCCCTGAAAATCAAGCGCCGTTTCGTTCCTATTTCTCAACTTTTTCCGCCACCCTGCGCTCCCCACGACGACGATCTCATTCAAGCCCGGCACGAAATCAAGAATTTCTTTTCCTTTCGGCTCGACGGCCCAGGAGACTTTCGCGTCCGGAAAATGATTGCGCAGAGCGGCGAAGGCCGGCAGCGCGTGAATAATATCGCCCAGAGAGCTGAGCCGGATGATGAGGAAATTCTCCATGAACTACCCGCCGCCCGCACGGCGCTGACTTTTCGTTTTAGTCAAAATCCTGGGAATGACTTCGGACGTGGACCGGATTTTCGGGCCTCCTGTAATGGCGATTTGGCCGCCGTATCCAAGGACTGTCTCCCGTTCGGGAACGGTCTTTTTTGTATAATCCGAGCCTTTGGCGTGGACATCCGGTTTCAGGGCGAGCAGGACCTTTTCTACGTTCGGCTCTTTAAAAATCGTGAGATAATCGACACAATAGAAAGAGGAAAGAATATCCGCCCGCTCGCGTTCCCCCAGAATCGGCCGTCCTCTGCCCTTGAGGCGCCGGACCGAGGAATCGCTGTTGAGCGCCACAACAAGGATGTCACCCCGCTTTTTTGCTTCTTTCAAATAGCGAATATGGCCGGCGTGGATCAGGTCAAAACATCCGTTGGCCAAGACGATCGTCCTCCCATTTTTTCTTTCATGTGAAGCTATTTCCTGAAGCTCGGCCAGGGTTTTGAGTTTTTTCAATTTCCTGAGACAACGGCTTGTTTGAGTTCCAGGGGGCTGAGAGTGGCGGTCCCTTTTTTCATGACCACGATTCCGCCGGCGCAATTGGCCAGGCGAGCCGCCTGTTGAAAAGTCGCGCCGCAGGCCAGGGCGGCCGTGAATACACTGATGACCGTATCGCCGGCGCCGGTCACATCCACGATATCGGTTGTGCCGAAGATGGGGAGGTAGAACGGAGGTTTTCCTTTTTCAAAAAGAGCCATCCCTCGGGAGCCCCTGGTGATCAACAGGGCGGTGGATCGGAGCTTATTGAGGAGAGTGCGCCCGGCTTCGCGGAGAGCGGATTGATCGTCATCGATACGAATTTTTAAGGCATCCTCCACCTCGGGTTCGTTCGGGGTGGCGACGGTCGCCCCTTGAAAATGGAGGAGGCGGAAGCGAGAATCCAATGCCACAGGCTTGGCGGATTTTTTGAACCAGGGCAGAACTTTTTGGAAGAGGTCTTCTTTGACGGTGCAGTAATGGTAGTCGGAGATGAGAAGCGCGTCGCAGGCCTTCCGAGCTTTTTGGAAAGACCTCAAGATCTTTTGCTTGAGGCCGGGAGCATCGGGCACCCGGCCTTCCCGGTCGATCCTCAAAATCTGCTGCTTTTTCGTATTTTCTTCCCCGGCCAGGATACGGGTTTTGAGCGGGGTGGAATAGCCTTTCTCGACGATCAGGTGTTCGGTGGAGATCCGGCGCCTTCTAAGGATTTTTTGGATGGCTTTTCCCGATTCATCCGGCCCGATGACGCCGATCGGAACGGGGTCGATTCCCAGTGATTTCAGGTTCAGTAGGGAATTGCCGGCTCCGCCGAGCGCAAATTCTTTTCTCTGGTAGGAGAGTATGATGACCGGGGCTTCGCGGGAGATCCTGCGCGTGTTTCCGTATAAATATTCATCGAGGATGAAATCGCCCCAGACGGCGATTTTGACCAGGGGGAATTTATCGATCAGGGCAAACAGCTTTTTTGTTTCTTCGTTCATGGTATGCTTGTCCGTGGTTTTCGAAGGGAATTTTTATCAGAAAAAGCACAAAAGGTCAAATTGGCATCAAAAAAAGTATTGCATAGCGGGCGTTGGCGTTTTAATATTTCTATGGAGATCAGGATCGTCCATGGGCAAGAAAGCCCCGGCTACAGCTTTTATGGAAATTGCCGGCAAAGAAGCTTTTAAAGGAATGACGGACAATGAAGGGGGCCGTTCGGGGCAGTCATCGTCAAGGACGGCCGGGTGATCGCCAAGGGTCATAATCAGGTTGTGATAACAAAAGATCCGACAGCCCATGCGGAGATCGTCGCTCTTCGGCGGGCTTCAAAAAAGCTGGGGCGTTTTGATCTGTCGGATTGTGAAATCTATTCCACCTGCGAGCCCTGTCCCATGTGCCTGGCCGCCGTCTATTGGGCGAGAATCCGAAGAATTTATTACGGCTGCACCAAGGAAGACGCCGCGAAAATCGGGTTTGCGGACGCGTCCATCGATGCGGCAATAAAAGGAAAAATGCCCCGGCGAAAGCTCCGCATGGTCCAAATGGAGAGAGAAAGTTGCCTGAAACTTTTTGCTCTGTGGGAGCAAAAACCCGATAAAGTTCCTTACTGAAAAGCCCTTTTATGTCCGGTCGACGTTGAAAAAAGCCGCAAAATCGAATATAAATACAACGCAGGCCGGAGTGGCGGAACTGGCAGACGCGCTGGATCGAATACTCGGAAGCCGCCGAGTCGCGGGCCATGAATTTAGTGAACCAGCCTGTCTCTAACCCCCCGTCGCCAATGGCTACAGAGGGTTTCTTATGTCCGCGCCCACCTTCCTTTCCTCGTTCTCCAGCCGCTATTACTCGCGCCGCCGCCTCCTCCTGATATACTTTATCAAACTCCAGGGCATCGATGCACTATGTTTTCCGGTCTCTATTATGATAAGATAACTATGGAGGAAGGGCTTCATGGATATTACAATACAATGGATCTTCTGTGATTTAAAAAGAACTATCGATTATTGCGAACGGAAAGATGAATTTAAGAAGTTTCCTGAAGCAAGGATTAAAGAGATTTATGAGAAGCTTAAACAGAAATACGGCGAACCACCGAACGCAGAATCCAATGTTGGGAAGACAAGCCGGCTCGACATTACAAAAAATATTTTAATTAGCCTAGGCGAAGCTCTTAAACGCTGTCAAGATAATGCCGATTTAGCAACGTTCCCCGGCGAAGATATTAAAAAACTCAAAGAAGAATTTAACTCAATAGCTATAGCTATAAAGAAAGGCTATTGGTCATAGGCCGATTTAAAATCTTCAATATGGAGGAACGATGGCAGAGGACAAAAGATCTTATAACATATCATGTCTGAAAGGCTATGGCAATATCCATTGGGTTATTCCTTCTTCTTCAACTGGGGCTTGGTGTCCGGTAAGCGGTTCTAAAAACTGTGTAGAATGTCGCGTGATAGTTAGTAATGAAATTGGCGCCGATCGCCAAGTGAAAGAAAAGAAATAATAAGAGTCTTAATAACCTAATTAGCTGAAAGAGAAGACGCCGCGAAGGATTCCTCCTGGTCACGAGCAGTTTGAGCTTACTCTTTCTTCCCTAAGAGGCCTGCTAGGACTTCCACGGGCCGGCGCTCGGCGCGGAGTTTCACTAAATTCAATCCGTACTATTCCGATGTAGGCATGAAAATCCGTGCGCCGGAATTGTGCCAAAAAATGCTTTTTAGCGCCGTTGAATGCCGTCTAAAGTTGCAGGACGAAAAAAGGGTTTAACATTCAAAAAACGTTGAAAAATAAGGGAGAATCCCATAAACTAAGGGCCGAGGCCGGAGTGGCGGAACTGGCAGACGCGCTGGACTCAAAATCCAGTGATTGGCGACAATCGTGTGGGTTCGATTCCCTCCTCCGGCACCAGATCTTCCATTGATTTTCCTAAGGTTTCCTCATTTTTGTTTTAAGTACCGTGACGATGGTC